>ULVW01045539.1_pt1 | contig 12819 bp, 19 predicted proteins | sample 1959801 | NCBI WGS metagenome assembly ULVW01 (sample SAMEA4835796, study PRJEB28245) | human gut metagenome | biome: gut microbiome; material: fecal sample | place: Denmark | collected 2008
GGGTTTTCAGAAGATCAGCCAACCCACCAACCAGGGTATCAAGCACCTTGGCCGCTTTGTCAGCCTTTTCCTTGGCCCTGTTCATGTTGTCAACTTCTTCTTTCGTAGGGGAAAAACCACCATCAGGAATGAACAGATCATCAGGAAGAACGGTGTTCAGCAGATGATCAAGGGCCGCATCCGCCATCACATCACAGAAATCTTCATGATGTTCAGCGTAATTCCGAATGGCGATCTTGGCGGCGGAACGCTGAAGTTCGATCAGGGTTTCACCATCAGCACCGGGCGGGGGGGGGATCAGGTTGGCGCACACCTGAATCTTGCGGAACAGTCCACGCTTGTTCATTTCCTCTTTGAAATGGTTCAGGGCATCGTTTTTCATTTTGGGTTCCTCCTTATATTTGGTTGGAAATTATCTTTCCAATTTCCCTTACTGCATGGGTGATCTTCTCACGGTTGATCCGCTTTTCCTGAAGAACACCCATAATCACGGCGGCTTCCGTCTGAATATCCTGAAAGGCTCTGTGATTGCTTTCAAGGTCAGCTTCATAAGAAGCAAGGTCTGTATTTTCACCGGCTTTGGCCGATCTTACTTCTTCATCCGCTTTTTCTGCGTATTCCCGGAAATACTTTGCCGCTTCATAACCCATGTGTTTTTCAACCAGATATTCAAAATCACGGGCTGTGAAAATGGTTTCAGGCTTCCCGGCAATCATCAGCACTTCCGCCATCAGGCATCACGCTTCTTCCGGGTGCGCCGGGGCGGGTTCACATCCATCTTGGGCGCTTCTTCCTTGGGCCGATCCCACAGGGGGCAAGCATCGGGGCCGCCTTCCTTATGGCACCGGTGACCGGCATCAATGTTGGGGCAAAGCGGGATTTCAGGGTTTTCCCGGTTCTGTGCGAAAATCCGTTCAGCGTCCGGGCATTTCGGAAGATCGGTGGTGTCCTCGTCACCCTCCCAAGGCGGGGTTTCGGTGGTGCCATCAGTGGCCGTGGTAGGGTCACCAGCCGCCGAACCTTCAGCATCAGGATCATCTTTGGCGGGTTCCGGGGCCGGGGCTTCCTCTTTGGCCTTTTTTGCCCGTCTGCTGGGCCGCTGTTCGCCGCTGTCAGAGGTTTCAGGCTTGGGGGTAGTAGTTACATCACCGCCACGCTTGACGGCTCCTGCGGCCTTCTGGTTGGCTTCCTCATACACTTCACAGAAGGCTTCATAATCCAGCGGAATTTCCTTGTTGTGAACAGTCAGCCGCCCACCACCGAAGATCACTTCAGAAGTCTTGAACGACAGCACCCGTTCATTATCGTCCGCAACGATACGGGCAACCAGATCAACCATACCGGCAACCTTATTTGCCACTTTATCCTGAAGGTTCGGCTTGATAGAGCTTACCTTATCGCCGCCCTTGCGGGTCAAATCCCGGCTTCTGTCCTCATGGCTGATCAGGATGATATTTTCATAATCAAGGCTCACCAGCCGCTTCAGGGTATTCAGGAATTCGCTTCTGACCATATCCCAAGCCCGGAAAGAATCATCAGATTCATGTTTCCAGCCCTGACGGTCACAGATGTAAACCCGGCAGGATTCATAGACATCTTCCAGCAGATCAACCACAATGGTTTTGAAGTCATTCTGCTTCTTTTCCAGTTCGGCCACGGCTTCCATGAATACTTCATAGGCCAGCTTCCGTTTGGTCAACCGGCCTTCCACGGTCACCACATCCCGGATGGAAATGTACGGGGCATCCACAAACTTGATGTTGCCATCCGTGTTCAACATCAACGGATCGGGGAATTGGTTGGCAAAGAAGGTCTTGCCGCTGAAGGGTGCGCCATACAGCCAAACAACCTTCTTTTTGGTGGCGTTCAGATCACGCCGTTCATTTTTGGGAAGTAACATATAATCCCATCCTTTCATACAGTATTCTTCATACTCACACCACCCACAAAAGTGGTTTGGGTTCTTGGGAAATTCTGCGGCTTCAACCATGTGCTTCACATTGGTCATGAAGCCAACAACCTTCATGGGGTCAAACTGGATCGGCATCAGTGTTGGTTCAGCTTCTTTCAAAGCGTCCTGCAACTGATCCCGGAATTGAAGAAGGGTTTCTGTGCTTTTCTGCCTGATCTTGGGTTTGGGAACCATCAGGAAATACATATTCCTGATCCTGTGGCCGGGGTGGGTCAATTCATACCAATACTTGTATTCATGAAGCTGACCGGAAACGGCATAGCTTTTGGTGTTGTTGGAATACTTGAAATCGTACAGGTCAAAAACCTGAACATCTTCACCCCAACTGTTATAAGGGGATTTCTTATCCATCCACCCCATGGGAACCAGATAATCCATGAACCCTATGAAATCAGCGTTCCCAATGGGAAGTTCAAACTTGCCGCCCGGTGGCAACAGGGCCTTGGCTTTTGGAATCAGGGCTTCCAACTTCATCATTTCATTTACATGATCATCCGTCAGGATCGGGAAGCTGTTCTGGTAGAATTCAAGGGCCTGTTCAACCCCTTCTTCAATGCCGGTGTGAAGGGCCGTTCCAAGGATCAAGGCGTTGTCAGGATCGGTGTTCGGGATTGTGTCTATCCCTTCCACATATCGCAAGCGGTATTTGTATGGGCATCTATCAAAGACTTCAACCCGGCTGTGGGAAACTCGCATTCTTTCACCCCTTTCACAATGTTCTTGAAGGCTTCAAAACCTTCCGGGTACAGGATGAAACCGAAACACTGTGATTGGTTGATCTGTTTCAGGTTTCGCTTTTGAAGTTCTGAAGGGGTTCCGTTGGAAGCCTTCAGTTCCACTTCAAGGGAAATGCCTTTTATGGTGATCTTCATATCAGGCAAACCGGATTTTGTATATCTTCCGCCGCCCCACCGTTTTTCCCAATACCCACAGGGCGGGGCCTTCATCCGGTCAACCGGTTCCCCCAAAGGGTAAATGCCTTCAGATTCCAACCAGTCCTTCAGGCGGTTTTCAAAGTTCTTTTCACCGGCCATGTTTTTTCACCCCCCCCCCGCTGGATCAATCCATGATCCCAAGCGTGTTTTGTGTTCTCTGAAATGGTTGCCCATTCCAGTTGGGAAGCTCTGCAATCATGCTTTTTGCCGTGCTTGTGGTTCACCACGGGTTTGTTTTCGGGGTTTGGGATAAAGGCCAGCGCCACAAGAATATGTAACCGGCAATTTTCTCCATCCAATTTCACCCGCAAATAACCGGAACCATCGTCATAAGGCTTCAACAGCTTCCCGGTTTTCACTGAACGAATTTGGGCCAATCGGTTGATCTCATAATTGGGGTGGCCGGGGCATGGGTGCCATTTGATAATCATGGGCTTACCCCTCCAAAATTCGGATCAGGTTGTGAATACCACGGGTTTCCAACCCCTGAATCTTCCCGGTTCCAGCGTAGAATTGGAACAGTTTATCATCAGACTTCCGCCAACAGTGAAAGTGACCAGTTTGCTCATTTTTCAGTTGGTATTCAATCCCATGGGTTTCAAATTGCTGAATAGCATAGGCGATCCGATCAGGGTTCTTGGAAACCCGTTCTTTGTGGTTCTGGTGGGCGTGTTCCTTCAGGGCATCCCAAAATTCATCCCTCGCCATTGGTTCCACCACCTTCTGCAAAATGTTCAAAGGTGGACACACTTGCCATCACTGAAAACAGGTCTGAAAAATATTGAACCGCTGAATCCCGATCAATATTATGGCGATCCGCCGCCGAAACCAATTCATGGATTGTCCCGGTAACAATACGAACCATTTCCTTTGCCCACGCATCGGCTTCTTTCGGGGTCAAACCTTCTGCCATTACTGCCCACCTTCCTTCAGCGTGATCTTCACATACCCGGCCTTGGCGCTGGATTTGGAACATTCCGCCGCAACATCAGGATATTTCTTCTTCAGCTTGGCGGAATCAATACTGGTGGCGGTGGTAGGCTCCACAAGGGTAAGGTTCAGAACATCGGATTCAAATTTCTTGATCCCGTACTTCACCATGGCTTCATACAGGGCCGCTTTCATCTGCTTTTCCTGTTCCTCAATGGCCTTTTTATGGGCGGTCAGGGAAGCAATAGCGTTCAGCGTGGCAAGCTGGGTGGCCCTGAATTCAGAAAGGCCGGTTTCCTCGTCAAAGGTGGCTTCCCCACAGGCATTGGGGTTTTCTTCACACGCTTCATCACAGTGGTCAAATTCCGGGCAGTTGTGACAACAACCGGAAAACCGCTGAAGCGGGCATTCATTGGTACACTTGATCATGTTTCGGGTTCTCCTTTCAGATAAACATTCAGATATTTCAGGCCAAATTCACAGGCGGCTTCATGGTTGTCAAAGTAAATATCAATCTGCTGTTCACCATACTTTTCAACCACCCATGCGGCGGTTCTGTCCTGAACGACATATTCACCCAAGCCTTCAATCTCCACAACTGTTCCAAAGGGCAACGGGGAAGCACAGGAAACACCGGCAACCAGTTCTTCACCGGAAGCCCCATAAACAATCCCATCAGGCCGGTTCTTGGCCCATTCCCCACAGCACTTTTCACAGGAACAGTAAGCGGTGATCCTGTATGTACCCAACAGAACAGGTTCCGGGGTTGCCTGAACCAGATTCACCGGCTCCGGGGTGCTGATTACAAAGGCGGTTTCCGTGGGTTCCGGTGCCGGGGTTGGCTTGTCCTCAAATGCGGTGGCAGAAATACGGCCAAGAACAAAGCCAATCAGAATGCCCATTAGAAGGGCCACGGTGAACATACGGCGGAACCACCTTTGGCGCTTAATTGCGTTCTGTCTTTTCCTCGTATTTTCGGAATAGTTCATCGTTATAGTCCTTTCTCATTTGAAGGGTGGTCAGAATATCTTCTTCCACCGTTCCGGGGCAGATCAGAAGGTAATAGAAGCACGGGCGTTCTTGGCCCATCCTGTGAATCCGCTTTTGGCTCTGCTCCCATAGTTCCCAACCTTGGGGAAGGCTGAAATAAATGATCTTGTTGGCCTTTTGGAAGTTGCCCCCCATGGCCCCGGCCTGATACTGAATGAAAGTAACTGAATTGCTCTGGTATTGATAGGCATTCAGATCTTTTACTTCACCGGATAGGATGGAAACCGGGCGATTCATGGCGGTCACTATCCCCTTCAGGCGTTCCATTTCTTCTGTGAAGTTATAGAACACGATCAGCCGATCTTCTGTACTGTTCACCAAATCCCGGAAGGCTTCATAGCGGTATGGGTTATATAGGCCGCAAAGCTGACGGGCATACAGGCGGCGGGTCAAGCTGGTATCACCAATCAATTCCCGCTTACAGTGTTCATTGGAACCGAAGAAATCAGAATCCAGTTCAAATTCCTGAAGGTTTGTGGTGTCGATGGTCACAACCCGTTCACGCCAGAATTTCCAATATTCCGGGGAAGGCCGGGTTTTCACTTGGATCATGTTCTTTGCAGGAAGATCAATCCCGGCATCATCGGTGGTCATAAACACCGCCCCATGTTCGGCCAGCTTCTTTTTCAGCCGGTCAACATTTTTATAGCCGGTGATCTGCTTCCGCCAAAAACCATCATCTTCAACCCATTCTGTTTCAATGTACTGCTTCCAGAACAGTTCCTTTGATATGTTCCACCCCAACAGTTGGCATTGGCTCCACAGCTTTTCATACTTGCCCCCGGTTGGTGTACCGGAAAGAAGAATTACATTGTCAGGATGAAGCCCAAGAATGAAATTGGAACGCTTGGCGTTTTCATTCTGGATCAGGGAAGATTCATCTAACATCAGCGTAAAGCCGGTCAAGGTTTTCAGAATCTTCCGCCTGAAGGTCAGTTCATAGTTGATCACGCCGATCATCAGGGTTGGAACCTCACATTGAACCTGTTCAAAAAACCATTTGAAAGTTTTGGGGTTTGTAAGGTCAAAAACACAATTCCGGGTGTAGTAGGTTTGAAAATGTTCAATCCAATCTTGAACCTTGGAACACTGACAAACCACCAGATTGATCCGGGTGTTCAGTTTCATCATTTTTTCTGAACCAACAAAAGTTTTCCCAAGGCCCATATCAAGGTAATAAGCGCACCGGTTGTGGCCTTCCGTTTGGTCAAGGGCGTTTTGCTGGTGCTGGAATAGGGTGATCATGCTGTCAGCCCAAAGAAGGCGTCAAACTGTTCAGCGCCAACATATTCACGGAATTTGGCGGGGTTGATGTAATAGTTGTAAGAACCTCCCACGCCGGGAACAGCATTCCCGAAGGGAAGAAGGCCACGCTGAAGGCCGATCCTCACAAACTGCTTGCTTTTCCCAAGGCACCGGGCCGCATCTGCGGTGGTGATCTTCTTCACGGAAACCTTCTGTTCCTTGGCCGGGGGTGCTTCATACCCCATCAGGTAATCAAAGGAAACGCCGGTGGCATCGGCCAGCGCCTTCACACGCTCCGGGCCGGGGGTGTTCTTACCGGAAAGATACTGACTGATAGCGGCCTTGGAAGCGCCAGTTCTTTCAGAAAGGGTGGATTGGTTCAGGCCAGATTCACCCATTGCGTATTTCAAACGCTCTGCAAAAGTTTTCATTCTTGTTCAACCTCCTTATAAATTTGGGGGAAGGATCAGCCTTCCCAATAACGATCAACCAGCTTGTGGGCCATTTCCAAGCCCATTGACTGAACCCAATCTTTCCGGGCTTCTCTTGCGGCTTCTTCTTTTTCTGCCTGCTCCGCCACATAATCCCGGTTCAGGGTGTCGGGGTGATAATACTGGATGATCTGATTCTCACCATCGGAAAGGGTCAACCTGATCCGCCCATTATGGTTGAACCAGTCATTTTCACAGCGGATTTCCAAACCGGCGGGGCCGGTGGAAGCCCGGAAGATTGCCACATCAGGCGGGGTGGTGTCTTTGCTGATATTCAGCCGGGGAAAAATCCGGCTGATCAGTTCCCACGCTGTTCTTTTGGTCAGCTTCACATTCATTTAGATTTCCTCCTGAAATTCAACTTCACATTCAGCACAGATCACATGAACCTCTTTGGTTGCCCGGATGATAGTTCCGCAACAGGGGCAAACATACTTTCTGGAAGATGATCCGCCGCTTTTGCTGGAACCCTTCAGGCCAAGTGGCCGGGGTCTTACAAGGGTGAACCCTTGCTTTCCAAGGCTCTGAACAAATTCAAGGGCTTCCGGGGAAAGGCTGGTTTTATGCCATCCGTACTTTTCGCCTTTCTCCACAATCAGGCCGTGGGCTTCAGCGGTTTCCTTGAATTTCTTGTTGTGGTAGGTGCCAGAACGGGAAGTGTCCTGAACGCCATCCTGAAGGTTCTGAAGATGAACCATTTCATGAAGCAAGGTTCCACAGGTTTCATCATAGGGCCGAATCAGCGGCAAGTTGAAATTCATAGAACCCGCCTTCCTTGTCTCCGTTCTGCCAAGCCTTCCAACTGGTACACCAGCCATAAGCCCCACGGGTATGATCCGGGGAAACGGTGATCACCGGGCTTTCCAGCTTGTTTTCAAAGAACCGGGCGTTGAATTTTGAAAATAAGGTTTCAAGTTCATCAATCACCGGCTTCAGGCTTGCTTCACTCATTTGGCGTTCTCCCTTCTTCAAGAGCACTTATAGTGCTCAAATTGGGTATAAAAAATTTCCTGAACAGATTTACCGAAATACTTGGCGATCCGAATTTTAACTTCATCACGGGGAACCCGCTCGTCACGCTCATACATGGCCCAAGAAGATTTCGTGATCCCAAGATCATTGGCAACCTTCTCTTGGGTTTTTTCCCCACGAAGTTCCCGAAGGATCATGCCCGTGGTTTTGTTCAGCTTCATGTTTTTCACATCCTTTCAAAGTTCCGTGCACCTTTTGTGCTCGTCTGATTATCATTATACACGATATGTGCTCAATGTCAAGCTGTTCAGAGCACAAAATGTGCATAAAATATTGTGTTACTAATTGTGCACAGTGACGGATTGACTTTGTGCACATTTTGTGTATAATGAAACTGAAAGGGGTGTTACTAATGGCTAAATTTAATGAACGGCTGAAATTGTTACGCCGGGAAGCCGGTTTATCTCAACAGGATTTTGCAAAACAGCTTGGAACCTCCAAAAGCAGTATCAATATGTATGAGCGTGGAGAACGGGAACCCGGTTTAGAAACGCTGGAAGCCATAGCTGACTATTTCAATGTTGATATGGATTATCTTCTTGGGAAATCAGAACATAGAAGTAAATCCGCATGGTTAGAGGGTATTGATAAATCTGTTGATCTTGATAGTTTAAGATCGCAAATTAAATTTGAAAATCTGTTCCCCATTGAAAGAAAAAGATACCCCTTGCTTGGTGAAATCGCCTGTGGAAAGCCAATCACAGCCAATGAAGAAATTGATCTTTATGTGGAAGCCGGTGCTGATATTCAGGCTGATTTCTGCCTGAAGGCAAAGGGCGATTCCATGATCGGGGCCAGAATATATGATGGTGACATTATTTTCATTCGGAAACAGCCTATGGTTGATAATGGAGAAATTGCCGCTGTTGTTATTGATGATGAAGCAACCCTGAAGCGGGTGAATTACTATCCTGATAAAAACCTGTTGATCTTAAAAGCTGAAAATTCCAAGTATGAAGATTTGGTTTATAGTGGTGAACAGTTAGATCACATCATCATTCTTGGTAAAGCTGTTGCATTCCAAAGCGATATAAAGTAAAAGGGGGTTACAGGTCATGTTTGGTAAAAAAGAGAAATGCGCCATCTGCGGCGAAAAGCTATCAGGAACAGGAATTCAAATCAATGGTGGTGCTATCTGTCCAGTTTGCAATCGTCTTTCCACAGGCTCACCCCTATGCACAGCGGAACAGTTGAAAGAAGCGTGGAAAGAAAATCACCGCCGCTTTCAATCTTTCAATGCTGGTATAACTGTTTCGGATTTTGGAAGCGGTTTCTTATTCATTGACACAGAACAGAAAATGTTCTATCTGTCCAATACCAAAAAGCCAAAATTGGAACCCGTTGTTTTCAAGTTTTCTGAAATTGATGAATTCCGAATTGAACAGGTTGGACAGAAAACCATTACTAAAACCAAAGGTGGCGTTGGAAGGGCCGTTGTTGGTGGTGCCTTATTCGGTGTTACCGGGGCAGTTGTTGGGGCATCCACCGCCAAGCAGGAAACAAAGCAAGTTGGCGGAATTCCAATCCTTTATGTTAATCTGAATATCAAAGGTCTGAAAACAACGGTTTCAATAGCAAGGCCCCCTTTGAAGGCTTCTGACTATCTGGAAAACGCAATGGATCAGTAATCCTTCAACATTCAAGATTGATTCCTCATTGCTTATATTCTTTATCTTTATATTTTTTTATATTTTGTTTTTAAGTAATTGAACAATCTTGAATGTTGAATGAAGTCTTTGAAAACCTTACTGTTCCAATACTATCAAAGCATTCAACATTCATTCAAAATCAAAAAAAAATGACCGCCCCCGGTCTTGCACACCGGAAGCGGTCAGGCGAAACAAACCCTTTTGAAGTTAATGTTTCAACCACCATTGAACATTATATCACATGGGGTTTAGCTTTGCCATACCCTTTTTCCAAGAAAGACAGGTGATATAATGCGAAATCCCAACGGCTATGGAACGGTTGCGAAGCTATCAGGAAAGCGCCGCCGCCCATACATAGTGAAGAAAACCGTTGGATGGAATGAAAAGCGCCAACCGATCTATGATATAATTGGCTATGCGGAAACCCGTGAAGCGGGAAACATCATGCTTGCGGAATACAACCGTGATCCATGGGATGTTGACCGGGCGAAAATCACCCTCCAACAGCTTTTTGATCTATGGAAAGAAAAGAAGGCCTCCAAGCTGGGGGAATCCAACCGTTCTTCACTTTGTTCAGCGTTCAACCATTGTTCAAAGTTGGTGAACAAACCTTATAAGCAAATCCGTTCATACCAAATGCAAGAAACCATTGATAACTGTGGGAAGGGGTACAGCACCCAAGCGGCAATCAAAAACTTTTGGGGGCATCTTGACAGGTTCGCCCTTGAATTGGATATAATAACCCGCTGTTACTCTGATCTTCTGACTTCTGATCCAATCCCGCCCACAAGCCGCCTTCCTTTCAGTACGGACGAAATCAAACGGCTTTGGGAACACCAGTCTGATCCTTGGGTTGATACTGTCCTGATCCTGATTTATTCCGGGTGGCGGATCAGTGAATTGCTGAACCTGAAACCTGAAGATATTGACCTTCAGGCCGGGACAATGAAAGGCGGCACCAAAACAAAGGCTGGTAAAGATCGGGTGGTTCCCATCCATTCCAAAATCAGGCCATTCATTGAAGCCCGTCTTGCTGAAGGTGGCCCACGCCTGATCTGCTATAACGGAAGGCCCTGTAATCAAACCCAATACCGGATATTTTGGGCGGACATTATGAAGGCTCTGGAAATGAACCACACCCCGCACGAATGCCGCCACACCTTTGAAACGCAGTTGGACAGCGCCGGGGCCAACCGGAAATGTATTGATCTTCTTATGGGCCATGTGTCCAAGGACACTGGAAACCGGGTCTATAATCACAAAACCCTTGATGAATTGAAAGCAACCGTGGCCCTGATACAATGTTGAACATTTTAGCCGCTGAACGCTGAACTATAAACGCATTAGTAACAAGAAAAGCGGGAACCCCTGAAAAATCAAGGGTTCCCGCTTCATCTGTTTTTATTGTACCATGCCCGGCGCATGCATGGCAAGCGCGGCAGCCCGAATGGACTGCCGCGCTCGCGCGTTTTGGGCCAAGAGTGGTGGAAGATAGAAAGCTCAGGTTGCGGCAGCGCTCGCCGCCGGTCTGCGTGCGCCGCTGCAGCGCCGTGATGCGCAGCAGCTCGTTGTCATCGACCGGCTTGATGAGACAGTCGAGCGCGGCCTGACCGGTTTTCACGGCCGTGGTCTGGTAGCCGTTTTTGACCAGCAGGTGAAACAGCCGCCCGGCTGGCGCGCCGTCGGCCTCCGCCAGCAGGATCTTCATGGCGTTTCCCCCCTTGCTTCCGACGTGAAGGAATTCCACAGGTGCTCAAAGACGGTGGTCATCTCCGCTGTCAGCGCGTCCGGGTCGAGGTTCGGCTCGGTCAGGTAGCGCTTGAGGTTCTGAATGAGCCCGCCGACGGTGAACGTCGCCAGTGTGTCGGCCAGCGCGGGGCTGTCCGTCACGGCGCCGCAGTAGGCGCGCACGCGCCGGCTGGAGCTGGCGAAAACATGCTCGCTGATGATCTCAAAAATGATCGGCAGCGACTTGCTGCGCAGGCCCATGCGGATGAGCGCCGGGTGCTCGTCTATAAAGGCGATGAGCGCGCGCCACGAGCGCTGAAAATGCTCGACCGGCGAATCGGTCGCGGCGTCGGCCTCGCTCTCGATCTGCCACTGGATCTCGTTGAGGTAAAAGCGCAGGAAGTCGTACTTATCTTCAAAATGCGAGTAGAACGTCGGGCGGCGGATGAGCGCCCGGGCGCACAGCTCGTTGACGGTGATGTCGTCGAACGTCTCCTCGGCCATCAGCGCCTCAAACGCCGCCATGAGCGCGCTGTAGGTTTTCTGCACGCGCAGATCTTTCTTTTTTTCCATGATTCTGCACTCCTTTACGCCCATCGTATCATATCGAACAAACGACACGGGAAGAACAAGCGATAAATATCTTACATAATCACGATAACTGACATTTGTAATTTATCATGTTTCAGCTTATCTTTCTGTTATCAAAAAGTCAACTCCCGCGTTTTTGTCGGGGCAAGGAGTGGTGATCCCATTATGAATAAGAAACCGTCCCCGCTGCATCGTGCATCGGAATGGATCGTCGACCATTACCGGCTGTTTTTCATCGTGTTCGCCGTGCTGCTGGTCTTTTCCGCGGTCGCGTCCGGCTGGGTGAAGGTCGAAAACGACGTCGCGGCCTATCTGCCGGCCGATTCCGAGGTGCGGCAGGGACTGGACATCATGGAGCAGGAGTTTCAGACCTACGGGTCGGCAAAAATTCTCCTGCGAGACACGGACGCGGACACTGCCGCGGCCATGGCAGAGCAGATCCGTGCGGTCGACGGGGTGGACAGCTGCACGTACACGATGAATGACGCGGGCAGTGCGCTGCTGTCCGTCAGCCTGTCAGACCTCGAGGGCTCGGACGCGTGCGCGCAGACCGTGCAGGCCCTGCGCGACCTGCTCGACGGCAGCGGCGCGTACATCTATTCCACCGAAGGCTACAGCATCTCCGACCAGATCAACGGCGAGGTGCGCGGTCTGCTCGTCATCGTGGCGATCATCCTCGTCACGGTGCTCACGTTCACGTCCTCTACGTATGCCGAGGTGCCCATCCTGCTGATCACGTTCCTCGCGGCGGCGCTCATCAACAAGGGCACGAACTTCGTCTTCGGCACGATCTCGTTCGTGTCCAACGCCGTGGCCATCCTCTTGCAGCTGGCCATGTCGGTGGACTACGCCATCATCTTCTGCAACCGCTATAAGCAGGCGCACGAGACCCTGCCGGTGCGCGAAGCGGTCATCGAGTCGCTGGCCAAATCCATTACCGTCATCAGCTCCTCGAGCCTGACGACCATTGCGGGCCTCGTCGCCATGACGTTTATGAAATTCGGCCTCGGGCGCGACCTCGGCATCGTGCTCATCAAGGCGATCTTGATCAGCCTGATGACGGTGTTCCTGCTCACGCCGGGGTTGCTGCTCAAGCTTGGCCCGGCCATGGATAAGACGAAGCACCGCAACTTCGTGCCGAAGATCTCGGGCGTCGGCCGCCTCGCGTGGCGGACGCGCCGCGTGGTGCCGCTCGT
>ULVW01117759.1_pt1 | contig 12620 bp, 9 predicted proteins | sample 1959801 | NCBI WGS metagenome assembly ULVW01 (sample SAMEA4835796, study PRJEB28245) | human gut metagenome | biome: gut microbiome; material: fecal sample | place: Denmark | collected 2008
AAACTCTTTATTTTACACTATCTATTTCGACAGATTTTGACAAAGAAATGAGACATTTTAGACCTGTCCCAAATGTCTCATTTCTTCATTTCTTTTTATTTTTTTAGTTGTTGTTTTTATTAATTCTTTGTCTGTTAAGATTATATTTTTTATATATTTATATGGTGGAAATGTTTTGTTTATTTCTTTTATTTTCTCCCATATTATTTTTTCTAATTCTTCTTTTTCTATGTTAGGATATTTTGTTTCTATTATATTTGTATCATATACTACTTTAACTGTAAGTTTTACATCGTTTTTGTCTTTGTTGTCTGGCATTCCAAATACCATACATTCTTTTACTTCTTCTAATCTATTGATTAATACTTCTAGTTCTTCTGGAAATACTTTTTTTCCATTTTTTAATACTATCATGTCTTTTTTTCTTCCTGTTATAAATATATATCCTTGTTTATCTATATATCCTAAATCTCCTGTATAAAACCATCCATTTTTCAATACTTCTTTTGTTGCTTCTGGATTTTCATAATACCCCAACATTACATTAGGTCCTTTTACTTTTAATTCTCCAATTCCATTTTCGTCTTTATTTTCAAATTCTATATCTACATTGTCCATTGGAACTCCTATAGAACCATATTTTACTTTTTTATAGTTCTCTGCTGCTATAACAGGAGATGTTTCTGTTAAACCATATCCTTGTACTAAATCTATTCCTAATTCATTAAATCTCTTTGCTACTTTTTTATCTAGTGGCGCTCCTCCTGATATAATAAATCTCATGTGCCCTCCTAGCTCATTTAAAATAGTTTTAAATAGCTTTCTTCTAATATCTATATGGAATACTTTTAATAAAAAATTACTTAGTTTTATTGTTGAATTCACCAATTTAGCTTTTCCTTGCTTTTCAATTCCTTGTTCTATTTTTTTATAAATTGCTTCTATTAATAGTGGTACTCCTACAAAAACCGATACTTTATATTCTTTTAAATTTTGTGCAACATATCTTAATCCATCTGGAAATGCAGTTGCTAATCCACAAGCTAACATTACAATCATTTCTGTTGAACCAAAGATATGATGAAATGGTAAAAATGCTAAGTTTACATCTGTTTCATAAAAATTTTCTACTAATTGCATAGCATATACATTTGAAGCTATATTGTTTTGTGATAACATAACTGCTTTTGATTTTGATGTTGTTCCAGATGTGAATAATAATATATTCATTTTATAAGAGTCTATTTCTTTATTTATATAATTCTGATTTCCTTTGTCTAATAATTCTTTACCCTCTTTTTTTAATGTTTCTATATCAATGTAATTATCTTGCTTGCTCATACAAATATATTCTTGTACATATGTGTTATTTCTTTCTTTTATTTTTTCTATATTATCTATATATTTCTCATCAAAAACTACTATATCAGCTCTACTTCTTTTTATGCAACTTTCTAGTTCGTCCACTTGTAGTTCTTTATCTAATGGTATTGATACCATTCCTCCTAATAAATTTGCTAAATGCGTTAATACCCATTCATAACGGTTTCTTCCTACAATAGCTATCCTTTTGTTTTGATATCCTAAATCAAATAATTTTGTTCCTAAATAGTTTATTTCTTTTAATAATCTTTTATATGATATATTTTCATATTCTACTTCTTTGTCTTTTTTATGTTTTAAAATAAAAGCTGTATTTTCTCCGTATTTTTCTGCGGAATTATATATAATTTCCTTTATATTTTCAAATTCAGTTGCTTCAAAATATCTCTCTTTTTTCATTCTTTTCTCCTTTATCTAGTATTGAATACTAGATTAGCACATATTTAATAACCTGTCAAGTAGTTGACTAATCTTTCTAAAAATGGTATTATTGTTGATATGAGGTGATTTCATGGAAGAAAAGAAACTTTATAATGAAGAAGATATAAAAAAATTTCATCTTCCTAGATGGGATGAAATTCCAAATATTGATTTATATATTGATCAAGTAGTATCTCTGCTTGAAACTTATTTATCAACTTATATAAAAGGAGAAAATAATAAAGAGGACAAAATTGTAACAAAAACAATGATTAATAATTATGTTAAACATAATATTATTAATCCTCCTGTTAACAAAAAATATAATAAAGAACATATGGCATATTTGTTTGTTATATTTATTTTAAAACAAATTTATAGTATAGACGAAATAAAAAAAATGCTTGATTTAGCAATAAAAACTTCGCCTATTGATCAATCTTATAATCGCTTTTGCTCTGAATTAGAAAAGGCAATAAAAATGACTTTTACAGGTGAAAACTATATTAATAATAATCGTCTTTCTAAAGAACAATATCTTTTGCGTAATGCTGTTCAATCTTTTGCAAACAAGCTTTATGTCCAAAAAGTATTTTTGGAAAGAGACTAAAAAAAGAAAGCTATTATCTAAATTTATTTTTAAATAATAGCTTCTCTTTTATTTTATGCATTTAATAATTACTGTAACCATTAAAGTTTATATCCATTTTTTCTTGATATAAATTCTTTGTTTTATTTTTACAAATGTAAAACTCTTTGTTTTATTTCCTTTGTCTTTCCTACATTCCAGAAGTTTTCTCCTAAGTATCCGCATGTTCTTCTAACAACTGACATTTTATTATGATCTTTATTTCCACAATTTGGGCATTCCCATTCATTATCTTTATTTATAATAATTTCTCCATCAAATCCACATACATGGCAATAATCTGATTTTGTATTAAATTCTGCATATTGAATATTGTCATAAATGAATTTAACAACTGATTCTAATGCATCTATGTTTTTACTCATATTTGGTATTTCTATATAAGAAATTGCTCCTCCTGTAGAAATATTTTGGAATTCACTTTCAAATTTTAATTTTTCAAAAGCGTCTATTTTTTCTCTTACATCAACATGATATGAATTTGTATAATATCCTTTATCTGTAACATCTTTAATAGTACCAAATCTTTCTTTATCAATCCTTGCAAATCTATAACATAAACTTTCTGCTGGAGTACCATATAAAGCAAATCCTATATTTGTTTCTTTTTTCCATCTTTGTGTAGCTTCGTTTAAATGTTTCATAACCTTAAGTGCAAAATCATGACCCTCTGGTTCTGTTTGAGATACACCCTTCATTAATTTTGTTAATTCGTAAATACCAATATATCCAAGTGATATAGTAGAATATCCACCATATAATAATTTGTCTATTGTTTCACCTTTCTTTAATCTAGCTAAAGCTCCATATTGCCAATGTATTGGGCTAATATCTGAGTGAGTACCTAACAATGCATAATGTCTGCACATTAAAGCTTCTTTACAAAGTTCTAGTCTTTCATCTAATAACTTCCAGAATTTTTCTTCATCACCGTCTGCAATAATTCCTATTTGAGGTAAATTAATACTTACTACACCTTGATTAAATCTTCCTTCAAATTTATAGTTTCCATTTTCATCTTTCCATGGTGACAAGAAACTTCTACATCCCATTGGACTAAATACATTTCCTTCATAATTTTCACGCATTTTCTTAGCAGAAATATAATCTGGATACATTCTTTTTGCTGAACATTTTACTGCTAGTTTTGTTAAATAATCATATTCTCCACCTTTTAGGCTGTTGAATTCATCTAATACATATACTAATTTTGGAAATGCTGGTGTTACATATACTCCTGCTTCGTTTTTTATTCCTTGATATCTTTGTCTTAAAATTTCTTCAATAATCATCGCGTTTTCTTTTATATATGGATCATCTTTTTCCAAATGTAAGAATAATGTTACAAATGGAGATTGTCCGTTTGTTGTCATTAATGTATTTATTTGATATTGAATTGTTTGTACTCCAGCTTTTAATTCTGCCTTTAATCTAGTTTGAACTAAATCTTCTATAATATCTGATTTTAATTTATCACCATATTTTTCTTCTATTTCTCTTTTGAACTTATTATAACTCTTTCTTAAATATTTACCTAAATGAATCATATCAACTGATTGTCCACCGTATTGGTTGCTTGCAACTGCTGCAATAATTTGTGTTGTAACTGTACATGCAACTTGGAAACTTTTTGGTGATTCGATCATTTTTCCATTCATAACTGTTCCATTATCTAGCATATTTCCTATATCAATTAAACAACAGTTAAAAATTGGTTGTATGAAATAATCTGCATCGTGGAAATGTAAAATTCCTTCTTCATGTGCTTTAGAAATTTTTTCTGGTAATAACATTCTTTTAGTTAAATCTCTTGAAACTTCTCCTGCAATGTAGTCTCTTTGAGTAGAAGCAAGCATTGTGTTTTTGTTAGAATTTTCTTCTGCTAATTCTTTATTTTCATTACGAATTAGTCCTAGTATTGACTCATCAGTTGTATTTTGTTTTCTAACTAAAGCTCTTGTATATCTGTATACAATGTATTTTTTAGCTAATTCATATTTTTGTACTTCCATTAATTTTTCTTCTATAATGTCTTGAATATCTTCTACTAAAATTCTCTTTTTTCCTAACTCTTCAATATAATTAATAATTTCTTTTACCTCTTCTTTTGTTGCTCTTTCTCTTGGTCTAACTTCTTGATTTGCTTTATCAATAGCAATTCTGATTTTTTCTCTATCATAATCTACTGCTCGTCCGTCTCTTTTGATAACTTTCATCTTACATTTCCCCCTCAAATTTAATATGGGTTTATTATATACTAAGAAATTTGTTTTTCTGTTGCAAAAGCAACAAATTATCTTTTTTCTATTTTTTGAATTTTAATCCATGCTTTGTTGTAAGATTTTGTCGTTTATTACAATTATATTACAAAAATATTTCAAAAATATTTCAAAGAATTTATTTTTTAGAAAATAGTAAAAGTTATAATTCACTACTTGTTGCATTTATCACACTTTTTTTGTATAATATAGTTGAATTTTTAAATTAAAGGATTGATATTGCTATGTTTAATGACTTTAATATAGATAATTTTATAAATAACTTTAGCAAAAATTGCACAAAAGTACAAAAAAAAGTCTTTCAAAAAAATCAAGTAATCACTTCTTATATACAAAAAAGAAATCAATTTTGTATGTTAATAAAAGGGAATGCAGACTTAGTACGCTATGACTTTAATGGAAACAAAACAATTGTTGAACATTTTTCTAAAAATGATATTTTCGGAGAAGTTTTTTATACAATAACAACTAATAACGAACTATTAGTTGAGGCTAAAAAACAATGTGAAGTGTTATTTTACACATATGATGACATTCATACGAAATGTAAAAACAACTGCAAATTTCATCAAGTTCTTTCTGAATATTTACCAGAACTTATACTAAGTAAAGTAACCTCTTTAAACACTAGAATTGAACTACTTACTCAAAGATCCATACGTGATAAACTACTTGGATATTTCTCAATTTTGTCAACTAGAAATTTCAATAAAAGTTTTATATTACCATTTTCTCTTACTGATTTAGCTGATTACTTAAGTGTTGACAGAAGTGCTATGATGAGAGAATTAAAGCTTTTAAGAGATGAAGGTTTTATTGAAAAAAATGGTAATAAAATAACTTTAAAATATCAATAAAAATTAGAGTTTTATAAAAAACTCTAATTTTTGTATTTTATAGAATTATTGTTTTAAAATTCTAATCATCTGTGAAATATCTACTAATTGTTCATTTCCTGTTTTCATATCCTTCAATTTATATTTATTCTCTTCTATTTCATCTTCTCCGATAACAACTACATAAGGTATTTCTAACTTATCTGCATATTTGAATTTTGCTTTTAATTTCTTATTGTTTAAATATATCTCTGTTTTTATATCACTTTTTCTTAATTCACTTGCTATTTCTATTGGAACTGTTAAATCTTCTATCATTGGTATTATTAAAACATCTGATATCGATTTTTTCTTTGCTTTTATTAAATTTAATTCATTTAGCTTGTAAAATAATCTTGTTAAACCTATTGAAACTCCTACTCCTGGTAATTTTTTATCTGTATAATATTCGGCTAAATTTTCATATCTTCCACCTGAACATACACTTCCAAGTTCTCTGTATTCATTTAAAAATGTCTCATATACTGTACCAGTATAATAATCTAATCCTCTAGCTATTGTTAAATCAACTTTATAATTTTCTTTTGGTATTCCAAATGTTCCCATATTTTTTATGACAAATTCTAATTCATTTACACCTGTAATAAATGTTTCGTTTTTTATTTCTAATTTTTTTAGTTTTTCTATTTTTTCTTCAGATGTTCCTTCTATTTCTATAAAATCTATTATTTTCTTTATTGAATCTTTTGATACTTCTATTTTTTCTAATTCTTCTATTACCGCTTCTTTTCCTATTTTATCTATTTTATCTATTATTCTTAATACTTCTACTGATTTTTCTTTTTGACCTATTTCTTCAAATAATCCATTTAATATTTTTCTATTATTCACTCTAATAGTAAAATTATTAAATCCTAAATTTTTAAATATCGTATAAATAACACTTGGAAGTTCTGCATCATTTATTAAATCAAGCTCTCCATCACCTATGACATCTATATCACATTGATAAAATTCACGAAATCTTCCTTTTTGTGTACGTTCTCCTCTATATACTTTTCCAATTTGATATCTTCTAAAAGGGAAACTCAAATTTCCATAATTTTTAGCTACATATTTTGAAAGAGGAACTGTTAAGTCAAATCTTAAAGATAAGTCTTTATCTCCTTTATTAAAACGATAAATCTGTTTTTCTGTTTCTCCTCCTGCTTTAGCAAGTAAAACTTCAGATAATTCTATTACTGGCGTATCTAATGGTAAAAATCCAAATTTCTTATAAGTATCTTCTATTGTTTCTCTCATTTGATTAAATAGAATTTGTTCATTTGGTAATAATTCCATAAATCCTGATAATGTTCTTGGTTCTGTTTTTGCCATATTAATCATTCCTTTCATTTCTATTATAACAAATTTTATATTAATTTTGGTTTTAATTCTAAATAAATTGGTTTTTCATCTTTTATTCTTGTACTTAATCCATGTCCTGGATATACTATTGTTTCATTTGGCAACACCATTAATTTTTTAGTAATAGAATCCATTATATCTTCTAAACTTCCTGTTGGTACATCAGTTCTTCCCCATGTACCTCTAAATAGAGTATCTCCAGAAAACAGACAATTTTCCTCTTTACAGTATAGGCATGTTCCACCTTTAGTATGTCCTGGAGTATGAATAACTTTAAATTCTAAATTTCCCAAATGAATCAAATCTTCATCGTCTATCCTAGAATCCGCTTCTAATTCTATATTTTCTTCTCTAATATATGGCGTTAAATTAATTGCAGCATCATTCAAACCTTCTGCGTCCATACGATGTATTAATATTTTTCCTCCGCAATTTTTCTTCAATTCTGTTACTCCAAATATATGGTCACCGTGACAATGAGTTAAATATATATATTTTAATTTTCCATCTAATATTTTTATCATTTCTTGTATTTTATCCACGTCACCAGCTGGATCTATTACCATCAATTCTTTAGATTTTTCGTCTAATATAATATAACAATTAGTTGGATCTCCTATCCATGTATCTATCTTTAGTTCTTTTAAAATCATATTTTTTCCTTTCATTATATACGTTTTCTTCTTATTTATTTTTTTCTTTTAACTTCATATACACTATCTACTTTTCTAATAACCTTAATAGCTTTATTTAACTCTTCTAAATTCTCTACTTCTAGTGTCATATCAATAATTGCAATTTTTTCTTTAGTTACTTTTGTGTTAACTCCTCTTATTTGAGCTTTTGTTGAACCAATTTCTTTTAAAATATCTACTAATAATCCAGCTCTATCATTTGAGTTTATTTCTATGTCTGTTTGATACGATACTTTATTTTCTTCTTTATACCATTCTACATCTATCATTCTGTTCTCTTCTGATATTAAGTCTTTGATATTTGTACAATCTTTTCTATGTACGGATACTCCTCTTCCTTTTGTTATATACCCTACGATTTCATCTCCCGGAAGTGGATTACAACATTTTGAGAGCTTAACTAAACAGTTATCTATGCCTTTTACAATAATTCCTGAATTTGAAGGTCTTGGTTTCCTATTTTTTTCTTTAGCTAATTCCTGAATTTTTTCTTCTATGTCTTCTTCTTGATGTTCTTTTCTATATTCTTGTAACATTCTCGCTATTACTTTTACAGGAGAATTAGCACCAAATCCAACTGCAGCATACATTTCGTCTAAATTTTTATATTTGTATTTTTCAAGCATTGGTTCAAGATATTCATTTTTAAATAAATCTGCATATGTAAATCCTATTCTTTTTAATTCTTTTTCTATTAGTTCTTTTCCTTTTTCAATATTCTCAGCTTTCTGAGCTTTTTTAAACCATCCTTTTATCTTATTTTTTGCACTAGAACTTTTTACAAATTTAAGCCAATCTCTGCTTGGCCCTTTTGAATTATCAGACGTAATTATCTCTATGATATCTCCACTTTTTAAAGGTGTTATTATTGGCATCATTTTACTATTAATTTTACATCCTGTCATATGATGTCCAATTTCTTCATGTACACTATAAGCAAAATCAATTGGCGTAGCTCCTCTCGGAAGTACTTTTATTGCTCCTTTTGGTGTAAATACATATACTTCATCTTCAAAAAGTTCTGTTTTTAATGTATCCAAAAATTCTTGTGGATCTTGCATATCTTTTTGCCATTCTAATGTTTCACGAAGCCATGCTAATTTGTCTTCTTCTACTTTTACTGCTTGTTTTTTTCCAAAATAACTTGCTTCTTTATATGCCCAGTGTGCTGCAATACCATATTCAGCAATTCTATGCATTTCCCATGTACGAATTTGAACTTCAAATGGTGTTCCTTTTTCTCCTAAAAGTGTGGTATGTATTGATTGATACATGTTTGGTTTAGGCACTGCTATATAGTCTTTAAATCTTCCCGGCATAGGACTATATAATTCATGTACAACTCCTAATGCTGCATAACAATCTTTTACAGAGTTAACTAAAATTCTAAGTGCAAATAAATCATATATTTGATCTAATGTCTTATTGTCTCTTTTCATTTTTCGATAAATACTATATAAATGTTTTGCTCTTCCTGTAACTTCTGCATCAATTCTTTGTTTTTTTAATTCAACTCTTATATCACTCATTATCTTTTCTATGAATTTTAATCTTTCATCTCTTTTTTTGTTAATTCCTTCTACTAATTCATGATATTCTTCTGGATATAAATATTTAAATCCTAAATCTTCTAATTCCCACTTTAAAGAATACAGTCCTAATCTATTAGCAAGAGGTGCATATAATTCCATTGTTTCTTTTGCATTTGCTATTTGTCTATCTCTTTTTAAGTATTTTAAGGTTCTCATGTTATGAAGTCTATCAGCTAATTTTATAATTATTACCCTTATGTCTTTTCCCATTGCAAGAAACATTTTTCTGTAATCTTCTACTTGTTGCTCTTCTACTGAGCTAAATTGAATATTGCTAAGTTTTGTAACTCCAGCTACCATGTCAGATATTTCTTTTCCAAATTCTCTTGTTATATCTTCTTGAGTTACTTCTGTATCTTCTACCACATCATGTAAAAGAGCAGCACAAATAGTACTATCATCCAATCCTATATCAGCTAAAATATAAGCAACATTTAATGGATGTATAATATATGGTTCTCCTGATTTTCTACATTGGTCGCCATGATAACTATATGCATAATTATATGCTTTCATTATTAATTTACTATCTACTCTTCTTGTATGTTGCTTTCTTCTAGATATTACGTCTTGAATTGTTTTCTCTTTTTCTTCTTTCATTATATCACTTTCCCCTTTTTGGTTTTATATCTTATATAATTATTATATTGATTTCATTATGTCTTTAATGTTAATTTGTAAGTTATCTACGCCATTAAATGTATTTATTTCTAATACACCAGCAACATCTATTTTATCCCCTATTCTATATTCATTTGCTAAGTATCCAATATTAAATCCAATTGCATTTATAATATAATTATTATCTTTTAATGTTAATTTTAGATGTTTTCCTTCTGATAGAGCTCTTATTGAATCTATTTTTAAATTTTTAAATGCAAATACTGGCATTTTGTTAGCTTCTCCAAATGGTTCTAATTGTTTTAAACTTTCTACCATTTCTTTATCAATATCACTCAAATCTACTTTTGCATCAATATTAATAATTGGTATAATTTCATCAATTTTGCTTTGTGTTGCTATTTGTTCAAATTCTTTTTTAAACTTTTCTAGATTATCTTTTTTTACTGTAATTCCTACTGCCATACTATGTCCACCAAATTTTTCAATAGTGTCTGAACATTTCATTAAAGCTTCATGTAAATCAAATCCAGGAATACTTCTTCCAGAACCTTTTCCTATTCCATCTTCTTCAAAACTAAATAAAATGCTTGGTTTAAAATACATTTCTGTAATTTTAGACGAAACTATTCCAATTACACCATGATGCCAATTTTCTCCACCAACAATAATAGCTTTATTTTCATCTAAGTGCTCTTCTTTTATTTTTTCTACTGCATTTTCAAAAATTGTTTTTTCTGTTTCTTGCCTTTTTCTATTATGTTCATTTAATTTATTAGTTAATTCATTTACCTCGTTTTTATCTTTAGATAAGAATAGTTCTAATGCTTCTTCTGCTTTTCCCATTCTTCCACATGCATTAATTCTAGGTGCTACACCAAATGAAATAGTATTTGAGTCTATTTTATTATATCCTGATGAATTAATAATTGATCTTAATCCTATATTTTTTGTTTGTGCCACTAATAATAACCCTAATTTTGCAATTACTCTATTTTCATCTACTAACGGAACTATATCAGATATTGTTCCTATACATACGATGTCTAAATATTTCAAATATGATTCTTCTTTTAGTTTTAATGTAATTCCTATTGCTTGAATTAATTTAAAAACCACTCCAACTCCTGCTAATTCTCTGAAAGGATATTTACTATCTTTTCTTTTATTGTCTATTACTGCAATTGCTTTTGGTATTTCATTTCCTGCTTCATGATGGTCTGTTATTATGGTCTCAATTCCTAGAGAGTTTGCATATTCTATTTCTTCTATAGCAGATATACCACAATCAACTGTAATCATTAAATTGCATCCTTTTTTTGAAATTTTGTCAATTGCTTCTTTGTTCAATCCATATCCTTCTATTAACCTGTTTGGTATATATGTATTGGTTTCTACTCCAATATCATTTAAAAAACTCTTTAATACTGTTATACTTGTTATTCCATCTACATCATAGTCACCATAAATAGTAATGTTTTCTTTATTTTCTATAGCTTTTATTATTCTATTTACTGCAATATCCATATCCGTTATTAAAAAAGGATTATAAAAATCGTTTCTTGTTGGATTTAAAAATAGTCTAATATCTTCTTCTTTTAAAATGTTTCTATTAGCTAATATTGTAGCTAATAATTGGTTAACTTTATATTTACTTTTTATCTCTTCTATCTTATTTTTATCTGGTTCAAATATTTGCCACTTTTTATTCATTTTCCTCTCCTAATTTTCATTTTTTATTATTGTATAACATTTTAGTTTTTTTTAAAAGAGTTTCATTGCATTTTATTAGATTTTTCTATTAAATATGAAAATACAACTATTATAAAATTGTTCAAATAGTTGTATTTTTTACATGCATTATAAATTACTTATATATTTAAAATTTCTTTTTTTTAATGTTTGAATTAAATTTGTTTGATTGTTTAAAATTTTTGCTATATTGTTGCTATCTATTAGTCTTTGTTGTCTAATTGCTGGTAATTCATTATTTTCTATATTATAGACCGAAGATGCTATATTTTTAATTGATTTCTTTATACCCGGTATTTCCTTTTTTTCAATGTTTTTTATTGATGCTCTTATACTTGGAATTTCATTTTCTTCAATATTCTTTATTGATTCTCTCATACTTGGTATTTCATTTTCCTCAATATTTTTTATCGAAGCTTTCATACTTGGTATTTCATTTTCCTCAATATTCTTTATTGATTCTCTCATACTTGGTATTTCGTTTTCCTCAATATTTTTTATCGAAGCTTTCATACTTGGTATTTCATTTTCCTCAATATTCTTTATTGATTCTCTCATACTTGGTATTTCGTTTTCTTCAATATTTTTTATCGAAGCTTTCATACTTGGTATCTCGTTTTCTTCAATATTAATAACTCTCTTCTTTAGATCTTTTATATCTACTTGCATGTCTAAAAGAATTGTTAAAATTTTTTCTTCCATTTTGTTCACCTCCTGTCTCTTATTTTTTACGCAATACAAACTATATGAATTAATACAATTTATGTCTTTTTCTAAGTTGCTATTTAAAAATATTTGAAATAAAATATGAACTAAAAAATATTAATTAGTAGTATTAATACGTAAAATTATATTAACATATCAAAAAGATAATTTCAATACTTTTAATTACTTTTTTTATTTTTTTCATCGACATTTTTCAACATATTCTCTTTTCGTTTTATGGTTATACTTAATTTTTTAAAAAACTTTTATAATCTACTTGA
>ULVW01040842.1_pt1 | contig 12527 bp, 15 predicted proteins | sample 1959801 | NCBI WGS metagenome assembly ULVW01 (sample SAMEA4835796, study PRJEB28245) | human gut metagenome | biome: gut microbiome; material: fecal sample | place: Denmark | collected 2008
GACAGCTTTCCCGAATTTTACAAACTGATGGGCCGGTCCATAGACCTCAGCTGGTTAAACTATACGGGCAAAATCTACGGCAGAAAATGGACAGGGGTGAGCAACGAACTTTCTTCAAAGACTTCCCAAACATTTTCAATAGGGATGGCGCCGGTGACATATAGAAATTCTTCAAACAAAGAGACTGCCATAGCCGAAGTGAAATACGGACAGATAGTGGGTTTGAGTGAAAACTGCGTATATATATTGCCGTCCGATCCTGCCGGAGACGGCGACGTTTGGAGTTGGGGGGACTACGATGAAATGCTTAGAGATATTCCGGAGTGGTCTGTTTATCTTATTGGGGATAATATGGACCCCGGATATAATCCGCAAATAACGACCTACCTGATCGTGGAGGGCGAGAGTACTGGAACACAAAACGCGCACCGCTGGTGGTCCACTACCACAACTAGCGAAATTACAAATCAGAACCTAGGCACTGCGGAATACTTCAAGTTCATACGCGCATTGAATCCCTACACGTATCAATTCCTATTTTGGGGAGAAGAGCAATTTGCAATTTTTAGTGAAAATGGTTACCCACACGGTTTCGCCACGCAAATATCCGGCGTAGGCTATGACTTGGGATATGCTGTGGATTATCTCATGTCATATATTTCGGGAACCGTACAAAATCACAGGGGATTGACGGAAGATGCCGCGGCCGAATTCCTAAATGACTATCTGTCATTTATAGATGCCTATTTCAACGGGACTGTCCCTCTACCTTATTCAATTACCCTTTATGGGGCTTATTCTTGGGATACTACACAAAGGCAAATAGCTATGTTAAAAGAAAAAATACTGAACTACATAGAAACACATGCGCTTTACTGAATAGCGCCATAGAAGATTCTGTGTGTTTGAGACGTAAAATTTTTGACTATAATAAAATTCTATGGAAGAGAAAGACATACACGAAACACCTGCCGAAAAGACTGCACAGAGTGTGGAGTCCCAGCCGATTTCTGCGGAATTGAAGGCGAGACAGGAAAGAGTAAACGCAATAGCAAAAGACTTATTGTCTAAATTCCCGAAAGACGAGAGGGGCAAGATTCCTTCAGAAGTAGGGCAGGCGGTAACCGCAGCCGCTTGGGCTATCGAAAGGGGCGAACTAAAGAAGGAGGATATTGCAGAAATTACCAATGCAGCCGAATTAAAGGCTCGCGTGGAGTCCGGCAAACCTGTTGTTGAAAAAAAGGTTTCTCCCGAACTATATGCTGCCCAGCAGGAGGTTAATGCGATAGCCAAGGAAATTACCGAAGCGTTGGGAAACGCAAAGATGACGAAAGAGCTTAATGCGGACATAACCAGTGCCGCATGGCTTATCCAAAAGAAAAAATTGTCGCGAGAATACTTCCTAAAGGATCTTGCGTCCGCAGACGACTTTGCAAAGCGCATGGCAGACTATAAAGTTCAGGAGGAAATCAAGCACCCCTCGCACAAGCCCAGCGCTATAGACTTGGAGAACCAAAGAAAAGTAGCTGATATGGCAAAAGAAATCGCTATGGAGCTTACCCCCGAGGTAAATGGCGTAAAAAAGCCTACTTCGGAGTTGAACCAACAGGCAATGCGTGCCGCTTGGATGGTAAACAAAGGGGAAATCTCCCGCGAAGAACTCATGAAGGATGTCAAATCCGTTGAGGAACTGAAAGCCAAGATTGACGCATACAAAACCAAAGATAAAACACAAACACAAGAAACCAACGAACCCGAAAGGTAAAACAAATATTAACGCTAAAGGCGGGAGCAATTCCCGCCTTTTTTTTGAAAAGAGTTTAGAGCTATTATAACCATTTAATTATTGACAAACACATATATTTAGGCTTTACTGCTAAAATAATGGTTATTAAAACGGCACAAGACTATCGTTTAGAACTGGCGAGGCGCGTGAAGGCAGAGCGCCTTATTAAGAACATTACTCAAGCGGAGTTAGCGCAAAAGAGCGGAGTGAATGTAAATACCATCCGCCATCTTGAGTCCACCGGAGACTCTTCCATAGATACTCTTCTGCGTGTTTTGCAAAGTTTGCAGGCACTTGACGACTTTGACCATGTGCTAAAACAGGATGATAGGATTGACATAATCAATGTAAAACCTGCAAAGCTGCGCAAACGGGCGCGCAATAAGGGGAACAAGAAACCATGAGAATAAGAACACTCAGAAATAAAAACCCGCCCAATAGGCGGGTTCCTTTATCCATAAATACCTAAGGGTGTATGGCACTCTTTAGGGGTCATAACGCATGAGCGTCCCATCTACCATAACGGAAATAAATGGTAAATCTTCTTTCATTGTTTCGTATTGTTCTTTACTTAAAACGATATAAGAAGGCATACCGCCAAAACTTGGGATATTAGCACTAGCTATTTGCTTTCCAGTTAGACCAGTACATTGTGAAAAATCTACATATGAGATATCAATGCCTTTTAGATCGACATCCGTAAAATCTACATTAGGAAGTTTTGCCCCAAACCATGCATTAGAAGACAACAATTGAGAAGCAGTTAACCCAGTACATCTAGAAAAATCAATTTCAGACAGTGTAAGTCCAGAAAGATCTGCGTTCGTAAAATCCATTGCAGGTAGCTTTGTATTAAATATATATGCAGCAGAAGTAAGTTGTTGCCACGTAAGCCCCGTACATCTAGACAAATCAAAATTCCCAAGATTTAATCCTGTAAAGTCAAGACCTTCGCACGGGAACGCTGCGCCATATAGCGAAGCGTCATTTATCATCCGTTTCAATTGATCAAGCAATATATCAGATGCAGCAGTATCCTCCAAAGCGTTACTATGTAGGATATTGTTTCCTACCTTAGAAAGGAAATTCCAAGCCGCTTCGAAATCTGCTTTATTGGCAGAATCCTTAAAGAAAGCTTCGAAGTCCTCACGGGTCCAGTCCATATATTTACCTAGGGCAGCACTAGAAGCGTTGCTATATGACTTCCATGATAAAGCATCCGGGGAGAAAACGGTCACACCAGCAGACTCCGAAGACACAGAGTTAATCGTAGCAATTTGGACTTCGTTAGGGATGAGCTTGTTAGCTTTATAAGCGGCTAAACGTTCAGAAGAGACATCCGCAAAGCCAAAGTTTGCTATAATAGTAACTGAGAGAGCACTCAGCCCTCCTATAGTGAGAAATTTACTTTTCATATATAAAGTATAGGAAATTTATAGGTAATACAAAAAAAACCTGCCGATTAGGCAGGTTAGTAGTAAAATACTATATAAAACTACGGAATTCTTGTCATCACTCCATCAACATATACCAATTTTTTACTAGGCAAATCAGCTTTCATAGAATCATATTGAGCATTGCCTCCTGAGGAATGAGCTTATTGCCCTTATAGGCATTTAGACGATTTTCGGAATCGTCAGCAAACGCCGCGTTAGAAAAAAAGGAGAGCCAAAGTTACCATCTCCCCTATGTGGCGTGATATAGTTGTCTTATTCATAGGAAACACAGTTTAGGAAATTTTTACTCCGGCATGCAAAAAAGCATGAAACTGAACAAAGGAGATGTTTTATTTTGCGAATATTTAGACTCAGACTGGGTGAATAGGAGATACTACTTCACGGTTGTAAGCACAGATGGCGGCATACGCGTACGCGAATTAGACGGATGGTATGATGGTTCTATCCAAGAGACAGTTGCCCCCATATATAGATTTGCGAGAGAGTCGCGTGCAATGCCCATAACACACGGGAAGAACGGCGAGTTGGGAATTACTTTAGACGGTGGTTTGAGGCTAGCTCTAAGCCCATACACAGGATGCGTGTATATGGAGAAGCCAAATGGTAAATACACCGTATTGCATTTAGAAAGGAAATGCCAAGAAAAGGCGATACAAGTATGAGCAAACTACGAATAGAAGATATAGACTGGGAGACCTACAAAGAGGATGTCGTCGCCGCGATGGGTAACGAGAAGCTCTGGGCTATGGGGGCGGAGCGTCCGGAAGAGGAAATGCATCTAGCCAATTACGACAAGCTACAAGAGGAGTTAAGGTTATTAGAGGCCGGGGATTATGCAGCGGTTTTAGAGGCGAACCCTGAACCGGATATATTCTCCGATTACCTAAAAAGCAATGGGTAGCAACCTACACAAACTATATAACGTAGCTCCAAGAGCTACCTCCAATGTTTTGGGTGTTGACTTTGTGAACGTAAACACAAGGCCATTGGTCATAGAGGTACATAAATGGGGCGTATATTCTCCGGAACATGCGGAAAAGCTGCAAAAGTTTCAAAGAATAGAAACTCGGCATGAATGGATAGAGGTAGACTACTACAAGGACGAGATATACATAAAGGAGTCCGAATTGAGTACCGGCGGGACAATTGCCTACGCAAAAAGGCCCGAATACTTTAAATTCTGCAATAGCTATTTATTTCCATACAAAGCTGGGTACTTTAAGGATTTTGAACAGACAAGCCCCGTTATAGCCAACAGCGACCTTAGCGGATTTTTTCTTTGGACTCATATCGGCGGAGAATCCCGCAACTTGCACTATGAGTTAAAAAGGCGTAACTGCCCGAAAGTAATTTTTCTTTGGGAGCAGAAGTATCACGTTGAACGCTTTATTTTTGACTATGCCGCTTTGGCGGAGCTTTTCACTTATGATGAATTCACAAAAATTATACAATACCCGCAAAATGGCTTTGGAGATATGCGCATGGTAAATCGCGTATTCATAGCCCATGGGTATAAAGACATCGCGCCAACAAAGGGTGTGGACTATTTTCAGAATTACTGGGAGGAGCGCATTGCGCGCGGAGATGGCAAACTGCGGGCGTTATTGCTGAGTAGGCTGTAGGGGGACACCGCTACGCGATGCAAATAGATTAGAACAATCGGAGCGCGAAAGAGATGTTTTTTCATGACGACATAGAAATAACCAACGACCGTTGGATAGTGATACAGGATTATACGGGCAATACGCGCTTTGAGCGCGCTACCTTGCCGGGAGCTTGGCATATACGAACCATTTGCAACGAACATGGGGTAAAGGAGTTTGAATTTTGCCACAGTAAAGTGTTTACCGGGAAACTAAAGGTGTATCAGAAAGAGAGGTACATCGCCGATGCGCACGCAAAAATATGCGGAAGCGTATTGGTCTTGGGGACCCGTTATTTTAGTGCCGCCGAAATAAACGACTTCTCCCGAAAATTGGCGGAAAGCCGCAAGTATGGCAGATACGTAATACAACATAGGCACGACGTGTTGTGCATTGCGATGGGGGAGTTGGATAGAGAGTGGCAGGTACACATCTATACGGATAAGTCGGGCAGGGTAGCCGGCATCCGCGTTACGCTATGCGGAATACCCGAACCGGATATGTCCCATAAATTGTACAGATAGCCGTATTCGCAGGAAACAAATGAGCTATTACGGTAAATATTTTCGGGAATTTGACGCGGCGCTACGAGACGCCGAAGGCGGAAGCATGGGGGCGTACGAGTGTTTTAGCAGGTTTTTACTTTTGTTTTCCTTGTCTTTGGAGGTGGCAAATGCCAAGTTGCAGAATAGAGACCATGGCGGGTTGGAATCGCAATACTTATCGGAAGCGAAAAAGTCCCGAGCGACGGAGTGTTATGCAAAAGCTTTTGCTGTGCTTGTGGGCGCATTAACCGCAAGCCCCGGAGACTTTTTAGGCGGCTATGTAATGACCTTGGGTGGCTTGGGAAAAAACAACATGGGACAGAACTTCACCCCTGATAGTGTCTCCAAACTGCTTTCAGAACTGGCCTTACCCAAGAAGCCGAAAGACGGTCCAATGGTCATATCGGAGCCTGCCTGCGGGTCTGGTTCCTTAATCATCGCAACTACGGAAAAGCTTAAGAAGCTGGGATATGGAAAGCGGGATTTTTACTTTATTGCAAACGATATAGACGACAGGTGCGTCAAGATGGCTTTCATTCAATGTACGCTACTTGATATACCTGTAGATTTCTATACGGGAGATACACTAACGCAGAAGTATAGCTATAGGCGCCCCACGTTAACCTATATATTGAATCATATGGGTATGGCAGATAAAATATAAAGTTAAAAAAAATATTATATTAAGCACGGATTAGAAAGACAGAAAGGACCGGGGCTTAAGAGGTTAGATTCTTTTTGCAAATATGGGAATTTATGAAGATACCAAATAATAAACAAGGACATGGTATACGAGTAAGCGTATTGAATTGTTTTTGTCAGACAGCAATATTAACGTATTTAAGACATAGAGTACAATAACGCTATGGGTAGTATGCTAAACGATTCTTAGAATATACTACAAAAAATCGGTATTTATTACATGGTGAAACTAAACTACGACCATGCAACAGGCTTTAAAAATTCAGTACCAATCAGATCTGCATTTTGAATTCGGGTACAACAGAAACTTATTTCACAAGCAGAAATATCGCAAAGCGTGCGGCGATGTTTTGGTCATCGCGGGCGATTTAGACTATCTGGACAAATCCGGAGAATACAGTAGGGGATATACCAGAGAGTACCTGTCATGGGCTGGGGATAACTACGAGATGGTATATATCGTTCCCGGAAACCACGAATACTGGGGGGAGTCGCCGTATGATTTGTCAAATGCATTTGCCCCGTATAGAATACAATTTGCCTCAAACGTAATACTGGGGAGCAATATTGTGGAAGAATACCGCGGGTTGAAATTCGCGCTAAGCACCTTATGGTACAGGGTTAATTTTAACATAGAGCGATTTTTAAAATCCAATGAGCGTCGATGGGTACGGTGCAATGGAGACTCAATTACGGTTGACATAATAAATCGCTTAAATAGTACTTGCATAGACTTCCTAAAAGAATCCCGCGCAGATATAGTAGTTACTCACCATGCGCCTACATATCGTGTCATGCATCCGATATTCGAAACGGACAAGTCCAACGAGCAGTTTTATAATAATTTAGATGAGCTCATCGCAGAACTCGCGCCACAAGCTTGGATCTTTGGACACTTACATTACTCAGATATGCGGGAAAGCGATATTTTTCTACCTACTAGGCTACTTACGAATCCTTTAGGTTATGCATGGGAAGAAAAGACTGGATTTAAAGTAAACTCCATTTTAGAGGTTGATCAGAAAGGACTATCATGAAAAAGAAAGCTATGCGAGTGAAAATCCGCTCAAGGATACCCTTTCCGCCGACAAGAGTATTCAAAGATAGGAAGAAGGAAAGCCGGAAACGGACCTGCAGAGGGAAACTGAAAAGTTTCCCCTTTTTTTAGCGGTCAGCGAAAGCATATCAAAGCTAAAATTAAAGATATTATAAAACAGTCATGTCCTTGCATTTAGACAAATCTATACCATATAGATCCTTGCCCGAGAAATCTAAGCCTTCACAGGGGAACTCAGGCATAGTAAAACCATAAAACCGCCCGGTACTACCGTCAAGTAGTGCGTCCAGTTCCGATTGTAAAAGCCGTATTGCATCTGTATTAGATATTGATGCACTTTGAATATGGTCATTGCCAAATTGAGATAGAACATTCCACGCATCTTCAAAGTCTGCCTTATTAGTGGAATCTGCAAAAAAGGCTTCAAAGTCCTCCCTGGTCCAATCCATATACTTGTCTAGGGAAGCACTAGCTGCATTGCTATATGACTTCCATGATAAAATATCCGGAGAGAAAACGACCACACCAGCTGACTCCGAAGATACTGAGTTAATAGTAGCTACATTAACCTCATTTGATATAAGTTTATTAGCTTTATAAGTGTCTAAACGCTGGAAGAGACATCCGCAAATAAGGTTAGGGAGAATAAAGATAGAGGGGGCACCCAGTCCTCCTAAAGTAAAAGTACGTTTTTCATAAAGACAGTATAGGACTTTGATATCCAAAATTAAAAAAAAGAAATAGCTATTGACGCATTATAGACAAATAAAAGCCAACACGAAGTGTTGGCTTTTATAAGATAAACCGTGTATTAAATTATATTCGAGTATAGTTACCATCAACATACAATTTTGTACCTTTAGGCAAAGAAGTTTTTACATTATTATATTGTTCTGTAGTAAGTCGGATATATGTTATATTTCCTGCACCTGCTAATTGTTCTCCAGTAAGTCCGGTACATTTAGTAAGGTCTACACTAGAAAGATCCACTCCAGATAGATCAACTCCTGAAAAATCTATAGCGGGTAGTTTTGCAGCTCGTATATCTGTTTTTATAAGCGAAGCAGCATCCAATCCTTTAGATTGTGTTAAATCTGCACGATAAAGCTTAGGTAAACTTTCGCAACCAGACCAATCGGTACAAATAGTGAGATCAGACAATGAGGATAGTCCGCAGAATTGTTCGTATGTACCTTTCAAAACAGTTCCTGTAGCCACTATTATTCTATCTGTGTTAAGCTGAATCCCTGTCAGATCTATAGTTATAGGTGTATCGAATATTTCATAATATCCGTATCCCGACATTGCATTAAGATTATACATACCATCAACGAGGGCTTTAGCAGCTTCTTCTTTTGATAAATCACCCGTTAATTTACCACTAGCTAATGCTGATAAATAGTCAAAGTATTCCTGAACTTCAGGGACATCTGGTGCTGCTGCAATAGCAGAGGTATAACCATCCCAGTTTTCGCCTTCAGAGTTTATATACTCATCATATTTAGGCAGGAAATTTTTTAAGTCTTCTGCACTAAGTGCGCCAAACTTTTCCTGCAATTTTTGAAGCGCGCTTGCAATATTTGCACTATTAAGGTCTGAATACATAGTCCACGATAGTAAATTAGGTGAAAATACCGCAACACCTATAGCATTTTTGGTGTTATTAGATGCAGAAGCATTAATCGTAGCTATAGAAACATCCGTGGGCAATAATTTATTACTTTTGTACGTATTCAAACGTAAATCTGATACATCAGCAACTAGTGTGTTACAGACGGAGATTATAGGTAATAGTTTCAAAAGAGTACAAATAAATGTTTTCATAGAACTTTAGTATAGGAATTTATGAGGACAAACAAAAAATAATATCAATCTTTAGGTGAATCCGACTTTATAGCTACATATTAGTGTAAAATAAAGGGAGAGTTACACCATCAATAAATAAAACTAACTATCATAGAGTAGGACTTCCAACTATGTAAGTTTGGAATAAATACTGCGACATCAGTACTTTCAGATGCCACATAGTTCCCGTAGAAATATTGACCTCCTGTGGTCTTACGTTCATGGGTTAAATTACGTCTTGAGGTATTTTAGGAAGAACATCAATTAGCGATTTTATAAGTCATAGTGCTACGAAAGACTTGGACAGGAACTTCTTGAAGACGTCATAGAAACACTCCATTGTAAATATAGGAAATTTTTTCATAGGGATTCAAAATCTATATGAAAAATATACGAAAAGGAGAGTTAATCACACAGATATTATCAGAATTAGCACCTGATGAGAACGGATATAGACCAAACTCGGTAATGCTTGGAAATATAATAGAGTTATTATTTTGCAAGATAGCAACTGATGTAGGGTGGGGCAGGGATGTGGCGCTAAGGGATTTATGCTCCTTTACCTTTATAATAAAAAAGGCACGCCGAGGGCACATTCCGGGTGTAGAAGGTAGCTCTCTAGAAATTCCAGAACAGGTAGTCCTAAAGTTCAAGCCCGGTCGGCGTATGCGAGAGTGTATGGGAAGGTTGACGGTAAGCGAAGCAAAGAAGATATTGAAAAAGAAAAAGAGAAACCATGTCTAAGTATTGCGTAGTAGCCAACCATGCATATTTCCACACCTACGAGAACGAGTGGGCAGATTCAACCACGCCGTCTTATGTGGGGGACTTATTTTTGGGGGAGGTTGAGGCGAATTCCCCTGAGGAAGCCATTGCGAGTGTAGTCCGCGGAAACGATTACTTTTATGCAGACTACCTCACGGCATATAAAGTAAGTAAGGCGACAAAAGGGCAGACTCCTGTCTATTTTGGACATATAGCGCGGGATGGAACAATTATGCTACGGCATAAAGACCTAAGCGGCCGAAGCGAAAACCACCCGTACGCATTAATTCGGGATGCGACGGAATTTATACAGGCGGGGAGCATACCCGATCCGAAGATAGTAATAGATTTGAAAGACGCGGAAATTACCGTAGAGGAGCTGCGGCGCATGCTTGATCCTAAAGACGTAGATTATCCGGAGGATCTGCCCAGCTACTGGTGGAAGAAGTATATCTCCGACGTAATAAACCCGCCGAATAAAAAGCTTGCCGCGGAAATCGCGCGCTGGAAGCTTTTGCAGATATAAAAAATTTATGAGTTCCTACACTTTTAAATATGAAAGACAGATTACTCAACCAGAAAGAAGCGGCGGCTTATTTAAGCATATCGCTGAGGTCGCTAGAACGTCTAAAACTCGCCCGGAAGATTAGCTATATAAGGCTATCTCCGAAATGCATAAGGTACAGGGAATCTGACTGCAAAGCATTCTTGGATTCGAAGTATGTGTATGCGACAAACGCAAATACCCCTGACAAGGAAAAGAACGAACGTAAGATGGTACCTATGCCGGAGCCAATGTAAGGCACCTGCACAAAATATTATTATATAGTTCCGCATTTGCGGAACTGAACGTCCCCTAGATGACGTCCATATTGATTTATAGGTTATGGGCAGATTCTAGGGGCTTTATATTTAATGGGAGTACCAGTATTCTTTAACATAGTATACATCTGTAAGCCCTATCTCCTATAGATAAATTCCACATTCATCTACTATACTGAAAAGATGGATGTATTAAGTTTATTTAGCGGTTGCGGCGGCTTGGATTTAGGGTTTAAACGGGCAGGATTTAAAATTCCCGTCGCAAATGAGTTCGATTCGTCAATTTGGCAGACTTATGAAGCAAATCATAAGGATACACAGTTATTACGGGGCGATATACGAGAGATAGCCGAAGGCGACATCTCAGGAAAGATTGACGGGATAATAGGCGGTCCCCCGTGCCAATCATGGTCGGAGGCGGGGACATTAAAGGGGATAGACGACGCAAGAGGTCGGCTATTTTTTGATTACATACGAATATTAAGGTGGAAACGACCAAAGTTTTTCCTTGCGGAGAACGTAAGCGGGATGCTTGCAAATAGGCATATTAAGGCCGTGCAAAACATTTTAAATTTATTTAAGGAATGCGGATATGATGTATCTTTAACGCTTGTAAATGCAAAGGACTATGGCGTCGCGCAAGAAAGGAGACGTATATTTTATATTGGATTTAGAAGCGACTTAAATATTTCATTTAAGTTTCCTGAAGGGACAACTGTAACTAATTCTACAAAACACACACTCAAAGATGTCATCTGGGATTTAAAGGATACTGCTGTTCCTGCATTGCCGCACAATCGCAAAAATCCAGATGCTATAAACAATAACGAATACTATGTGGGGTCGTATTCACCTATATACATGAGTCGCAACAGAGTAAAATCTTGGAAAGAGCAAGCTTTCACGGTACAAGCATCTGGCAGGCAGTGTCAAATACACCCACAGGCGCCTAAAATGCAAAAATCCGGTAAAGATAAATATGAATTTGTAAAAGGGAAAGAACACCTTTACAGGCGAATGACCATACGAGAAATTGCAAGAATTCAAGGATTCCCGGATACGTTTCGGTTTTGCTATAGGCATCTGAATGATGCGTATAAGATGATAGGTAATGCAGTACCTGTAAATCTAGCATATGTAATAGCTTGTGCTATAGAGAACACACTATCTAAGAAGATTTAGAGTAATAAAATATACTCCCTAATTAGTAACTATTTCAAAAATTAAGTCGTTAAAGCGATTTAACGACGGGTTTTGTTAAGTCCAATGAGTAAAACTGCTTGCACTGTTTTTTAGTCACGTTGCCTGTATAGTGGATTTTCAGAATTCGTGCGGAATTGCCCAGTTGTTCGGCTGATTTAAACGCGCTACCGCTTTGAGCCAGATGGTATGAAGCGGCGGTGTGCCTTATGCCATTTCGAATTCTTTTAACATTTGCTGCCTTGAATATTTCATTTAGATAGCGTTGGGCGATATGATGCTGCCATTTAAAAATCCGCGCATCGGAATTTGAATTATGGATTTTAAAATAGGAGGGCAGGGTGTCTGCCAGATTCTGCGGCAGTTTGACAAATCGCCTTTTATCCGTTTTTACTATACTCTCATCCAAAAATACTCCGGATTGCGCAAGACTCAGATTACGCCATTTTAAGCGCAAAAGTTCCGATAGACGGATTCCGGAAAAGAAGTAAAGCGTAATAAATAGGCGCCGTATAGAGCCATACTCTGTAGCATTTATAATTGAGCATATTTGCTGGAGGGTATAGATTTGCGGTTCCCTTTGCCGAATTTCAGGGAGGAACATTTTCTTTACCGGGTTTTCCTTGAGAAAATTCTTTTTAACGCAAAAGTTTAAGAAAACGCTAATATAGTGTACCGCGTTATAGACGCTTACATTGGCGGGGG
>ULVW01022422.1_pt1 | contig 12480 bp, 13 predicted proteins | sample 1959801 | NCBI WGS metagenome assembly ULVW01 (sample SAMEA4835796, study PRJEB28245) | human gut metagenome | biome: gut microbiome; material: fecal sample | place: Denmark | collected 2008
AAACTTTTTTCTTCAAAGATATTGACAATCGGACCCATTTCTAGTAAAATGAATCTTGCATTTAGCGATGCAGGTGTAGTTTAATGGTAGAACTCTAGCCTTCCAAGCTAATAACGTGGGTCCGATTCCCATCACCTGCTCCATTAGATAATTCTGTTCGAACTATTCGGACATTAAATAGAAATCAATCTCAAAAGGATTGATTTTTTTGTTGTATAAAAAATCAACCTACTCTTAAAAGAAAGGTTGGTGAGAAAATGAAAAGATATTTGATGTACAAGTCTATTATGAAGTATCTAACTGATAAAGACTTGTCTTTAAATGCTAAAGGTTTCTTAAGTATGATTCTATTCAATGATGAAATAAATGCTTTAGAATTATCAAAGTATTGTTCTGATGATATAGAAACTATTAAAGATACTATGTTGGAACTAAGGATTATGAAATATGTTAAGTATGATCCTGAAACTAATATGCTTTTAGCTGGTCCATCTCGTTATGATGAATGGGATGATTCTATTATTGAAGATTTGCATAATAAAGCACAGAAGAAAAACAAATCAGATAAAGAAAGATAAGAAAGGAAAATAATCATGTTAGATATTATCGAAAAAGAAATAAAATTTGATGAAACCTTAAAAATGCGTATTGAGTTAATATGCAAACTTGCTCATGTAAAACCTGTATTTCATAACGGAAGTATGAAAAAGATTAATCATTCTAATTTAGTTTATGTTGAACCTCATAGAATTGAAGTTAAAGATAAAGTTATACTTGCCTTTAATTATTCAAATGAAGTTTACATTAACAATATTCATAACAAACTAAAAATTGTAGAATTAGAAGATTACTTAAATAACTTGTAAAATCTTGACTTTTTATAAAAAAAGTATAGAATAAATAACCAATAAGTGAGGGATAATTATGAAACGATTAAAACCCAAAAACTATTGTGATATTTATTTAGAAGAATTAGTAAGGAGTCAAGATAGCATTACTCGTTAATGCCCTTGACTCCTTTTTTTAATGATTGGAGGAATAAAATGGAATTAACTGATAAGGATGAAAAAAAGATTGCAGGACTTTATATGAGAGTTAGCACAGAAGATCAAGTTAATGAAGGATTTAGTCTACCAGAACAAAAAGAACGATTAGAAGCTTATTGTAAGATCAAAGGATATGAAATCGGAGATTATTATACCGATGAAGGAATTAGTGCTAAAAAAGGAAATAAAAGGCCTGAATTTGAAAGATTAAAAGAAGATATTAAGAAAAAGAAAATCAATCTCATGTTGGCTATTAAACAAGATAGAATTTCTAGAAGTGTATATGATTGGGAAGAGATTATATCCTTTATTGAAGAAAATGAAGCTGACTTAGAATTTGTATATGATGACATAAACACTGCTTCATCCAATGGAAAAATGGTAGCTAGAATTATGATGAGTGTTTCCCAAGCAGAAATCGAAAGAACAAGCGAGAGAACTAAAATGGGACTTGCAGGAGCAATTAAACAAGGTCATATTCCACATAAAGCACCTCTAGGTTATAAGCATGAAAATAAAAAACTTGTAGTTGATGAATCTACAAAAGACATTGTAATTAAAATCTTTAATTTATATCACGATGGGAATTCACATTTTAAAATAGCGACAATTCTAAATGAAGAAAAAGCATTAGGAAAAGATAACTGGAGAGATTCTACTATTACAAATATATTAGCAAACGAAGTATATAAAGGAGACTTTGTTCATGGTAAAAGAACGAAACATCCTACTTACTATAGTAATGTAGTTGAACCTTTAGTATCAGAAGAACTATGGTATGAATGCCAACAACAAAGAAGAAGAAATGCTAAAGCTTATAAAAGAAATGAAGACTATTTATTCCTTCAAAAATTAAAATGCCCTAATTGTGGAAGAATACTTGGAGGCAAAGCAACAAGAAAGAAAAATGGAAACATTTATTATTACTATTACTGTCATGATTGCAAATTAAACATTAAAGAAAGTGTTATTCAAGCATTTATTGAAAAGTTTATTAATTGGATTTGTGAATATGATCAAATAGTAAATCAATTCTTCTTACCGATGATTAAGAATAAAACAACTAATCCTAAAGAATCAATTGCAAAAGAAATATCAGTTCAATATGCAAAATTAGATAGAGTTAGACAAGCATTTATAGACGGAACATTTAATAAAACAGAATACGTAAGAGAAAAAGAAAAATTAGATAATATTATTAAAAACTTAGAAGAAAAACTGGAAGAATCAAGAATATGTGATGAATTAAGTTTTACCCCAGAAGATATTTTATTAAAAAGAGACATCGACTTTATCAATTCAGTTAAACATCCTGAAAAGTTTAAAGAAAATATGAAATATTGGAAACAATATACTAGAGATGAAAAATCAATATTCATAATGAGATATATCGATGAAATAGAATTAGAACAAGATGGCAAAAGTAAATATAAAGTAAAAGAAATTCTATTTAGAAAATCTATAGTTGAACCATTTAATGAACTATGGCGAAATGGTTTTATAGATAAACCAGTAAAAGCAATGTTTGAAGATGTACCAGGTTTTGTAAGAATGAGCGAATACATGAATGAAAAAGATGTAGAAGAATATTTAAAAAGATTAAGACAATTCTATAATGTTTCCTATTATGCAGGAGACTACATTGTAAAAGATAAGATATTCCAATTTGCAGGTAATGGTGGATTTGATGATAATACGATTGTAAGAGTATTCCCATTAGAAGATTATAAAGAGACTGATCCAGAGGACAAATTGGAAATACATAAACTTGGGTCAATTTACATTAACGACAAAATTGATACAAGTTTAATAGATATGAAATATCTATTTAACAGCATTCCTGCTCACGATGAAAAAGATTTGAATGCTGTTAACATAAAATGTTTGCCAGTTGGAACTGCAAACATCACATCATAAATTACGTGGCACGTTTTGTTTCGAAGGAATGAAAGTGGCAATAGTAATTCAATGATGTAAATTATCGAATCACGTTTTGTTGAAACTATGTTTCAATGAAAGTCTTGAGATAATTTCATAAAGGATTCTAAGGAATAGTCCTTAGCCCACTGGAATTTTGATATAGTCCCTACGCGGGACATATGTCAAAGTTCCTAGGGGGTTATTAATTTTGACAAAATCAAAATATAGCACAAGGAGGTGTATAAAATATGGCAATGGCTTACTCTCTTCATGTAGGTAGTGATAAGAATAGAAAGTTATCTTCAAAAGGAATAACAACAAAATCAGGAACAACTTCTCTTACAAATAATGGAATACAAAATAAAGCACAATTAACTAGATGCGATAAACATAACTATAGAAAATATGATATGGATCAAGAAAATATTGTTATCATACGAGGAACAGATTCTGTTGTTAAAGATGTTAAAAATCTATATCACAAAAGTTTTGATGAATTAGTTTTAGAATATAACAATAATCAAAAAAGAAAAGATAGGAAGATTGAAGATTACTATGAACATGTTTCATTAGATAAGAATAGAGATTTAGCAGTCGAGATAATAATTGAACTTGGAGATAAAACATTCTGGGATACCAAAGATGATAATTATAAAAAAAGAATGACTTCAGTTTATAAAAAACAAGTTGATGATTTAGAGTTACTTTTACCAGAGTTTAAAGTTTGTTCTGCAATTATTCATTATGATGAAACTTCTCCTCATATGCATATTGTAGGTGTTCCTATTAAAGATGGTTATAAGAATGGATTATCTATGCAGGTTTGTAAATCAAAAGTATTTAATAAAACTTCTCTAATGGAATTACAAGATCAAATGAGAACTCTATGCATCAAAGACTATAACGAAGAATATAATCTAAACGAAAAACTTAAGACAAAACAAAAAGGTCGAAATCAAGATATTAATGTTAGGGATATGGATAATTATGCAGAAGCTAAAGCAGTTTTAGATTTAGAATCTGATAAACTTGATAAAATAAATGAAGATTCTCTTCATTTAGATGATTTATCCAAAAATATGAAAAATGACTTGGATGGATTTAACTATAATAAATTACTTAGAGGTTATGTAATTAGTAAAGAAGATAAAGATAAAATAGATAAATACATTGAAGAAGTTAATAAACAAAATGAAAAATATAAAGATATAAACAATTTAAAAAATATCCTAGATATAGGATATGACAGTATGAAAAGACTTGAAACTGTAGAAGAAGATAACAAAGCATTGAATATAAAAGTTAAGGCATTAGAAAAACAAAATAAAGAACAAAAAAAGAAAATAATTGAACTAGATAAATTATCCGAACATTTTAAAGAATCTGCCGATAAGTTTATGGGATTTCTTGCTGAAAGACTTCTTAATCCTAAAACTAAAGAAAAATATAAAGAATTTACTGGTGATTTATTTGGACATGGTGTTCTAACATATAATGATTCAAATGAGTTAGACAAAGCACAAAAAGACATACAAGAAGAAAAATTAAAACCAAAATCAAAACAACCAAAAGTAATAGAAAAAGAAGAAGACGATTACGAATTGTAACCGTCTTTTTATTACTGTACTTCTAATAATTTTTTATTAACTCTCGTTTGTACTTCTAAATAATATTTAGTTTCTGCGTCATTCATGTCTTCTTCGTCCCATTTTTCGAATGATTCCATTGCTTTTGTATATTTAGTCATATAATTTGTATAGTCTTTTAATAATGAAGTATCACTTGGATTAGCACTATATTTTTTCATAAATTCTACATATTCATTCATAAATGTTTCATAATCATCCATTGCTTTTTTAAAATTAGGTCTTAAACCATTATTATTAGTATCTGTTTTTGGCTTTTCCTCTTTTGGTGTTTCTGTAGGTTTAGACTCTTCTTTAGTTTCTTCACTTGTTGATTCCTTTTTAGGTTCACTTAAACTAATGCTATATTCTTTATCATTCTCATCATAGTAAAGATATAGAGAATAACCTTCTTCGTTTTTTGCACTAAATGAAGTAGATGAGTTAGAAATATCAACTGTATATCCTTTATCTTTACATGCACTTACATAATCTTTATATTCATTCTTATCTACATCCATAATGTATAAAGATAATGAACTTGATGAATCATAATTTAATCTACCTTTTAAGGTTTTTGGCTCAGGTAGTTTATCACTAAGAACATACTCGCTCCAATCTAAATTTTCAGCTTTTTCTTTAGTATAGCTAGAACCGCCGCCAATTTGAACATTTCCTAAAGCCAAAAACGGAACAATCAAAATGCAACCACCTATAAAAACAATTTTATGAAGATTTGTAATTTTTTCTGGTAAAACATCTAAGCAAAGTAATGTTGCATAACCAAATGCTGCAACTTGAACTATACCAATTAGTCCGCTTAAGATTTTGCCATCTCTAAATGCCGTAAAAGTAAATAGTAAACAAATAATTGTTAAAGCTATTGCCCATCCTTTTAATTTGCCTGTATTCTTTTTCTTTTTATATTCACGTTCATCATTGTAGTTATCATTTTTCTTTTTGTTTTCAAGTTCGTGTTCATCTAGCTCTTTTTTAGCCCTTATTTCAGCTTTTTTAATTCTTCCTACTTCTGTGGCTTTATCATCAATAATCACCTTAGATCCACAAAAGCCACATTTCATTTCATCTGAATCTTCAGGTATATCCAATTCTCCTCCACATGAAGGACATTTAATCTTTTTAAGTTCCATACACTCACTCCTTTATTTTTACAAATTCATTATAACATAAAAAACTTCACGTAGGCGACATTTTTTTTATTTTTTATGTGAAATAATCTAATTGTAAGGAAGTGATGGTACTTTGAGTAGTAGATATACAAAAGAAAAATTGTCTATTATAGTAAGAAAAAACATAAAAAAGTATCGACTTATGCGTAAGTACACACTTCAAGAACTTGCCGATTTAACTGGGTTAACTCACGGATATGTAAGAGATTTAGAATGTTTAACAATAGATAAAACACCATTACTTGAAACTATAGGAAAGTTTGCAGATGCTTTAGAAATAGATATAAGACAATTATTTGATGATACTGATGTTAATGAAAGTACTTGCAAATAATAAATATTATTTAGTATAATGTATTTAGGAGATTGATTCATCAATCTAATCTTGTAGTAGTTGAAAGAACATTCGACTACCGCTCCAGTGACGTTTCTGTTCGAACTTTTATAGTTTGAACTTGAGATACATATCAATCCGTTCGGGTTGATTTTTTTGTGTTTACAAAAGAATTAATAAGGAAAGGATGTGATTTTTATGATAAAGTTTACTACACAAGAGTTAGAAATGGAAAGTAATCTTAAACAACGTATTGAGTTTATTTGTGAGTTTTGCCATACTACACCAAAGATTATCAATGGTAGTATCAAACGAATAAACAATACTAACTTGAACTACCTAGAACCACATAAAATCATTATAAACAATACTACTTTTCTAGCATTTAACTATTCTACTGATATTTATGTAGGTAATTTAAGTAAAAAGATTAAATTAGTAGAACTTGAAGATTACATAAAGAATATGGCTTAAACACTAATGAGTTTTGCAAATGATATTGACTTTTTCTCTTTAAAACCTTATCATATAAAGCGAAAACAAGGGGAATTTACATACCAAATCTTTTTAATGGGGTTATGATTTGGAAGTACACAATTTAAAAACATAAGTTAAAGAGATAAAGGTAGTAGATGTATCTATGGGCTTTTATCTCTTATTTTTTTAGAAAGGATGTGGAATAATTATGAACGAAGAAAAGAAATTATGTGGACTATATTTGAGAGTAAGCACGGAAGATCAAGCACGTGAGGGTTTTAGTTTACCAGAGCAAAAAGAACGACTAGAACAATTTTGTAAGTTTAAAGATTATGAGATAGTAGATTATTACGAAGATGCTGGTATAAGTGCTAAAACAGGCAATTTAAGACCTGAATTTGAAAGACTTAAAGAAGATATTAAAAGTAAGAAAATCAACACCATAGTTGCTTTAAAACTAGATAGAATAACTAGAAGTATCTTTGACTGGGAAAAGTTAATGACATTTTTAGAAGAAAATGATGCTTACCTAGACTGTGCTAATGATGAAATAAATACTACTAATGCTAATGGTAAGATGATTTCAAGACTTTTAATGAGTGTTAGTCAAAATGAAATAGAAAGAACAAGTGAGAGAACAAAGATAGGTTTAGCAGGTGCGATTAAGCAAGGACATATTCCAAGTCAAGCACCACTAGGTTATAAACACGAAGATAAGAAGTTAGTAATTGACTACTCTACTAAAGATATTGTAAAAAGAATATTTAATCTATATTATGAGGGTAATTCTTATCAAACTATATCTAATTTACTAAATGAAGAAAAGGTATTAGGTAAGAACAACTGGCGAGATTCTTCTATCACTGCAATACTTGAAAACGAAATATATAAAGGTGATTTCGTTCATGGTAAAAGAACAAAGCATCCTACTTATTACTTTGATGTTGTAGAACCTATTGTATCTAAAGAATTATGGGAAGAATGCCAAGTGCAAAAGAAAAAGAACTCACGTAGTTATCAAAGAACTTTAACTTATCTATATTTACAGAAACTAACTTGTCCTAAATGTGGTCGCTTAATGGGTGGAAAAGCCACAAAAAAGAAAAATGGTAATGTTTACTATTACTACTATTGTACTGACTGCAAAGTTAATTTAAAAGAAAATGTTATAAATGAATATTTTGATAATTTCGTACAGGAGTTAGTAGAATATGATAGTGTTGTTAATCAATTCTTCCTACCAATGATTAAACAAAAATTTGATGAACCTAGAGAACAATTAGAAAAGGAACTTTCAAAACAAAATGATAAACTAGAACGTATTAGAAAAGCATATATTGAGGGTGCATTTGATTTAAAAGTTTATAATGAAGAAAAGAAAATTGTTGAAGATGCTATCACAAAATTAAATGATGAACTAACTGATACCAATAGTTGTGAAGAACTTAACTTTACTCCACAAGATATACTTTTAAAACGAGATATTGATTATATTAACCGAGTTAAGTTAAAAGATGAATATAAGAAAAGAACTAAAACTTGGAAAGACTATACTAGAGAAGAAAAATCTGATTTAATTATGAGATATGTAGATGAGATAAAATTAAAACAAAGGAATAGTCTAATATACGTTGATGAAATACTATTTAGAGAAAGTATTTGCAAACCTTGTAATGAGTTATTTGATAAAGGTTATATTGATGTTAAAACCCCTGCTTTATTTGGTAATTTAGTTGGTGAACTCCGATTCAGTAATTATCTACCTGAAGAAGAAGTTGGTAAACACATAATGAGATTAAGGCAATACTATGATGTCGGTTATGAAGAAGCAACGTATTTTGTAGAAGATAGAGTTTTCTATTTTAACTTTATAAGAGATGACCGAGCAATAATAAGAGTATTCCCACTTGAAGATTATTGCAAGATAGACCCTGATATAAAAATGAAAGAGTATAAGTATGGAATTATCTATATTCGTGGTAAAGATGAATTTCAAATGCAAGATATAAATTCTGCATTTAACTATATACCTGATGAAACCAATGATAGTGTTATCTATATGAAAGAACCAATACCAATAGAAATAGGTGTTAAACCAGTAAATATGGAAACAATGAAAAATGATACTTCTAGTCAAGGGTAAATTTATTTACTCGTGAAACCCTTGACTAGAAATAATTAAATAAATAATGGAGCAAGTTTAAAACAAAAAAGTTTACTTTTCTTGTTTTAGACTTATCTATCATAAAAGATTTTTTGCTAACTTTTTAATGAAAAAAGTTATAACAAACGTGGCACGTTTTGTTGAACGAAGTTCAATGAAAGTGGCGATAGTTTGTTACCAAGACTTATGTAATTTTGTTTTATTGCGTTAGCTTTAAAACATTATGGAATAAGTCAAAAGGGTTCTAGGGAAGCCCTAGCCCACGAGGTAATTTTGATGGTACGTCAAAATACCTAGGGGGTTAAACATTTTGACAAAGCCAAAATAAGTTTAAAATAAGGAGTGTGATTTTATATATGGACTTTGAATATAAACGAGAATTTTATAATTTAAAATATGGTAAATGCCATCTAATTGATGAGAAAGAAAACTTGTATTTAATCTATGCTGATAATTGTTTTAATCACTATATCGTTTGTACCTATATTGAACCAAATTCTAATGCAATGATGAATCAAGAGTTCTTCCCTACTTTAGAAGATGCAAGAAAATATTTTAATGATAAATAAGGGGGTTGATAGTTTATGAGCGAATTGTCTTACTCACTACATTTAAGTAGTGATAAAAATAGAAAGCCATCATCAAAAAATATGGCAAAGAACAATACTTCTGGTTCTACCTCTCTATCTAATAATGCTATCCAAAATGCAAAGCAATTATCAAGAGTAGATAAACATAACTATCGTAAGTATGATAACAATAGCGAATTGATAGAAATAATCAAAGGTACTACTTCTCTTTATGAAGATGTTAAAAATCTCTATTTAGAAGAATTTGAAGAAGCAAGACTTGAATATAACAAAGAGCAAGAAAATAAAGGTAGAAATGATAGAAAGATTACTGATTACTTTAAAAAGATAAGTGATAATACTAAAAACGATCTTGCTTGTGAGATTATTATAGAACTTGGAGATAAAAAATACTGGGACACTAAAGATGATAAATTTAAACATAAAATGACTAATGTCTTTAAAGAACAACTTAATGATTTACAAGAGTTAGTTCCTGATTTTAAAATAGCAAGTGCAATTATTCATTATGATGAAACAAGTCCACATCTTCATGTTGTAGGTGTACCAATAAAATATAAAAGCAAAAATGGTATGTCTAAACAAGTTGGTAAAGGCGATGTTTTCACTAGAGATAGTTTACGTACTATTCAAGATAAAATGAGAACATTGTGTATTGCAAGTTTTAATAAAGAATATGGTCTTAATAATATCTTAAAGAAGAAAGAAAAAGGCAGAAATAAAGACATAAATGTTAAAGATATGACTAACTACCAAGCAATGAAAGAAGAACTTAATAAGAACAAAGAAGCATTAGAAATTGCGAGTAAAAAATCTAGTGAACTTGATAAAACTACAAATGATATTAAAGATACTATCAATAATCTAAAAAAAGCACCAATAGTTAAAAATACCTACACTATTTCAGAGAGTGATAGAAATAAGATTATAGACTATGTTGATAAAGTTCAGGATACTAACAAAGATTTTAAAAAGACTGAAATGTTATCAGTAACCTTAAATAATGTTGATACTGAATTACAAGAAAATAGAGAAAAGATTAAAATACTGACTGAAAATAATAAAGCATTAACTCTTAAAGTTGATACTTTATCTAAAAATATTGATAATAAAAACAAAGAGATTAAAGAGTTAAAAAATGATAATAAACACCTACAAGAAATGGTCGATTATTTCAAAAATCTATTTAGAAGATTAGTAAAATTCATTAAAAATAAGATGTTTGGTAAAGAAAAGGAACGAGAGGATTATTGGAAAGTATCTAAAGATATGTACGAACACGGAATATTTAGTGATGAAACTATTGAATCAATTAAAGATGATTATGTTTGGAATAAAGAAAATGATAAACATAAAGATAAAGGTCGAGATGACTTTGAATTATAGTTTTTAAGAGGATGTTTTATAAGTGATGAATTACTTTATAAGTAGTTCTCTTTTTTTGCTCTTAAACACTATTAAAATGCCTTAAAAAGTAGTATAATTAGATTATAAAAGTGATACACAAATAGTAATTTGTAAAGGAGGTATTTATGGGAATAGAACATTCGCAAAATTATTTACATAGTAAACAACTTGTAGCGACTTTGTTATCAAAGAGTAATATTTGTAACGACGATATTGTAATTGAGATAGGTCCTGGAAAAGGAATTATTACCAATGAACTTGCAAAAAAAAGCAAGAAAGTTATAGCAATAGAGTTTGATGCAAAATTAGCGAAAACTTTATCTGAAAGGTATAAAGAATCTAAAAAAGTTCAAATAATAGAGATGGATTTTTTAAAATATAAAATATCAGTAAAAGAACCATATAAAGTATGTGCAAATATTCCATTTAACATAACTGCTGATATTATGAAAAAAGTATTTGAAGATGATAATCCTCCTGAAGATATATATTTCATAATGCAGTATGAAGCTTTTCTAAGGTATTCTGGACAGCCTTTTTATAACGAAAGTTTGAGGTCTCTTTTATGCAAACCTTGGTTTTCCGCTGAATTGATTTATGAGTTTAAACCATCAGATTTTTATCCTGTGCCAAATGCACGAATATGTTTTGCTCACTTTCAAAGAAAAACATCAGCAGATGTTGAGGATGCGACAGACTATAGAAATTTTTTATCATATATATTTTTAGCGTCTGGAAATACTTTCAAAGATAAAACAAAAAAATTGTTTACTTATGAGCAACAAAAACGCATTTGCAAGTTTTTAAAAATCAAATTAGAGTCAACGCTTACTGAGATCTCATACGATGGATGGCTATACCTATATGATGTTTTTCTTAAATTTGTTTCCAACGAAAAAAAAGCTATTATATTAAATGCTGAAAAAGCCATGAAAAACAATCAAAACAAGATTCAAAAAAAACATCGAAATCGTAATCATGGTTATTGGAAATTTGAAGCTAAGCGCCAAAAAAAATTAAAATTTGAAAATGGAAAATAAGAATTTTATCAGTAGCTATATTTCAAATTTCTATATTATTAGCAATAGTGTAAACAAAAAAGTTGACAGAAAAAAGTAATAAGTAAATCATAAATTACAATTTATCGAGCAGATCAATTAAATTGATCTGTTTTTTTATATTGACAAATGTGTGTATACTGTATATAATGTATATAAACAAGCGAGGTGAATTATGGAAATTATAATTAGTAATTCAAGTGGTGTTCCAATTTATGAACAGATAAAAGAGCAAATTAAAGCTAAAATTATTTCAAATGAATTGAAAGCAAATGAATTATTGCCATCTATTAGATCTCTTGCTAAAGATTTAAGATGTAGTGTCATAACAACTAAAAACGCCTATGAAGAATTAGTGCATGAAGGATATGTTATTAGTGTTCCATCAAAGGGTTTCTATGTGGCTGAAATAAATAATGAAGTTGTTCGTGAAGAATTGTTAAATAAAATAGAATTGTTATTAGATGAAGCAGTTAATATTGCAAAATTAAATAGCATTGACAAGAAAACAATATTAGAAATGATAAATATTTTATACGAGGAGGAAAAATGATGAATAATATTTTAGAAGTTAAAAATCTATCAAAAAAATATAACGATTTTGAGTTAAAGAATGTTAGTTTCGAGTTACCTAAAGGAATGATCTTAGGATTTATTGGAGAAAATGGT
>ULVW01005599.1_pt1 | contig 12442 bp, 7 predicted proteins | sample 1959801 | NCBI WGS metagenome assembly ULVW01 (sample SAMEA4835796, study PRJEB28245) | human gut metagenome | biome: gut microbiome; material: fecal sample | place: Denmark | collected 2008
GCCATGGCTTTTTGTGTCAGCCATATCGTTTCATCTTTTATCAAGGCACTGACTGTTACGTTATCATCTTCGGTTCTGTACAGCACCATTTCCAGTTGTTTTGTAATATCTGTATTCATAATCAGCCTTCTTTCTTAAGAGTCAAGAATATTTACATTGTAGCAAACGTATGTTTGCACGTCAAGAAGGCGGTGGAATTTTTATGGAGCAGACAAAAACTTTTTATTAAAAAAAGCAATGTATGATACAAAAAGTTTACAACTGACATATATACTCATTATAACAACATGGAAGATAACTATTCTGAATAGTCACCGGGGAAGAACAAAAAGGGAGGAGAACCACATATGGATAAGAGGGGTAACATATCTTCACGAAATATGAGATTATTTGCAGCAATTATGACACTCATCGAGGCACTTGTCCTCATATCACTCGCAGGCTGTGCCGGCAAAAAGGTAGATTATGGCACTGATACAGAAAAACTGACAAAAAGTGCTGTATGCAATGTAAAGGATTTTAGTACAGATGAGACCTACAGCGATGAGTTTTCCGTGCAGACAGAAATTGGAAATGTAAATATAGATATAAGTGCAAAAGTGGAACTGCCTGATTGTAAGACAATGTCAGTAGTTGAAGTGGAAAAGATACCTTATTCTGCAAAGCTCAAGGAAAAGGTATTGAAGGCATACTTTGGAGAGTCACAGATTTATTACTATGATAAGGAACATTGGACAAAAACACAGCTTCAAAATCTTATTGATTCCATAAATTCCTCAACAACACCAACTGATACATCTGGCACAGGAAACAGAGCTGAGTTTTTGAAGGAATATACGCATTATCTGGAAAATGCCGGGGATGAATGGACTATAGCTACAGAGTATGATTCATGTGATGAGTTTGTAGGGAAAAAAGGAAACACCTGGTATAACGTGAATTTTGTTGCAGATGGTGATGAAAATAAATGGCTGTCGGGAATTGGCACAGGTCCGATTGAGGGATATACCAAAAAGACAGGAAGTAATGAATACGAGTGGAGCAATATATTTAACGATGGATATGTGCAGCAATACTTTGGACCGGATTCACTCATGGAATATGATACGGTATATGATATCACGGATTCACAGGATACATCGGGAGAGAAAATTGAGCAGGAGGAAAATGAATCGGGTATCACAATAGAAGAAGCGGGGAATATGATAGACAGCTTTTTGAAAGAGACAGGTTTTTCATCCATCCCGCAGACTGAGAGTTCGCAGCTGAAATGGAGTGGATATAACGAAAGAGCCGATCAGGTGTATCAGGAAGATGATATACATGAGTGTGTAAGTGGTTATAGATTTTACTACAATATCGGAGTTGGCAAAATATTATTTGATGATGCTTTAAACCCGATGGATTACAGCGGATACAATATGAAATATGGTGATAGTATAGAGGATACTTTTGATAATGAATTCTACAATTTTTATATTGATAAATATGGTATAGGTACTTTCTTTATAGACTGCCCGGTAAGTATAGTAAGAAAACAGGAAAATGTAGAAATGCTTCCTTTAGAAAATATATTTGATATTGCCCGGGATGAGCTTAAAAACAATGCTGATGAATATGTACTGGATACAAATGTAAAATATTACACTCTAAAACTTGCATACATAAGGGTAAACAACCGGACTGATATGCAAAAATACAGTTATATTCCGGCATGGAGTCTGGAATTGCTGCAGAAAGACACTGCAAATGCATGCCCTGTATTTATCAACGCGATTGACGGAAGTGTGATACATCCGGACGATCTGAGTTAAGATACAGAATGTTTACATCGGACCGTACTTTCACAGGAATAATTATGTTGTAGAAAAAATGTGACATATCAGGGAGGATTGGCATATGAGAAAACATACAAGAATATTTGCAGCGGTTATGACACTCATCGAGGCACTTATCCTCACATCACTCACGGGCTGCTCAGGCAAAAAAGTAGATTATGGGAATGAGAGCGAAAGTAAAGAAACAAAAAATATGTCTGCCTTAGCTGATATCAGGGCAGACTCCGGCTGGAATGAAAACTTTACAATACAGACCGGTAATGGCGAGAAAACAGTATATGTAAATGCAAATATTGTAGTTCCAGACTTTGATAACATGTCGGTTGTTGAGGTGGAAAATGTAAAGATAGATGCTGATTACAAAAAGCGTTTTCTGGATTTATATTTTGGTGGGAACGAGTACTATTATCACGATCCGGATCATTATACTGTTGACGAATTGAATGAGGTCATAGAGGACTGGCAGAAAGAACAGGATGATACTTACAGGGAGTGGTTGGAACAGCGGCTGGCTGAATACAGGGATAAGCTTGAAACGGCAAAGACTACTTATACCGTGGCAAAGGATCTCGAAAACTGTGAAGTATTTGCAGGCTACAAGGGTGATGTGTTCTGTGAGGTGGAGTTTGAGGCTCACAAGGTACATGCTTACGCCTTGCATCAGTCTGGGACAGATTACGGTCCACCATCTTTAAGGAATGAGGACTATGATACCATAACGCAGACTTTTCAGGATGATGATCTAAAGGATAAGGCAGACGAGACCTCAAATGAGGGCAGTAAATCTACCGCATCAGCCAAAAAAGAAGCCGGGAATTTCCTTAGTAAATTGGGAATGCAGGATCTGGTGGAACGAGGTGAATGTGAGTGCAGCTGGATAGGTTTTAATATTGACAGCGAAAAGGAAAATGACTATCAGACAGCAGCGTGGGGATATATTTATTCATACGCGACCGGCATAGACGGCATCACATTTAAGGATGGATTTGATATGGATACCTATTTGTCGGTGTATGAAGCAAATGATAGTGATATAGATGATGTTACACTGCCTGACAGTACACTTCTTACAGTCACTGATGATGGAATAATCGATGTGCAGTTGGAATATCCGGTAAATGTAACACAGATCTATAAGGATGTGGAGCTTATTTCTCTGAAAAATATAGAGCAGATCATCAAGGCGGAGATTACGGAAAATCCTGATAAATATGATACCGCGGCGACATTCAATAAGCTGCAGCTTAGTTATTTGAAGATAAGAAGTGACAGTGAACAGGGAAAATACAGCTATGTTCCGGCGTGGGTACTGTCACGTATGGTAGACTCCAATGAGCAAAATGCTATCTTTGTAAACGCTATAGATGGAACGATCATAAATTTGGAAAATTCACTGTAAAGGAGAGGCTATGAAGAGGAAAAACGTTATTATATCGGCGTTGGTTCTTGCAATAGCATTAACCGGCTGTTCAGGAAAAAAAGTAGATTACAATATGGAAACTGAAAATATAAACACAAAAGCAGGAAGCGATATAAGTGCGTTTGACGACAGTACGAAATGGAATGACAGCTTTTCTGTTGAGACATCTGACAAAAGTGTGGATGTGGATATTTCAGCAGACATTACCCTGCCGGACTGCAAAAGCATGTCGGTTGTTGAGGTGAAGAATATAAAGGTGGGTGCCGATTTCAAAAAGAGTGTGATAGAGGCTTATTTTGGCGATAGTACCGTATATTATCACGACATACCTCATTATACGAAAGAAGAGATATATCACAGCATGGAGGTTGTAAAAAATGAGATTGCCGGGTATCAGCAGGAAATTGATGCGGGACTTATCACAGAAGAGGGCGTCAGCAGGGTGATGAAAAGTGAAAATGATCTGCTGGAACAGTATGAAAAGGCAGAACCGTCTGCACTGGATACGCGTGAAAAAGCTACAGATTATACGGATTGTAATGAGTATCTGGGATATATTGGTAATGTTTTCTGTGAGATTAGATTTGGAATTGCTGAGGACGGCTCTCTTGAATATATTTCAGCACAGCCTCTTAAGGCAGGAAGTGAGGGGACATTATACGATGATAGTGAGTATGGCTATTACGGACCACCATCCTTTGCAGAGGAGAAAGGTGTAGAGGGATTTAACGGAGGCTCTACAGGTGGAGATACTACATCTTCATATGATAATGAGTGTGCATTATCAAAAGACGAAGCTATAAAAAAGGCAGAAGAATTTCAAAATAAATTAGGCAGGGCTTCACAGGTATATATAGGAACATCAGACTACGAGTGGAGCGCAGGAGTGATAGAGGATGGTGATGATACTGTAAAAACTGATGATAAAGAGAGCGTCATAAAGGATACAGCCTGGGGATATATCATAGATTATGGCGAGGGTGTGGATGGCATAGCGTTTTGCAAGTCACTCGATTTCACCCGGAATATGGATATATGGGATACACTCGATAACTATGATGATTTTATGCCATATGGCAGCAGTTCCTTTATTGTGACGGATCAGGGAGTGACGGAATTTACTGTTTCTTACCCGGTTGATATTGTAAATGAGTCAAAAAACGTAGAACTCTTGTCAATGGACACTATTAAAGAGATCATCAAGGATGACATGACAAAAAACTCAGATCAGTATGATTTTACACAAAATCACACTTACAACAATCTAAAGCTCGGATATATCCGTTTGAAGGATGCATCTGACAAGGATAAATGTACTTATGTTCCGGCATGGTGTCTGTCAAAACAGGATAAGGGCTACGACAGATATCCGGTGTATGTGAATGCGATAGACGGCACGATCATAAGGAGTGATGATCTAATATAAGATACTGTTATTGGCTGCAATAAAGTTTATACATGGAGTTACATTTTTAGATAATAGATCAGGTTCATATTTATTTGGAAAAGATGTGGAAAATATATGATTAATAAAAAGAAAAAATATATAGGGCGTTTGACACTTGCCACTGCAATTACCTCTATTTTGTTTTCAGGATGTGGGGCGGCACAAAAGGAGCTTGCACAGACGGACAGAGCTTTCTACGAGAAAATATCATACCAGACAGTTACGGTACAGAGCGGTTCACTCACACCGCAGACTACCATCAGTCTGAGCGCGCAGGGCTATACCAGGTTTTCCTATGGTGCGACAAACACGGAGCTTACGCTTGAAAAGGTAAATGTGGCAGTGGGTGATCATGTGAAAAAGGGCGATATACTGGTGGCTTTTAAATCCGGGGAGATACAGAAAAAGATTGAGGACTACAGCGGGCAGATCAGTCAGAATAAGCTTCTGGCAGAGCACTACAGGGCTATTATGAAAATCGATGATACTCAGGATTATTCAAGCGATATAGCCCAGCTTGATAAGGATACAGAGGTTGCGCAGCTTTATCTTGATGAGGCTAAGGAAAAACTGTCGAGATATCAGATCACGGCATCAGAGGATGGTACGATCACAGCAATGGACAATTCACTTTTGGCGGGAGTTTTTGAACCGGGCAGCAATCTTATAACAGAAATCAGCGGAAACGGCAATTACGAGGCTGACAGACCGGAAGGTTATGACTTTAATGTAGGTGATATATACACGGCAACAGCATCTGATATAGAGTTTGAACTTAAGGTAAAAGAGGTGGACGATAAAAAGGTTGTTTTTGAACCGGTATCGGACATGTCGGCAGTATCGGATGCACAGATATTTTCCATGGAAGTGACGCGCCCTGCTATAGAAAATGCTGTGTATGTGCAAAAGGACGCAGTACATGAGAAGGATGGCAGGTATTTTGTATACACACTGGATGAGAATGGATACAGACAGGCGGTATGGATAAGTGTCGGAGATCAGGTGGGAGACTACCGGATCATCACAGAAGGACTTAAAAGCGGGGATGAGGTGGTTTTGCAGTGAAGATCAGAAACATTTTATCAATAAAAAAACTGGCAGTACTGGGGATATGTGTATCGTTTGTGGCAGGCGGCTGTGGAAAAATGACAGAAAGCAGTATACCAGAGCTTGAAGAACCTGTAGCGTTAAATGAAGCCTACAGACCTGTGGAATACGGTACGATTGGCTCCATACAGGTGCTGATGGCTACCGCAGTTCCTAGGGATTACTGCAATTACTACAGTGCCAACGTAAACATTTCACAGATATATGTGGAGCCGGGAGATACAGTAAATGTAGGGGATGTGCTTGCAGTCTGTGATGTGGATGAGGCAAAAAAACAGTTGCAGCAATGTAATGATGCGCTGGCGCATGAGAATGAGACATATGAGATATCCGCTCAGATCTCGGATACGCAGATCAAATTATGGGAGAGTCAGGCTGCGGATACGGACGAATTTTCAACAGAACAGATTGAGAAAAAAGAGAGCACAGAAGAGGATTACAATACGCAGATTGCCACAGAACAGGAAAATGAACGGTACGATAAGCAGCTTCACGAATACCGAGTGCAAAAGATCAATGAACAGATGGCTTTATATCAGCAGATTGTTGATGATGGAACGCTTAAGGCAGCCCACAGCGGTCTTGTCACTTACACTAAGAAGCTGACAGATGGAAGGTCTGCTGCGGCATACGAGAATATAGTCATTGTCTCCGATACGGATGACCTTGTGCTGGATATAAAAGATACAGCTATAAATGAGTACAAATACAGCGATTATGACAAGAAATATGTGATAGTCGATGGCGAAAAATATGATGTCACCGAGTCTCAATATACATCAGAGGTTTTGGTACTTTCGAAGATAAACAACCGATATCCGGATGTGTGCGTGGAAAGCAGGGAAAAGCCGTTTCTTACGGCAGGACAGATGTATCCGGTATATTTTGAAAAGACAAAAGCAAATCAGGCACTTGTCGTGGGAAAAGATTCCATCTATAAGGATGGCGATACCAGATATGTCTATGTGAAAAATGATGAGGGCGGCCGCGAGAAACGCATCATAACAACAGGTGAGTCTGATGAAAACTATACACAGGTCACAGAGGGCTTAAAAGAGGGGGAGCTGGTTTACTATAATTCTACAGATCAGGTTCCGACAAAGTATAGCAAATATACGGTAACAAGGTCTGACTTTGATATAGCAAACTACGGTGTGCGCTACAGCAAATCTGACGCAGGGACGATAACCGAAACCTGTGATTATGAAGGGCAGATCGTATCGGTCAATGTGAAGCAGGACGATACGGTAGAAAAGGGGATGCTGCTTTACGTGGTGGATACCGGAGAGGGCAAAGCTGCCATAACAGAGGCGAAAAATGCGATCGACTCGGAGAATGAATCCTATGCGCAGAAGATTGCTGATTACGATAAACAGATAAAAGATTTATCTGAAGGTGGTAGTAGCGCAGAAGAAAATAACCGGCAGGATGAAAAGCCGGATACAGCATATGATGAGCAGCAGTTGAAACTGAATTTACAATTATTGAATCTGCAGAAAAAACTTGCCTGTGCAGACCACACCTATCAGCTTTCCCGGCTACAGTCAGCATATGACAGCATAAGCGCAGGAAATGACGGCAAAGGAAATATTTCAGTATATGCCAAAAATGACGGAAAAGTTTCAAAGGTGAGTGTCAAGGCAGGAGATAATGTGGAGAAAGGCTCAGATATCCTGCAGATAACCGGAAATTCCACGGACGTACTGTTGGTTCAGGTAAAGGATAGCAATAGCTATAAAGTATATAAGGACAATATAGCAGATGTGGGAGAGCGCGTATCACTTGAGCTGGACGGTACAACGATCTACGGAAGCTGTATCGGTTTTGCCGGTTACGGCAGGGAAGCTCAAAAGGGATATATAAATCAGGATGATAAAGGTGTGCATATTACCGGAAACACAGATTCGGGATATGGAAATGCAGCATTTTATATAAAACTTGACAATGGAATACCGGATGATCTGACCAGGGCATCTGCTGTAAAGTTTTCTTATGTTTCTTTTAAAAAGGTGGTAGTGGTGCCGACTTCGATCATACACAAGCAGGTCAATCCTATGGACAAAGATGATATATCATACTATGTGTGGAAAATTGATGGGGACAGCGTGGTAAAGCAGCCGGTAATATTGGGCGATTATACATCAGGCAGCAATACACTTGTGCTTTACGGTATTGATGAGGGCGATGAAATATGTTTGGCTTCGTAATTAATAAATTAAAAAACAGAAAATGGTTAAATCTGTGTCTGCTTATGGGAGTGGCTTTGTTTATAGCACTTTTTGTGTGCCACCCTATGTTTGAAAAGGGTGCGGGAAATCAGATACTCGACAGACTTTTTACGGATCATGCCACACAGCAGAATGAGTTTCCAGCACGGATGAGCCGCGAGGGAACATATGCGGTGGCAGATTATCCTGATTCGCAGTCAGTGCTTGATAAGCTGTCAGGATACGAAAAGAAGTGGACTGAATATGTGGATATAAACAAGGTTTCCTCACAGCAGCTTATCACACTCTCAGGAGGACGCGCAGATACAGAGTTTGGAGGACCTAACAATTATTTTACAATAGGATATCTGCCGGGACTTTCGGAGTACGCGGATGTTGTAAAATCTCAGACTGACACAGCCACATTCGAATGCAGTATAAGCGAAAAGACAATGGATCACTACGGACTTGTAGCAGGTGAAAAAATCTATTTACATGTACCTGATGGCAGTGGGAAAAAGGAAATTTCTTTCGTCATATCACAGATCTGCCGTGAAAAAGATATAAACGATCCATATTGGGCCAAGACGCTTTCGGATATGGGCGATGTGATATTTGTTTCGCAGGATGTTTTTGACGAAATGATGCAGTATTACAGCGAGGACAATATCAGCTACAGTGATTTTCTCATGCTGGATTACAGGCAGATCAACACGGAAAATGCCTCACTTTATGACGGTTATATGGAGCAGTTTAAGGATGCTGACAAGCTCTACAATGACAACATCCGTGATACGCTGGAGCGCTTTTTTACACAGCAGAAGACGATAAAGCTGATGCTTTGGGCGTTGGAGCTGCCGTGTCTTGTGCTTTTGATTTTATTTATAAGAATGATATCTGCACAGATACTTTCGCTCGAGGAAAATGACATACTTGTTTTAAGAAGCCGCGGTGCGACAAAATTACAGGTATTTATTTTGTACCTACAGCAGTCGGGAATAATAGCGTTTGCGGGCTGTGTACTTGGAATAGTACTCGGATATATAATGTGCCGGGCTGCCGCATCTACAGACGGATTTTTAAGATTTACGGCAAAGGATATAGGCACTTACAAATTTGTATGGCAGATGCTTGTCTATGCGGTGGCAGCGGCAGTTATCATGGTGCTGTTTATCACAGTTCCGGTGTGGAAAAAATCAAAGGATGCCATATCAGAGCACAGCAAGGAACGAATATCAAAGAAAAAGCCTCTTTGGGAGAAATGCTTTATAGACGTTATACTTTTGGCTCTGTCAGCATATCTGCTTTACAATTACAACAAGCAGAAGAGTATGCTTGCGATATCTGTTCTTGAGAACAGGAGTATAGATCCTGTCATGATACTCGACAATTCGCTTTTTATATTTGCAACGGCACTTTTGTGCGTAAGACTTACCGGACTTATTATTCTGCTTGTGGACAGGCTCTTTAAAAAGCGTTTTTCTCCGGCAATGTATGCATCATTTTTACAGCTGAAACGAACCAGATACAATCAGGGATTTCTGGCAGTATTTCTTATAATGACAGTGGCTGGCGGTATTTTTGACGCGAATATGGCGCGCACCATGAACAGCAATATGGAAAAACGGATCGTCTACAATGTGGGTTGTGATGCGATATACAACGAAGATTTCAGACTCAGGATACAGAAGAATAAAGATGGCTCTGTAAGCTGGATGTATGACGAGCCTGATTTCGGTAAATACGAGTCGCTCAAAAATGAGGGCATCTGTGACGGTGTCACGCGTGTGCTTGAGGACGAGCGGGTAGATATTTCCGCAGGCAGTGGTTCGGTTTCGGATGCATATCTTATGGCGATAAACACAAAAGAATTCGGTGAGACTGCGAAATTGCAGAGTGACCAAAATGATGATATTAATGACGCGCACTGGTTCAATTACCTGAATGAGCTGGCAAAGGAGCCGGACGGAGTCATCATTTCCTCAAATCTGGCAAAAGCTCTGGGACTTAAAGTTGGTGACAGCTTAAATTACTCAAGGTATGTACCGGAGGCTGTCGATGATGATCAGATCTACGCATCCGAGAATGCAAAGGTATGTGCCATAGTAAAAGGTTTTCCGGGCTACGAGCGTTACACCTATGAGACAGATGTAGAAGGAAATGTGACAGAGCAGGAGAAATACCTGATCGTTGCAAATTATGCTACGGTTGTGGAAAAGTTCGGCATGACACCGTACAGTGTGTGGATGAACCTGTCAAAAGGAAAAACGGTGGATGATATATACAAAAATTTAACATCCGCGCAGCAGCTTATAGACGAGAATAAAAACTCAGCAACAGTGCAGATCACAAACGGTATGTTTACATTAAGTTTTATACTTTCACTGATAGTGTGCTCAGTAGGATTTTTGCTGTATTGGGTTATGACACTAAAACAGAGGGAGCTGCAGTTTGGTATATACCGCGCAATGGGAATGAGAATGAGAGAGGTAAAAGCAATGCTTTTAAACGAGCAGATATTTTTATCATTTCTGCCGCTTCTTGCGGGAGCAGGCATAGGTATAACTGCAACAGCGATGTTTGTAAGGCTCATATCGATCATATATCTGCCGCAGAAACACAATATCGGAGTAAATGTATATATTTATCAATCTGATATGCTGGAGCTTGCAGGAGTACTTTTCGTGGCTGTAGCCGTATGCTATGTGGTTATCAGCAGATTGCTTAAGAGTATGAAGATAGCACAGGCACTAAGGCTTGGAGAAGATAGTTAGCATGTAAAAAAAGAGGTCGTGACATATGGAAAATGCGATAATTGCTCAAAATATAAAAAGATATTTCAAGGCGGGAGATGGTACAACAGTCCACGCACTTGACGGAGTATCCATGGAGATAAAAAAAGGAACACTTGCCATCTTAAAAGGGCGTTCCGGCTCCGGAAAGACCACACTTCTTAATATCCTTAGTGCGCTTGATATGCCGACAGAGGGAAGTGTGCAGTTTCTGGATAAAAACCTCGAGCAGATGACCGAGAAAGACCGGGAAATACTAAGGCGGTATGAGATGGGATTTGTATTCCAGTCTATAGCACTAATTCCCACGATGACGGCATATGAGAATGTGGAATTTGCCCTTAGACTTGCGAAAAATAAACGTCAGATACGGAAGAATTTGACTGATATGGATAATGACATTGGAGATGCAAAAAACGATGTGATAAATGAGAATACGCATGACAGAGTATCAGAGCTGCTGGAGCGTGTCGGACTCTCAAAACGCATGGATCATATGCCGGATCAGTTATCGGGAGGTGAGCAGCAGAGAGTTGCGATAGCGCGCGCTGTGGCTCATTGCCCGAAGGTGGTCTTTGCGGATGAGCCGACAGGAGCACTTGATACCGCTGCTGGATTTGAAGTCATGCGATTGTTCCGTGAGTTGATAGACGATGAGGACATCACAATAGTTATGACCACGCATGATCCGAACCTGATGGAGCTGGGAGATGAAGTGTTTGAGCTTAGTGACGGCATAGTAATTTAAATTAAAAGGGGGAAAAGTAGATGATAAACTGCGATGGACTGGTAAAAATATATGAGACCGACGATAAAAAGGTGATGGCACTGGAGGGGCTTGACCTGACGGTGGAAACAGGGGAGATGCTTGCGATAATAGGAAAATCCGGCAGCGGAAAATCCACCCTTTTAAATATGATAGGAGGACTGGAAACACCAACGGCGGGAGTGCTCACTATTGACGGAAAAGACATTTCCACATATTCAGAAGCTGAAATGGTGAGATACCGCAGGGGCAAGGTGGGCTTTGTGTGGCAGAAAAGTGCCAAAAATCTGTTCCCATACCTGACTGTGCTGCAGAATGTCGAGGCAGTGATGATGTTTGAAAATTCAGGTAATACCGATAATTTAAAACACGGAGAAATTATAAAAAAACGCAAGGATAATAATAAAAGCTATGCCCTTAAACTGTTAAATGCAGTGGGATTACAGGAGCATAAGGATAAGCTTCCGGCTCAGCTATCGGGAGGAGAGCAGCAGCGCGCAGCGATAGCGGTGGCACTGGCAAATAAGCCGGACATACTGCTTGCGGATGAGCCCACCGGAGCTGTGGATACAAGGACTGCTGATACAATCTATGAGCTGTTTCATAAGCTGAACAAAGAGCTTGGTATAACCATCATCATAGTCACACACGATATGGCACTTGCAGGCCGTGTAGACCGCACAGTGCTTATATCTGACGGAAAGGTAAGTACGGAGAAATTGAAGAAACACCCTGCAATGGAATATACGGTTTTGGACAAGGCGCACAGGATAAAACTCACCGATGAGATGCTTGAGGCAGCGGGGATAGAGTCTAATAAGGTCAGGGTTGATGTGCAGGATGGAAGGCTTGTGATATCGCGGAT
>ULVW01076675.1_pt1 | contig 12334 bp, 7 predicted proteins | sample 1959801 | NCBI WGS metagenome assembly ULVW01 (sample SAMEA4835796, study PRJEB28245) | human gut metagenome | biome: gut microbiome; material: fecal sample | place: Denmark | collected 2008
GATGAATCGCTTTGATCCACCATTTCAATAACAACGTTCTCAATAGGCGTACTGTCACTTTGATTTTTTACAGTAAACGTGACCGTTGAAATTTGAAGCATCTCAACCATTATGTTCTGATCTCCACCAGCAATTGTAAATTCACCTGTTACATCTTTATAACTGGATTTCTTTGCTGTATAGATATACTGTCCGTTCTTGTAAGTCAAAGTAAGAATGCCGTTAGAAGCAGTAGCTCCACTTGCAACAGGTGTGTCTGGAGATTCTGCCTTGGCAAAACTTATAGCTACATCTTGTGTGGATGGAACAGTCTGGAAAGTAACATTGTATTTTACATAATCAGCCAAATCCAATTCAATGACGCTTGCGGCGGTTGCCACACTAAATGTTCCGCTTGGCACTTCCACCAGATTAGGATTATCCGTACTTGTAGTAGGAATCTGATATTGATAATCCCCTGTAGGAAGAGCAATTGCCGCGATACCCTGACTGTTTGTTACAATGGTTTCAGGAAGTGCCCTTGCGCTACTTTGCCCTACAATTATCTTTACATCCGCCAAAGCAGAATTTCCTACCTTTGTATGGAATGTAACTGTCGCTCCAGGAACAAGTGTTATCTGTACACTTTTTTCAGCTTCTTCGATTCGCACATTTCCTGTCCCGTTTAAAAAACCTGTTTTTGAATAAGCGTAAGTATGCGTTCCTGTGGAAAGATTTATTGTTGCTATACCGTCTTGCCCCGTTGTGATTGTATCATTACCATCAATAGTAATTTCAACGCCTTGTGTGGCTGGTGAAGTTGTAAATGTAGTTTCAAATCCATAAGTCAATTCTATCACTTTCTCCTGATCGGCATCCTGAACACTTCCCACTCCTTCTTCCGGCGAATATCCTGTGAGTGACGCATTCCAATCATAAGCACCGTTTATTACCTGCACAGGATCAATTGTTCCATCATCTTTTGTTTTAAGACTTACAGTATTTCCACTTAATATGGCCGGTCCACTTACACTGACAGTCACATCTTTTAAGCCTGATTTTCCTGCGGCGGTCACTTTAAAGGTAAGATTCCATATCTTCTTCAATATCTGCGTAAACGTAGCCTCTCCAGTTACTTCAAATGAAAGAGTTTCAGTCTTATAGCTGTTCTTCATGAATGAAGCGGTATATTTACCAGCTTTTAGACTGATTATCGCTTCTCCTGACGCATTTGTGGTAACTGTCTTGTCCTCATTTTCTATATCAATAGACACTCCTTGCAAAAGATTGGGCGAAGCCATGTTATCTTTTACTACAAACGTAATATTATATGATATAGGGGTAAGTTGAGCTAATACGTTCTTGTTGCTACCGGAAACTTCCACATTACCTTGTGTCTGAACATGACCTTCCTTCGTTACCGTATAAGGATACTGCCCGTCAGAAAGACGAACCGTTACCAAACCACCCTGCGAAGTCTGATAGTCCTTTTCGTTGATATGAATATTAGCGTTTTCAATTGCAACACCTTCATCTGTCTGTACAGTAAATACAATATCGTATTTCTTGTACTCCATATTTACAGGAAAAGACGGAATATCTGCATTTACAACTTCCAGCTCGCCTAAATAATCGTCCATACCATTGGCAACCACCGTAAACGGATATGTACCATTTTTTAACTGCAAGGACACCTCACCATTATCCTGTGTCTGATAAGACGTTGCATTTATCTCCACTGTAGCCCCCTTAATAGGTTCTTTCAATGGATTTTTTACCGTCATTATGACATTGTAAAGTCTTGCCTTTAAACTTATTACACTACTGTTATCACTGTCAAGAACAGTAACCGAAGAACTGCCGTCATAATATCCCGACTTTGTTACGGTATAAGGATATGTCCCGTTTTGAAGGCTTACAACAGCTTGCCCTCTTTCATTTGTAGGATAAGAAGAGCCATTGATATTTACTGCTGCTCCTTGTGCCGGACTACTGTTATCACTGTCAAGAACAGTGATAACCACATTATAATGTTTCAATACAAGGGTTCTTTGAATAAATGTATCCTGTCCTTCTACGTTGAACGATCCGGTCAAATCATCATATCCCTTTTTCTGCACGGTGTAGCTGTAATTTCCACTCTTTAATCTTATAGTAGCTTGTCCAGAACCGTTTACATTCAATACTCCCGGCTGTCCTTCTATTTTGATTGTAGCTCCTTCTGCCGGATTCCCCTGATTTACCTGCGAAATATTAAATTCCACATTGTATAAAAAGAAATCCATCTCAAAGGTAACGTCCGCATTCTGGTTGTTGACCTTAATTTCCCCCTGTAAAGTATTATACCCTATCTTTTCGATTGTTACAGGATATTCACCATTTACAAGTGGTATTTCCGCCTCTCCATGCTGGTTCGTAAGATATTCTCCATTGTTCACCTTTACAATGACATTCGGTATAAGCTGATTTTCCTTATCCTTTACAATGACAGTAATCGTCCATACCTTAAATTCCAATTCAGGATATACTTCTTTATCTCTACCATCCACAACTACACTGCCGGAATACTCATCATATCCCAACTTTTCAATAGTGTAGGGATAGTTCCCGTTCCTTGCGGACAAAGAAGCCACACCTTGCAAATTGGTAGTGGTTGCTCTGTTATCCATCGTTACATTTGCATAAGGAACAACCCCTCCCTTTTCGTCCGTCACATGGAAAGTGACCGTATAAGGAGCTAAAACCATTTGTACATCAATGGAAACACTACCGTTCAACACTACAAACATTCCTTCTACGGGGATATATCCCGAAGCGGAAACAATATATTCATACTGTCCGTTTGCAAGTTGGATAATAGCTTGCCCATTGTCATTTGTTATAACAGCATTGTTCCCTATAGAAATATTTGCACCTTCCACAGTGCCACCTTCCGAATCTGTCACATTGAAATAAACCTCTTGATAAAGGTTGAGTGAGCTGTCGTTGATGCCTACAAACAAATCCTCCGGTTCAGACGGGTAAAACAACGGAGAGAGGTTGCTATCAGAATCGTACAAAATATTTCCGTCTTGATCGCGCATCACAAACCCCCTTATACGCGGAAGCTGATTTGCCGGGACTTGCTGATCGTAATACGGAAAGAAATACTCGTCCGGCACATATTTTACGCCATCGGTCTTTTTTACAATATCCAGCAAATCGTCCCATTCTACGATTTTTCCAGATGTCCAAAAACGAAAATCAAGATATTTAGTAAGGTTCACTTGTATGTTCTGACGCACAGTAGACACATCGTAATCCGGTTGAAGCTGAACACGGAAATCCAACCCCCTTTCTGAACCCACATAGAACCAATCAATATTCTTGATACCAATACCAACTACTTTCCCTTCAATATTCAGTTCTGAAATACCAAAATATCCTTGTGCGCTTTCAAGAAGTGTATCAAGTTCTTCTTCGGTAAAGAAAATACCGTTCTGCGAAACAACATAGAGATTATATATGCCCTTTTCGTCCAGACCGGCACTCATTACTTTTAAGACACGATCGTCTATGTTGCTAAGTGTCTGTGTCCAGTATTCTATTGTATTCTTGCTAAGGATATTCAGATTGTTCTTAATACGGATTCTAAACGTTTCATCATCCTCACTATCACGTCCTCCAATAGCATAATATTCATTCGTACATTCGATATGACCTTGTGGCTGCGGAGAAACATTAGTAATGCTATTAGGCGGTACGTTTGTGGAATACCCTGCGTTGATACTTCTTACCTTTACATATCCGTAACCACTTTCCCCTACAGTCAATGCTTCGTCAACTTGGAAACGAATACCATTTTTATTTACAAAAGTAACAGACGTATCATATACTGTACCTGGATTAGCAGATACCCTTATATATGTCGAAGAACCCAAAGCACCTTTACGCGGGCTGACACCATACAAAGCAGCAGCCTTATCCAGATAAACGCCTGTAGCTGTATCTGGAAATATCTGTGCTTCCTTTATGGCAATATCCTTCATTGCCTTTTGAGCAACTTTCGCTACACCGAATGCCGTAGCATTCACAACCGAACCGTCAGCTACATTACTTACCTTAGCTGTCTTATCTAAAAACATCTCTATAAAAAGATTCTTTAGATTGGTTATTGTTGCACTTGTTTTTGTAATCATCTGAATATCAATTATATAGGAACATTTACTAAATAATCTTTCTTTGTTACCGTTTTACATTGCAAAGAAAGGAACACGGCATCTTCCTCTCTTTTTACATCCATCAACTCCACAGAGTCCCATCTTGAATCCCTTTGGAACATGTTCATTACATCCTTAAAAATAGAAGGGTACTGGATTGCGTTCACCGTTGTTCCTATGAACTCATTTGCAATTCCATAATCCTTAAACTCTGGTATAGCACCTTTTTGAGAAGAAAGAATAGTATCCAAAGCCTGTCGGATCGCATCATCGCCTATCACTATCTTTAAATCGTCATTCTCAAAGACAAAATTCACATCTATGTCACGTCCCAAGATATTATCTCCCACAAGTACATCCACAACAGTATCAAGATAATTATTCCCAGCGTTCTTTAGATTAATATAGAACTTGTTTCCTCCATCAGAGAACGAATAATCAGTTTCTTCTATATACTGCGGTATTGTAATATTCATCCAATCATCTTCCGGGTTGGTACTGTTAAGCTGTCTGGATACATCTTCAAACCGTTCCCCTGTCCGAAGTGTCTTTTCCATCTGCAAAGTATTGTTCCTGTCTAAAGAAGAACTTCTAAGCCACCTTGCGGAACTTTTAATAGTGGAAAGTTTTGTCTGTGTCTCTGTAAAGTTGTCCAGAATATCCCACATGGAAATGTCATCCAAAGTATTTTCATGTAGGATGAACAAAGGCTCAATCGTTTCCGATTCTCTCACAAGTTCCACAAGGCGCAAAAAAGAATCCTTGTCCATCTCCCCACCATTACTATAATAGTCCACAATAAGAGGATAATCGTTGGCACAGAAATCAACAAACTTCTGGAAATATGACTTTATATCATATCCCGTTACGTTGTAAAATTTTTCGAAAGCATCATCCATTGCCCAACAAACCTTTAGAGATTGAACTTGCAAATTCATTTATGCCCTTTTGTTTCACATTAGAGGTGCACATTTCCGAAAGCGAATCTTTACTACCACTTGTTCCCGAAACCGCTTCTAAAGGAGCTATAACAGTCATTTCAAGATTGTATTCCCATATCATATTCTTTGATATACTCTGACTGAAATTAACGCCACGCGGTGGAATCGTAACAAGATAGCTTTCTCCAAGTGCCATGTTATAGAAGAAAAGTTTCATGGGAAACCCGTTCTCGTCCACTCCGTTGCTTTTATCTATGATAGATTGTAATATCTTGATACAACCATATCCCGTTTTGATGCCGGCATCAAAGGAAGGCATAGTGAGAGAACTTGTAGATTTTCCCTGTAATTGATAGAGATAACGCTTTCCTGCCGAGATACTAAAAGCTACACCTGTCAACGAAACGCTATCAGAACCGCTTAAAAGAATCTTGAATGTCCTTCCAAAATTCCCCTTTATCGTAATCGTCTGCGGCATGAAAACAGGAGAAGTGAGCACTGTTGTGCCTCCTGCCGTATTGACTACCGTAGTTCTTTTCGGTTCACTCTTGTCTATACTCTCCGGGCTAATAGGAAAAGTAAAGACATCAATTGTGTTCCCTTTGGAATCTGCCAACTCCAAAGAACACATATACACTTCAAAATCATTCGGGAACTGCGCTGCCATCATGGAGCGACCCAAATTTTTAAGTGTCGATTTCGCTGTTTTTACCACTGAATCCAAAACTGCCACGGCTTTATAATTTTAACTTGTTCAAAAGTACGAATTTCTTCCCAATATCCTAACCCTGTGTTATCTTTTCATTCTCATAATCAGAAGCAACAAAACTTTGCGCCGATTGCATGGGAGATGTAACGGGAACAGGAGCGGGACTTGGCACGCCAGCCGTTGCTCCAACAAGAAATGAACCTGCCGGAACATTGTGGGTATGGGAATTGAATGTATTTACAAAACCATTCAATTTACTTGTAAGATTATCCAGTTCAACCAGACCTTTCAATCCCCCACCATTGAACTCAATAATATCGTTGTTCATTTTCAAAGTAGATGCTCCCGTTTTCAAATCTAACTGTTCTTTCGTTATCGTGCTTTGTACATCTTCCCCAATCTTTACCGATACACCGGAATTATCCACTTGCAAAGATTGTTCCATTTCCTCCGTTTTCCAATGAAAATAAACCTTTTCCAAATCCATAGAGACTTTTCTTTCCTCTTCTTCCGGTTTTTCTGGATTCACAACCTTTGCCTCTATCTGTGTGTATCCCTTTACGGAAACATTTGTTCCTCCGGTCACATTCACGCTTCCAGTGGATTCAACAATTACCTCAGATTCTTCTGATCCTGTAGCAAGTACCTTTACGGATGCTTTTTTAGGAGAATTGATAGAAACAATTACTGCATTATTAGCCGGATCAACCGATAAGGATGCAGTCACATTCCCTACTGTCTTTCTGAACTGGAATGTATTCTCTTTCCACATAGGAGACTGATCATTTCTCGGATAGCTCCCTATCACAATAGGAACACCGTCATACGGGTTGCTCGCTATCACTACCGCCGACCCTTGTTCATTTTCTTTCTCCGGGAACTCGATATTAGCCAAAACTTCATTTGTTATATAAATATCCCGAAAGAAAGCTCCCCCATTTCCCATGACAGAAACACGACCTCTCCTTAAACAAGTTTCCACATACAAATCCCTGTCCACTCCATTGGGAACAACAATGAACCCGAATGAAATTGCTTCGGGGGACGCATTCAATTTTCTTACTTTTCCACCTGCCATAACTAACTGAACATCTTACGATTAAGAAAATATTCAAACTGATCTCTATCCACTTTTGGAGAAACAAGTGTAGCGATCTGATCTTTTTGAGCTACTTTGACTGCATTTTTCATTTCAGTCAAATCAACCAATTTGAAATAATCCGGTTTCACATCTTTACTTTCTTTCCCTGCATTATCCTGTCTATCCTTTACAGAAGAGAAAGAATTGGAAAGAATTGGCACGTACATACCCCTTTCTACTTGTATAATGGTCTGTCTTTGTAAATTTCCGTCCAAAAAAGAAACATTATTGACAACAGAGGATACATAAAAAAATTCATTTGTTGGCTCAAAATAAACGAAAGTGCCAACCTTTATCCGTCTGTCACCATTTATTGTAATCGTGCCTGTTCTTGTGAAAGGAAGATAAGCTGTTGATTCCAGAATGTATATAAGATCATTCAATGCTGCTTCTTGAAAATTGGATAATGTCTGCGTCTTGTTTACTCCGTCCGTTTCCTTGTAGTTCAAATATTGATCTGTAAAAGACATTTTCTTATTACCAAACACTTCGGCATAATCATCCAAATACACAATAGGAACAAAAGCAAGACTTGTTGTGTTCCTTTGTCCAGCATGATTATCCATCACTCTTAACTGATACCAAGAATAACTTCTTGTATCATAAAACAAATCATATCCTTGTAAATTGCCAGAAGTAATCGTCACATACTGCCCGTTCTTATAAGCTCCCAAAATAGCATCCTTATTGAATGGAGGCTGTCTTACAACTATATCTATCGTATTAATATAGGTGTCAAAGTAAAATTCCACCAAAGGAAACTGACATACCCTCGTCATATACTCCAATAACGTACCGTTCGGATTGGCAATGGAAGAATCAATAAGAACCCTTTTTTCGAGAATATTCTCCACAAATACTTTTACTATCTGCCAAACACCGTTAACAGGACGTTTTTCTTTTGCTCCAATATCATATCCTTCTGTTCTTTTGTCTTGCCAGGAATCAAATACACTATTTTTGGCTATTCCTATTGTTGACATGACATTTACAATAAACCATAGGCACTCCCGTATAGGCTTTTCTGCATATGACCATAAAATATTTGAAAAAGCCCCTGTAAGGACATTCCTTTTAAACCAAATACTATCCTCACTCATTTCGTACCAATGAGAAAAGGTATCAGTAGCATTCAATAAAGGAATGAAATAGCACCCGTCCTCCATAAAGAGTTTGCTTATATCCCTTCCTTCTATTGTGATGAATTTTACGTTTCCCTGTGCTTCAAAAGAAGATGTGCAGGTGTCCACAAATCCTATCATATCCCAAATATTATTTTTGGCTATTTTAGAAACAGGAATTTCCAAGTTCACTTGCTTTCCTAAATCCAAATCTCCCGTTGATTTTTCCTTTTTCAAACGTTCGAACCGGATAAAGACTATATCATTGTTTTGAATAAACTTTTCTTGAAAAGACTTGACCTGTGCTCCGCTATTAGAAACAAGATTAAACTGTTCCACAATAGATTCTCCAAAGGCAAAAGAACTTTCATTGGCATAAAAAGGTGATAGGAGAATGGTAAATTCTCCCGTCTGTTTTGATTTTGTCGTTACTACCTGCAAAACATAAGGGGATAAATCCATGACCTTATCCAAAGCCTTGATATATACCCATACCCTTACATTCATGGAAATTATCTTAGCATTTATCCCTGTTCCTTTCAGAGAAGATGTAACGCTTGTGTCAGGCAAATATTCTTCATCACTTATCAGGCTTTCATAGTTTTCTCCCCAATAAGCCTTAAAACTTCCTTGTGATACAAATTGTCCTTCTTTCGCAGCTTTTGTAAGAGATAATGGTGTATCATCTTTCGGGCAGAACAAAGTTGTTCCTTGCTTTACATAAGGCAGCGTACCGGAATCATAATCGCTTTTGTATTTAGCCTGTTCCTCTTTGTCATAAGTCCCCCAAATAATATCAAGATTGGAAACCCCTTTTTCGTTCTTTACTTTCAATAAATCAGACGGGGTATATTTTTTCTTCCCAGTAGGGACAACCTTTTGCCATATATCAATAAAATCCTGTATAGTAGAATACCTATACGCCGGAAGTGGGTATATTGGCGGTACGTTTGTTTTATTGTTATCTTTTTCTGCCATTATTCGTCGTCCTCCGAAAATAAAGATTTAAACAATTCTTTTAACCCTACCTTAGATAATGCTGCTGAAATCCTGCCACCATTCTTATTTTTTTCTTTATCTCCTGATATAAATTTTTCCAACATTGTAGAGAAATTAGCTGTAGCCGTGTATACGGCGTTCAAGGCATTCAATATCTTACCCAATCTGTCTATATTTGCTTCACCAATTCCAATCATTCTGTTTTCATAAGTAGACATCATCTTTTCGCCAGACGTAACAGTTCTTTTGGCCGCAGTAGGCCCATATCTGTTTACCGGATTATTCTGTCCCCTAAGTGCCTGCCTGGATTTTTCCATTCTCTCAAAGAACTCTCCAAAATCAATATCCCTGCGCTCTGTTATCTTGTTGATGTCCGTATAAGAAAGATTTGTGAAAGCACCTCGCATCAAGTGACGAAGCATTTCAAGACTTCCTCCCGATATCTCCTTTAATGATTCAAGAAACCGCTTCATTATATTTTTATCCCCTTCGCCTCTTGATAAATCGTTCATAGCAGCAAGAACCTCGGAAGGATTCATCGCCCCTGTAGCCTGTTGAGTGGCACGGAACAAAAGAGTTTGAGTTACATCATCTTGTGAAATCCCTTGTCCCATAAAAGCCTGCTGTACGCGCTCCAATTGCCTACCTTCCATTCCTGTCTGCAAACGAACGGCACGCATGATAGAAGCTATGCTTGCTGCATCTATTTCACCTGTACGAGAAAGAATATCATCGGCAGAATGGATAAAGGTAGTCATACTTTCATCCATTGTAGAGGCAATCTCACTAAGAGGAATTTGAAGCCGTTTCATTGTCTGCTCAAATGAACGGATAATAGCAGATGAAGAAGCTGTTTGTCCTTCCTCTGTACGGGCAAAACGCATCGCCCCTTGCATTCCCATTACAGTACGATCACTAAGTCCATATAAACGCTGTACAGCCATCAAACTTTGTGTTTCCGGTACGGGCGCAACTGTTCTCTCTTTTCCTCCGGCGGCACGGATAAGCTCAGCACGCCTTTGAATATACTCTCCTACATTCATTCCAAGAGCATCAGCAGCATAACTACCTTCTCCAAAGGCTGTGCGCATGGCTTGTCCTGTTGAAACGCCCATTGTCTGCGCATAAAGTATGGTTCTCTTTTGCGCTTCCATAGCCTTTTCAACAGATGTAGTGAAAACTCCCGCCATGACATTGGCGAACGCAGAGGCTACACCGCCTAAAAATCCCCCTACAATAGGTATCGAAGAAAGACCTTCTCCCACAATTCCGCCCAAAGAAGATATAAGTCCTCCACCCATAGCAGCAGGACTTTGGAATGTAGCCCCAACACCGGAAATCACTCTTGTGGCAATGTTAGTAGCTGTACTTCTGTCACTTCCTCTTTGTACATTTTCCCTTCTTTCTCTTGTAATAGGTGTTTCTTCTCTTGCTGGCACTGGTGATGGTGTGGGCACTGGAATAGACTGTATTCCCGATCCACCCGCAGAAGTACCTCTTTGATTGTACAAAGTTTCATCAATAGAAAAGACACCTTCTTGTATTCCCTCTAAAGCACGTGCTCCTGCTTGTACGTTTTGGAGAATTTGCTTTGTTATATCAGACAAATCACTATTACCGGAAGAAATGGCTTCCACAATATCACGAAAGCCTTCTTGATTTACACCAAGCAAAGCCGAGAGGTCGATAGCTCTCGTGCCTCTATCTTGATAGGATTCACCTCTTTCTCCCGAAATGTCCGCTTCCGGTTGCTTTTTTCTTCTCCTTCGTGTGGGTGTTGCAGTTTCTTGATCTTTTCCTTCCGGTTGCTTTTTTCTTCTCCTTCGTGTGGGTGTTGCAGTTTCTTGATCTTTTCCTTCCGGTTGTGGTGTAGGTTGGATAACTGGACGTGTGGGTGTCGCAGTCTGTCTACCCTTTTCGGAATTTTGCCGTCCCAAAAGGTTCAATTGTTCCCTAAGTTGGTTGAGCGCATCGTTCTGCTGACGAATAATGTCGTTATTGTTTTCGACTATTCTTCGTTGCATATTCTCAACATCTCTCCCGACCGACCTAAGTTGAGAGACATCTACCGACACCCTAAGTCTTTTTTCATTATCCGCCATTTTCCTTACCTTTTTCTTTTGCCTTTTGCTCCATCTCTATCATCTTAAACATCTGATCTTCATAGAAGGCAGTATCTTGTTCCAAAATTTCACCTTCCGGTGCTTTCAACCAATCCCCGATATTGGGAATATACTCTTGCACTCTTTCCTCTCTTTCTTTCTTTTCTTGATTAAGTTCATAAAATGCCTTTTCTTCTTCGAACTCCATAAGTTCAGTAAAGAAATCACACTTCTTATGTTCTTCCGAAAGAAAAGGAATATTGTGCTTGTTCCTAAACCACCTGTCAATAGGAAAAGTGTTATCCCATTTTATGACGAAATTCCTATATTCTTCCCGGTTCATCAATCCACAGAAGAAAGTATTTTTTCAGCCTCTTTCAAGAAAGGAAATACCTCGTTCATGTAAATATCGCTGATCTCCTTAAAATCTTTCAATCCAAGTTCCGAGAAACTTTTTACCTTCAAATCAGCCACCAACTGCGGACAAAGAACGGATAAAGTTGCTTCAACATCAATCATGTCCAAAGCACGCTGTGCCGTAATGGTAGGGTTGCTAATCAACGAGTTATAACTTCCTTTTCCCAGTCTCTGCTTATTTACTTCAATCTGGTAATACTGTCCAACGTTCGGAAAACTGATCTCGTACTTTCTTCCTTTCACTGTAATCTCTTTGGGTTCCATGCTATATGATTTTTAATTGATTGATACGCACAAATATACATATAAAACAGAGAAAAGCGGAATTTTTATTCCGCTTTCTGAAAAAATTACTCATTCCCTTTCTCTTTATTTGATTCAAAAGAAGTCCTTATGATTTTACTCATAGAAAATTCAAATTCATCACAAATTTCTTCTTTTGAATTTTCTTCAAATTCTGTCTGTAACTGAATAGGAGGTGTTTTGTATTTCAATTGGAACAGATCGTCAAATTGTTCTTTCGTTTGAGAAACAGACATCAATGTTGTAACTTCTATGATCTGCTTCTTCAAATGTTCTCTCCCTATTTCTGGCGTCAAAGATTGATGCCACTTATATTTCCAATTCCCCTTTGAAGTTTTGCCCGTTTTTTCTTTTATTCTATCTACAACACCCTGCGGAAGTAATTCATAAATATATTTATTTGTTAGTTTTCCAATAAAAGAA
>ULVW01108986.1_pt1 | contig 12272 bp, 14 predicted proteins | sample 1959801 | NCBI WGS metagenome assembly ULVW01 (sample SAMEA4835796, study PRJEB28245) | human gut metagenome | biome: gut microbiome; material: fecal sample | place: Denmark | collected 2008
ATCAGGCCGTACTGCCAAAAGACGCGCTCGAGGCGCTGCTGCAAGAGGCGTGCGCCTGCGGAGCGCTGGGGCTCGTCGCCGCGCACAGCGGCACAGTCGTCGGCGTCATCTGGCCATCACAGCTGGCTCATGATGCGATAGCGTGCCGTTCGGCAAAGCTTGCGCAGCAGTTCCCCGAGCTCGAGTGCCTCGGCATCTCTTTGATGCGCGATGGCGGCATAGAGATATTATGAAAGGAAGCGATATGATGCAGGAAGATCTGCGCTTTGTCCATGGCGGCAATGTCTATGAGCCGACGGCAGATGGAGAGCCGTGGCTCGACTTCTCAGCCAACATCAATCCGCTCGGCCTCTCGCCACGCGTAAAGGAGGCCATCGCAGCGCACATCGACGAGGTCATCCACTATCCCGACCCCGCGATGCGCGAGTTGCGAGCAGCACTCTCTGCCTACTACGACAGAGCCCCGAGTGACTTTATCTTAGGCAACGGCGCGGCGGAGCTCTTCTACCTCTACGCGTTTGTCACGCGGCCGAAGCGTGTCCTCCTGCCCGTGCCTGCCTTCAGCGAGTACGAGAGGGCGGCACATGCTTCAGGTGCCGCCGTGTCGTACAGCCCGCTCGAGGAGCGGGCTGGCTTCGAGCCGGACCTCATCTTCCTCGCCGAGGAGGCGCAGCGCGTGCAGGCGGACTGCATCGTGCTCGGCAACCCCAACAACCCGACGGGCACGCTCGTGGAGCGCGAGGCCATCGCAGACCTCGCGAAAAATCTCTTGCCGTCTGGCACACAGCTCGTCATCGACGAGTCCTTCCTTGACTTCCGCGAGGACGAGGCGCGCTTTACCGTGCGCCAGGAGCGCTTGCCGAATCTCTTCCTCGTGCGCTCGCTGACGAAGTTCTTCGCCGTGCCGGGGTTGCGCCTCGGTTTCGGCATCGGCAGCCCGGAGCTGCTGCAGGCGATGGAGGCGGCCAAAGACGTCTGGAACGTCAACGTGCTCGCGCAGGCCGCGGGCGTGGCGGCACTTGCCGACACGGCCTACCAGCAGCAGACGCGTGCGCTCGTCAAAGAGGAGAAGGAGAGACTGTCTGCCGCGCTGGCTGCGCTGCACGATGTCAAGGTCTTCCCGCCGAGCGTCAACTTCATCCTCGTGAAGCTGCCGGCCAAGCGGGCGGAAAGGCTCGTGAAGTATCTGCGGGCGCATCATATACTCGTGCGCGACTGCCAGCATCACCCGGGGCTCACCGGGGGATTCCTGCGCCTCGCCGTGCGCACGCGCGAGGAAAATGAGGCACTGCTCGCCGCCTGGCGCAGCTTTGACCAGATGACAGATGCTGTATCTTGATGTAGAGATAAAATAGATTGGAGATTCTTATGACAAAGATCATTTTTGTCCGCCATGGCCAGACCGAGTGGAACGTGCTCGGCCGCTATCAGGGCCAGACGGACGTCGCGCTCTCGCCACTCGGCATCGAGCAGGCCGAGAAGCTCGCGGCACATTTCCCGGTAGACAAGATCGAGGCCGTCTACTCGAGCGACCTCGCGCGCGCGATGAAGACGGCCAGCTGCGTCGCCGACCGCTTCGGTCTGACGGTCGAGCCGCGCCCGGAGCTGCGCGAGCTCAACTTCGGCGACTGGGAGGGACTGACGTACGACGAGATCGTCGCCAAGTGGCCCGACGCCCTCGAGAACTTCTTCCTGCATCCCGACGTCCTCGAGATCCCGCATGGCGAGAGCTTCCCGAAGCTCCGCGAGCGCGCGCTCGCCTGCGTCGAGGAGATCGTGGCCCGCCATCCTGACCAGACCGTCGCCGTCTTTGCGCACGGCGCCATCCTGCGCACCATCCTGACGGCGGCCCTGCACATGGACCTCCAGTACGTCTGGACCATCCGCCAGTTCAACACGGCCGTCAACATCGTGACCTATACCGAGCACGGCACGACGGTCGAGCTCATCAACGGCACAGGCCACCTGAAGTATACACAGGCGGCTGTGGATTAATTTTGTTTTTCGGGGAAAAATCCCTTGACTTTCTCGGGACTTTTCTTTAGAATAGTTCTATGTGATGTCACGGACGAGCGTTTCCATTAGCCCCGGAAGCCTGTTTCAATACATCATACAACATGGAAAATTGATACTGAAAAAATTCTAGGGGGGAAATCGCATGAAGACAACGTTTATGGCAAATGCATCCAATATCGAGCGCAAATGGTACGTTGTAGACGCTGAAGGCCAGACTGTCGGCCGCCTCGCAGCTGAAGTCGCAAAAGTTCTTCGCGGTAAAAATAAACCGACCTTTACTCCGCACGTTGATACGGGTGATTACGTCATCGTCATCAATGCAGAGAAAGTAAAATTCACGGGTAAGAAACTCACGGATAAGACGTATTTCCGTCATTCCGGCTACCAGGGTGGCACGACGTTCACGGCGGCTGGCCACATGCTGGAGCGTTTCCCGGAGCGCGTTCTCGAGCATGCAATCAAGGGCATGCTGCCGAAGAACCGTCTCGGCGCTCAGATGTACCGTAAGCTTAGCGTTTACGCTGGCCCGGAGCATCCGCATGCAGCTCAGAAGCCGGAGAAGCTTGAGCTGAACATCCGCTAATCTGGAAAGGGAGGAACATAACACATGGCAGAAGTCATCTACTACGGCACTGGCCGCAGAAAATCGTCCGTTGCCCGTGTTCGTCTGGTTCCAGGCGAGGGCAAAGTCACGATCAATGGTCGCGACATGGAAGAGTATTTTGGTCTCAAGACTCTCGAACTCATCGTTCGTCAGCCGCTGAACCTCACGGAGACGGTTGATAAGTACGACGTCATCGCAAACGTTGCTGGTGGCGGCGTCACGGGCCAGGCTGGTGCAATCCGCCACGGCATCACGCGCGCTCTCATGGAGATGAACGCAGAGCTCCGTCCGGCCCTCAAGAAGGCTGGCTTCGTTACGCGCGACCCGCGCGAGAAAGAGCGCCGCAAGTACGGCCTCAAGAAAGCCCGCAAGGCTTCCCAGTTCTCGAAGCGTTAATCGCTCGTTGCATACGAACATACAAAATCCCGTCAGCTACGGCTGGCGGGATTTTTTGCGTTCATTGGTGCGCAGTACTGTCGAATATCTCCTGTTTCGTGAGTCGGACCGTCTGCTCATGTCCGGCAGCGTCAGCTGCGGCCTGGTATTTCACATAGACCGTGAAATCTCCGTCCGGATGCAGCCAGACTACCATTTGAGCCACTGTCTGAGTATGACTCGTCTCATCGCCTGTACGCCATAGCGAATTGACCGGACCGGCGGTCTGATCCTCGCCGATGCGAATGAAATCGGCGAGTGTATATTGTTTCTGTGCTTGAAGTAGTTCCATGACCCGGTCATAGCGTTTATGGCTGCTCTCATAATACTTCTCATTTTGCGCCGCCAGATCGGCGATCAGATAGTGGTTGGTATGGGCTAGGACGCCATTTTGACGCCTCTCTATGCGCACTTCTCCGTCCAGCCCGCCCTCTATCCAGGCGACCTCACTGCGGTCAGCCAGCATGACGAATCGCACGCCCTGGAATAGTTCCGGATGCTGCACCGCCTCCTCGACCGTTGCATAGCGCTCCAGCACCTTGCGCAGTGTTCCTTGGACCGGCGGATGAGCTTCAGCAGCTGCGGCCTTCTGCTTCTTCGTCACCGAGCTGACTGCCGCCGAATAGGCCACGAGTCCCGCCTCATTGACACCGCCACGCAGCTGATGACGCTCGAACGGCCCACCATAGAGACCATAATAACGATAACCGCCTGGCTGGCGAGGTTCCGATAGATGCAGTGACTGTTCCTGCGGCCGCCAGTCGCGGTTCTTTGCTGCTATCGTACCGCCGTCTGCCACAGCCGTTCCTTGCGCCGCATAAAGCGTACAGGCCAATGCTGGCACAGGAATACATAGCAACGCTGCTCCAAGCAGGCCTGTTAGCGCTCCCCGTAAGCCTTTGCCAGACCGTCCTGGCTCACCATGTAGCTGGCTTTTATTCATTTTATATCACTCCAAATCGTACGTTATATCGCCAACATAACACAAAAAACTTTATCCTGCAAGAGTCGCAGCTTTTCACAGCTGTGGTTGTACGTCTAAAAGACGGTATGGTATAATTGATAAAAGTTGGAGGCTTCGCAGACATTGGCGTGGGATGATGAAGTAGCTGCTTAGTGGTAAACTACTGTCTTATCACTTGTGGGGGAGATGGATAGATGCATGATGAACAGGCGTACATTCATAAAACGAGTACTATTGGGAGCTGGAGCCTTGTATTTGTGGCCGTGGCAATCTTGGACGCCAGTGTGGGGGAGCGAGCGTGCCTATAAACGTCTCGTTGTGCTCGGTGATCCACATCTGCCGGTGCGCGTGGAGAAGCATCCGGACAAAGCGAAGCGTCAGGCTATCGTAGCGGCTAAACTGCGCGCCATAGCCGATATAAATTCCTGGCCGGATGTCGATAGCATAGCGGTTGTGGGCGATATCGTGGCCCGCTATAGTATCCCGAGTGAGTATGATTTCATTCGTCAGTATTTTTCAAGTGTCAAGGTGCCACTGTACGTCATCGATGGCAATCATGAGATTCTGTATGAGGATGAACCGAATGAGAACGGCAAGCTCGTGAAAGGTGATGCCGAATCCAGGCGGCGCAAGTTGCAGCATTTCTGCGAGTTCTGGCAACTTTCGAAACCCTATTACAGTCTTGAGCTTGGCGGATGTCATCTGATATTCTTGGCGACAGAGGGGCCATTGCCTACGCAGATAGGTGCTGAACAGTTCGCCTGGCTAAAGAACGATTTGACAGAGCACCCGCAATCTACGCTGATATTCTTCCATGGACCACTCATGGGGACGTTGCTGAACTATAACAACTCGGTGAACAAGAAATCGACCGTGGCCCAACCGGTCAATGAGCTGCATGATTTGCTCATGTCCAATCCGCAAGTGCGTCTCTGGATTTCGGGACATACGCATACACCGGCTACAAATGACAGCTTTGCGGCTCCAGAAATCAATATGTATGGCTCGCGGATCATGAATATACACAATAGCGATATGGACAGGAAACATATCTGGACGAATTCGCTGTATATTTATGGCGATCATATCGATATTCGGACATTCGACCATAGAAGTCAGGACTGGATCGAAAACTATGATCGACAGATAAGACTTGATGATTGAGTGAAACTAAGTTAGGATAGATAATGAATAGGAGGTTGATGAACATGGCATTTATGGATTTGGCTAAGTCTAGATATTCGGTACGGAAATTCAGCGACAAGCCCATTGAGAAGGAAAAGTTGGATGCTATCCTGGAAGCCGGGCGCATTGCTCCGACGGGGCATAACTACCAGCCTTATCGGGTGTATGTGCTGCAGAGCGCGGAAGCACTGGAGAAGATCCGGGGGCTGACTCGCTGCGCGTTCAACGCGCCGGTCGTGCTGATGGTGACGGTGCGCAAGGATGAGGAATGGGTCAACCCGTTTGAGCACAGCATCCGTGCGGGTGAACAGGATGCCAGCATCGTGGCCACTCATATGATGCTGGAAGCCTGGGATCTTGGCATCGGGTCCTGCTGGGTGAACTTTTTCCCGGTGACGAAGACGGCGGATGCCTTCCAGCTGGAACTGAATGAGGTGCCTTTGCTGTTGTTGCCTATTGGTTACGCCGCGGCAGGAGCAAAGGCTGCCCCTCAGCACGCGCAGCGTAGGAGTAATGACGAGCTTGTAAGGGTATTGTAGTATCGCGCAGAGCAGTGGCAGTACAATCTCTTGAATGTCGTCATGCTGTACCTCGGCAATCGCAAGACACAGGACAGCCTGATCGAGATGCTGCGCATCAAAATAAGGGCTTTTCAGCGTCATCCAGTTCTCGAAGCGTTGATCACTCGCTTTACACGAGCACACAAGATTCCATCAGCATCAGCTGGTGGGATTTTTTTTATGTATCCATTCTAAAAGAAAGTCACGGAAAAGGCGGCTTGCCTTTGTCGTGCGGACCTGCAGGTTTGCTACGAGATAGATCATCTGCCCGCCATTTTCTGCTTTCAGTCTTCGGCTCACGATATCTGGATGTGGGTATAGGGCATCCGCATAGTCGTAGCCGATGTTGATGGCCTTGTTTTCAAGGAGAAACGCGCGGATGATGCTTTCATCAGCCGTTTCCGCAAGGATGTGGATCTGTCGGCCGGGCACGAGGATGTGCTGGTCGATATTGTGGCGGAAGCAGTCATAGGCACGGCCTTTGCTGATGATAGTCTGACCGTCTAGGTCGTCATAGGTCAGAAATGGTTTTTTCGCCAGAGGATGTGATTTGTGCATCCGTACACTGTAATTGCTGAAAAAGAGGGGGATTCCTTCAAAACGCGTCTCGTCCAGCGGCCCCGTTACGATGGCAAAGTTGCATTGCTGCGCCGTCAATGCGGCTAGAGCCATGGCATCTGTCGTATCTACGATGCTGAGAATGATGGAAGGATACGCCTCATGGAAGTCGTTGATCAGGGGCGCACCGAGATAGGCGAGCACATGGTCGAGTGCATGAATGGTGACCACACTTTTTGACTGCGCCGCGAGCGTGTGGAGGCCGCGTATGGCGTCGTATTCCTCTAGGAGACGTTTTGCATGAGGCAGCAGGATTGTTGCGTAGTCTGTTGGCATGACTCCTTTTATGCTGCGTACAAAAAGCGGCTGCCCCAGCTCTTCCTCAAGCAGACGGATTACCTTACTCACGCCTTGCCTTGAGACAAATAGCCTGTCTGCGGCTGTCTTTATGTTCTGTGTCTGATAGACGGTTACGAAATACTGAAGCTGTTTCTGATTCATAGAGCACCTCCTGTGTTCATTATAGCGCAACTATATAGTTGCTTCAATCATCCCTTTATCTTCTTTTCCCTGTGTCATGACTCCGCTATAATGAGGCATATAAAGAACGAGGAGGTTTTGCATACTATGAAAATCACACAGATTCGCAATGCGACTAACCGTCTGGTATATGCCGGTAAGACGTTTCTCATCGATCCCTGGCTTTCCCCGAGACACATGTTCACTTTCGCCGACGTGCCCGGGCATCCCTACCATATCCCTGACCAGGTGAAGGAGCATCTGCCGATGCCGTTCTATGACCTTCCCATGTCTACAGAAGAAATCCTGAAAGATGTCGACTGCGTCATCGTCACGCACCTCCATCCGGACCACATTGACATTTCTTTCGCCGACGGTACTGTAGGCGCCCCACTCGATAAGGCTGTACCCATTCTCTGCCAGAACGAAGAAGATGCAGTTGTCCTGAAGAAATCTGGATTTCAGGAGATCACCATCCTTCCGAAAGAAGGGATGAAAATAGGAGATGCCATCATCCGTCAGGTTCCTGCTCTCCACGGCACCTACCTCCCCTGCGGGAATGCCATGGGCGTCCTCTTTGAAGCAAAAGACGAAAAGACATTCTATCTTGCTGGCGATACCATCTGGTATGAGGAAGTCGCTGCAACCATTGAGAAATTCCGACCAGGAGTGATCGCCCTCAATGCCTGTGCAGCGGAGACTCTCGAGCATGGCCGTCTGATCATGGGGGATGAAGATGTCTGGAATGTGTCGCTTGCAGCTCCTGATGCCAGACTCTATATCACGCATATGGACAATGTTGCTCATGCATCCATCACTCGTCATGTGATGCGCGGCCGACTGGCCTCTCGTGGCGTCGTGAATTACGATATGCCAGCCGATGGCGAGAGCGTTGTATATTGATGGATACCAATCAATCAAACTATTTGACTGAGATTTGCGTACAAGTTCGACAGATTCGTTTGCATGTGGTAACAAGATTGTGCTGTGGTAATTTTTGCGTTGTCAATCATCTGGAATCCTAGTAGAATGGAGATAGAAGGGCGGGTGGGACAGATGTGCAACTTGAGCGAAGGCGTTTATAATGACGGATTCAATAACGGGTCTGATAATGGAGTCAATGCCGGCACACTTAATCAAGCACAAGCGGATTTGCAGAACCTCATCGAGAGTACGGGCTGGTCTTTGGAGAAGGCGCTGAAGAAGGAGCATTAACGACAGCTATCACACTGTGGCTGACCCGATGAACTATACGCACAATATACAAAAAGACTGGTGACGCCCTATACATGAAGGATTTTCGGCGTTATCCAGTTCTCGAAGCGTTAATCGCTCGCTTTACACGAACATACAGATCCCATCGGTCATTGGCCGGTGGGATTTTTTAGTGTGTTGTCAATCTCTGTGATTCCTAGTAGAATGGAGATAGAAAGACAGAGAGCCTGTTTCGAAGAGGCGCTGGCGAAGCGGTGCTGAGAACGGATATGCAGAAAGGCAATACCATGGACGATATTTCGGGGAAAAAAATAGAGGCACATCCAACGGAACCGGGGCGTGTGGATATGCTGCAGGGCGTAGCAGGAGGTTTCGTGGAGGGCAATCGGATGTTGAAGACGCTGATGGATGCCATGCCGATTGGCTGCTATGTGCTGCGGCCGGACCACACGGTGCTGTACTGGAATCCTGCGGCGGAGAAGCTCTTGGGTTTCTCGGCAGAGGAGATGCAGGGCAAGCGCTGCGTGGACATGCCGCTCGGCTGCTCGTTTACCAACAGTACCCACATACAGGGAGCGCATTGCCCCGCCATCGTCGCCTATGCGACAGGCAAGGCTAAGACGCTCGAGATGTTCATGCGGCGCAAGGACGGCAAGGACATCCTGTTGCGCAATACGCTGGTGCCATTGGCCGATGAGGAAGGAAAAGTCAAGGAACTCGTCTCGTTCTTCGTGCCGCTGACGGATGCGAATTACGACCAGGGGCTCATCAAGGCCATCTACGAGACGGCGACGCGAGACCCGCTGACGTGCCTGCCCGGGCGGAAGTTCATGGAAGTCTGCCTCGATGAGGCGATGGAGATCTATCGACGGACGGGCCAGCCGTTTGCCGTGCTCTTCGCCGATGTCAATAACTTCCATGACATCAACAACACGTACGGCCATGCGGCGGGCGACGACCTCTTGCGCGCGTTCGGGCTTGCTCTGCGCAAGTACGGCAGGAAGGCCGACAGGTTCTGCCGCTGGGGCGGCGACGAGTTCGTGGGCCTGCTGCATCTGAGGCATCCAGAGGACATCAAGGGCGCAGCAAAACGCTTCTTGAAGATTGCCCATAACTGTGAGGTAACGGAAGATGGGAAGACCGTATCTTGCCGCGCATCAATCGGCATCACGGTGGTGCGCGACGACGATACCATCAAGTCCATCGTCTCGCGCGCAGACCACTACATGTATCTGGCCAAGAAGCGCAAAGAGGACCAGCTTGTCACGGACTTTGACCAATAGATGGAATGATAGATGAAATGAAAAGGAAGATTGCAAGAAATATGACCGCTATTATCGACGATTGGAAGACGAAACAGGAAATCACGGTGGAGGAACTGGCGGCGCTGAGCCCGGACGAGGTCTATCTCGTGGATATCCGCGATGAGGTGGCGTTTGAGCGTGGCTCGCTTCCGGGCGCGCAGAACCTCAATCCGCTGGAACTGCAGCAGGGCGGCTATGACCTGCCGGAGGAAAAGCTCATCGTCTGCATCTGCATGTGGGGCAAGATCAGCCTTGGCCTCGCGCAGAATCTGCGCGAGCAAGGCTATGCGGCCGTCTCACTGCAGGGCGGTTACTCGCTCTGGCTGCAGCGCAAACTGGAACGCGAGACGGCTGAGGCGGCGGAGGATTCGGAGCGCCTCAAGCGCATCGAGAGCTCCCTGCGCAAGAAATACAAGCATAAGATTTCCACCAAGTTCGTCGAGGCCGTCTGCAAGTTTGAGCTCGTGCGCCCCGGTGACAAGATTGCCGTCTGCATCTCGGGCGGCAAGGACTCGATGCTGATGGCGAAGCTCTTCCAGGACCTCAAGCGCCACAATAAGTTCCCGTTCGAGCTCGTCTTCCTCTGCATGGACCCGGGCTACAACGAGATGAACCGCCGCATCATTGAGGAGAATGCGAAGCTCCTCCATGTGCCGCTGACCTTCTTCTCGACGGATATCTTCGAGTCGGTCTTCCATGTGGAGGAGTCGCCGTGCTACCTCTGCGCCAAGATGCGCCGCGGTTATCTTTACCGCAAGGCCCGCGCGCTCGGCTGCAACAAGATCGCGCTCGGCCATCACTTCGACGATGTGATTGAGACGAATCTCATGAGCATGCTCTACTCCGGCGCCATCCGCACGATGATGCCGAAGGTCAAGAGCACGAGCTGCCCGGGCATGGAACTCATCCGGCCGCTCTACTACGTCCACGAGGCGGACATCAAGCGCTGGCGCGATGACAACGGCCTCTATTTCATCCAGTGTGCCTGCAAGTTCACCGAGACGTGCTCGACCTGCCACACGGATGGCACGACGGATTCCAAGCGCCTTGAGGTCAAGAAGCTCATCGCGAAGCTCGCTGAGACGAACAGCCAGGTCCCGGGCAATATCTTCCACGCACTCGAGAACGTCAACCTCGACACCGTCCTGAAGTACAAGCAGGCGGGCGAGGAGCACAGCTTCCTGGAGCAGTACTAAAGTCCCATGTCATTGTCTGGGACAGCTATGATATAAAGAGATAAGGCATGAAAAAAACCGGCAGGTGCTGTTCCTGCCGGTTTTTTCATGCCTTATTTCTTGAGTGCAGCCTTGAGCGTTTCCGTCATGGCCTTCTGCACGATGCGAAGGACATCCTCGACGACCGAGTTGTACATGTCACCGCCATCGACGACACCGCGGCCGTTCTCCGTGAGGAAGAACTTCTTCGGGGGTACATTTTCCTGATAAGCTTCGTTGAGTTTGTCCTGGACGAGCTTCTCGATTTCCTGTTCCGTCATCCTAGTCACCTCTTTCCATAATAACCTGCATTTATTATTATACGACATCCTGATGGTTTTTTCCTTGTTTTTTTGAAATAAACTTGCGGAAATCTTGTTTCTGGGTAAATTTACTCGATTTCTAATTCCTTGCTAAAGTCAACTTAAATCCCCTTCCGTATGATAGAAGTATCAAGAAGAAGAGATTCAGCTGATAGAAAGGCGTTGATTGATATGAGATGGACACAGCGTAAGATTGTCGCTGGCGTCGTGGCCGGCCTTGTGCTGACGGTCGGGGGCTTCGGCATGCTCTCGGCACAGTCGCAGGACAAGACAGACCTTCGACCACGCTACTGTGTGACGCAGGATGAGCGGCCGGACGGCCAGCCGCCGAAGATGACAACGGACGAGGTGGCGCGGCACATCGCCGAATCGTTTGGCGTCGATGCGAAGCAGGTCAAGAGTGCACTCGATGAGCAGAAGGATTTCCGCGACATTGGCCGGGCTGCCATGCTGGCCAAGATCAGCGGCAAGTCCTTTGCGGATGTCATGGCACTCAAGACGGATGACAAGGACTGGCGCGACATCGAATCGTCACTCGGCGTGACGCGCGAGAAGGTCCGGCAGCTGCGCATCGAGATGACGGCCAAGGACCTGAGCCGGGACGGCGTCATCGATGAGGAAGGCGCGCTGAAGCTCCTGAAGGACGGCTATGAACCATGGGATATCTCCTGTGCGGCAATCCTCGCGAAGGCGGCAGATAAGGACATCCAGTCGGTCCTCGACCTCAAGAAGATCAACAACCGCTGGGGCGATGTCGCAGACCAGCTCGGCGTGGACCGCAGGGAATTGCAGAAGTTCCACGGCCCTGGCCCGCATGGCATGGGTCGGCACGATGGCCTTGGCCCCGATATGATGGGCGGCCCGATGATGGATGATTGAGCAGCTGAGAATTTTTTTTGAGAAAAGGCTTGACAGCTCGCTCAAAGACGAGTAAGATAAGAGCCATCAACAAGTTAACAGTGTTACACGAAATCATCGAACAGGAAATAGTAGCACAGCCACTATCCCGACAGCGAGCCGTCGATTGGTGCAAGGTACGGCGCGATATGCTATGTGAATGGTCCTGCGAGAGCTCACCGAAATCCTTTCCGTGGAACGAGAGGAGAGTAGGCTGGGACGGCCGCCACCGTTAAAGGGCTACGGTATCGGAAGCATTTCCCGTACCGGAATGGAGGAATGGCTTTGCCATTTGGACCGGGTGGCACCGCGAAGATTATTCGCCCCGCTGAGCAATGAGCTCGGCGGGGCTTTTTGATTGCATTTTCGGTAAATGCAATCTGGATGGACGAATGATTGTGAGGGATGGAAAGATGCTCAAGGCAAAATTGTGTGGTATGAAGACGGTCGAGGCGGCTCGCGCGGCCGAAACGGCAGG
>ULVW01053299.1_pt1 | contig 12172 bp, 8 predicted proteins | sample 1959801 | NCBI WGS metagenome assembly ULVW01 (sample SAMEA4835796, study PRJEB28245) | human gut metagenome | biome: gut microbiome; material: fecal sample | place: Denmark | collected 2008
CGCTTTTTTCTTGTTGCCGGAAAGCAAGTCGAGAGCTTCTTTCTTGACTGGAGCAGGGCGGGAGGGAGCCGGTGCGGGGGCCGGCTGGGGTGCGCGTTTCTTTTTGGAAGATCCGCCGATCAGATCCAATACTTCCTTTTTGGGTTCTTTCTCTTCTTGTTTATTAGGCATCTTGATTTAAGGTTGTTAGATGTTGAGCGCCGCGCTCAACGGTTATTGGGAGATAAGGTCCCGGGCCTTGTCCAGAATTTGGGCGGCTTCCTCTGCGGGAATGCCCATGCTTTCCGCGATGTCGGAAGCTTCAAATCCGGTGAGGGCCACCAGGTCCGTTCCGCCCATGGTCACCAGGCCCATGGCGGTTTCTTCCGGGATTTCCAATTGTTCGCTGAGGGTTTTGGCCGCAGCCTGGCATTGGCGCATGACTTCTTCGGCCGCAGCCTGGCTTTGGCGTTTTTCCGCTTCCTGGACGTCAAAGACGCGCACCTGGACATCCCAGCCCATCAGGCGGGAGGTGAGGCGGGCATTCTGGCCCCTGCGGCCGATGGCCTTGGAGAGGTCTTTGTCGTCCTGGACGATAACGAAGATTTTTCTGGCTTCCTCGTCCACGGTGATTTCCCGCGGTTCCACGGGGCTGAGAGCTTCCCGGACGAAGGTGACGGGGTCTTCCGTCCATTCCAGGATGTCCACTTTTTCATTGTTGAGCTCCCGGACGATGTTTTTGACGCGGGCGCCGCGCATGCCTACGCATGCCCCTACCGGATCTACTTTGTCGTCATGGCTGATGACGGCCACTTTGGTGCGGTAGCCGGCTTCGCGGGCGATGCCGTGGATTTCCACGGTCTGGTCGCCTATTTCCACCACTTCCGATTCAAAGAGGCGGCGCACCAGGTTCGGATGGCTGCGGGAAAGGATGACTTCCGGGCCGCGTGCTTCCGTGCGCACTTCCACCACGTAGAAGCGCATGCGGTCGCCGACGCTGTAGTCTTCATTCGGCACGCGTTCGCGGGAGGTCATGACGCCTTCGAATTTGCCGAGGTCCACAAAAATATCCCCCTTTTCAAAACGGCGGATGGTGCCCGTTACCAGGTCTCCGGCGCGGTCCTTGAATTCGTCGTAGAGCATTTCCTTTTCCGCATCCAGCAGTTTCTGGAGCATGGTCTGGCGGGCGGTCTGCACCGCGATGCGGCCGAAGCCCTTGGGCGTGATGTTGGTGGGGAGCAGGTCGTGAAGCACGGCGTTTTTGTCCAGCTTGACGGCCAGGGAAAGGGGGATCTGGTTGAATTTGTCGGAATATTCTTCATCCGGCACCACTTCCAGGTCCGCAAAAATACGCACCTTGCCCTTGTCCACGTTGATTTCGGCCCTCAGGTAGTTGATGCTGCCGGAACCGGGAACCATTTTGCGGTAGGCGGAGAGAAAGGCGGACTCCAGAGCGAGGAGAATTTTTTCACGGGAGAGCCCTTTTTCCCTCTCGTAGTAGTCAATCAAAGCTTTAATATCGTTTGTCATGAGTGTGGAGGAGTGTGATGGATAGACAAAAAAGAGCGGGTCGACAGACCCACTCTCGAGTGCCTCTCGGGGTGTTTGCCTATCTAAGTAAGCACGAGGGGGAGGTTCTGGCAAGAAAAAACGCTTGTTCTATGCGGCATGCAAAAGACTGGGGATGATTCCTGAAGAAGAATTTTCCGGAGCCCTCCGGAAGGGGGCGGGACAACGGTGTTTGAGGGCTTGACGGACCCGTGAAAAACGGGAAGTATGCGCGCATGAAACTCGTCTCATGGAACGTGAACGGATTGCGGGCGGTTCTGGGCAAGGGAATGGCGGACGCCGTGGATGCCCTGGAGCCGGACGTCCTCTGCCTTCAGGAGATCAAGGCGCGTCCGGAACAGGTGAAAGACCTGTGGATTTCCTCCTGGCCGCACCAGCTCTGGAATCCGGCGGAGAAGGCCGGTTATTCCGGCGTGCTGATCCTCAGCCGGGTGCGGCCTCTTTCCACGTCCGTCGGAATCGGCTGGCCGGAGCATGACCGGGAAGGGCGCGTCTGCACGATGGAATTCGAGGGGTTTTACCTGGTCAACTGCTATACGCCCAATTCACAGAATGAACTGGTGCGCCTTCCGTACCGGGAGCAGTGGGACGCCGCGTTCCGCGAGTATGTGGCGGGACTGGCGGAAACCAAGCCGGTCGTTTTCTGCGGAGACTTGAACGTGGCCCATGAGGAGATTGACATTGCACGTCCCAAAGAGAACCGTTTTTCCGCCGGGTTCAGCGACCAGGAGCGCGCCGGGTTCACGCTGCTGCTTGAGGCCGGTTTTACGGATACGTTCCGCGCCCTGCATCCGGAGGAGCCGGGCTGGTACAGCTGGTGGTCCTACCGCGCGGGCGCCCGCGCCCGGAATATCGGATGGCGCATTGACTATTTCTGCGTTTCCAATCCGCTGGCTTCCAGGGTGAAGGATGCCGCCATCCATCCGGATGTGACGGGGTCCGACCATTGTCCCGTCAGCCTGGAGATTGACTGCTGAGCGCGGTCTTTCAGATGATTTTCAACTGTAAAAGATTGATGATTATGGAACAGGAATTGCCGCTGCTGGTGGTTGCCACGCGCAACGCCCACAAGACCGGGGAAATCCGCGCCATGCTGGCCGGGAAATGGGAAGTGAAGGATCTTTCCGACTATCCCCAGGCTCCGCCCGTGGATGAAACGGGAGTCACGTTTACGGAGAACGCCACGCTCAAGGCGCTTTCCGCTTCCAGATGCATCCCCGGCGTCCTGCTGGCGGATGATTCCGGGCTGGAGGTGGATGTGCTGGACGGGCGCCCCGGAGTCTGGTCCTCCTCCTTCGGCGGGGAGGAAGGGAACCATGCGCGGAATAACCTCCGCATGATGGAGGAACTGCGGCGCGCCGGCGTGAAGCCGGGGGACAGGCCTTCCGCGCGGTTCCGCTGCGTCATGGTGCTTGCCGGGAACGGCCGCGTGCTGGCGGAGTTTTCCGGTTCCGTGGAAGGCTACATGTTGACGGAGCCGGCCGGAGAAGGAGGATTCGGCTATGATCCGCTGTTTGTCCCGGAAGGGCATGACCGGAGTTTCGCCCAGCTTCCCATGGAAGTGAAAAATTCCATGTCGCACCGCGCCCGCGCTCTGGCGCAGGTGGTGGAGTGGATGAAGGAACGCCGGGCCTGAGGTCTTTCCCGGACGCCTGGCGGCGGGGAGGTCAGTCCAGCCTGAAGGCGCATATCTGGAAGGGAGCCGGTGTTCCGGTGTTCAGGAGCTGGTATTTGCCGGTGCGCCAGGAATGATGGGGCAGGCGGGACAGGAAGGCTTCCACGGCTTCCGCTTCTTCCTTTCCTCCTTCGTGGCCGGGATAGCACATGACGCTGAGAAGCCCGTTCGGGGCAATGAGAGCGGCGGCCTGTTCCAGCGCCGCCAGGGTGCATTCCGTCCTGGTGACCGTTTTTTTGTCCCCGCCCGGCAGATAGCCCAGGTTGAAAACGATGGCCTTCACGGGGCCTCCGACCAGTTCCGCCAGGCGGTCATGGCTGGCAAGATGGAGCCGGACGGAAGGGGTGAGCAGCCCTTCCTTCTCCAGACGCTCCCTGGTGGCGCGGATGGCTTCTTCCTGCACGTCAAAGGCGTGCACCTGGCCGGAAGGGCCAACCAGCCGGGCCAGGAAAACCGTATCGTGCCCGTTGCCCGCCGTGGCGTCCACGACTGCGTCCCCGGGGGAGACGACGCGGCTGATCCAGTCATGAGCGCAGGTCATGGGGCGGCTGAGCAGGGAACATTTCATGACCGGGTTGTACAGAAGCCTTGCCTGTATGACAATTCGTTTATGAAATTCCGGTGCGGGAAGAATGACAGGTTGTTTTTTGGCAGGGCGTGTGTTAGGAAGAGGCATAAAACCTTCTGCGTGTTCCCGCATGCGGGGATAAACCACAGACGTTGCCATGAAGATGACTGACAGACGCACTTTTTTGAAAAGGACTGCCGCCGCAGGGGCGTTGGCGGCCATATCGGACATGGATTCCCTGTTCGCCCAGGAGGCCGGAGCCCCGGCGGCTTCCGGCATCCCGGATCTGGTGGCCGTCCGCAACGGTACCCGTGCGGAGATGGTCAGGAAGGCCGTGGAGACGCTGGGCGGCATGCAGGCTTTCGTCAAGCCGGGCCAGACCGTCGTCATCAAGCCGAACATCGGCTGGAACAAGGCTCCGGAATTCGGCGCCAACACTCATCCTGAAACCGTCGCCACTTTGGTGGAGCTGTGCAGGCAGGCCGGGGCGAAGGAAGTAAGGGTGTTTGACCACTGCTGCCACAACGGCGCTTATGAGGGCAGCGGCGTGAAAGAGGCCGTAGAGAAGGCTGGCGGTGTGATGGTGGACGGCGGCAATGAGAGCCAGTACGTGCGGACGGAAAACCCGAAAGCCCGGAAATTCACCTCCGCCAAGGTGCATAAGGCCGTGCTGGAAGCGGATGTTTATATCACCTGCCCGCCCCTCAAGCACCACAGCGGTTCCGAGATGACCGCCTGCATGAAGAATGTCATGGGCACCGTCTGGGACCGCGGGGCCATGCATAAGAACGACCTGCACCAGTGCATCGCGGACGCCGTGTATTTCCGCAAGCCGGACCTGTGCGTGCTGGACGCCTACATGCCCATGGTGCGCAATGGCCCCGTGGGGAAGGATACGAATGACCTGGTGGAGCGCAAAACCCTTCTGGCTTCCCGTGACATCGTGGCCATTGACGCTGCGGGCGCCGCCCTGCTGAACAAGGCCGGAAAAATTCGCCATGTGCAGCTTGGGGAGGAAATGGGGCTGGGCGTCGCCGACCTTTCCAGGCTTAATATCCGCCGTATCAGCATGGCCTGACGCGGCGGCTCCTTCTCCCGTCTGCGGATGACGCGGCGGGGGGCCAACTTTCCGCCTCCGGCGGGTTTATGATAAATATGTCAGTCATCAAAGCCTTTCTCGTCAGTCCTCTGAAGTGGCTCCGCGTGACGGTGGCCGTCATTTTCTTTATTGGGATTGCATACGCTTTTCTGCACCACATTCCCGCGTGGAACGTGCCGAACATGACGGGGGGCGGAGAGGGGATGGAAGATTCCTTTTCCCTGGCGCGGTGGCAATTTGTGCCGTCCGTGCTGGGGACCCTGAGCGGGGCAGCCGTTTCCGCCGTGATTCTGGGGGTTTTGCTGCTGCTTACGCTGCTGTTCGGCCGCGTATACTGTTCCTTCATCTGCCCGCTGGGGATTCTCCAGGATATTGTCTTCAGAATCCGCCGCTGGCTGGCGCCGAAGCGTTTCCTGAAATTCTCCCGGCCTGTGCCGTGGGTGCGGTATGGGGTGCTGGCATTGCTGGCCGCCTGCTGCGTGACGGGGCTGGCCGGTCTGTCTCTGAATTGGCTGGACCCTTACAGCATTTTCGGGCGCATCATGTATGTGCTGGCATGGCCGGCCGCCATTTGGAGCAATAACCTGCTGGCGGCGGACAGTTCTTCTGCGGACCTGGTCCAGATGGATTATTTCCCCGCGGCTTTCCCGGTTCTGCTGGCTTCCGCCGGCATGCTCGGCCTGGTGGCCGTCATGAGTGCCTGGAAGGGACGCCTGTATTGCAATACGGTATGCCCCGTCGGCACGCTGCTTGGCCTGCTTTCCCGTATCTCCCTTTTCCGGCTGGGCTTTGATCCCGCCTCCTGCAAGAAATGCGGCAAATGCGTCAAATCCTGCAAGGCGCAATGCCTGAACCTGAAGGAATACAAAATAGACTCCTCACGCTGCGTAGCGTGCTACGATTGCGTGCGCTCCTGCAGTGAGGGGGGAATACGCTACCGCTGGTTTACCAGGGCCCGCCAACTGGTTCCGGCCCAAAAAAAGAAGGCTTCCCCGGATACCGCCCTCTCTTCTTCCGCCGCGGTTCCCTCCATTGCCGGGAGTTCCCGCCGCCAGTTCCTGGAGGCTACTGCGGCCGGGCTGGCTACGGCCGCCCTTTCCGGATGCCGGGGAGATGCCGCCCGGAAGCTGGACCCCACCCAGTGCGTTCTTCCTCCCGGAGCCGGTTCCCTGGAACGTTTTCTGGATATCTGCACCGGCTGCCAGATGTGCGTTGCCAACTGTCCCACCCATGTGCTTCAGCCCTCATACCTGCAGCTTGGCCTGAAGGGATTCATGAAACCCCGGATGGATTTTGCCACCAAATACTGCCTTTATGATTGCCACCGCTGTGCGGAAGTCTGCCCCACAGGGGCCATACGCAGGATGCCTGTTACCGCGGAAAGGGATACTGAGGGAATAACAAAAGATACTACACGCATTGCCGTGGCCCGGTTTTACGTCTGCCGCTGCCTGGTTGCCCGGGAGGACATGGATTGCGGAGCCTGTACGGAGCATTGCCCCACCAAGGCCCTTTACACGGTGCCCTATATCGGGCGTGACGGCCAGGAGCACCGCCTGCCCAGGCTGGATCCTTCCCTGTGCATCGGCTGCGGCGCGTGCGAACACGCCTGTCCCGTTACTGCGGAACGGCCTGAGGAACGCGAACGCCGGAACTCCTGCGATCTGTGCGAGGAAAAATGCGAGTTCGGAAGGCGGCGGGAAATGCCCCCCCGGGCGCTGGTGGTCCGTGCCGTAAATCCCCAGCAGAAAGCTGTTAAAAAGTTTGAGGACAAAGCTGTGGATCCGGTGGGGGATGCGGATTTTCCGTTTTGAAAACGGCTGGCGGTTTGGAAGATGATGAAATAAACGCTCCCGGAGGCTTCAAACCTCCCTTTCGGGAGGGCGGTGTCTGTCCATCCGGTTTTTCGGGGGAATTCCGTGCAGCCCGGTTTGCGCACGGATACGGCCGCGGGGGATGCCGAGATGAGCGGGGGCAGGAGGAGCCTGACCGCAGGAGCGTTCCCGCGGCTGGCAGGGAAGGTTCCCGGAGAGCATATTCTCCGTTGTTGGCGGGATAGAGTGCAAATGCCCGATTTTCCTTGATGATGCGGAAGTTGATACGTTAAAGTAAAAGAACCATGTTGCAGGCGGACGGCATTACGTATGAGATAGAAACACCGGATGGTCCTTTGAAATTATTGGACAATGTCAGTTTTAATGTCCCTCGCGGTCATTTTATGGCGGTCGTTGGTCCTTCCGGCTGCGGAAAGACGACCTTATTGAAGGCGATTGCGGGCATGATTGCGGAAACGGGCGGGCGTTTTTTCTGGAATGGCCATGATTTGGCTGAAGAAGACTTTGAACCTTCGGAAATCGGGTTCGTTCCCCAGTTCAGCATTGCCTATGACCAGCTGAGCGTGGATGAGAATGTGGAGAGCGCCGCCAGGCTCCGTTGCCGGTTCAATTCCGTGGACGATTTGGACGACAGCATTGACAATGCCCTGGAGGTAACGGGAATGGAGGGGATTACGGACCGGGATGTGAAAATTCTTTCCGGCGGCCAGAAAAGGCGCCTGGCGCTGGCCATGGAACTGGTATCCAATCCCCGGCTGCTGATTTGCGATGAGGTGACGTCCGGACTGGATCCCAGGTCGGAACACGATATCGTGTTCCTCCTGCATGAAATCTCCCGTTCGGAAGGCCGCATCGTCATTTCCGTCACGCACAGCCTTTCCCATCTGGACAGGTATGATTCCATCCTGGTCATGCACCAGGGCTGCGTGGCTTACCACGGTTCTCCGAAAACCATGCTGCATTATTTCGGCGTTTCCTCGCTGGAGGAGATTTACCCGAAGCTCCAGGATCGTGAAGGCCCTTCCTGGAGCCGGTCCTGGAGCAAGCACCGGGATTCCTATTATTCCCGTCTGGAACAGGAAAGGGAAAAGAAAATTCTTTCCGGGGAACTGCCGGATCCGGATGCCGTCCGTCCTGCGGAGGCGGAGGAGGAGGGGTCCTCCGGAGAATCCGGAACGGAACGGGAAAAGGCCGTGGAGGAAAACATTTCGGAAGTTCCCGGATTCTTCACCCAGTTCTTTTGTCTGCTGGGGCGGCGCTGGCGCATCTTTTTCCGCGACCGTTCCCAGTTGGTTCTTCAATTGGTCATGGTGCTGCTGTTTCCCGTGCTGGTAGCCATGTTTACGGACAAGGGCTCCGGGCAAATCGTGGGGCTTTCCGCCACGCAGGATGTCCAGACTGTCCAGAAGGATATGGAAGCCCAGCAGCTGAACATGAAAACGGGGTCCGCCGTCTCCGGCATCATCATGTTTGAGGTGATTTTGCTGGGGCTGATGGGGTCCAACAATGCCGCCCGCGAGGTGGCCGGTGAACGCGCCGTCATGGAAAAGGAAAAGTATGCGGGCATGAGGCCTTCCGCCTACCTGGCGAGCAAGCTGTCCTATCTGAGCGTTCTGGTGCTGGTGCAATCCGTCTGGATGTTTGCCTTTGTGGATTTTTTCTGGGACCGTGGCGGCGGCCTGACGCATCTGCTGTTCCTGATTTTGGCGAACGCCGCCATGACTTTTGTATGCCTGGGCATTTCCGCCCTGGCCCGGAGTGCGGACCAGGCTTCCCTGCTGAGCATTTATCTGGTGGGTTTCCAGCTTCCTCTCTCCGGAGCGGTGCTGGCGCTTCCGGAATATGCGGAGGGTTTCATACGGCCCTTCATTTCCGCGTACTGGGCGTGGTCCGGCAGCATCTCCGCCCTGAAGGACGACGTATATTACGCCGTCAAGAATGTGCTGGATACGGACCTGACGCCCTCCTTGGTTTGCTATATTGTTCTGGGCGTGCATGTTGCGTGCGGCATTGCGGCCGCCTACGCGGGAATCCGCCGTTCGCGCTGGGAGCTTTAATTTAATGCGTGCGCTTGCGGGAAGTACGTTATATACTTTTTCCATCAGAAATTATGGCGAGACGGCGTGCAGCAAAAAAGAAAAGTTCCTCATCATCCGCACTGGTTTTGACGGTCGGGGCGGCGGTTTTTGTGCTGGCCGTTATTGTGGGGATTGTCATGTTCCGAGCCGGGGAGAAGCCGCAGGCCGGGTCGGATATACCTCTGGACATTCTGGCGGCGAACGCCTCCCAGCTTTCCAATAACAACTATGCACTGGACGGAACGGTGATTGACCGTTTTCCGCGCGGCGAGTCCGAGCTTATTGCCTTCTTGTACAAAGACGCCTCCGGGCGCGAGTACATTATTCCCGTCTGTGTTTCCGCTGAGGCCAGGAACGGACTGAACATCAACCGGGATCAGCAATACAGGATAGAGTTCCGGGTGAAAGACGTCAATCCGAAGGTGCGCGGCGTGTGCGTAGCTACATCCATTCAGCCTAAATAAACAATCACCCTCATCCTATGAAATGCTGTTTTTTGATGACCCTGGCCTGCGCGGTTCCCGCGCTGGGGCAGATGATGTACAACCCTCCTGCAGCCGGCGGTGCGCCTGCCGCGTCCCCTGCCTCCCCTCCCGCTGTTCAGCCGAATTCCTACCAGCCTTCCAGGCAGGGGGACGCCAAGTCCTTGTACGGCAATGAGCTTCCTTTCCTGAACCCTCAGGACGGCACGGTGACCATCAACGGAACGACGTTGAATATGGGTAGCTTCCGGGAGATTGAAGCGCGTTTCAACAAGTACCTGAGCCAGCCGGAGGAAAGTACGGAAGATGCGAAGGAATATCAGAAAATTTTTGAAAAGCTCCACGAAACGCTCTCCATGCGCAAGGAAAAACTGGTGGCGGATAATGTGGTGCGGCAGGTAGTGGACCTGTTGACCGCCGCTTCCAGCAACCCGCTGGACGGAGGCGTTTCCGACGCTCTCTGCCAGGCCATTTACACCGCATGGCAGGCCAGGAGCAATGGAAAAAACAAGGGGAAGATGCTTGAGGCGGTGGAGAGGGAAATCCGCAGCAACGCCCAGAAGATGAGCCTGATGGAAAGCGGCGTGACGACGATTTCCGGTGCGCCCTCCGGCCAGAAGGGCGGGAAAAAGGGAACTTCCACCAATCATCCGGCCAAAAATAACCCCCGTTACAAATATCTGGAAAAGCGTGTGGTGGAGATGGAAGCCCGCAAGCTGAAGCTGGAAAGTGAACAGGTTCTGACGGTGACGGAAGCGAAGATTGTTTTTCAGTCTACGCTGATCCAATTGTTTGCCCAGCGGCGTTTTGACCATGTTTCCATAGGCTGCGGCGTTTATAGCCGCCTGTTCAATGACGGGGATACCAAGCTGCGGCTGGATAAGAATTCCGATGCCGCCAAGATGTTCAGCGGTACGCTGGGCGCTCCTCCTACAGTCGCTATCCTGGACAACCTTTCCCGGGAACTGGCCCGTGACTCCGACCGGCACATGAAGGCCGTGAACAACCTGGTGGATTCCCATCATTACGTGGATGCGCTGGAACGGCTGAACGAAGCTCTCCTGATCGGGGAATTCATGCCCGCCGTGAATACGTTTCCGTATGAGAAGAAGCAAAAACTGTATGCCTTCAAACGGGACGTGGAAAAGTTGTTCGAGTTGATGAACGGCAAAGATTACGAAGAAGCCCTTTCCCTGGTGGAGAACCTTAAGAAGACTTCCAGGGATTTCAGTACGGGCCGTGCGGAGTCCGCTATCAGCGCCGCCGTATTCGCCAGTGACGCCTATATTTCCCAGGGGCAGGAAGCCCTGGCCAGGGGGGACCGCGCCAAATTGGAGGAATGCCTGAAAAGCGCCATTGAAATCTGGCCGAAGAATCCCCGTCTTCTTCCGCTGCGGAACGCCATGATGGCCGCAGGTCAGCAATCCCACGCTCTGGAGGATTTCAAGCGTTTCCACAAGAATAAGAATTATCGCCGCATTTTTGACAACCAGCATGAATTTGCCGTTCTGGTGAAGGATGATCCGGAGCTCCAGAAGCAGTTTGTGGAAGATCTGGGCAAAATGGCCGTTATTGAGCGTGCCCTGGGCGCAGCGCGCCAGCGTGAAGCCATGCAGGACGTATACGGCGCCTGGGAGGAGCTTCAACAGCTGCGTTCCAGGGACCAGGAACTGTTCATCAATGACCAGGAGCTGAATGCCCGGTATCTGGACCTGACGACAAAGGCAAGCACACTGGTGAATCTGCTGAATGATGCGGAAAAATGCAGGAATGCGGGAGAAGTGGGGTCTGCCCTGGGCAAATACATGGAAGCCAAAAGGCTGTATCTGTATTCCCGGTTTGCCAAGGAGGGGATTGAGTCCCTGCTGGAAGAAGTTCTTCCGTTGAACTAGGCGGGTGGATTCCGCCGGACGGCGCGCCTGCGGAGACGGAGTAATTGCTTTTCTTCCGGAACGGTGCCGTTATGCTACGGCTCATGAAGGCAGTATACCTGTGTTTGTGCATGCTGGCGGCGTTCTGTTTTCCGGCTGCGGCGCTCCCTGCGGATTGCAGCCAGGTGATTGTAGGTTCCGCGGACGGGTGGAATAGTTCCCATGTGCAGTTGAGCCTTTTGGAGAAGGGGCCGCGGGGCTGGATGATGGTGAAGGGGCCGTTTCCGGCGCGTCTGGGAAAATCCGGTCTGGTCTGGGGCAGGGGCGTCAGCCTCCCTCCCGCCGGAGGGCCGGTGAAGAAGGAGGGGGACTTGCGCTCTCCCGCGGGAATTTTTGAACTGGGGGGCGTATATGGAACTGTTCCTGCGCCGCAGAAAAAGCGTTCCATGCCGTACCGCCGCATTACGCCGCGGGACATGTGGGTGGATGACCCTGCTTCTCCCCTGTATAACCAGCACTTTGTGCTGAAGCATGATCCCGTCACGCCTTGGGAGTTCAAGCAGCAGATGAAGCTGAATGATTACGCCCACAGTCTGAAACTGTTTATCCGGCATAATGCCGCAGACGGACGGCAGAAACCCGTGCCGGGTGCGGGTTCCTCCATTTTTTTCCATATCTGGCGCCGGGACGGAGGAGCCCCTACGGCCGGATGCACCGCGATGAGCGAGGAAAATTTGAGGGCCATGATTGCATGGCTGGATCCTTCCAGACATCCCCTTTATATTCTGCTCCCCGCCAGGGAATATCTGCGCCTGCGCAGGGCCTGGGGGCTGCCGTGATATTTTCAGAATCCGCCTTTGCAGGCACGCCTGTTCCGCCGCCCCGGGACGGACAGGGAAGTGGTTTAAACCCTACGGATGGAAGGGCTGTTGGATGGTGCGGCTCCCGTGCCGTGCTGCACGTTCGTTGTTGCCTGGAGTTCCCTTTCTCGTAAATGCAGGAAGCCGGCCTTTGAA
>ULVW01025562.1_pt1 | contig 12151 bp, 8 predicted proteins | sample 1959801 | NCBI WGS metagenome assembly ULVW01 (sample SAMEA4835796, study PRJEB28245) | human gut metagenome | biome: gut microbiome; material: fecal sample | place: Denmark | collected 2008
TAGGCTGCGCTTCGGCCTATCCAAAGAAAAATCAAGCTTTTTCTTTGGTTATGCACTCAGCTTGCACTACCTTTGCATTAGCCAAGTTAGATGTAGCGGTACGGGCAAACTAAAAAACACGTATTTCAAGCCTCTGTATAAGGTTTACATTAACTGCGCTAAATCGAATCTTATTTTTAACAACCTCGATAATGAAGAATATTCTGGTTATTGGAGCTACAGGCCAAATTGGTTCTGAGCTGACAATGAAGTTGCGCGGTATTTACGGCAACGACCATGTAGTTTGCGGTTACATCCCCAGTGCTCAACCCCAAGGCGAACTGCTCGAAAGCGGTCCGAGCGAAATCTGCGACGTAACGAACGGTGAACAAATCGCTGAAGTTGTGAAGAAGCACAACATCGACGCTATCTACAACCTCGCTGCCTTGCTGAGCGTTGTAGCCGAAGGTCGTCCTCAGTTGGCATGGAAAATCGGTATCGACGGTCTTTGGAACGTACTCGAAGTGGCTCGCGAACACAACTGCTCGGTGTTCACGCCCAGTTCTATCGGTTCGTTCGGTCCCGAAACGCCTCCCAACCACGTGCCGCAGGACACCATTCAGCGTCCGCGCACCATCTACGGTGTTTCGAAGGTAACCACCGAGTTGCTCTCCGACTACTATTTCCGTAAGTATGGTGTCGACACCCGTGCCGTTCGCTTCCCCGGTCTTATCTCTTACGTAACTCCTCCGGGCGGTGGCACCACCGACTATGCTTGCGACATCTATTACAGCGCAGTTCGCGGCGAAAAGTTCGTTTGCCCCATCAGCAAGGGCACTTACATGGACATGATGTACATGCCCGATGCCCTTCGTGCTGCCGTTGAACTTATGGAAGCCGACCCTGCCCGCCTCATTCACCGCAATGCGTTCAACATTGCAGCCATGAGCTTCGATCCCGAAGGTGTGCTCGCTGCCATCCGCAAGTATGTGCCCAACTTCGAAATGGAGTACAAGGTTGAGCCACTCAAGCAGGCCAACGCTGACTCTTGGCCCAACAGCCTCGACGACATCTGCGCTCGTCAGGAATGGGACTGGGCTCCTCAGTACGACCTCGACGCCATGACGGTAGATATGCTCGCCAAATTGCGCGAAAAACTCCTTAAATAAGCAGTCTTTCTGTTTTTCTTGAAGCAGACACTGTGGTTTCCATGCCGCAGTGTCTGCTTTTTTTGTTTGTATGTGGCTGTTGATAATGAGTGATATTTTTCAAAGCCATGCTTGCACCGCAGTGGCGTGTGTAAGGCAAATGTTAATAGCTTCCTGCTTCAAGCTGTGAAATTAAATTAAAGATTAGACCCACATATTTCTTTCGTATGCAGAGTGCTTAGACACATGGGTTCGTACATCGTCAGAATTCCTTCCGAGTTCGTGCAAATTAGTTCCGAGTTCGTGCAAATTAGTTCCGAGCTAGTGCAAATTAGTTCCGACCTAGTTGAAATTAGTTCCGAGACTTTTTCAACAAGCTTGGAATAAATGATAATCAGCACTTTCAGAAATGCCACTACCTTGGTTTCCGGCCCACCTTTTTCGCCCCATATTCAGCGTTGAGGCCGGTAGTTGCGTTTTAGCTTTGTTTAGAAAGGTGTTAAATCCGTTTCGCACAGCACAAGTGTTGATAGCCGCAGCCTTTCCTGATTATTTTTTATCCCAAACAGCCACTCTCTCTTTCATACCAATGCGACAGTCCTTCTTTTTCCGCTTAGGCTGCGTTGTATTCTCCATAAATTGCATGGAATTTCTTAAAACAATTTAAAAATTCGCCTTCGCTATTGCTACTTTGCTAAATGCTTGTATATTTGCAATATTTTCCAATGGAAAATAAAATAAACCTCGATAAACAAAGGAGTTTTGAGTAAATCTGACAAATAAAAAAACGAATATATGAAGCATTTGATTGTAGGTGGAGTAGCAGGCGGTGCCACCGCTGCCGCTCGTTTGCGCCGACTGACCGAAAACGACGAAATTATCCTGTTTGAAAAAGGAGAGTATATTTCCTATGCCAACTGTGGCCTACCTTATTATATAGGTGGCACCATCGCCGAACGCGAAAAACTGCTGGTGCAAACCGCCGAAGGCTTTTCACGCCGATTGAATGTGGACGTTCGTACCTCGCAGGAAGTGGTAAGCATCGACCGCAAGGCCAAAACCGTTGAAGTGCGTAAAGCTGATGGTACCAGCTACACCGAAACCTACGACAAACTGCTCCTTTCGCCCGGAGCATCGCCCGTCAAGCCGCCTCTGCCCGGCATCGACAGCGAAGGCATTTTTACGTTGCGCAATGTCAACGACACCGACCGCATCAAGGCCTATCTGACGCAGCACACCGTGAAGCGTGCCCTCATTATTGGTGGTGGTTTCATCGGATTGGAAATGGCCGAAAATCTGGTTGAGGCTGGAGCCGAGGTGGGCATTGTCGAGATGGCCGATCAGGTAATGGCTCCCATCGACTATTCCATGGCCTCGCTCGTGCATGAACATTTGTTGCAAAAGCACGTGCGCCTCTATCTGAAACAAGCAGTTTCCGCTTTCCAATCCACCCCCACGGGCATTCAGGTGCAGTTCGCTTCGGGCAAGAGTGTTGAGGCCGACCTTGTTATTCTCAGCATCGGCGTACGCGCCAACACCCGTCTGGCCGAAGAAGCAGGACTTGAATTGGGCGAGATGCGCGGAATCAAGGTCAACGAATACCTGCAAACCTCCGATCCCGACATTTATGCCGTGGGCGATGCCATCGAATATCCCCATCCCCTCACTGGTAAACCCTGGCTCAACTTCCTTGCCGGACCTGCCAACCGTCAGGCGCGTTTGGTGGCCGACAACATGGTGCTGGGCAACAGTCGCTCATACGAAGGCGCCATCGGCACTTCCGTAGCCAAGGTGTTCGACCTCACCGTAGCCGCCACCGGTTTGCCTGCCAAGCGGCTTAAGCAGTGGGACATTGATTATCAGAGCGTAACGATTCACCCCAACGACCATGCCGGCTACTATCCTGGTGCCACCCCTCTTACGCTCAAACTCGTGTTTTCGCCCACTGACGGCCGCATCTTTGGTGCACAGATTGTGGGACGCAGCGGAGTCGACAAACGCATCGACGAAATAGCCCTGGCCATCAAACATCATGACACCATCTACGACCTCATGGCCCTGGAACAGGCCTATGCGCCTCCCTTCTCGTCGGCCAAGGACCCCGTGGCCATGGCAGCCTATGTGGCCGAAAACGTGTTGACCCACCGCATGCAGCCGCTTTACTGGCGCGAGTTGCGCGATGCCGACCCCTCGGTTGTCACCCTGCTCGATGTCCGCACTGAGCTGGAGTTCGGGTTGGGTTCTCTGCCCGGTGCCGTGAATATTCCGCTCGACGACCTTCGCAACCGTTTGGACAAACTTCCCGCCGATAAACCCATCTTTGTGTTCTGCGGTGTAGGTTTGCGCGGTTATTTGGCCTCCAACATTTTGCAGCTCAACGGTTTCACCGATGTGCGCAACCTTGTCGGCGGACTGAAAGTCTACAAGGCAGCCACTGCCACGTTGCCCGACCCCGTCCCCTTTGCCTCCTGTGCGCCGGCAGCGAAGTCCGAACAGCCCACTCCGGTGGTTCAGACGCAGCCCGTTGCAGTCCCCGCATCGCTCCGTCTCGATGCCTGCGGACTTTCCTGTCCGGGACCAATCATGAAACTCAAAAACAAACTCGACAGCATGGAGCCCGGTCAAAGTCTTGAAGTCATAGCTTCCGATCCCGGTTTCCCCCGCGATGCTGAGTCATGGTGCGAAACCACGGGCAATACCTTCGTGTCGCATACCGAACAGAACGGCCGTTACTGCGTTTGCGTTACCAAGGGCACTCCTGCCGTAGCTCCGCAGTCAGCCACAGCCACTCCGGCACTTCCGCCGCGCGACGGCAAAACTTTCATCATGTTCAGCGACGACCTCGACAAAGCCCTGGCCACCTTCGTGCTGGCCAACGGTGCTGCTGCCACGGGCAAAAAAGTAACCATTTTCTTTACCTTCTGGGGGCTGAATGTCATTAAGAAACAAAGCAAACCCAAGGTCCACAAGGACATCTTTGCCAAAATGTTTGGCATGATGATGCCTGGCGACTCTACGGCACTGAAGCTTTCGAAAATGAACATGGGCGGAATGGGACGACGCATGATGCGCTACATCATGAACCGCAAAGGCATCGACTCGCTCGAATCGCTCCGCCAGCAGGCCACCGACAATGGCGTAGAGTTCATTGCCTGTCAAATGTCGATGGACGTGATGGGCGTCAGTCGCGACGAATTGCTCGACAATGTAACGATTGGCGGTGTGGCCACCTATATGAACCGTGCCGAACAGGCAGGTGTCAATCTGTTCATTTAGAAGAGATAAATCTCCCATTCAAATCTTCGTCAGAAAAGTTTAGACGACTTCTTAGTTCGATGCGTGTTCAAAACAGATGCCCTAAAATCAAAAATTCTACTTTAATTGGTGATTCATCTCTTACCGTATTTCGGGTTCAGGGGGATGAATCACCTTTTGGGGGTTTGGAACGGTAGCTTGCAAAGCGCCGTTCTTCTCACGTTCATTCACGTAATAATATGGAAAAAATAGCTACTATTTGTATGATGCGCGATGTGGTTCGCGCCCTTTCAGAGTTGGAACAGCAACTTTCGCAGCATTACAGCATCACGCTGAACGAAGCCATGATTCTTTGCTGCATCGGCAATGACAAAATATCTGCCGGCACCATTTGTGAACATACAGGGTTGTTAGCCCCCCATGCTTCGAAAATATTGCGCGGTCTGGAAAACAAGCATTACTTGCGCCGTTCCTTCGGACATGATGACAAACGCCACATCTATTTTGCCCTCACCCGTCAAGGTAGCGACGTGCTCGATGAACTCAAACAGCATCCGCTCACCGTACCCGAACTGTTCCGTCCGCTGCTCGATGCCCATTGTGCCGGAGGAAACTGCACAGGTGCCGTCGCTACAAACACACAATCGTAAACCTTAGCTCGTTTTTTTATTTTGCTTATGACCATAACTCTTATCATTCTGGCCCTTTCGGCCATACTTTTCGTCAGCGGAAAAATCCGTTCCGACCTCGTTGCCATCTGTGCAGCCCTGGCCCTGGTGCTCACCGGCGTACTCACCCCCGAAGAAGCCTTGGCCGGATTTTCCAACCCCATAGTTATCATGATGACCGGACTCTTTGTGGTGGGCGGCGGCATATTCAGTACCGGACTAGCCAAGCGCATGGGCACCGGTATTCTCGGACTGGCCGGAACCAGCGAAACCAAACTCTTCGTTTTGCTCATGCTCACCACCAGTGTGGTCGGCGCCTTTGTCAGCAACACTGGTACCGTGGCCCTCATGCTTCCCATCGTCGTGAGTATGGCACGCGGAGCAGGTGTTTCGCCCGCCCGTATGCTCATGCCCCTGGCCTTTGCCGGAAGTATGGGCGGTATGCTTACCCTGATTGGTACGCCGCCCAACCTCATTGTGCGCGATGCCCTGGTGGCTGCCGGTTATGCGCCACTTACGTTCTTCTCGTTTACCCCCATCGGCATTCTTTGTATTGTTGTCGGTACTTTGGCTCTTATTCCCCTTTCGCGTAAATTTCTGAAGGAACGTACCGGCAAGAATACCTCGCGAAGCGGTAAGACACTCAGCCAGCTAGCCGAAGAATATAAGGTAGGACAAGGCCTTATGGCTGCGCAAATCACCCTCGGCTCGCCCATGATGGGTAAAACCCTCAAGCAGCTTAACGTCTACAATGCCTATGGGGTCAACGTCATTGAAATTCGCCGCATTGCCAAGCAGGGAGCAGCTCTTCGCAAAGTCGAACAGTTTGCCTTGGCCGATGTCGAACTACAAACCGACGACGTGCTTTACCTCAGCGGTTCGCCCGAACGTATTAACCTGCTCATTGCCGAAAATGCCTTGCTGCCGCAAAAACAGGATGAGGCCGCTGCCGGATTGAACTTTTACGATGTGGGTATGGCCGAAATTCTTATTTTGCCCACTTCGGCGCTTGTAGGCCGCACCGTGGCGCAGGCCGATTTTCGTGCCACCTACGGATTGAACATTCTCGGTATTCGCCGTCACGACGACTATTTGCTCGACGACATCAAGAACCGCCGTCTTCATGCTTCCGACATCATCCTCGTGCAAGGCCCTTGGGACAACATTGCCCGGCTCAACAAATCCGATGGTACCGAATGGGTGGTTATCGGTCAGCCGCAGGAGCAAGCCGCCCGTGTTACCCTCGACTACAAAGCCCCCCTTGCCGCCCTCATCATGTTGCTCATGGTTGTAGCCATGGCCTTCGACAGCATTCCCATTGCCCCCGTCACAGCCGTCATGCTGGCTGCTGTAGCCATGATATTCACCGGCTGTTTGCGCAGTGTCGAAGCAGCTTACAAAACCATCAACTGGGAAAGCATCATTCTTTTCGGTGCCATGCTCCCCATGTCTACGGCACTCGAAAAAACCGGGGCATCGTCTTTCATATCCACCGGACTGGTTCATGCCGTGGGCGATTATGGTCCTTATGTGCTGTTGGCCGCCATTTACCTGGCCACTTCGCTCCTCACCTTTTTCATTTCGAACACCGTGACAGCCGTACTCATGGCTCCCATTGCCCTTTCGGCCGCCACGGCGCAAGGGGTAAGTGCCGTCCCCATGCTCATGGCCGTAACCGTAGCCGCCAGCATGTGTTTTGCATCGCCTTTCTCCACACCGCCCAATGCTCTGGTGATGTCGGCCGGTGGTTACAAACCCATTGACTATATTAAGGTAGGTTTGCCGCTGCAAATCATCATGGCGCTCGTCATGATTTTTGCCTTGCCCCTTATTTATGGTTTCTAGCTGGGGCTTTTTAAATAAGTAAGTAGGTGTTGAAAATTAGTTATAGATTAAGAGTCAGTGCAAACCGAATGCATAGTGAAGCAAGTTCGCTTGCATGAGCTATGCTGAGGTGCAGCCTGACTTGGCGATACTTATTTTGAACACCTGCTTCGAAGCTGTTTAAATTTTACTTCTGTTTTTGCTAAGAGTTGTTTTAGCGGATTTTTCGGTGATGTTTTGAGGAGCATGCCGGGTTATGTAATAAAAGACATTGCAGAAAAAGACCGATAATAAACTCAGAAAAACTGGAATACTTTTTGAATAAAATTTAGAAGTCGTCTGAACTTTTATGAATTTCAAGATTTGCCTTTATTTTTGAGGTGTTTTTGGGCCTTGAAGAGGGAGTGTAGCGAGCTACACGACCGATGAAAGATCAAAAAACGACCCAAAAGAAAGGTGAAGACCCGAATTTAGAAGAGATAAAATTCCAATTCAAATCTTCGTCAGAAAAGTTTAGACGACTTCTTAAACAGCTTTTTTACAAAATAAAGGAGATGAAAAGAACTGTATATGAATTGGGGAAGGAACACTGCATATGGATGTTAATGCTTGAACTCAGTTTCCAATAGAAACGACACGAATGTGTGTAAGAAGTAGAAATTTGACATTTTGGTTGATAATTGTATAAATTTACTCATATATTTAGGTTTTCTAAAAAAAAGTATATACATTTGCACATCAATAAACCTTATTCATTTACCCTTAAATACGATTACTTTGAAACGACAAATGAAAAGAATTGCTGCTTTTACCCTATATTGCTTGCTTATATTTCCGAATATAGCGCAAGCTGACAATGTCATTGAATTTGACGACTTGCTGTATGCACCCGATGATTCGCTCCGTTCAAAGCAATTAAGCGGAGTGGAGGTAATGGGCGAACGCGAATGGATAGAAAACGGAATAATCAACTGCATTCCGACGAAGGCAGAAAAAAGGCTGTCGAACAGCCCGGCTTCGCTGATTAAGACCATGCACCTTACTTACCTGAAAGAAAAGGATGGAGGGATTGTCAACCTGATGGGCGAAGTTGTGCCCGTTTTTCATCAATGGGAAAAGGGCAAGCCAAATAGACTTGGAAACCTTTTGGCCGAAGGAGGTAAAGCGGGTGCAGTATCTGGAGCATCCTGCCGACCCACGCTACGAGGGAGCGAGTGCTGTTGTCAATTTCATCATGCCCGAATACAAGGTGGGCGGCGTGACGCGGGTGAATTTGTTTCAGCGGTTTCCGAACAATGGCTATTACACGGCTACATCGAAATTGGTGCGTAATAATTGGACTTACGGCCTTATGGTGCGGGGTAATTACGAACGCGACCACCTGACTTCGCAAACGGGAAAAACGGAATACCGCGATTTCTTTTACAAAAATCAGAAATACGAAACGCTGACCAGAACCGAAAACCGGCACAGCTACAGCCGCGAGAACGGGGTACAAACGGCATGGAATGCAAGGTACGTTACTGACAAAACAACCATTTCGCACGACTTGTCGTTTGGCTGGAATGAAAATCCGGGCAGTGGTTCATTGAGTCAGGACGTGTGGTCGGAAAATCTGTTCGATGCTTCGCACGCAACAGAGCGCCACACCGCCAAAAGCTTGTCACCGCAAATCTACGGACTTTATTATTTCAAATTTTCAGACAAATGGTTTTTGTCGAACTCTTGGAAATATGCCTACGCTGAAAATACCACATCGGCTTTCAGCCAAATTGGTAAGAATACTCCGATTCTGAACGGAACAAACGAAAAGGTAAATTCGCTAAAAATCGTAGTGATGCCCAGTTTCATTCCTTCAAAAAAATGGTTTTTCCAACTTTACACAACGGCCTCGCTCGATTGGTTTTCAACCTGCTACATAGGCTCGGCCAACCTCAGACAGAAACAAGCCAGACAGGACGTAACGGCAAGTTTCAAGATGGGATGGTATCCGAATGACGACTTTGGCTTGACGCTTGAACCGGGCATGGCTGCTTCGTTTTGGAAAATTGGTCAGGAAAAACAGCATACCGTAATCCCTACGATGAATGCTTCGGCAAGCTGGAGTCCTTCGAAAAAGGTGTACCTGCGGGGGCGTTTGGGCTTGTATATGCGTCCGGCCTCGCCAAGCGAATCGAATCCGGTACTGCTGCAAAACTCAGAACTGATGTGGTCGTTGGGTAATCCGAACCTTAAAAATCTGACTTCCTGGGACACCTACATCTACTCTTCCTATCTGGCCACGAAATGGCTTTCGCTATCTTATGGATTGGGCTACGTAAAGACCAAGAACGAAATCATCACCACTTACAGACCGGCATCATTTGAACAGGGTGGTTTGGTAAAAGAACTCGTCAATCCGCTGCATTCCGAAGACAGAGTAATGGCAAACATCAGCATCGACGGTTCGTTCTTCAACGACAACTTGTCGGTCAGCATCTCGCCCGAATGGTCGTTTGTTCATGTTCAAGGAGCACGTTACGACAAGTTTCATCACGTCACTTTTTCGGGAAGTATCGACTATAAGTTGAAGGATGTGGAAATGGGTATTTCGTACAAAGGCCCCTACAAGGATGTTGATGAATCGGGTATGAGAAAAACCTGGAGACAGGGTGCATGGGGCGCTTCAATAACCTATGGCAACGGAAACCTGTATCTTTCGTTTCAAGCCGAGAACATCTTTAGCAAGCGGAACAAGCGTTGGGAACAGTTTACCTCGCCTTACTATTCGTCGCGTTTCGACTTCCGCGAAAAAGGGCGTGCCTTTACAGTAAACCTTACCTATACCTTTGGCTATGGCAAAAAGGTGGATCGTTCGATTGACATTTCCGGCCCTTCGGATGCCAAAACCAGTGTGTTGCATGGTGAGTAGGTTTTGTTATGGAAAATCAAAAATAGATGTTTGGTGGTTGATGAAGGAGCCTTTTGAACTATAATTTTGATAAAAGCAATTTTTCGAGAATAGCCGGATCGAAGCCTTTTTGGAAAATTGTTGAGTTGAAGAGAGGACAGTTATTTCTTTTAAAAAAACTCCGGAACGCCTCAATTGGGTGCTCCGGAGTTTTTCATTTTGGGGAGAAATGATTTTTCAACATATACTCATTGATCAGCAGCTATTTGCTTCTTTTCGCCAACAATTTCCAAGTCTTGTCGCGAACGCGGTCCAACATCACTGATGCCACAAAAATCAGTAGAATGCTGCCCGCCACCGTCAGCACGAAAAGCATCGTTCCGAATTTGTTGTCCAAATAGAGAATCCATTCAAAGTATTTCGGTCTCACAAACATTTGTTGGTGCGTAAGGTAAGCCGCCAGACTTCCCGCACCCAGCCAGTTTATCAGGCGGCTGCTGAAGTTGAGTCGGCTGAAATACAGAATCAGGCAAACCGCATTCAGTATCACGAACGGGTTGGTGTAAGCCGTCATTACCGAAGTAATGTTGATGATTGAAGTAGAGCAGGGGGAGTATATCGGTTTGAGCCAAAAGTACAGCCAATAAATCAGACTGAGGGTAAAGGTGTTTATCGCAAAGGTTCCCAAAAACCGACAGCGGTGGAGGTGTTGCAACCGGGCTGCTCCGTACAGACGCAGGTAACGGCCCAGTAAGTAAAGGCCGCAAAAGTTCACAGCCGAAAAACCACGGTCCAAATCCTCAAACAGAAACGAGGCAGGAATGCTCAACCCAAAAAATACCAGGAGAAAATGCCGTTGCTCCGCTTCGCCCTGTTGTTCGGTAAAACTGTTTAGCACGGGGCTTAGCAGGTACATAACCAGGTAAGAGTTGATAAACCAATAACCCAATACCGATTGCGCAATTTGTAGTGGGCTACCCGGCAAACCGCCGGACCATAGGCTGATGCCGACAGTAATAGTCAAACTGATAAAGGCCACTTGATACAGTAGTTTCCACACATTCTGCATTTTGAAGTGTGTGCCGAACCATCCGGTAATGAGTACAAACACATCGACGCAGCAAAGACAAGCTTGATTTGTTAAAATAATGCCTAACCACGAATCGGGTGCAGCTTGCACCAACTTCGGGCTAGGGTAGTGCATCGTTTCAAACGTGGCATGGAGTAACAAAACCATGAGCATGGCCACGATTCGCAGCAGCTCCATATTCGATTTCCGCATAAGTCGACAACCTTATATATATATAATAGATGTATAAGTAGGAGTCCGGACTGCGGTCCGAACTCCGTACATTACCAAAAACAGACTACAATATTCGCAAAAAAACGCGAACCCGCCAAGCTTTTTCCTAACCATTCTTAGCTCCGTTCTCGTTCTTCTCCCGATATCACTTGTCGAAAATCTAGCCAAAAATGCGATTCAACCGATAATATTATTGGGAACTTGTGTAAAATTTAAATTGGCCTAAGTGAGTCTATACCATACCTTGCTGCTGCCATCTTTGGGGTGTTCTACGTATATTTCGAAGTCTGCATTTTGGGGTATGACTTTGTTTAAACGCATAGCCAATTTTAAAGAGTTTACTTTCCCTTTACAGGTATCAAAGTAAATCCAGCCTTGGTTTTTAGGAGGATCTGCTCCCAAGGTTGTAAAAGCATATTCTTCGCTCATTTCTCCGCTGCGTACAGCCGCAATTTGCCCAAGACCGTATGAAAACACATCAGCTGCTAACAATTCATCAGTCTCAGTGTCGTAAACAATAAAGGCTCCTTCATCATAATCGCCATCCTTGTTGATAGCAATTTCTTCAAATGCATCTGCTAAGCGATTAGCCATTGGTTTACTCTTTAATTCGTATTCTTCTATATTTTCGCTTAGAGCAGAATTATCATTGCTACAACTCAGCCAGCAAATAGAGGACGGAATTAGGAAACTGGCTAAAATGAATAATTTTTTCATAATGCGCGATTTTTTTTGAGGTTCATGAAAATTGTTGACGTTCCCATAATATTATCGGTTTGTTTACATTGCAAAACTAAAGAGTTTGTTTTACATATGCAATAAAAACAATATTCTTTTCTGCTAATAGAAAGAAAAATAACAGTTATTATATTAAAAGGTTATCATGAAGGCGTAATTCATGGAAATTAGTTCCTTTTTTTCTAAAGTTATTGGGTTTGTGATGTATAGGAATTGTACGTTTTTTTTGCTCGAAAGTTGCTTCTGGATGCATATTTTGAACTCAATCCTTCTACAAAACATGTTCTTCGGCATAAAACACGAATTTTCTTGTTTTTTCATTTGGTGCGAATCGTGCAAAATTCGT
>ULVW01023231.1_pt1 | contig 12088 bp, 8 predicted proteins | sample 1959801 | NCBI WGS metagenome assembly ULVW01 (sample SAMEA4835796, study PRJEB28245) | human gut metagenome | biome: gut microbiome; material: fecal sample | place: Denmark | collected 2008
CCGAAATATCGATCAACCATTAATCATCCACTCAGATCGTGGAAGCCAGTATGTTGCAAAGGAATATAAAAAAGCAACCGAAAACATGCAGCGTAGTTATTCAAAGAAAGCATTTCCATGGGATAATGCATGCATTGAATCCTTTCATTCCATTATCAAACGTGAATGGCTCAATCGCTTTAAAATTCGTGATTACAAGCAAGCATACCGGTTGATTTTTGAATATCTGGAAGCTTTTTACAATACGAAACGAATTCATAGCCATTGTGACTTTATGTCGCCAGATGAATTTGAGCGAGTATATGAAAGAACACATACTAAGGCGGAGCTTCTGGTAGGTTAAAATGGGGAGAAATTTCTCATTTTAACTTGTACTAAATCTTGACATAGCACCATGATACCAATATTACTATATTGAAAGATTTTATAGAATAGCATGGGATATGGCAACATTGTAATGCTTGCCTTCGGCTCGTTTCTTTGCCAGATATTCAGCGAATGTAGAATCCCAGTGGCAGACATACTTGGCAGCGTTATATAAGGCATATCGTAAATATCTGGAACCTCGTTTTTCCATATGTGAGTATGCTCCATCAAGCTGCCCTGATTGGTAAGTAGAAGGTGAATAGCCAGCATAAGCTAAGATTTTATCAGGAGAGTCAAAACGACTGAAATCACCGATTTCTGCAATAATCATGGCACCCATTCGATAGTTGATTCCTGGAATGCTAAGAATAGGAGAATTGATTTCATCCATGATGATTTTGATTTCATTTTCGATTTCATCAATCTCAGAAGTGAGTTCCTGGATAAGCTTGATGGTATGCTTCAATTCAAGTGATTTTGCAGGCATATTTGAACCAATAGAGGTTCTTGCTGCTTCTCTAAATGTGATAGCTGTTTCCTTACCATAGTGCCCTTTTGAAGCTTCAGAAAGAAGATTAGAAAGTCTGGTAAGATGAGCTTTAGCTATATGTTTAGCTCCAGGGAATTCAGAGAGCATAGCATAAACCGATGCCATATGAAGTGTTGGAACTAATTTTTCTAATTCAGGAAATAAGATACAGACTAGTCTTGAAACGGAAGACTTTAACTTAGCACGTTCTTTTACTTTATCAAAACGATAACGGGTTAATGACTTTAGTTCTTCGTTGTGATAAGATATGTCTGAGTAGGACTTTAAGTTTACATCAGACATTAGCATAGAAGCAATTGTGCGGGCATCAACTTTATCCGTTTTCGTCTGTCTAAGGCTTAGACTTTTTCTGTACAGATTTGTATGTAACGGATTGATAACATAGGTGGGCAAACCTTTATCAATGAGATATCCAAGGAGATTGTAATTATAGTGTCCAGTGGCTTCCAGTCCTACTTTTACTTTTGATATATCTTCCATAACGGATTCAATCTTTTGATACAGATTGTTAAAACCATCTAAGTTGTTAGGGATAATAAATGCTTTGAATAACACTTCTCCATCTGAATTTGTGATAAAGCAATCATGCTTATCTTTTGCAACATCAATTCCTACATAAATCATAAAAAATCTCCTTTGAAATGTATTAATGCTGTTTTAGAACCACTGGAACTCCTTGCGATTGTAACCTCGTTCTAAATAAACCGTCATGCGGTATCTAACTGATTAACAAATATACAAAGAGACTGTGGTTGTAGCCTTTCTGAAACCATCAAGTGGTAGGAGAAAAAAACAATCCACAGCATCTTATATATCATAGTCGAACCTACAGAAGAGGTAAAGAATGGACTATGACCTAATAGTTGTAAAGACCTTGGAGAGGGTCTATAAAAACTACTACTATATAATACGAGGAGGAGTAGTTATGGCATTTGGAGTAGAAGGACCATGTTATGATTGCAAGTATTCCTATATTGAGCCAGACTCAAAAGGATGCGGACATCACGATAGCAAATAATACGAAAAGGGGACTGTAAAAAAACAGCTATAAGATAGGGTATCTGTTCACGAAAGTGGGCAGAGGCCCTATCTTTATCTTCAAAACTATGGAAACTGTGAATTTTAGAGTACTTGAATAGGCTCATCGTAAAGTGAGCATTTTCGGAGTTTCAAAGAAATTTCGGTAACTTTTATTTAGGTCAGCCGGAATGATATGCGACGTAGAAGCAATATTATCTAAATAAGTTATCCCCCGCCCCCATAAATTATTTTATGTCCGGGCGGGGATTTTTTTGAGAAAAAATACAGTTGACAGTCACGGTTAGTTTGGACTAACATAATCGAGAATTAGCTAAAAGTAATGAGTTGACAAATTGTATCGTCCGTCGGACAATCAGTATATGAGGAGCGACATCGGAAGGAGACATATCAATGACAGTTCAGGAATGTTATGAGCAGGCAGGACTCGATTATAATGACGTTAAGGACAGAATTGGAAATGAAGCCATAATTAAGAAATTTGCAATTAAATTTCTCAGTGACAGAAGTTTTAAGGATTTGGAAGACGGGATAGATGAAGGCGACGGGGAGAAAGCATTCCGCGCAGCACATAATATGAAGGGTATATGCCTCAATCTCGGCTTTACACCGCTATATGAGGCTGCATGTGAGATAACAGAGAAGTTAAGAGGGAGAGAAACAGAAGGAAGCGCACAACTGTTTGAAAAAGTACGGGCAGAATACATAAAGCTGACGGACTGTATCAATAAACTTGCAGCGGAGGATTGACAATTGGGAAAAGATATAGAGATGTCGCATTTTGGCATTGACCAGCAGCAGGAGATTAAAGATGGACTTCAGGCGGGACTGGATGTATCCGTATATGCTAAACCTGAATTTTATGCCATACAGATGCGCCAGATAAGACTCGGACTTATGGCAGGATTGCCGGTCGGGATTTATGCGTCCGACAAATACGACTGGTTTCAGATGGAGGAAATCAGACTGGGGCTTGAACATAAAATAGACATTAATAAATATGCAGACCCTTCAGTACCGTTTGATACCATGCGCCAGATAAGGGAAGGTCTTGAGCATGGAATAGATTTGTCCGCCGCAGGGAATCTTCCGGCAGGCAAATTAAGGGAATTTAGGATGGCAGCCTGTGAGGGCATAAATATCGGAAAATATATCAAAGCAGGTTATGATGAAGAACAGCTTAAACAGATAAGAACAGCACTTGAGGAAGCTCTTGATATAGACCCATACATAAATCCTGCGCAGCGCGGGGCGTCCATAAGGGAAATCGCGCTGGGAATCGGCAAGAATCTGGATGTGAAGACATATGCCGACGAACAGATGAACTGGCAGCAGATGAGGGAACTGAGGAAGGGACTTGAACATAGAATTGATATATCGGTATACAATAACTGGATGTATTCATGGCAGCAGATGCGTGAGATAAGGCTCGGACTTGAAGAACATCTGCCGGTTGAAGAATACAAGAGTTTAATGTACACGGCAAAGGAAATGAATAAGCACCGGCTGAAACTCATGCAGGAAGCCAATAAAGCCAATGATAAGAACGAAGAAACGGGAAAACAGTATGATGATTTTACGCTTCTGATGGACGGAAAGCAGATGGAAGCATTTATTCAGGTATCCGCTGCAGGTATGAAGATACCGAAGAAAGAGATAATGTCGGCACTTGAAGACTGCGGTATAACATATGGAATAGATGAAGCTGCTATTGATGATATAGCCGGTAACGGAGCGCAGGACACTATGATAACCATAGCGAGAGGCAGACAGCAGAAAGCCGGTAAAGACGGATGGTATGAATTTCTTTTTGACAGTGAAGCCGGGAAACATCCAAAGCTTAATGAAGACGGTTCTGTGAATTATAAGAATGTGAAGTGGTTCGAGATAGTCAGAAAGGGTCAGAAAATAGCCATATATCATAAGGCAGAACCTGGTATGCCTGGCTGCCGTGTGACAGGAGAGAAATATGACGGCAAGGCGGGAAAGGAAATACCGCCGGTCAAGGGACATGGATTTTCCATAGCACCTGACGGAGTGACATATGTAGCAGATATTGATGGCAGAGTTGTGTATAAGGATGGGATGCTTGAAGTCACAAGTGTGCTTGTATTGGAGGAAGATGCAAGTACTGCCGGAAATATTAATTTTAACGGCTCGGTATATATACGAAACAGCATCGGCGAAGGCACTGTTGTGAAAGCAGCAGGTGACATAATTGCTGACGGATTCATAGAGTCCGCACAGCTTGAGGCGGGCGGCGATATAATCCTGAAGGAAGGCACCAATGCGGGAGGCCGCGGGCTTTTAAAGGCAGGCGGTAATGTGATGGGCAAATTTTTCGAGAATGCAACGATTGAGGCCGCCGGAAGCGTAAAAGCCAATTACTGCCTTAACAGCAATATTGTTGCGGGCAGGAATATCATCATATCGGGAAGATACGGTATGATAACCGGTGGAAATGCATATGCCGGCAGGAAAATAGAATCATATAATATAGGCGATGCGGATGGTACGGCTACCTTATTAAGTATAGGCAAACCGAATAATTTTGCCACGAGATTGAAAAATGTCGAAGACCGGATGAAAGCAGTGGACCGGGAACTTCACATGCTTAATAACATATATGATGAATTTGTGGAGAAGATGAAGCCGGAAGAAAGAAATGTCAATCCGGTGTATCTTAAGGTTGAAGACGCCATATATACCAAGAATAAGGAAATGTCTGAACTTAAGAAGGTCAGGGAACAGATAATCAATACAGAAGAATTGTATGGGCATGGGAAAGTAGTCGTAAACGGAACCATATACAGTGGAACCAGCGTTTACATAAAAGGAGTCAGATGGGATGCCGGTACGGCTCGTAACATTAACATAAGAAAAAACGGAGACAGTATATCCGTGTATAGAAATTGAGGTTGAAATCCATGAATAAAATATTGATTGTAGATGATTCAGAAATAAACAGGGAACTTTTAAGCGACATACTAAGCGATGAATATGAAGTGCTTGAGGCAGAGAACGGACTTAGCGCCACAGACCTGATCAACCGCGAGAAAGACGAAATTTCAGCCATTCTTCTTGATCTGGTTATGCCTGTCATGGACGGATTCCGTTTCCTGGAGTGGATGAACAAGGAGAATCTTATATCCACGATTCCCGTGCTTGTAATAAGCGGTGAGAATACAGTCCAGAATGAAAAAGCATGTTTTGATGCCGGGGTATCCGATTTCATTGCCAGACCGTTCAATTCAATTCTTGTAAAGAAAAGAGTACAGAATGTGGTCAGTCATTTTGCATATAAGAACAGACTTGAAGATAAGGTAGCCGAGCAGACAGAGGTTCTGAATAAAGCATACAGGACACTCAAATATCAGGCGCAGAAACTTGAAAAACGTAACGAAGATATTATAGATATGCTCGGTACGATTGTTGAATACAGAAGCCTCGAAAGCGGGGAACATATCCAGCGTGTTAAGAATTACACAAGAATACTTGCTGAAAAATATGCCGAATTATATCCGGAATGCGGTCTGGACCGGAAGCATATCGATATGATAGTATCCGCCAGCTCTTTGCATGACCTCGGCAAGATATCAATTCCTGACAGTATTCTTATGAAACCTGGAAGACTTACCAAGGATGAGTTTGAATATATGAAATCACACACAATAAGGGGATGTGAGATTCTTGACAGCATGAAAATAGAATGGGAGCCTGAATCCAGACAGATAAGCTATGATATCATACGCCATCATCATGAGAAATATGACGGAGGTGGATATCCGGATGGACTTAAAGGAGATGAGATACCGTTGCCTGCCCAGTTAGTATCGGTGGCTGACGTATATGATGCACTTGTCAACGAGCGATGTTATAAAGACGCATATTCTACTGACGAGGCATTCCGAATGATCGTTAATGGAGAATGTGGAGTTTTTTCTCCCAGACTAATGGAAGTATTCAGAAATGTAAGAGACCGGTTTGAGGAATTGGTCAAGTCACCGGTATAAGTATGGACGATAAAAGGATGGTTAAATGTCAAGTAATATAGAAAATATAGCAGAACAGGTTGGACAGCTGAATAAAGCACTGGAAAATCAATATGATATATTAAAAGCATTGTGTGCGGATTATATATCTATATATAAGATTGATTTTAATACAGGTAAGTATGAAATATATCAGACCGGAAACCTGCATAACAAGGAAATCGCCGAAAAGACAAGAAGTCTTAATGATTATAAAGCACTTGTGCGTTGGTACGCTTCAGAATACGTGATTCAGGAGGATATGGATTATTTCTGTAATGCTACATCTGAGGAAACCATTATGAAGCATCTTCTGGAGAAAAAAGATTATGTTATAAGATATCGTGCAAAAGGCCTGAAACAGGATTTTTGCTATTTTGATATCCAATATGCGGATGTAAGCCATAATCCTGGCGAGAAGAATGTTATAATGGCAATCCGTAACGTGGATGCAGTCGTGCGCACAGAAGAAGAAATGCGGCGGAATACGGCGAGTGCCCACGAGGAGACTCTTAAAGGGTCGGGCATAGGGATGTGGATGATCGTAATTGAGGAGGGTGTCAAGCCCAAAATGTATACCGATTCAATGATGCGCGAACTGCTTGGAGTTGATGACGAAATATTACCGGAAGACTGTTATGCATGGTGGTATGACCATGTTGATAAGAATTTTGTGTCACAGATTGATTCAAACATGGAAGAGATTCTTGCGAAAGGCAGAAGCGAAGTCAGCTATCCTTATAATCATCCGGATAAGGGAACTATGTATATCAGATGTGGCGGATGCAAGTCATATGACAGTGTACATAACAGAATACGCATCAAGGGATATCATCAGGATGTAACCGAGATTATGACGATTAAGCAGAAACAGGATAAAGAACTTATGGATGCCCTTGTTGTGGCCAAAAGGGCGGACAGATCAAAAAGCGAATTTATATCACATATGTCACATGATATCAGAACACCGATCAACGGAATTATCGGTATGGTTGATATCGCATCTAAGAATCCCGAAGATGCAGAACTCCAGAAAAGAATGTGCAACAATGTGCGGGAATCGGCGGAGCGCCTTCTTAATTTCATGAATGATGTTATCGAATACAGCGAAATGGAAGGCAGTAGGATGAAGCTTACGCATGAACCGGTTGATATCGCGAATATCATCGGAAACATACTTGAATTGACGGACAAACAGATTAATGACAGGAACATTCAGGTTGTTACCGATTACGGAAACGATACATATAAGCTTGCGGGAAGTCTGAAACATATAAGACAGGTATTGTATAATATTATCGAAAATGCTATCAAATATAATAAACAGAACGGAAGTATATCGATTTCTGTGCATAATGAGAAGACAGATGAAGAAAAGGCAGAGTGTTTCGTAACTGTTGCCGATACGGGCATAGGAATGAGCCGGGAATATGTAGAACATATTTTTGAACCTTTTACCCAGGGCTATGAAGATGCACGCACCAGTTATAAGGGAACGGGTCTTGGTATGGCCATATGCAAACGTATTATGGACTATATGCAGGGCACAATAGAAGTTAAGACCAATCCGGGCGAAGGCAGTGAATTTACGGTTAAATTTCCGTTGGATATATATGAGGAAGATACCGTAGCTGATGAGAATGCAGAAAACGGTAATTTTGCAGGATATAAGATCCTCATTGTGGATGATAATAATATGAATCGTGAGATAACACAGTTTATGGTTGAGGAACTTGGTGCCAAAGCGGTAACCACATGTGACGGAAAGGAAGCGCTTGATACATTCCGAAAGTCAGAAAGAGGTGATTTTGACTGCATAATTATGGACCTCATGATGCCGGTGATGGACGGTTTTGAGGCATCGGAACGTATCCGTAATCTGGACAGGGAAGATGCGCACACGATACCGATTATTCCACTCTCTGCAAGCTCTTCAGAAGAGGATATGGAGAAGGCGGTTGAATCCGGAATGAATGGTTATCTCGTAAAGCCTGTAAGCATAGATTTGCTGAAACATACTTTACAAAATATGATATAAGTGCTAGTATATCAGCAGTTAAATATCAGCACTGGTAACAGGAACGTATGTTTTCGTAACGTGAAGAAGTGGCAGCGGAGATGTAGGTTCCTTTTGTGTAATAGCTGATATGGGAAAGGAAAGAGATACAATGAATGGCTTGGTTATTATTCTGATCGGTATAGTGGTTCTTGCAGCCGCATATATTTTCTACGGAAGATGGCTTGCGCGCAAATGGGGTATAGATCCTAAGGCAAAGACACCGGCTTATACCAAGGAGGACGGAGTGGATTATGTCCCGTCATCCAAATTTACTGTTTTTTCGCACCAGTTCTCGTCGATAGCGGGAGCAGGACCTGTTACGGGACCGATACTCGCGAGCGTGTTTGGCTGGGTTCCGGTGCTTCTCTGGCTGTTAGTCGGAGGTATTTTCTTCGGAGCGGTACAGGATTTCGGTTCGCTCTATGCTTCCGTCAAGAACGAAGGCAAATCAATAGGAATGATCGTTGAGAAATACATAGGCAAGATAGGCCGGAAACTTTTTATGATTTTCTGCTGGCTGTTCACACTTCTTGTTATAGCGGCATTTACCGATATGGTTGCCGGAACTTTTAATGCAAAAGGCCTCGGTGACGGCGTTGCCGACGAACAGTTATTTGCCAATGCATCAGCGGGCTCAATATCAATGATGTTTATCGGAGTTGCGATTATCCTCGGTGTTATAATTAAATTTACCGGAGACAAGTTAAAGGAATGGATGAAAGCGATAATTGCAGTCGCACTTCTTATAGGTATGTTTGCGCTTGGCATGAATCTGCCGATATATGCGACAAAACAGACATGGGTATTCATCGTAATGGCATATCTTTTCTTTGCATCAATATTGCCTATGTGGCTGATGATGCAGCCAAGGGATTATCTGACTACTTTCATGCTGCTCGGCATGATAGGCGGCGCGGTAATCGGTGTGTTAGCGGCTCATCCGTCAATGAATCTTAATGCGTTTAACGGTTTTAAGGTTAATGATTCATATCTGTTCCCGACACTGTTTGTAACCATAGCGTGCGGTGCCGTTTCGGGCTTCCACAGCCTTGTGTCATCAGGAACATCTTCAAAGACCGTAAGCAACGAGAAGGATATGCCGTTTATCGGCTTCGGTGCGATGCTTTTTGAGTCATTGCTCGGTATCGTGGCACTTGTTGTTGTAGGTTCGGTTGCCGTAAACGGCACGAAGCCTGACGGAACACCTTTTGCGATTTTCTCATCGGGTGTTGCCGGATTCCTTGAGAAACTCGGCGTAAGCAATACTATCGCCACTGTATTCATGACGATGTGTGTATCGGCACTTGCCCTTACATCACTTGATTCCGTGGCGCGAATCGGAAGAATGTCATTTCAGGAGATTTTTGCCGGAGATTCAAAGAATCCTCTTGTCAAAGTCCTTACGAATAAATATTTTGCAACGGTAATCACCCTCGTAATAGGTTATCTGCTTGCAATGGGCGGATACAGCAAGGTCTGGCCGTTATTTGGTTCGGCTAACCAGCTCCTCGCGGCGCTTGTACTTATAACACTTTCCGTATTCCTTAAGACGACAGGCAGAACAGGATGGACACTTTATGTTCCGATGTTTGCGATGCTCGCCGTAACATTTACGGCACTTGTCCAGAAAACAATCGCACTCGTTCGGGCAATTGCGGCGCACAGCGCGACATTCCTTTCAGAAGGTCTCCAGCTGATTATCGCGTCTCTGCTTATGGTACTCGGAATATGCGTGGCAGTCGGATGCCTTAGAAAACTGTTTACCGCTAAGAAGCAGGAAGCATAAATTTATATCTGCGATTTATATGGCACAGTCAGTGATTGATAAATTCATTGACTGTGCTTTTTTTATGTTGACAAACAGAATTATATATTAACGAATCGATACCACAGCATTCGGACAGAAAACAGCTTAGTGAAATGGTGGCAGAATTGTAGATTGAGTTTTGATTCTTTTGTGGTATAATAGCTAATTGAAGTCAGAACGGAGATTAGTTTTATGTCAGTAAAGAAACATCAGGGAATTTTATTTATCATACTGGCGGGATTCTTTTTCGCCTTAATGTCGTTTTTCGTAAGGCTTGCCGGCGACCTGCCGACAATGCAGAAAGCTTTTTTCAGAAATGCGGTGGCAGCGGTTATATCAGTGGTCATGCTTCTTAGAAGCGAAGAGAAGCTCAGGATTCATAAGCAGAGTATTCCGGGACTTTTCTTAAGAAGCTTCTTTGGAACCGTCGGACTCATATGTAATTTCTATGCGGTCGACAGGCTCAACATAGCGGATGCCAATATACTTAACAAGCTGTCACCTTTCTTTGCAATTATAATGTCTTATTTTATACTCAAAGAAAAAGCAAACATAATCGAGTGGATATGCGTTGCGGCGGCATTTGCCGGAGCGGTTTTTGTTGTTAAGCCGTCCATGAATATGCAGTTTGTATATGCCCTCATCGGGGTATGCGGCGGATTCGGCGCGGGTGTTGCGTATACTTTTGTCAGAAAATTAGGCCAGAGCGGTGAGAGAGGCCCGGTTATAGTCATGTTTTTCTCGGTATTTTCATGTATTGTGACATTGCCTTTTATGATAATAGAGTATGAGCCGATGAGTGCCATACAGCTCATATTCCTGCTGCTTGCAGGGGCATCGGCAGCCGGCGGACAGCTTTCAATCACCAAGGCATATACCAAAGCACCGGCGAAGGAGATTTCGGTATTCGACTATACGCAGGTTATTTTTGCGGCATTGTTGGGATTCATATTCTTAGGTCAGATGCCTGACATATTTAGTGTAATAGGTTATATCATAATAATAGGGAGCGCCATATTCAAGTGGTGGTATATTAAAGAAAAAGACAAAAAGGAGGCAGCCTCATGAATAACAAATCCGTAAAGGGGAGCATGATAAGCGGGAATCCCGCCAAAGAACTGATAATTTTTGCCATTCCGATGATTCTCGGCAATCTGTTCCAGCAGTTTTATAATATTGCCGACTCGGTGATCGTCGGTAAATTCTTAGGCCCGGATGCGCTCGCGGCCGTAGGTGCTTCCAACTCAATCACCACTCTTTTTGTAATGGTTGCGATAGGAACCGGTATAGGATGCTCGGTTATCATATCGCAGTTGTTCGGTGCCGGCCGTATGAAAGATGTCAAGAGTTCTATTTCCACGGCACTCATTGCCATATTTGCGTTCAGTCTTATACTGAGCACGATAGGATTCATGCTTTCCGGCAATATTCTTAAGTGGATGCACACGCCGTCGGATGTATACGAAGAAGCAGATAAATATCTTAAAATATATTTTCTTGGTTTCGCTTTCCTTTTCATGTACAACGCATTCAACGCGGTGTTCAATGCGCTCGGTGATTCGGCGAAACCGCTTGTGTTCCTTATTTTCTCTTCGGTGCTTAACATCGGGCTTGATATTCTGTTCGTGTGGAAATTCGAATGGGGCGTAGCCGGTGCGGCATGGGCAACGCTTATAGCGCAGGCTGTTTCGGCAATAATATCATTTATTGTATTGATACATAAGATTCGTGGAATGCAATGTGAACGTTATGACAGATTCAGTCCGGGACTTTTGAAGAAAATGGTAAGCATGGCGATTCCTACGGTCATACAGCAGTCCATCGTATCAATCGGCCTTCTGCTCATACAGTCGGTTGTCAACCGTTTCGGTTCGGATTTCTTAGCCGGATATACGGCGGCAATCAAAATCGATAATCTTGTAATCGTTCCGATGGTAAATGTCGGTAATGCGGTGTCCACATTCACCGCCCAGAATATCGGAGCGGGTAAGTTCGAACGTGTTAAGAAGGGATACAGGACCGGACTTATAATGGCGGCTGCAATCGGTGTCGCACTCGGAATATGGCTGCATTTCGGTTCCGAGAGCGTTATAGGACTTTTTATGGATGCGGATGACGGAGCTGCTGCGATTCATGTCGGAACCGAATATCTGTCCATTATCTCGTTACAGTATTTTATGATGGGAATGATGAATGTCACGGCGGCAATCTTAAGGGGCGCCGGGGGCAAAAAATGG
>ULVW01013591.1_pt1 | contig 12057 bp, 8 predicted proteins | sample 1959801 | NCBI WGS metagenome assembly ULVW01 (sample SAMEA4835796, study PRJEB28245) | human gut metagenome | biome: gut microbiome; material: fecal sample | place: Denmark | collected 2008
TGTGCCGCCGGCTGAAGGCGGCGGAATGGAGATTAGTATGAACTTTATCAAACAGAAATGCATTACAGCAGCAGTATTATTGCTGGTTGCTATTTTGTCCATAACGGTTGTAGGAAAATACGTCTCCGCACCGGAGAATCATCAGAAGACCATCGCTTCTCTGGATGAGAAAAAACAGACTGTCATGGAGCTGACGGCGGCATCCACGGTGACTTCGGCGCTGATCACATTGCTTCCGGGAGACACGGCAACGCCCATTGCGGAGAAAATGGCGGATGTCAGCGGGTATCTGCTGGTGGTTCTCTGCGCCATTTATCTTGAAAAATATCTAGTGACGATTACCGGATATGTGGCATTTACCTACCTGATTCCGATTGCCTGTGGATTGTGGATATTTAACCTGATTTTTGCAAATGCTACCGTGCGAAAACTGGCAGCAAAACTGGCGGTGTTCGGTTTGGCAATCTCCCTCGTGGTTCCCGCCAGTGTGAAGATCTCCGACCTCATCGGTGACACCTATCAGGCCCAGATCGAAGCTACCATTGAGGATGCCAGGAACACACAGAATATACTGGAAAACAGTGGCGTGGTGGATGACACTAATGCGACGGAAACAACCGGAATCGGAACAACAGAAGTTCCTGGAACTGTTACAGGTAACGTGCAGGAGAAGGAAAACAATAACTCCGGATCTGTCTCAAACATTTTCGACTGGGCAAAAGACGCTATTTCCAGCGCTAAAGATTCTGTGGCCAATGTTGTGGAAAATGTGACTATTTCTACTGAAGACCTGGTGCAGAAAGTGGAGAATTCCTTAAATCATTTTATTGAGGCAGTGGCTGTGATGATCATCACTTCCTGTGTGATCCCGATGCTGGTACTGTTGCTGTTCTTTTGGATGGTGAAGATCGTGCTGGATGTGGATCTGAGTGGCGTGAAGATCAAAGGGATGCTGCCGGAGCGGAAGGAATAGATTGTAGGAAAGAGGGGAAGAACATGGAATACCTTGCACACATTGATGGGGACAGAGAGCAATCAGTAAAAGAACATTTACAGGGAACCGCAGAGCTTGCAGAAAAATTTGCTGCAAAATTCAGGAAAGCGGACTGGGGATATTGTTGTGGAATGTTACATGACATTGGAAAATATTCCGCGGAATTTCAAAAGAAGATCAAAGAAAATCTGGATATCCGGGTGGATCATTCCACTGCCGGGGCGAAGGTCTGCGAAAATTTAGATGGCTGCTATTGGCTTCTGACTTACTGCATAGCAGGGCATCATGCAGGGTTGCCGGATCTGGGACGAGAGGGATTGCCGTCCTCTTTACTGGGGAGACTTAAGAAAAGGTTGTGCGATTACAGTGCGTATGAAAAGGAAATAGAAATCCCTCAAATTACCACACCACCCATTGCCATGAATCCGGAAAAGGATCCAAACTTTGCGCTGAGTGTATTTATCCGCATGCTGTATTCCTGCCTGGTGGATGCCGATTTTCTGGATACAGAACAGTTTATGAACAACGGAACGGTTCAAAGGGATTCCGGAGAGAGCATGGATGTTCTTTTGGAGAAATTGCAAAATTACACAGCAAAATGGCTTATAAATCGGAATGATACTACGATTGATGGAAGACGATCTGAAATTCTCCGGAACTGTCTGGAAATGGGAAAGTCCTCCAAAGGATTGTTTCAGCTTACGGTACCCACCGGTGGTGGCAAAACTGTGGCTTCTCTGGCATTTGCGTTGCAGCATGCGGTGGAGAACCATATGGACCGTGTGATTTATGTGATTCCCTATACCAGTATTATCGAGCAGAATGCGCAGGTGTTCAGGGAAATCCTGGGTAGTGAAAATGTGTTGGAAAATCACAGCAATGTAGACTATGAGAGCTCGGAAGAGTTCAAACCCATGCAGTTGGCAGCGGAAAACTGGGATAAACCGGTGGTGGTTACCACAAATGTCCAGTTTTTTGAATCCCTGTATGCCAATAAGTCCTCCAAATGCAGGAAATTACATAATATAGTAAACAGTGTCATCATATTCGATGAAGCGCAGATGCTTCCTCCAAATTATTTGAAACCGTGCATGGCAATGATAGAAGAACTGTTGCAGCAGTATGGAACAAGTATTGTACTGTGTACGGCGACGCAGCCGGCATTACAGCAGTTTCTGCCTGAAAAGTATGTTGCCCGGGAATTATGCCCACGGAGAGAGGAACAATTTCGATTTTTTGAAAGGGTAACCTATCAGAATATTGATACCGTCACGGAAGAGGAAATGGCGGAGAAACTACAGCAGGAGTGGCATGCACTGTGTATCGTGAACACGCGAAAAAGAGCACAGCGGCTTTACGAACGGCTGCAGGGAGAGGGCGTTTATCATTTATCAACCACCATGTATCCGGCGCATAGAAGACGAGTGCTTGCGGAGATTGGGAAACGACTCAAGGATGAAACAGGGAAAAAATGCATCGTCATTTCGACCAGTCTCGTGGAAGCCGGAGTGGATCTGGATTTTACTTCGGTATATCGGGAACTAGCCGGTGTGGATTCCATTATTCAGGCAGCAGGACGTTGTAATCGAAATGATAAAAGAGGAAAGGAAGAGAGCATTGTCCGCATCTTCCAGTGGGAAGACAAGGAAAGGGTATCCGGACAGCGGCAACAGATCGACACGACGAAAAATCTGCTAGCGGAGGGCAGAGATATTACTGCACTGGATAATATCACAGAATATTTTCGGAGACTATATCGCATCAAGGGCGAAAGCCTGGATATGAAGAAAATTCTGGAGAAATTTGATGGTGGAGATTATCAATTTGCGACGGTTGCGAAAGATTTTAAGCTGATTGAAGAAAATACGGTTACGGTATATATCGACCAAGAACCGGAAGCGAAGGCTCTTTTGCAGGAAATTCGGCAGCAGGGACTGACAAAGAGCCGTATGCGAAAAGCAGGGCAATATTGTGTAAGTGTTCGGAAAAAAGGGGAATATGAGAAACGGAATATGTTGTTTGAAGAAATGCGTGATGCGGGGATGGTAGAAGCTGTAGATCTGGGTGCGCAGGATTTTTATGTGCTGACGCAGGAGGAACAATACCGGGAAGACACCGGATTGAAACTGGAAGTGGAATTGGGTGGAATGATGATGTTTTAATATTGCAGGAAATGGAAGTAGCGGTACACGATGGAAAAGTGTACCGCTACTCTTGTAAGTTAATGAAAATTACAATTATTTCAATCCACAGGATATACCTGACATTGAAAGTATAACATATAATTCAAAAAAATCTAATAGTTTTAGCAATAATTTCAATTGAAATTATCATTACGAATAAAAATAGGCATTGCAAATATATTAGACTTGTAGTATAGTGAATTTGTCAGATAAATACAGATAAACTAAAATATTGTCATATCATATCTGCGAAAAGACAGTATTTTACAAAGGGGGTATTATTGTCAGACAGAAAATAGTACTACAAAGGAACAGTAAACGGGAACAGCGCTTTAATTGTGGAAAGAAGGTGGAATAAATGGGAGTCGGAGTAAAAGTAAATGTATGGGGAGACTATGCATTGTTTTCGAGACCCGAACTCAAAGTTGAACGCTACAGCTATGACATCATCACGCCCTCAGCGGCACGCGGTATTTTGGAAGCCATTTACTGGCATCCGGGAATGCGGTGGATCATCGACAAAATCTATGTCAAAAACCCTATCCAATTTACAAGTGTACGACGAAATGAAGTAAAAAGCAAGATCCTGGCAAGCAATGTATTGCAGGCATACAACGGTGCAGACAAAACATTGTATATTAGTACGAAGGAGGACATTGTACAGAGAGCATCACAGCTGCTCTGCAATGTAAGCTACACCATCGAAGCTCATTTTGAAATGACAGAGAAAGCCAACGCTTCTGATAATCCCGGAAAATTTAAGGACATTATCATGAGACGGCTGCGTAAAGGAGAATTTTATTATATGCCATACTTCGGTTGTAGAGAATTCTCGGCGCATTTTGCTCTCTGCGAGGAAGAAGAAATTCATACCGCCTATGATGTAGTAGAAGAAAAAGATCTTGGCATCATGCTGTTTGACATGGATTACAGTGATCCGGAAAATATCCAGCCTATGTTTTTCCGGGCAATAATGCGTCACGGCGTGGTGGATCTGAGAGATTGCGAGGTGCTGCGATGATACTACAGGCACTGGTAAAATACTATGAAAATCTGGCAGAACAGGGGAAAGTATCCAGGTTGGGATGGTGCCATGCGAAAGTGTCCTATGAAATCAATTTGTCTTCGGAGGGGGATATCATAGGTATTACTTCCCGAAAAATAGAGGATATGCGTGGTAAGAAAGTAGTCTGGGTACCGGCAAATCTCGTCGTGCCGGAGATGGTGACCAGATCTTCCGGTGTGGCAGCTAATTTTCTGTGCGACAATTCCAAGTATATGCTGGGTATTGACGCAGATGGAACGAACTCACGTGTAGTGGATTGCTTCCAGGCGACGAAAGAAAAGCATGGACAGATTCTGCAATCTGCACAGGGAAAAACAGCCCGGGCAATTTTAGCCTATTTTGAAAAATGGGATCCGCAGAAAGCATCAGAACATCCTGTGATTCGGGAAAACTGGGAAGAATTGACAGAAGGCGGCAATCTTATTTTCTCTGTGGAAGGGCAGGAAGCACAGGAAGATCCGGAGATTCGAGACTGTTGGGAAAACTATCGGGCGCGGAATGGTGGAGAAGATAACGGCATTTGCCTGGTTACCGGTAAAAAAGCCGAGATATCACGAATCCATAAAGCAATCAAAGGAGTACCCGGGGCACAGTCCAGCGGAGCAGCGCTGGTATCATTCAATGCACCGTCATTTGAGTCTTATGGAAAGGAACAGAGTTATAATGCACCGGTGGGAAAATATGCGGAATTTGCATATACCACGGCACTGAATTATCTGCTGTCCCAGCGGGATTACACCTTTTCCCTGGGGGATTCCATGATCGTGTACTGGGCAGAAAGCGGTAAAGAGCAGTATCAGAAGTGTTTTCTGAATATGTTTAAACCCACGAAAGATAATCAGAAAAAACTGAAGGACATTTTCGATAGCCTGAAAGAAGGCACCAGGGTTTACTTAGAAGATGCGGAGATGGATCCGAAACAGAATTTTTACATACTGGCGCTGGCACCAAATGCAGCACGATTGTCGGTCCGTTTTTTCTATGTAAATTCGTTTGGGAAAATCATACAGAATATAGCAGACCATTATGAGCGGCTCAAGATTGTAAAACCGGCATGGGAAGAACAGGATTATCTGGGGATTCGTGACATGCTGAATGAAACCGTGAATCAGAAATCAAAAGATAAGACACCGGTTCCGAACATGGCAGCCCTTGTATTGCAGGCGATTCTGTCGGGCGGACGATATCCGGCAAGTCTGTATACCTACACACTGATCCGCATTCGGGCAGAGTGCGGTAACGTGAACTGGAAACGTGCTGCTATCATCAAAGCATTTTTGATCAAAAATTATAATTGTATGAAAGGAGAAAATCTCATGGGATTGAACGAAGACCGCAATGATATAGCCTATGTATTGGGAAGATTGTTTTCCGTATTGGAAAGCATACAAAAAGAAGCAAACCCGACAATCACTACGACAATTCATGACCGCTACTTTAATTCCGCATGTGCTACGCCGGCAGTTATTTTCCCGGTGTTGCTCAAACTGAAAAACAGCCATATGAAAAAGTTGGAACGGGATAAAGGCGGAGCGAAAGTCTATTACGAAAAAGAAGTTGGGAAAATTATGGGCAAATTTGACGATTTCCCGAAACGCTTATCCCTGGAACAGCAGGGGCAGTTTGCACTTGGCTACTATCATCAACAGCAGGAAAAATATAAAAAAGGGGAGGACAAATAAATGAGTGAAGCTATTAAAAACAGATATGAGTTCGTAGTATTATTTGATGTGGAGAACGGTAATCCCAATGGAGATCCTGATGCGGGCAATATGCCAAGAGTCGATCCAGAGAGCGGACTGGGCTTGGTAACGGATGTCTGCCTGAAACGTAAGATCCGCAATTATGTCGAGACCGTAAAAGAGGATGCTCAGGGATATAAGATTTACATCAAAGAAGATGTACCCTTAAATCGCAGTGACAGAGAAGCCTGTGCGGATATGGGAATCACCGAAACGGATGATAAAAAGGTGACAGAGGAACTTAAAAAGTTAAAGAAAAATGATCCCGGTGTAGATCTTAAATTGAAGGATTATATGTGCCGGAATTTCTATGATATCCGTACGTTTGGTGCCGTAATGACTACTTTTGTAAAAGCATCGTTGAACTGCGGTCAGGTGAGAGGACCCGTGCAGATTGGATTTGCCAGAAGTATCGATCCGATCATCAGCCAAGAAGTAACTATCACCAGAGTTGCCATCACCACAGAAAAGGACGCGGAAAACAAGAATACGGAAATGGGTAGAAAGACCATCGTTCCTTATGGACTGTACCGGGCAGAAGGCTATATTTCCGCAAATCTGGCGCGGAAAGTAACCGGATTTTCCGAAGACGATTTGGAATTGCTATGGGAAGCAATTCTTAACATGTTCGAGGTAGACCATTCTGCAGCGAGAGGCAATATGGCAGTGCGGGAACTGATTGTATTCAAGCATAGCAAAGAACTGGGAGACTGCCCGGCTTATAAATTGTTCGATGCCGTAGAAGTAAAGAGAAACGAGGGCGTGGAATATCCCAGAAAATATCAGGACTATACGGTTACCGTTCACGAGGAACAGATTCCTGATTCCGTGGAAGTAAGAAGGATGAATTAATGGAATATGCAGAAGATGATTATCTCATGATATCAGGGATCCAGCATTTCAGATTCTGCAAAAGACAGTGGGCGCTGATCCATATAGAGCAACAGTGGGCTGAAAATGAACATACGGTAATCGGTGAATTAATGCATAAGAAAGCACATGATCCATATCTTACCGAAAAAAGAAGAGACACAATCATAGCGAGAGCATTACCCGTGGCGTCCAGAGAAATGGGCGTCACGGGTGAGTGTGATGTGGTGGAATTCCATAGATGTGGGGATGGAATCCGCCTGCATGGGCACAGGGGCTATTTTTCGGTATATCCGATCGAATACAAGAAGGGAAAGCCGAAGATCACAGAGGAAGACAAATTACAATTAGCGGCGCAGGCAATGTGCCTGGAAGAAATGTTTTCCACACAGATTCCGGAAGGTGCACTCTTTTACGGAGAGACAAAACGGAGGGAAATCGTGGAGATCACGGAAGAACTTCGCAGCGAAGTGCGGGAGATGTTTCAGGAAATGCATCAATATTATGAACGGCGGTATACACCGAAAGTAAAGATGGGAAAGAACTGTACTTCCTGTTCTTTAAAGGAACTTTGTATGCCCAGACTCGCAAAAACCGGTTCGGTGAAAAACTATATGGATCAGGTACTTATGGAGGAAAACGTATGAAAAAATTATTGAATACGTTATATGTTACTTCCGAAAACAGTTATCTTGCTCTGGATGGTGAAAATATTGTAATTTATGATGACAAGAAAGAATTGGGCAGAGTTCCGCTGCATAATCTTGAGGAAATTGTATCATTCGGATATCGGGGAACCAGCCCGGCACTTATGGGTGCCTGTGCAGAACGAAATATTTCTCTGTGTTACATGACTCCCCAGGGAAAATTCCTGGCACGGGTCACCGGGAAAGTGCGGGGGAACGTGATTCTGCGGGAACAACAGTATGCCAGCAGCAAAGATGAACAGGTGGGATTGGAGATTGCTCAAAATTGTATCCTTGGAAAAGTACATAATGCCAGGTGGGTTCTGGAGCGGGCAGTCAGAGATCATAGTATGCAGATTGATGCAGAGCGGGTAAAAAAGGCATCTGAAATGCTGAAAAATTCTCTGATGTTGATTCAGAATAGCACATCCAGGGACGAACTCAGGGGATATGAAGGAGAGGCAGCCAGTATTTATTTTAGCGTGTTTGACGAATTGATTCTGCAGCAGAAAAAAGATTTTACATTTCAAGGCAGGAATAAAAGACCGCCCATCGATAAAATGAATGCAATGATGTCTTTTGTGTATACATTACTGACAAATATGGAAGCATCTGCACTGGAGTGCGTAGGGTTAGATCCCTGCGTGGGATATCTGCACACAGAGCGTCCGGGTAGAGCATCGCTGGCACTGGATATGATGGAGGAACTAAGATCCGTGCTGGCGGATCGCTTTGTGCTGTCGTTGGTAAATAAGCGGATGATCACAGCTAAAAATTTTACCCAAAAAGAAAACGGCGCGGTTCTTCTGGATGATGATGGACGAAAGGTAATACTGACGGAGTGGCAGAATCGTAAAAAAGAAACCATAACGCATCCCTATTTGCAGGAAAAAGTGGAATGGGGTATGGTTCCTTATGTACAGGCAATGCTGTTGGCACGATTCCTGCGTGGCGACTTGGACGGTTATCCTGCATTCCTGTGGAAGTGAGGTGCGATATGTTAGTATTGATCACATACGATGTCAACACAGAAAATGCGACCGGCAAAGCAAGGCTGCGAAAAGTGGCAAAGCAATGCGTCAACTATGGCAGAAGAGTTCAGAATTCCGTATTTGAGTGCATTTTGGATAATGCACAGAGCATTGCGTTGAAGGCAACACTTGAGGATATTATTGATACAGAAAAGGACAGTCTTCGATTCTACTATCTGGGCAATAAATATCAGACCAAGATTGAACATATCGGGGTAGACAGAGGAATCGCCCCGGATCAGACACTGATTTTGTAACTGATGCGAAAGCCAAGCATACATAAAATGCCTGGTGGATTCGCACCTTATAAATTATGCGATTTGTTGAAATAACATACAAAGATATTTTTAATTAAAATAATTTGTTGTTAAGATTAAATATTTTAGACAATTTTTGCTGAGAGAAAAGAGAACTTTTTGGCGAAAATTGCTGTCGCTCCCCTCGTGGGAGCGTGGATTGAAATAGTACCCTCTCCCTCTCCGGCAACAATTGCCACAGTCGCTCCCCTCGTGGGAGCGTGGATTGAAATTACAGAAGAGCTCACCCTGAGCTGTATATTGAGAGGTCGCTCCCCTCGTGGGAGCGTGGATTGAAATTTTATCAAATCTAATGTGAATAGATTTGATAGACGTCGCTCCCCTCGTGGGAGCGTGGATTGAAATTGTAGATCCTGTATTAACAGCTGTGGTAATCTTGTCGCTCCCCTCGTGGGAGCGTGGATTGAAATCCTATGAAATTAGGGTTGAGAACAACTATCCTCGTCGCTCCCCTCGTGGGAGCGTGGATTGAAATAGCAAACTTATCAAGCTCAGGACTGTCCTCCCCGTCGCTCCCCTCGTGGGAGCGTGGATTGAAATCTGTGTGTGGCTGCCTGATGCTCAAGTTATACTGTCGCTCCCCTCGTGGGAGCGTGGATTGAAATATTTCTCCCCTTGTCAGAGCCATCATGTCCTCAATGTCGCTCCCCTCGTGGGAGCGTGGATTGAAATAAGGACAGAAAGCTTGACCTTGTCATTGATTATGAGTCGCTCCCCTCGTGGGAGCGTGGATTGAAATCGGTGTGGAGCTTCCGGAGAATAAGTTCGTAGTACAGTCGCTCCCCTCGTGGGAGCGTGGATTGAAATATAACTGATTTTGTCTTGAAGCAGTCCTTCGGTAGTCGCTCCCCTCGTGGGAGCGTGGATTGAAATTCCGTATGCTTGGACTGGCAGACACTACATCAGTGTCGCTCCCCTCGTGGGAGCGTGGATTGAAATACTATTGCTGTCTGTCCTCCGGAAGGCTATCCTGTCGCTCCCCTCGTGGGAGCGTGGATTGAAATAAGTGGGACATTGGCATTTGTAGCTGTGGCTCCTAGTCGCTCCCCTCGTGGGAGCGTGGATTGAAATACTTACATGGCTATGGCAGGATGGGATGCAGGGCAGTCGCTCCCCTCGTGGGAGCGTGGATTGAAATTTGTAAAGAGCAACTCCTATTGCTATAAGAGCAGTCGCTCCCCTCGTGGGAGCGTGGATTGAAATATAATCTACCTGATCTGCAATGTCACTGCAACCGTCGCTCCCCTCGTGGGAGCGTGGATTGAAATTACATCGGATATGATTCCCAGCCCGGCGAATATAGTCGCTCCCCTCGTGGGAGCGTGGATTGAAATAATTCTTCGGCTCCCAGCTTTTTTGACACTCCAGGTCGCTCCCCTCGTGGGAGCGTGGATTGAAATCAGTATGGGGCTCACTGAGGTTGATCTGACCAAGGGTCGCTCCCCTCGTGGGAGCGTGGATTGAAATTACACATTCTCCGCACATATCCGGTAGATGTCATCGTCGCTCCCCTCGTGGGAGCGTGGATTGAAATTAACGACATATTAGTTAGCTTGTAACTACACCTAGTCGCTCCCCTCGTGGGAGCGTGGATTGAAATTTTGAGAGCACAAAAGAAGTTTATACATACGCTATGTCGCTCCCCTCGTGGGAGCGTGGATTGAAATAGCAATTTGTCTAGTTTAATCGCGTTTGCAAAAGTCGCTCCCCTCGTGGGAGCGTGGATTGAAATACTTTTAACTGCGGCGTTGGCAACCTCAAACAGTTGTCGCTCCCCTCGTGGGAGCGTGGATTGAAATAACTCCATAAGTGATCTATTTGCCCTTTCCGCTAATGTCGCTCCCCTCGTGGGAGCGTGGATTGAAATATGCAATGGTATGCCCGGCTACCCATACGTAAAGTCGCTCCCCTCGTGGGAGCGTGGATTGAAATTTTAAGTTCGGCATTGAGATAGCCCGTTTTATTGTCGCTCCCCTCGTGGGAGCGTGGATTGAAATCCTATGACCAGCTTGATACAAAAGCAATATCGTGTCGCTCCCCTCGTGGGAGCGTGGATTGAAATCACCTTTTTGGCATACAGATCTGCAAAAATTCCGTCGCTCCCCTCGTGGGAGCGTGGATTGAAATACTCCGGATCCCGAAGCTGACGGAGCATATATCCGGTCGCTCCCCTCGTGGGAGCGTGGATTGAAATAAATTTTTACGGGAGGGCGTGGAACAGGCAAGACTTGTCGCTCCCCTCGTGGGAGCGTGGATTGAAATAGCCGTACACGATTGACGATCAGCCGCACACGGTGTCGCTCCCCTCGTGGGAGCGTGGATTGAAATCGTACTACCAAGTACCGCCCGAGGTCAAGTCTGGTCGCTCCCCTCGTGGGAGCGTGGATTGAAATCGGTACTGGCTGTTTAGCTGGGGATCAATCGCAGGTCGCTCCCCTCGTGGGAGCGTGGATTGAAATAGCTTGTCTTCAATCGCCTTGAGAATATCAGCTGTCGCTCCCCTCGTGGGAGCGTGGATTGAAATAATATCCGCTCCGACTGCCTTTGATGAATCGGTGTCGTCGCTCCCCTCGTGGGAGCGTGGATTGAAATCGTACTACCAAGTACCGCCCGAGGTCAAGTCTGCGTCGCTCCCCTCGTGGGAGCGTGGATTGAAATACGTAGATCGTCTACTACCTACGAATTAGGTGAATCGTCGCTCCCCTCGTGGGAGCGTGGATTGAAATAATCCCTAACAGTGATCCCTTAATAAATGGCAATCGTCGCTCCCCTCGTGGGAGCGTGGATTGAAATTCCCTTGTTCTGGGGAAAACTTAAGAAATCTCCGTGTCGCTCCCCTCGTGGGAGCGTGGATTGAAATAGCAGAGAGAGCAAATCCGGAGTATGTTTACCGTCGCTCCCCTCGTGGGAGCGTGGATTGAAATACAAAAGAAAGGGGAAATCAGAATGAGTGAAACAAGTCGCTCCCCTCGTGGGAGCGTGGATTGAAATACCCTGATCATAATACTTTGCAGGATCCACCTCCGTCGCTCCCCTCGTGGGAGCGTGGATTGAAATTGCTGTCATGGTGCAAATGTCAAACGAGATCGAGTCGCTCCCCTCGTGGGAGCGTGGATTGAAATTCAAATACTCTGCTTCCAGTACGCGCCCGTTATCGTCGCTCCCCTC
>ULVW01005560.1_pt1 | contig 11890 bp, 10 predicted proteins | sample 1959801 | NCBI WGS metagenome assembly ULVW01 (sample SAMEA4835796, study PRJEB28245) | human gut metagenome | biome: gut microbiome; material: fecal sample | place: Denmark | collected 2008
TTTGACTTTACTATAAATTTTTCAAGTAACAACACTGCTAAATACATTATTCCCGCTACAATTCCTAATATAATAACACTTGTCATAACTAAGTCTAATTTGAATACTTGCCCTCCATACACAATTAAATATCCTAATCCTGCTTTTGATACTAAAAATTCTCCAGATATAACTCCAACCAAAGAAAGTCCAATATTAACTTTTAGTGAATTTATAAATGTTGATATATTGGCTGGAATAATAATTTTTGTTAGTATTTGAAATTTACTTGCCTTAAACGTTTTTGCCATTTTAATTATTTCTTTATCAGTTCTTAAAAAGCCATTTAGGTTTTCTAATATTGTTACAATCAAAGAAATTGCTACTGCCATAACAATAATTGCTGGCGTTCCTGCTCCAACCCAAATAATAATTATTGGTCCGAAGTGCTACTTTAGGTAAACTATTTAATACAACTAAATATGGTTCTGCAACTTTTGACAAAAAATTAGACCACCATAAAATAATTGCTATTGCTATTCCTAAAGTTGTTCCTACTAAAAATCCTACTACTGTTTCATATACTGTAACTCCTATATGTTTTAATAAATCATTTGAAGTTAAATTCATAAAGGTTGCAAATATTTTACTTGGCTGGCTTGTTATAAAACTGTCTATTATACCATTATCAGCTAAAATTTCCCATATTCCTAAAAAAGATACAAGTATTAATATTTGTGTTAATAAAATTAAATATTTTCTTTTTTTTATCTTTTTTAGATATTCTTTTCTATCTTTTGAAATTATTATTTTATTCATCTACTCCCAACTCCTTCCATAGAGTATTAAAGTATTGACTAAATTTTGGGCTTTCTCTACAATTTATTGGTGTTCTATTTTCTATACCAAAATTAATTTTATGAATATCTTTTATTGTCCCTGGTCTCTTGCTTAATACTAACACTCTATCTGACATACTAATTGCTTCTGAAATATCATGTGTTACAATAATTGCTGTGATTTTTTCTTTTCTTAAAATAGAATAAATATCATTTGTAACCATTATTCTAGTCTGGTAATCTAAAGCTGAAAATGCTTCATCTAATAATAAGATTTTAGGTTTTACTGCAAGTGTTCTAATAAGTGCTACTCTTTGCCTCATTCCTCCTGATAATTCTGAAGGATATTTATCTTTAAATTCGTATAAATTATATTTTTTTAGTAATTCTAATACATATTCTTTATTTACATTATCCTTTTTTCCTTTTACCTCTAGCCCAAACATTGTATTGCTTAAAATATTTCTCCATTCTAGTAAACAATCCCTTTGTAACATATATCCTATTTTGCTAGAAATTCCATTTACTTTTTCTCCTTCTATGTATATTTCTCCTGTTGTTTTTTCTTCTAGTCCTGCAATAATTGATAATAGTGTGGATTTTCCACATCCACTTGGTCCTATAATACTTACAAATTCACCCTTTTTTACTCTAAAATTTACATTTTTAAGTGCTAATATTTCTCCTTCTTTATTTTGATATTTCTTGCTTATATTCTTTACTTCTAAAATATTTTCCATTTCATTCCTCCTCATATTCTTCTAATATATTTTATGTAAAATATATATGAGGAGTTCTTTTTTTGCTAAATTAATCTAATAGTATAAAAATAATGTCTCCTGTATGATACAGAAAACATTCTTGTTTAATATCTTGTTTTTAATTTAAATGAATTTAAAAGTGTAATTTTATTTATAATACTTCTTTCTTTAGCTTTAGCAATTCTTCTTTATTAATTTCAGTACTTTCTATTATTATTTTTTCATCTATTCCTTTTTTTATTAATCTTTTTGCCACTTCTAATTTTCCTTCTATTTTGCCTTCTATTTTGCCTTCTTTTTTTCCTTTCCTTATCATTTCTCGATTTTCATTTACTAGTCTTTCATATAAATCACTCATAATATCTCCTTTCTTTATTTTAATTTCTAATTTTTCTAGTAATTCATTTTTGGTTACTTCTTCTAATGTATCATTTAGCAAATAATATATTATATTGCTTATCTCATACAACTGTTTTTTATTTTTTGCATGTTTTACAATCAGCTCTAGATTTTCTTTTAGTTCTTGTTTATTCTTTGATTTTTCTATTATCATTCCATAACCAAATAAGCTTTGTTTTTGCAATAAAAATGATTTAGATAATTTGTTTATTTCAATCAAATTATATTCTAAATCTATTTTGTAATTTTCGAATACATAATCAGATATTTGCTTTTCTTTAAAATTTTTTGGTATTTTCCATTTTTCATTTCCTGTATAAATAATAATTGGAACAATAATTGGATATCTTGTATTTTGATTTATTTTCTTTGACTTTTTCCATTCTTGGATAATATCTATACAATAATTTAGAATTCTATATGGCATATTGTTATCAATTTTTGATTGATGTTCTACTAAAAAAAATACTTCTTTGCTTTTTAGACTATAAACTATGTCCGCTTCTTTTGATTTATACTTTTTTGTAATATAACTATTAGTATATTTTATAAGGTCTTGACTTTGTATTTTTTCATTAGGTTCAAGAAAATCATTTATAAATTTTCTCATTTCTTTTTCATCTTTTAGGATATTTTTTATTAATTTGTCATGTCTGTTATTAATTTTGTTTCGATTTATGTTATAATTAGCATTTTCCTCTGCTAATTGAAAAATCGCATTTAGTCTTAAAGTATGTATACATTTAATGTAGTTTTTGTATGTAAATACTTTCAAATCTTTCCTCCCTATTATATTGTTTTTTGATGTGAATGTCAATATTTATTAATTAGTAAAATGTATTTTTCTTATATAGCCTGTATACCACCTCCTTATTTTTTATTTCTTGGTAATTAGATTGAATTTTCGAATTTAAAAATAGAATTAAAATTTCTAAAAAAATAAATTATGATTTAAATTATTTTGAAATCACCTTAAATATATTAAACCACAAAAACAGGAAAAATCCAAGTTTTTTCCTGTTTTTTTACTAATTTTTCATCGCAAAATTCGACAATTATGTTCTATATGTATTACATTCGTACTTATATTTTAATCAAAATAACTGCTTATTTCTTCCAACTGTTCAAAATCTTTTTGCCTTAAAACTTCAAATGCTACAATTGCTACTGAATTTGATAAATTTAATGAACGCAATGTATGTCTCATTGGTATTCTAATTGTCTGATTAATATACTTTTGTAAAATATCTTCTGGCAATCCTTTTGTCTCTTTCCCAAACAATATAAACACTTCATTCATACCTCTATAATCTGGATCTGAATATACATGTTTTCCTTTAGTTGTAGCAAAAAACATATTATTTTCTTCAGGTTTATATTTCTTTAAAAACTCTTCAAAACTTTCATGTTCTTCTATCTCAACTTTATCCCAATAATCTAATCCTGCTCTTTTAACAGCCTTCTCAGATATATCAAATCCTAGTGGATGCACTAAATGTAACTTTGCTCCAATTGCTGCACAAGTTCTTGCTATATTTCCTGTATTTTGTGGTATCTCTGGTTCTACCATTACTATATCTAACTTCATATTTTATTCTCCTTTAAGACAGAAGAGACAGAAGGGACAGGTCTAAAATGTCCCATTTTTATGTCAATTTATGTCTTTTTTTGTATTATTTATATTTTTATATGATTCGACAAAATTCATGGGACATTTTAGACCTGTCCCTTCTGTCTCACATATTCATACAAAATAATTCCTGTTGCTACTGATGCATTTAAGCTTTCTGTTTTCCCGAATCATTGGTATTTTTATTTTCTCGTCTGCTATTTCTTGTATTTGTTGTTCCACTCCATTTGCTTCATTTCCTATAATTATTACTTTTTTATAGTAATTTATATCATATATTGTATTTTCTGTTTGAAGTGATGATACTACTATTTTAAATTTGTGTTTTTTTATTTCTTTTAAAGTTTTTTTCAAGTCCTCACATTCTATTATTTTAACTCTAAAGATTGCTCCCATTGTTGAACGTACTACTTTTGGATTATAGCTATCTGCTGTTCCTTTTGATACCAATATTTGGTTTACTCCAACACTGTCAACAGTTCTAAGGATTGTTCCTAAATTTCCAGGATCTTGAACATCATCTAATGCTACAATAATATCTTGTGTATAATCAATTGTTTTATCCCCATTGTTTTTTTCTATAACAGCAAGTACTCCCTGAGGCTCTTGCACTTCAGATATATATTTAAAAAGTTTACTTGTTACATATATACAGTTATGTTTAGCAATTTCATACATCAAGTCTTTTGGTATACTTTCTGTTTTTTCGCAATCATCACATAAGATTATTTGTTTTATTTTAGCATTCTCTTGGATTGCTTCTTTTACTATTTTAATTCCTTCTACCAAATATTCATTACTTGCATCTCTTTCTTTTTTTTCTTTTAGCTTTCTTATGTGTTTTATTAATTCATTATCTTTACTTGATATTACTTGCATTATTTTTATTCCTCCAAAATATAAATTTAACCTAATAAATATTTAACAAATTCTGTAGTATCATTTAAAACTTTTCTTTCACTACTTGTTCCTATATCTAATGTTATCATTGGCTTTATTCCAGCTGAGAATTTTATTTTTGTTCCATATTTCTTTACCAATTGTGCTATATCTATTTTAAATTTATCTTCACTACTATTTGCTTTAAATGTAAATACTACTGCATCTTTTCTACTTGCAATTTTTTCTATATCTAATTTCTTTGATATATATTTTATTCTTGCTATATCAATTAAATTTTCTAATTCTTTTGGCATGTTTCCAAATCTATCTATAATTTCATCAATGACATTTTGAATATCTTCTTCATTTCTACATAAAGCAATATTTTGATATACTTCTATTTTTTGATTTGAATCGCTTATATATTCGTCTGGAATATAACTTGTTACATTTAAATCAATTTGAATGTCTGTTTCTGGTCTTACTTCTATGCCCTTCATTTCTTTTACTACTTCATCTAATAAATTGCAATACGTATCATAACCAACTTGTTCTAAATGTCCTGACTGTATTTCTCCTAGCAAACTTCCTGCTCCACGAATTTCTAAATCTCTCATTGCTATTTTAAATCCAGATCCGAATTCAGTAAATTCCTTGATCGCCTTTAATCTTTTATCTGCAACTTCTGAAAGTAATTTATCTCTTTTATAAGTAATATATGCATATGCTTGCCTATCACTTCTACCTACTCTACCTCTGATTTGATACAATTGTGCTAATCCCATTCTATCGGCATTTTCTACAATTATAGTATTAGCATTTGGAATATCAATACCTGATTCTAAAATAGTAGTACATACTAACACATTTGATTTTTTATCTATAAAATCTTGCATAATTTCTTCAATTTTTGTCCCTGACATTTGACCATGTGCATAAGCAACATTTGCTTCTGGCACTAAATTTGAAATTTGACTTGCTTTTCTTTCTATACCTTCCACATTATTAAATAGATAAAATACCTGACCTTCCCTTTCTAATTCTTTAGTAATTGCTTCTTTTATAACTTCTTCATCATATTCTAATACATATGTTTGAACAGGTCTCCTATTACGTGGAGGTTCGTATATAACAGACATGTCTCTTATTCCTACAATTGACATATGCATAGTTCTTGGAATAGGGGTTGCTGTCATTGTTAAAACGTCTACATTAGTTTTTAATTGTTTTATTTTTTCTTTTGCTTTTACTCCAAAACGATGCTCTTCATCTATTATTAATAATCCTAAATCCTTAAATTCTACATCTTTGCTAAGTAATCTATGTGTTCCTACTACAATATCAATTTCTCCTAAAGCTAAATTTTTAACAACTTCAGATTGATATTTTTTACTTTTAAATCTATTCAATATGTCAACTTTTATTGGATAATCTTTCATTCTTTCTTTGAATTCTTGATATTGTTGTTGAGCTAAGACAGTTGTTGGAGCTAAATATGCTACTTGCTTTCCATCCATTGTGGCTTTAAATGCTGCTCTAATTGCAACTTCTGTTTTGCCATAACCAACATCACCGCAAAGTAGTCTATCCATTGGTCTTTGACTTTCCATATCTTTTTTTACTTCTTCAATACATCTTAATTGATCCTCTGTTTCTTGATATGGAAATTTCCCCTCAAATTCATTCTGCCATGGAGTATCTTTTCCAAAACAATATCCTAAAGCTTTTTCCCTTTTAGCATATAATTCTATTAAATCTTTTGCTACTTCTCTTAAATTTTTCTTTACTTTAGATTTCGTTTTTTCCCAGTCTTTACTTCCTAATTTATTAATTTTAGGTTGTATTGCATCTCCTCCAACATACTTTCTTATTGAATCCATATCGTTTGTTGGTATATATAAAATATCATCATCTTGGTATTTTATTTTAATGTAATCTTTAATAGTTCCATCTGCTTTTATTGTATTTACTCCTATATAAATTCCAATTCCATACTTCTTATGTACAACATAATCTCCTATTTTTAAATCTGCAAATACAACTTTTTCTCCTTCTTTATAAGCTGTTGGTATATATTTTCTTTTTGTTTTTTCTTCACTAATTAATTCATCTGCAATAATTACAATTTGATTTAATTCATGATTTTCAAATCCAGAAGATAGTTTTCCAACAGAAATTGTTATAATACTTTCTATTGATGAAACTATTATTGTTTTATCTAGCTTTTCTTCTATTCTACAGATTATTTCTCTTTTTTCTAGTATTTGTTTTAATTTTTTAGCTTTTTCTTTTGTTTCTAATAAAATATAAACCTTCTTTTTTTCATTAATTGCTTTTTCTAAATCTGTAAATAAGTTATCTATCTCACTTTTAAAATAATTTATTTCTCGATAATTAAATTTATATTTTTCTGCTTGTACTTTTATATTAGTATCTTGCTTTTCTATATATATCAACTGCCTTTTTTCTAAAATTTTATTTATATTTTCTATTTTTATCATATTCGAAATTGCATTTGGCACTATTTTCTTTTTTTCAATTAAAGCTATCTTTAAATTTTTATTATCTTCTTGTATATTTTTTGCTCTCTGATTAATTTTTCCTATTTCATCTAAAAATATACAATAATTATTATTTAGATAATCTAATATCGTTCCTTGCTTTTCATAGAAACTGTCAAAATATTTATCAATTTTACTAATATAATTTCCAGCTTTTATTTGTTCTATATCTTCTTCTATTATTTCTTTATTTGCATTATCTTTTTTTATTTTATCGCAGATTTCTTCTATCCCTTTCTCTAGCACATATTCATGAGCAGGATATATAATTACATTTTCTTTTGTATTAATTGATCTTTGTGTAGAAATATTAAAGTCACGAATAGAGTCTATCTCATCTCCCCAAAACTCAATTCTTATTCCTGTTTTATAACTAATTGAAATATCAACAATTCCGCCTCTTATACTAAATTGTCCTCTTCCTTCAATCAATTCACATCTGGTATATCCAAGTTCTACTAATTTTTGTTTTAATTTGTCTAAATTGAAACTATCTCCTATCTTAAATTTTAGTTTATTTTTATATAGTTTATCTTTTGCTGGTAATTTTTGCATTATTGCTTCTATGGTTGTTACTACAATTAAATTTCTTTTTGATTGTATTTCATTTAATGTCTCTATTCTTCTATATGGCAAATCTTTACTTTCTGCAATATAATCATATGTAACTATTTCTTTTTTTGGAAATAATACAACATTCTCTGTAAAATATTTGACATTTTCATATATTTTCTTAGCTTGTATTTCGTTATAAGTAATAATACAAATTGGCTTTTTTCCAAATTGATTTATAGCTGTTTCAATTTGCACTGCTCCCACGTCATTTAAGCCCGATATTGCTATCGGACTTTGTTTATTTTCTATTTGATTTAGTAATTCTTTAAACTTTTGGCTTTTTCCAAGCTCTCCTAATATTTGATTCATTTTTTTCTCCTAGCATAACACTTTAGATGTTTTATATTATACTACACTTTTTATAAAAAATAAAGTACTTCATTATGAAGCACTTTTTTGCTCTGTTATTTCTTCTTTTTTCTTATCTACTACTTTTTTTGACTCTTTGCCCATTTCAAAAAGAATCCATGCACAATAAGCAATAAAAAATATTCCTGCTATCATATTTGCAACATTAAATGTTAGCATATAAAGTAATCCTGTTAATACTCCTATAATTGCTCCTGATTTTTTCTTATTTAATGATAAAAGCATATATGCTAAAATTAATATAAGAAGTCCTACTGCAATAAATGATGTTTCTAACTTTGATAGTTGATTATATAAATTTGGTCTAAGTCCTACTACATCGATAAGTGCTAATGCTTGTAATGTAAGTAAAATAACTCCCCAAATTACTACAACTGACTTGTATTTTTTCTCGTTCATTTTTCATTCTCCTTTCTTTTGTATACAAATTTTATATCAAATTGTTAATATTTTGTCAATTATTTGACATTATTTTTTCTATATTTTTACTACTAATCTATCAAATTTTGAATAAATATACTTTTCTAGTTTTCCCATAAATTCTTTAGGCTCTATTTCTTTCTTTGCTACCATATCTAATCCTTTCTCCCAGCTGGCTGTTAATTTAGGATTTAACATATCTGGCATTGATTGATATACAATATCATAAATTAATTCACCTTTTTTAGTAGGTGTAATAATCTGAGTTTTTGTATTAATTTCTATGTATTTTATTTTTTCAAGTTTTTTCATTATTTCTGCCCTTGTAGCACTTGTTCCAATGCCTGCACCTTTTATTTGCTCTCTTAATTCTTCTTCCTCTATTAGCTTTCCTGCATTTTCCATTGCCAATATAATAGAACCTGAATTATATCTAGTTGGTGGAGATGTTTCTGCTTCTTTTAATTCAAAGTTTCTAATCTCTACTTCCTGTCCTTTTTTTAAATTTTTTAAGATTTCTAAATCATTTTGTTTTCCTTCTTCCTGTGAATTATCCACTTTTTCTCCATTTTTTGTTGATTTCTTTTCTTCCGGTTTTAATATTTCTAAAAATCCTTTATTTATACAAACTTTCCCACTACAATTGAAGGTTTCTATCGTCTTTTCATCTTCTATCTCAACTGTTACCTGAATTTTATTATATTCTGCTGGTGGATAAAAAATAGCTAAAAATCTTGATACTATTACTTTATATACTTTTTTGTGTAATTCTGGTAAATTATTATAGTTTTCATATCCTTGACCAGTTGGAATAATAGCATAATGGTCTGTTATTTTACTATCATTTACATATTTGGTTTTTATTATATTAGTAGAATATTTTTCATCCACCATTTTTCTTATATATCCTTGCACTTCTTCATCTTTATATCCTCTAGCTATTCCATTTAAGTTCTTTGTAATTTCTTTTGCTACTGCTGTGGAAAGTACTCTAGCATCTGTCCTTGGATAAGTTACTAATTTTTTTTCATATAAATTTTGTATTATTTCTAGCGTCTCATCTGGTTTTATCTTAAATCTTTTAGTACATTGATTTTGTATTTCAGCTAAGTTAAATAATAATGGTGCATTTTCTTTTTGTTTTGATTTTTTTAAATTTGCTATTTTCGCTATTTTGCCTTGAATACTTTGTATAAATTGTTTTGCATCATCCTCTTTTTTAAATCCTGATTCATTGTACAATTTATTTGATTCAAACATTTTTGATCTTTCTGTTGATTTCCACTCAGCTTGAAAAGATGATTGTTCATCTCCAAATTCTCCGAATAATTTTATAATACTTTGTTTTTACAAAGTTTCTAATTTCTCTTTCTCTTGCAACGATCATACCTAGGACACAAGTCATAACACGTCCTACTGAAATAGAAGCTCTTTCTTCATTTATTTTACTTGCTAAATTTCTTCCATATATAATTGACAATAATCTTGAAAAATTAATTCCTATTAAATAATCCTCTTTAGCTCTTAAATATGCACTATCTGATAAACTATCATATTCAGATAAATCTTTTGCTTCTCTAATACCTCTTAAAATTTCTTCTTCTGTTTGTGAATCAATCCATACTCTTTTCATTTTTGCATTTGGATTAGGGTGTGCCATCATAAATACTAATCTTTGAATATATTCTCCCTCTCTTCCTGAATCTCCTGCATTATAAATTTCTTCTATATCTTCTCTTTGCATTAGTCCTTTAACTATATTAAATTGATTTTCTACTTGAGGTATAATTTCATATTTCCAATCTGAAGGGATAAATGGTAATGTGTCTAATCTCCAAAATTTTAGTTTTTCATCATATTTTTCTGGGTAGCTCATAGTTACTAAATGTCCTACACACCATGTAATTATCCATTTTTCTGATTCTAAATATCCATTTCTTCGATTAGTTGTTATTTTTAGCGCTTTTGCAAATTCCATTGCAACTGATGGTTTTTCGGTTATTAATAATTTTTTGCCCAATTTTATCATCCTTTATTTTGTTTTTTCTTTTATATATTTTTTTGCTGTATCATAAATTAAATTATATCTTTTCATTGTGTCATTATCAGTAAATGTATGTCTTTTATAGATTTTATCTAAATATTGTTTATTATTAACATATTCATAACTAAAGTTAAAATTAAAATCATAAATATATGCAAAATGTGCGATTACCCTGTCTACATTGGTTTGTATTTTTTTATAATCAAGTAATTTCATTTGCATAAATTCTTCATAAATTTTATCTGCTATTTTTTAATCTGATATATCATCTTTGTTAAAGACTGTCCTTTTTTCTTCAAAAGTCATAATATAAAGTATATCTATTTTATCAGCATCTCTAATAATTTTTGAATGAAGTAATTCTTTTGGATTTAGTCCTTTTTCTATTTCTTTTCTATTATGATTTAAAATTGCTTTTTTTATAATTTCGTCATATTTCGCAGATTCTATAAAATTTCTTATTTTTCCCTGTTTGAATAAAATTTCTACTCCAAGTTTACCATGATCAATGCTATCTTTATCTGAAAAAGTATTGTATTGCTTTATTTGTTCAAATCTTCCTATATCATGTAACAAACCTATTAACTTTGCTAATTCTATGTTTTCTTTATCTAAATTTAAATTTTCTGATATTATCCCTGATATTTCTGAAACCCTTTTAATATGTTCTATTTTTAAAGCAATCTTTTTATCCTCTGAGTTATAATTTTTAACATACTTATCAAATTCCTCATTAGCTTTTTTTAAATCTATCACGTTTCCACCTCTTTCAACGCATTGTATCATTTTTCATTTTTTTATTCAAGAGTCTGTTTCTTATTTTATGAGATGTTCATGGATCCTTTTGATCAAACAGCTCCTTGGTCTATGGAAAGTATTAGAGGTTGTGCAAAATTTTTAGATAGAGTTTGGAATTTACAAACAATATTAATCGATGGAAATGAATATTCTGCTAAATTTGAACAAATGATGCATAGAGCTATAAAAAAAGTTTCTTCTGATATTGAAAATATGAAATTTAATACTTGTATTTCTACCTTTATGACAATGGTTAATGAATTTTATAAAGAAAAATCAATTAACAAAGCTGAATTTAAAACATTTTTGCAATTATTAAATCCTTTTGCTCCACATATGACTGAGGAATTACTACATACTGTACTTGATGAGTCAAATGATTTTGCTTATATGGATTGGCCTGAATATGACGAATCTAAGACTATTGCTAATGAAATAACATTGCCTATTCAATTCAATGGAAAATTAAAAGGAACTGTTCAAATTCTACTTAATGAAGATGAAACTTCGGTTAAAGAAAAAGTTCATAATGTTGTTGATTTAAAACTTAATGGAAAAAATATTATTAAAGAAATATATGTAAAAAATAAAAT
>ULVW01006115.1_pt1 | contig 11869 bp, 7 predicted proteins | sample 1959801 | NCBI WGS metagenome assembly ULVW01 (sample SAMEA4835796, study PRJEB28245) | human gut metagenome | biome: gut microbiome; material: fecal sample | place: Denmark | collected 2008
GCACCGTTCCTGGGCAATGACGAACGTCTGTTCTGGCAACGCAGCGAGGACCGTAACCGCGGAACAGCTGCCTTGTATGACAGCCTCGGACTTGCTTCCTATGAGGCGATGGAAGCCTTTGTGGAATACATTCCGCTATAAACGGATAAAATATTAACAATAGGATGAGATGTATTGCTCCGGCAATGCATCTCATTTTTTCATGTCTCAGCCTTCTTATATTCCCAAGGAATATTTGCAGATATAAAAACAATCAAATAATTTTGTTACTTATTTATCGAAACGACAAAACTTAAAAACAAACACCATTATGAAAAAGTATGCTATCAACATCCTTGTCATTTTATTCCTACTCACGCCATTTACATTGTTTGCAAATGGATGCCATGCCAATAACGACACCATCAAAGTATTGGCAATAGGCAACAGCTTTTCACAAGATGCAGTAGAGCAATATTTGCACGAACTGGGAGAAGCTGAAGGTATCACCATGATTATCGGCAATATGTTTATCGGAGGATGTTCACTGGAACGGCACGTGCAAAACATACGCAACAACGCTCCGGCCTATGCCTATCGCAAAGTAGAGAAAGACGGGGAAAAAACAGAAACCCGGTCAATGACTATTGAGAAAGCACTGGCCGATGAGAAATGGGACTATATCAGTGTTCAGCAGGCCAGCCCTTTGTCTGGTATCTATGACAGCTACAAAGCTTCCCTACCTGAATTGGTTAACTATATCAGGGAACGAATTGGAAAGGAAACCGTATTAATGGTGCACCAGACATGGGCTTATGCTACCAATGCCAACCACACCGGATTCAAAAACTATGACCAGAACCAAATGAAAATGTACACCAGCATTGTGGATGCAGTAAAGAAAGCCGCCAACCTGGTGGGTATCAAGAAAATTATCCCTTCGGGAACCGCCATACAAAATGCACGTACCTCCTTTATCGGCGACCATATGAATAGGGACGGATACCACCTTGACTTAACCATAGGCAGATATACAGCTGCCTGCACATGGTTTGAGGCATTGACCCATCAGAATGTAACAGAAAACCCATATTCTCCCGAAGGAATGGACCCAATCCATAAGAAAGCAGCTCAAATGGCTGCGCACAACGCCATCCTCTATCCGGACAAAGTTACGGAACTGACAGAACTGAAAAAGATTGCCGATTAATGCTTTTTAATTCTTAAGACTTACTTATATGTCTGCAAAATAATAAAAAGAAAGTAACCCGCTCATCAGTGAAGCTTTCTTTTATGTACTTTTGCACGCACCACCGTCTGGTAAAAGCAGATATTGGCAACTTCAATATTTCATCAGTATGAAAAAACTTATCCTAACCGGCATATGGCTCTTGTGTGGATTCCTCCTTCCGGCACAAGAACTAGAGCAGAATGTGGAAGAACGCCTCCAGACATTCTTTAGGGAATACACCACCCATACGGCCAACATCGGTACCTGCAAGCTGGATAGTTTCCGCATTGACTTCCGGAAGAAGAAATTGCTTGTCTATACAAACGAGCGCTTTGCCTACCAGCCTCTACGGCCTGAAACCGTTGATGCCATTTACCGCCATCTGGGACAAATCCTGCCAGGACCGGTGAACTATTTCGACCTCACCGTCTTTGCTGACGGGAAGAGCATCGAAGAGCTTATCCCCAACCTCTACCGGAAAGGGAAGAAAGACAAGGCACGTCTGTTCAGCCACCTGGAATACAAAGGTACCCCCTGGGTAACCCGTACCTCGCGCCCCTACGACATCACCCGCGGACTGGAAGGACGCCACATCGCCCTTTGGCAAAGCCACGGGAAATATTATATCAATGACAAGGACAAATGGGGATGGCAACGCCCGAGGCTGTTCTGCACTACAGAAGACCAGTTCACCCAATCCTTCATCCTGCCCTACCTCCTGCCCATGCTAGAGAATGCAGGAGCCAATGTATTCACTCCCCGCGAAAGGGACACGCAGAAGCAGGAAGTCATCGTAGACAATGACGGTAGCCTGAGCGGACATGGAGGACAAGGTTCCCTTTATCTGGACGTGAAAAGCCGGAAAGCACGTTGGGAACAGACCTCCCGACCCGGATTTGCCCAACGGAAACGAATCTATCAGGACAATGAAAACCCTTTCCTCTCCGGCACGGCACGCTTTGCCAAAACTGAAAAGAAGAAAGACAAGGCTTTTGCCGAATGGGTACCCGATATTCCGGAAACGGGAGAATATGCTGTATACGTATCTTACCAAACACTGCCGGGCAGCGTAAGCGATGCCAAATATCTTGTATTTCACAATGGAGGCGTCACGGAGTTCAAGGTGAACCAGCAAATAGGAAGCGGCACATGGGTGTACCTCGGCACATTCACTTTTGACAAAGGCCGGAACGACTACGGCATGGTGGTATTGAGCAACGAAAGCAAAGAGAAAGGCGTGGTCTGTGCCGATGCCGTCCGCTTTGGAGGGGGCATGGGCAACATTGCCCGCGGGGGACAAACCAGCGGCTTGCCCAGATACCTGGAAGGCGCACGCTACTTTGCCCAATGGGCAGGCATGCCCTATCCCGTCTATGGAGGCTATGAGGGAAAGAATGATATGAACGACGACATCAACGTACGTTCCCGTACAGTGAATTACCTTGCAGGAAAATCACTATTCAACCCGACGGAAGAAGGTTTGGGCATCCCCTTTGAAATGAGTATGGCCCTGCATAGCGATGCCGGTTTCAGTAAGGAAGATGAGATTATAGGCACTCTCGGCATTTATACCACCAACTTCAACAACGGTCGGCTGCATGCCGGTACAGACCGCCATGCCTCCCGTGACCTTTCGGACATTCTGCTAACGCAGTTGCAGCGTGATATCCGCTCTACCTTCAACGTAGACTGGACACGCCGCAGCCTATGGAACCGCAACTACAGTGAAACACGCCTGCCCGCCGTCCCTTCCACCATCGTAGAACTGTTGTCGCACCAGAACTTCGCAGATATGCGCTTGGGACATGACCCTAACTTCAAGTTCACCGTCGGGCGTGCGCTCTATAAAGCCATTCTGCAATACATATGCAGCCAGCACGGCAGAGACTACGTTGTCCAACCCCTTCCCGTCAGCCACTTTGCCATCCGCTTCGGTCAAAAGAAGAATACTTTAGAGCTTTCCTGGCAAGGAGAGGAAGACCCGTTGGAGCCGACTGCCAAACCACGTGAATACATTGTATATACACGTATCGGTCGTGGAGGATTTGACAATGGCGTACGCGTCAGCTCCCCATCCCACACCGTAAAAATAGAACCGGGCATCGTCTATTCCTTTAAAGTAACCGCCGTAAACCGGGGTGGCGAAAGCTTCCCTTCGGAAATTCTTGCCGCCTACAAGGCAAAGCGTGAAAAAGGACAGATACTTATCGTCAACGGATTCGACCGCATCAGCGGGCCTGCCGTTATAGACACCCCCGATGCGGCAGGCTTCGACTTGTCACAAGATCCCGGCGTACCCTATCTCTATGACATCTCCCTCTGCGGCGCCCAGCAGAATTTTAGCCGGAAGGAAGCAGGACGACGTCTGGGAGAGAGCAGTGACGAATACGAAGGCATGAAAATCATCGGAAACACTTTCGATTACCCCTTCGTACATGGCAAAGCCATCCAGGCAGCCGGAAATTACAGCTTCGTCTCATGCAGCGACGAGGCTGTGGAAAAGGGCATCCTCTCATTAGAGGATTATCCGATAGTGGACTATATCCTCGGACTTGAGAAAGAAGACAATTCCAGCAATCCGGCACGCAATACCTACTACAAAACATTCTCCTCGCCCATGCAGCGCATACTGACTTCCTATTGCCAGTCGGGAGGTCATCTCCTGGTCAGCGGTGCCTACGTAGGCAGCGATATGGACAGCTCGCAGGGCAATAAAGAATTTATTCAGAATATCTTGAAGTACCGGCATGGCAACTCTCTGAAAACAGACGGGGACAAAATCGCTGTCCGGGGACTGGGGCATACCTTCACCCTTCCCCGCCTGCCGAATGAGCAAAGCTATCCGGTCACTTCCCCTGATTGCATCCTGCCCATGTCTCCCGCTTTTCCAGTCATGACCTATGCCATCGGCAACACACCCGCCGCCGTAGCCTATCAAGGCAGTGATTATCGCACTTTTGTCATGGGATTCCCTTTTGAAAGCATCCGGGAAGAAACATCCAGAAATGTAATTATGGCATCCATACTCCGCTTTCTCACCACAGATTACACAGATTAACACAGACAAAATAGCAATCCCTATAAATAATCTGTGAAAATCTGTGTAATCTGTAGTGAAAAAACTATCTTTGCTTCCATTAATCATTAAACATTAACCACTAAACATTAAACATCATGTACACTATACAAGCCAACCCCAGCGGAACCCGTAGTTTAGAAGTTTCTGAAGAGAATCTTGCCACCATCGAGAAATACGGCCTCTTCCGCCATCTCATCGACAGCAACGGTATTGTGGACGAAACCGTGCTCGACAAGTTGAAACTGAACATCCGCTCCCTCATCGCCTCGCAAGAGGAAGACAGCAAAGACCTGCTCGACCTCTGTATCGACGTTATCTATCACAACAACATGAAGGCCTTCGGACTACAACAGCTCATCAAGCTCTATCTGCAATGGCTTTCCCAACAAGACACCATAGAAGAAGAATAAATGAAAACCATCGACACCTGCGGACAACAGCATTACAGCCCTTTAATCCCTGCCATCAAAGCCATGTGCGAGGCCGGAAAAGGCGAGAAGCTGGAAATCATCATGGACGACGCTGCTGCCTTCAATGACATGAAAGAGTATCTTTCCGAGCAGCAGATAGGCTTCCGTGAGATTTACGACGGAGAACGGATGACATTACAGTTTTTAATGTGCAAATGAAAGAATATCGCCTTACAGACTGGCTTCCTACTACCAAGAAAGAAGTGGAACTGCGTGGTTGGGACGAATTGGATGTAATACTTTTCAGCGGTGACGCCTACGTGGATCACCCTTCTTTTGGAGCCGCCGTCATAGGCCGCATCCTCGAAGCAGAAGGATTGCGCGTAGCCATCATCCCCCAACCCAACTGGCGCGACGACTTGCGCGACTTCAAAAAACTGGGACGTCCCCGTCTGTTCTTCGGCATCAGTCCCGGCTGTATGGATTCGATGGTCAACAAATATACTGCCAACAAACGCTTGCGCAGTGATGACGCCTATACCCCGGATGCACGTCCGGATATGCGTCCGGAGTACCCTTCCATTGTATATACCCAGATATTAAAGAAGCTATTCCCCGATGTCCCCGTCGTACTGGGCGGCATCGAGGCAAGCATGCGCCGCCTGACGCACTATGACTATTGGCAGGACCGTGTACGCCCCAGCATCCTCCTCGACAGCGGAGCCGACTCACTCATCTACGGCATGGGAGAGAAACCGGTGGTGGAACTTGCGGAAAGGCTGAAACGCCAACAGACACAGATGGACGCCCCAAGCTTCAAAAAGCTCATCGCCGATATTCCCCAAATGGTTTACCTTGACAAGGAAGTAGTGGTACAAGAAGGGGATATCACCCTCTTTTCCCATGAAGAATGTCTGAAAGATAAAAAGAAAGAAGCTGCCAACTTCCGTCATATCGAGGAGGAAAGCAACAAATATACAGCATCCCGCATCTTGCAAAAGAGCGGCAAGCTGACGGTAGTAGTCAATCCTCCCTATCCCCCTTTGACGGAAGCTGAACTCGACCGTTCTTTCGACTTGCCATACACGCGCCTGCCCCATCCCAAATACAAGGGAAAACGTATTCCGGCATACGACATGATAAAGTTCTCCGTCAACCTGCATCGCGGATGTTTCGGAGGATGTGCCTTCTGCACCATCTCCGCACACCAGGGCAAATTCATCGTAAGCCGCAGCAAGGAGAGCATTCTGAAAGAGGTGAAAGCCATCACGGAGCTGCCAGACTTCAAGGGTTATTTGAGCGATTTGGGAGGCCCGTCGGCCAATATGTACCGCATGAAGGGACGGGATGAGGCCGTCTGCAGGAAATGCAAACGCCCGTCGTGCATCTACCCCAAGGTATGCCCCAACCTGAATACGGACCACCGTCCGCTGCTCGACATCTATCATGCCGTAGATGCCCTGCCCGGCATCAAGAAGTCCTTCATTGGCAGCGGTGTACGCTATGACCTGCTGCTGCACCAGAGCAAGGACCCGAACACTAACAAAAGTACGCAGGAATATACCCGCGAGCTCATTGCCCGCCATGTCAGCGGTCGCCTGAAGGTAGCACCGGAGCATACGTCAGACCGCGTGCTCAACATCATGCGCAAGCCTCCGTTCAGCCAGTTCGGTGAGTTCAAGAAGATATTCGACAGGATTAACCATGAAGAAGGACTACGCCAGCAGCTTATTCCTTATTTCATCAGCAGCCATCCCGGATGCAAGGAGGAAGATATGGCGGAACTTGCCGTCATCACCAAACGACTGGACTTCCATCTGGAGCAAGTGCAAGACTTTACCCCTACTCCCATGACCGTTGCCACCGAAGCATGGTACACGGGCTTCCATCCTTATACGCTGGAACCGGTATTCAGTGCCAAAACGCAGCGCGAGAAACTGGCTCAACGCCAATTCTTCTTCTGGTACAAACCCGAAGAGCGCAGGAACATCATAAACGAACTGCGCCGGATAGGACGGACGGATTTGATAGACAAGCTATACGGGAAACGATAAAAATACGATATTTCCAAGAAACTCACAGCAACTGCATGAAACGATTCCTCCTCCTCTGCCTATCCCTACTCCCCATTGGAGCGACAGGTCTGCTGGCACAAAGCGAATGCCTGCCGCAAAATTACAGTATCATCTTCGGTGGCGGTGTATCCTTACCTCATGTAGAGGGAAACCGTAACGACTTCTTCAGCAAGAATGGCAACCGGGTGGGATATGACCTGATGACAGAAGGCCGCTACTACATCACGCCCCTATTTGCCGCAGGACTTCAATATGACTATCTACGCATGGCACGCCTGCCGGATAAGGCACATCTGCACTGCATACGCCCCAACATCACATACCGGCCCTTGTGGAGCAACGGGAATCAAGGACTGTTCCTCTCGTTCGGCATCGGGTATATGAACTATCAGGAACGGACATATAAACGCGGTGAACGGAACGGACACCTTTTCCATAAAGGATATTGTGGAATAACTTTCGCAGCAGGCTATGAGTTCCGCATCAGCCGTAAACTCTCGGGCATGATTCGCTGTGATTTCCTGACAGCAGACTGGTTTGCCAACCCCGATGCACGACTTTATAACACAGACGGGTATGATGACGGAGTAGACCATAGCTGGTTCAAAAACAACATCACTTTCTTCAATTTGGGATTCGCCTTGCAGTTCGGACGTTAGTGGCAGGAGTGGCAACAGTTTACTCTTCCACCTGCATTGCCACTACCTCCTGCAACACACAGACAGCTTCTTCTACCGTCTTGACATCCTTCACCAACATACTCCGTTTGTTGTTCTGTTCGCGCAGGTCACAACGCCGGGTGTACTTCATCATGTAGGCAATGACCTTACCGAAAGCCTGGCTCTGATAGTACGGGCTGTCCGGATTGGAGACGAAGAACAGGGACATGCGCCCACCTTTCAGAAAGACTTTCTCCACGCCGAGGCGGGCAGCCAGGCGTCGCAAGGGAACGATGCGCAGCAGTTCTTCCGTTTCGGGAGGAATCGGGCCGAAGCGGTCTTCGAGGCGGGAACGGAAAGCATCCACATCCTTGTCGAGTGTCAATCCGTCCAACTCGCGATAGAGCAACATACGCTCGCTGCTGCCAGTCACGTAATCGGCAGGCAACAGAAGTTCAAGGTCGCTTTCCACCTGGCATTCGTCGACAAACTGTTCTCCACTGATGACGCCTCCGTCTGCTTTCAGTTCTTCGGCATAAAGGTCGGCAAACTCGTCGGTCTTCAGTTCGTGCACAGCTTCGGAAAGAATCTTTTGATACGTCTCGTAGCCTAGGTCGGCAATGAAACCACTCTGTTCGGCACCGAGCATATTGCCTGCGCCACGGATGTCAAGGTCCTGCATGGCAATGTGGATGCCACTGCCCAGGTCGGAGAAGTTCTCGATGGCTTGCAGGCGTCGTTTTGCTTCGGGAGTAAGGGAGGACAAAGGCGGTGCCAGCAGGTAACAGAAAGCTTTTTTATTGCTCCGCCCCACACGTCCGCGCATCTGGTGCAAGTCACTGAGGCCGAAGTTCTGCGCCTGGTTGATGATAATGGTATTGGCATTGGGTATGTCGATGCCACTTTCGATGATGGTAGTGGCAAGCAGCACGTCGTAATCGTAATTGACGAAATCAAAGATTATCTTCTCCAGTTCGGCAGGCTCCATCTGTCCGTGTCCGATACAGACACGGCAGTCGGGAATGTGCCGCTCTATCATGGCCTTCAACTCAAACAGATTGGAAATACGGTTATTCACGAAGAATACCTGCCCGTTACGGCTCATCTCAAAATTGACGGCGTCGGCAATGATTTCCTCGTTGAAGGTGTGCACTTCCGTCTGGATGGGATAGCGGTTAGGCGGCGGTGTCTGGATGACGCTCAAGTCGCGCGCACCCATCAGCGAAAACTGCAAGGTACGGGGAATGGGTGTAGCCGTCATGGTCAGCGTATCCACATTCACCTTCAATTGGCGGAGTTTCTCCTTGACGGAGACGCCGAACTTCTGCTCCTCATCAATAATCAACAAACCAAGGTCTTTGAACTTAACGTCTTTTCCCAGGATACGGTGGGTACCGATAAGAATATTCACTTCCCCTTCGGCAAGCCCTTTCACTACAGCCTTTGCCTGAGCAGCGGTGCGGGCACGACTCAGATACTCCACCCGGCAAGGCAAGCCTTTCAAGCGCTCCTTGAAGGTCTGGAAATGCTGATAGGCAAGTACGGTAGTGGGCACCAGTACAGCCACCTGCTTATTGTCCGCCACAGCCTTGAAAGCGGCACGAACAGCCACCTCCGTCTTGCCGAAGCCCACGTCACCGCACACCAGGCGGTCCATCGGACGGGTACTCTCCATGTCGGCCTTCACGTCGGAAGTAGCCTTGCTTTGGTCGGGGGTATCCTCATAGATGAAGGAGGCTTCCAACTCCCGTTGCAGGAAGCTGTCGGGACTGTATTGGAACCCCTTCTCCTCGCGGCGTTGCGAGTAGAGTTTTATCAAGTCGCGGGCAATATCCTTTATCTTCGTCTTGGTGCGGTCTTTCAGCTTCTCCCAGGCTCCGGTGCCGAGCTTGTTGAGGCGGGGCGCTTCACCCTCCTTTCCCTTGTACTTGGAAACCTTGTGCAGAGAGTGGATGGAGACAAACACCACATCTTCGTTCTGATAGACAATCTTCATCACCTCCTGCGTGGTGTCACCGTTGGGGATACGTACCAGTCCGGCAAAACGCCCCACACCGTGGTCGGTATGCACCACATAGTCGCCGGGGGTGAATTGGTTCAGCTCCTTCAGGCTCAAGGCCACCTTGCCGCTGCGTGCCTTGTCGCTCTTCAAGTTATACTTGTGAAAGCGGTCGAACAGCTGATGGTCGGTAAAGACGCAGATACGCAAAGTGTCGTCGGCAAAGCCTTCGTGCAGCGTCCGTTCCACGGCGGTAAAGGATATGTTGTCTCCACGGTCCTCAAAGATGGCACGGATGCGGTCAGTCTGTTTCAGGCTGTCGCTGCATATGTAGATGGTGTAGTGACGGGAGAGGTATTCGCGGAAACTCTCTGCCACCATGTCGAAGTTTTTATGGAAGATAGGCTGTACCGTAGTATGGAACGAGACGGTAGCATCCGGCGTTCCGGTGGGCTTGTTACCGAACTCCATCCGGCGGAAATCGAGGGCGCGCAGGGTGAACTCGCCACCATCAATCAGCTTGCCTTCCAGCGTGATGGCTCCATTCTCCTCCGACTCACGGGCGGCGATGGCCTGTGGGGTGAGCGATTCGTCGTGCACGGTCTGGATGCGTTCGCGTAGCCAGAGAAAATCGCGCATGGCAAGCAAGCTGTCCGACGGAAGGAAATCGAGGAACGACACCATGCCGCCGCTTCCCTTTTTTTCCAGGCTATGGCTCAAGTCGGGAACTATCACGATGCTTTCTTTCTTCTCCTTCGAGAGCTGTGTTTCCACCTCGAAGGTACGGACGCTTTCCACCTCATCGCCGAAAAAGTCTATACGGAAGGGATATTCGGAAGAGAAGGAAAAGACGTCGATAATACTGCCACGAACGGCATACTGCCCCGGCTCGTAGACGTAGTCCACATATTCGAAACCGTAGCTGCGCAATACGTCCGTCACGAAGTTCATATCCACCCTCTCGCCTGCATGCAGTTTCAGTGTATTCTCTCCCAGTTCCTTACGAGAGACCACCTTTTCGGCCAGCGCATCCGGATAGGTCACCACGCAAAGCCCCTCTTCTCCTTTTTGCAGGCGACTCAGCACTTCTGTACGGAGTATTTCGTTTGCCGCATCCTTCTGCCCGTACTTGATGGCGCGGCGGAACGAAGAAGGAAAAAACAATACCTGCTCTGTCCCCAATATTTGCGTCAAATCATGATAGAAATAACCGGCTTCCTCCATATCGCCCAGAATGAAAACGAGCGGACAAGTAGCCCGCTGAACCAATACAGACGAAAACAAAGAAGCGGCAGAGGCATATAAACCTCCGCAATATAGGTGACGGACAGAGTTATCTTTCAGAAGCCTGCACACCCCCTCTACATTGGGATGGGAAGCATAAGATTGTTGCAGTTCAGTTATATTCATTGCTTTGCGCTTTTTCCCCCGGTATTGCCTCTCATAAGGTATCCTACCGAAATAAATTCGGTGCAAAAATACACAAATAATCTTTAGCTTTGACCTGTCGGCAACTATGTTCTCTGAAATAATCTTTCTGCTGTCAGCCTGCACATCCTTCACCTTTTTTCTGTATCGCCCTATTTATCGGGGAAGGCAATGAAACTTCTTTTCCTCCAATTATGAATAACACAGCCTGCACAATCCCTATTCAGGAGTTATGTTACACAAAGTTTATCCCCAGCCTGCGGACATGTATCCCAGGGGTTGGTCTGTCTATCCCAAGGCTTGGGATAGACAGACCAAGACTGAAGAGCACTTTTTCTCCCTATATCTACCCACTTTATCCTTTATACTTCGAAAGTTTTTCTTTAATAGTTTGAATGTTTTCTGTTAATGATTGAAACGGGAATAGCTAAAGATTGAGGCTAAAGTTCAAAGTCAAGCATATGGTTCTTTGATTTAACCTGCATTCCTTATAGTCAGGAGTTAGAAGGAGCTACATAAATGAAAGAGTCGTGGCGCCAGAACTTTGCAAAATCAAGATTTGTGTGAAAATGCTGCCAGATAAAAAAGAAATGTATTACATTTGTTCCCAGTTATAACCCCCATTACCTATAAGTATGCAAACATCAGACAGCATTGTCATCATCCCCACCTACAATGAACGGGAGAATATAGAAAATATCATCCGTGCCGTTTTTGCTCTGAAACATGGTTTTCACATCCTTGTCATTGAAGACGGTTCGCCCGACGGAACAGCTGCCATTGTAAAGACCTTGCAGCAGGAGTTTCCCGAACGCCTCTTCATGGTGGAGCGCAAAGGAAAGTTAGGACTGGGTACAGCCTACATAGCCGGCTTTAAGTGGGCATTGCAACGAGGTTATGAGTATGTATTCGAAATGGATGCCGACTTCAGCCACAATCCCCAAGACTTGCCGCGACTCTACCGCGCCTGCTCCGAAGAGGGTGCCGATGTAGCCATCGGTTCACGTTA
>ULVW01030078.1_pt1 | contig 11783 bp, 3 predicted proteins | sample 1959801 | NCBI WGS metagenome assembly ULVW01 (sample SAMEA4835796, study PRJEB28245) | human gut metagenome | biome: gut microbiome; material: fecal sample | place: Denmark | collected 2008
TTCTTATAGCTTTATGCTTATTCATCGTCTTAAGAATAGTAATGAATATAAGCAATAAATTAAGAAGAGATCCAGATGGCTATACAAACGAAGAATATCTTAAACTTCGTAAAGAAGGTCATAAGAGAAAAGAAATTAAGGCTATGGAAGAAAAGAAGATTGCTGAAGCAAGAGAAGCTAGAGCTAACGCACCAAAGCCAGAGACAACCGATAGTATCTTAAAAGATATTAGAGATTTATTAAAAACTCAAAGCGAACAAGAAACAAAATAACATAAACTATTAACCTTAGTCATTAAAAGTGACTAAGGTTTTTTATCGCATTAAAAAACTCAGCTAGAGAACGTAAATTTCCTTAGCTGAGTTTAATATTTTAGGATTGTACTTAGAATAATAGCTAGTTATTAAGCTAATGTATAGCCGCTAGAACCTTTTCCAAGTTGAGAAACTGTAGCAGTAAATAAGACGTTACCTTCAGAATCTTCAACTGTGAATGTATCACCGACAACTAAGCCTCTATCTGTAAGTGCAACATCATTAACTTTAACGATAACTGGTGTAGCAGATGTGACATCATACTTATGAGATTTATCGAGCATGAAGGTTACTTTTCCATCGACGATTGCCCAGTAAAGTAAGTTAGCCCAGCTCTTACCAATCATATTACAATTTTGAGCATCTTTGACACTCTTTAATGTATAGTAGCCATAACCACTATCATTTCCTTCACAACACACTAAGAAGACATCTTCAGAAGCCATTGTGATTGTAAGATTATCTTTTCTTACTGTAGTATTGTACTTATATGAAGTTTCAGCAGTATAACCAGTTTCTGTTCTGACAAGTTTACCGAAGAAGTTATTGTTATAAGTAATATAGCCATACTTATCGATAACTAATGGAGAAGTTATAGAACCGATTTGTGCATAAGAACCACCGCTTAACTTATCTTCTTCTGTAAAGAATTCTGTAGCGTGTTCGAATGTTTCACCATTAATTGTAATGTAATCAGCAATAGTACCTGCATCATCATATAAAACAACTATATTTGTAAGTGATGGATGGAAGTAATAAGTGTATGTCTTATTAGCTAATGTTGCATTACCTCTTGCTGTTGCAGATGTTGTAAATCCATCAGTAAATAATGTTTCACCATTATATGTAATAGAAATACGTTCAGCATTGTTAGCTAAGGCAATTGTGCCAGTTGATGTTATCTTAGCGACAACTTCAGTTTCACCAGCAACAAGTTTAAAGATACCACCGACTTCTCCAACTTCTTTTGTAGAATCAATTGTCTTTGTAACTGTAGCAATTGCATCGACTGTTGTCTTATCTGTTGGAGCGTATAAGTATGAGACTTCATCAGCCTTAACGACTTTATAGATAATATTTGCAGATGAACTTACTTTAGCAAATACTGATAATGTAGCATCTTTAGAAACATAGAAGTTCTTATTGCTTCCATCAACGACAGTAAGGACACCTGGAGCGACGTATGCAATTACTAAGCTCTTAGTATATGTACTACCAACTTGTTTTAATGTGATATTAAGTAAATCACCTGAAATAGATGAAGAGACAGCACGATAAATTGTACTACCACTTGGTGTACCATAAGAGACAGAACCATATTCATCAATCGATAATACATATGTAGAAGATGAGGTTGTTGCTTGTCCATATGTTCCGAGTAAAGAACCATTATAGATCTTTTCAAGAGCTGCTGCACTCTTAGCAGATGTATCTAGTCTATATAAGACTGTGCTATCTTCGATTGTAACAGAGATAACTGTTCCTTCATAAACAACATATGAACCTGTCTTATCGCCTAATTTTGCAACACCTGTTGAATCAGCTTCGAAATTAGCAAATCCATCAAGTGATAATGTTTGATCACCAACTGTATAGTCACCAGCTAATGAGTTAGCAGAGATATATCCCCACTTTGCTGTTGAATAGGTATTAATCATAGCTTTTTCAATAATAACTTCATCGCCATCTGTGACTTCAAAGATACAACCAGCTGTACCATATGCAATATCATTCAAGGCAGTAACAGTAACTTGTCTACCTGCAGCTGAACTTGTTGTGTATAAGAAGTAAGCTACTTCATCGCCAACGATCATACATTTGATGAAGTTTTTATAGTTGCTACCAATATATGAAACTGTAACACCACTATCAGCACTTAAATCAACTTTAATAGCTGTGTCACCATTGACTGAAATAGAAGCGCTGAATACTTTAGAAATTACTTTTGTCATTGTAATCTCAACTCTATAAATTGTAGAAGATGAAGATGTGCTATATGTTTCACCGTGGAAGACATAGCCTTCTGCATCGCTACCAGTAACATAACCATAATATGTTCTATTGCTATCTTTATATGATCCAACACCATATTCGTTTAATATAACTTGGTGAGAAGATGTACTGACACTTGATGAATATGAGAATGTTCCATAAGTAGCCTTTAATGCATCTTTGTCATTCTTGAGAACTGTTAATTCTTTTGTTGTTTGATCAATAGCTGCATAGCCAACAATAGTTGTACTTCCAGAAGTTGTTAAAGCGATGTGAGTGTTATTAAGTTTATAGTAATCGTATGTTGTTCCATCACTAAAGACAATTTCACCACGTTTAGAACTTGATTCACCAAAGCCATCAATTGTAGCTGTCTTGCCGTCAGCAACTGTATAACTTCCAGCTTCACTACCAGCTAATTGCAAACCACTCCAGTCACTGCTTATGCTTGTAATCTTAGCTGTTAATAAAGCCTCACCAGCACTATCTTTAATGGTAAATACTGAACCAACTGTATTTGGAGCAATACCATTTGCTACATCGACAGTGACAATTTGTCCTGCAGCATATTCGTCAGAAGATGTGGAATAAATATATGTTGTTACGCCATCTTTAGTAATTGTTCTTAAAATCTTTTTTCTTTGATAGCCAGAGTAAGTTGTTGTATATCCATCAGTAGTTGCACCCATGAATAACATATTTGTAACTGTTCTATCACCTGTAGCTGAGATAGCTAATGCACCATTAGCAAGATAGCTACCAGTAATGCTATATGAGCCTGAACCAGAAGTTCTTGTAACTTCCATACTGAATGTTAAATCACTATTAATAACAACTTTTCCTGTGTATGTGTATGAATCATATTTGAATGTACCATTACCAAACTTATCAATGGACATTGAGTATGATTTATTAGCACCTGTGTAAGAACCAAGTAAAGCGTTATCTTCATAAACTGGAGAGACAACTTCAAATGTATAGTACTTACTAACTGTGACGCCATCAATTTCAGCTGAAACTGTGACGAGATAGAATCCCTTCTTAGTGAAGTCGACTAAGCTATAATCGACATAGCTTGATTTATCAGAAACTTCACCATCAGCAGTAACAATTGTAAAGTATGATAATAAAGCACTTTGAGCTTCACTGGCATTTTCAACCATGTTAATTGTGTAAGAAGAAACATCAACTTTAATACCATGTTCAACTGTTTCTGTTTCATAAGTCTTACCAACTAAGGAAGCAACATCAGAATCTGCTAAAACAACTTTGTTTCTAAAGTTATCGACAAAGAATGAAGCGTAAGAACCATATTGATATGAAGGTTTAACGTTAATAAATGAGGCGTTAACCATTCCATTTTCAATTGTATATGTGAAATCAATTCTTGAGACATATTCACTCTTGCTGCCCTTAAATGCACCATAGCCATAACCATCTAAGAAGACGTAAGAGCCATCAGCATTGAGATATTTACCTTCATAGCCATCTCTTGCTAAAACTTCAAATGTCTTAGCTTCGACATTTAACTTAATCTTTAAAGCAAATGTGTCGCTTGATGAATCGTAAATATAATAAATATCGTTAGTATAATCAATACCACCGTGAGTTAAGCTATTAACAGCAGAAATACTTAAATCAGCAATTTCTTTTCCATCACAAGTAACTTCAATAGCGTTAATGCTACTGATTTTAACATTAGCATCTTTACCATTAATTTTGCCTGTGTAATCACCGACATAATCTTTTTCTCTTTCTGGAATACTTGTAGATCTATTAACCTTACCGATCTTTTCTCCAGTGACAGTAAATTCTGTCATAAATCCATTGATTGTAAGAGTTGCAACTTCACCAACTTCACCTTTATAGCCAGCTGATAAAGTGATTTCTCCGACATCGTGAGAGTAATAGTAATCTGCGCTCTTCTTTTCAATTAAATCTGATTTCATACCAACCCATTTAACTTCGTTAGTATTTAAATCTTTAACTTTGAGAGCATCGATTGTATATGAAGCGCTAGAGAAGCCAGAGTTAATCAATGTGTTAGGGCCAGAGTTAACTGTGAGTCTATCGACGATTTCATACTTGCTTTCTTTAGTCATGACATAATAACGAATTGAATCGATATATTGCATCTTTTGAGCGTTGACAGGAATTAAAGATAATATTCCATCATCATAAGATAAAGTATAATCTGTTGATCCAAATGTAACAGTAGCGCTCTCACCGTCAATACCTTCTAATCGTACTAATGATGTAGTTGTGTTATTAATTGTTAAGCTACCACTCATATCAGCATTGATAGTTAACTTAGCAGTTGTTAAAACTGTTGTTGTTGTTTCGGTATCGTCATCGTTAACTTCAGTAGTTGAAGAACCGACTAATACTGTTGAATATGTACCGACTAATTCTTTATCTAAAACAATGACATCAACTGTCTTTCTGACTCCTTTATATTCAAGGGTAACGCCATAGACACCAGGAGTGAATACATCGACAATTCCACTGACCATATCAGAAGTGACTTTAACATCTTCGCCATTATCTTTAACAGTGAAGAGCGACTTTGGATCAACGACACTTCCTTCAAATACTGTAACAGCTTTTCCTGAAACTACAACTTTTGTTGGAACAGTTACATCAAAAGAAACAACTGTTGGATCGGCATCGACTCCGTCGACATAAATGGAGACTAAAACTTTGTATGTTCCTGGAGTACCAAGTTTAACAGCACTATCGTCATATGTATAATAGAAAACTCTATTAGCTACTTTAGATTGATCTTCTGTCAAGTCACAATAAATGTTATTTAATCTAACTTCAACGTTATCTTTAACTTGTTGAGCTGTTAAATTTTCACTAATTTCTAATGATTCATTAACAACTTTAATAGAAACCAAACTTTCTTTAACGACATAAGTAATTGAAAGAGTGACTTCTTCAGTGACAGCAGCACTTTCAACTTTTGAACCAGTATAAGGAACTTTAGCTGTAACTGTATATGAGCCAGCTGTGGCAAAATCGACACTTGCAGTATCGAGATATTTTGAATCTAATTCATATTCACGACCGTTAGAAATCAAGACAAAGTCTTTAGCAAAGTTGTATTTAGAAGTATCGACACTTCCTTTTTTAACAACGATCACGCTACTTGAAGCGTATTCGATTCTAAGACCTGTTTTAATTGTAACAGTAGCTGTTGCTGTCTTTTCTACACCTTGAGAAGTGTAAGAAAGTGTAATTGTATTTGTACCTAACTTGTTATAATCAATAAAACCAGAAACCATTGAATCAGTAACTGTGACAGGTTCGCCACCAACACTTATTTCAAATAAGCTCTTTAAATCAATTCGTTCTTCATCTGGATAAATAACGACATCTTTAGCATTTAAAACAACTGTAGCGTTGCTGACAACTTTAACGTTAATAACGCTAGAGATAGATGTACTATCTTGCTTATAACTTAATGTAACAGTATAATCGCCTGGAGTTTTTTGAACAGTGCTGACAACCATTTCTGGAGTGACTTGAACTGCTTTACCATCAACTACAAGTGTAAATAACTTGCTAGCATCAAAAGCATCAACTTCACCTTCTGGAAGTGTATAAGTTTGATATGCTTTTAAAACTTCTATTTTGTGATCTTCAATAACACTTACTGCAATAGTATCTGAAGCGCCATGGCATTCAACTGTAACAGTATAATCACCTACTTCTGATTTAACGTTTGAAGTAACCATATCGTCAGTTACTTCTACTGCTTCTCCATCCATAGTGACACTAAAAAGGGATTTAAAGTCATATGTTTCAACTTCCATAGTCTTTAAAGTGACAGTTTTTTGTGAAGCTTCAACTTTATAGATTGTTTCTTCAACATTAACGATAGCTTGTGCTTTAACTCCGTGATAGTCAACATTGACAACATAGACACCCTTTTCAGCTTTAACAGCACTTGTATCGATGACGTCATCTGTAACATCAACGCTATCACCATCGACCGTAATGCTAAACAATGTCTTAAAATCAAATCCTTCAACGTTACGATCTTTAATGTTAAATAATGTTGAACCTGGGCCAGTGACAACAATTTCAGAAGCAGCAACAGTAATTTTCTTTTCGACATAAACTGTTGGATCAGCAACTGAAGTAGCTCTAACTAAAGCTTCAGTTTCTTCGTAGATAGGTCCTTTTGTAGTAACAACGCCATCGACGACTGTAATATCGTTACTTGTTGTTGACCAAGTAACGCTCTTGTCGTCAACACCTTTAACAGTTGCTGTTAAAGTTAATGGGTGTTTATTTGCAACGACGTTTTCCCCTTCAATAGTAACGACAACTTCTTCTTTTGTCGAAGAACTAACTGATGAGCTAGTTGACGATATAGGTCCTGTTGAAGAAGATGTAGAAGTAGAAGAAGATGGTGTGGTGGATGATGTTTGTCCATTGTTGTTATTGCAACCTGTTACAACAGCAGCAAAAGTTGCAAGTGTCAATGGATAAACAAGCAATTTTCTTTTTGAGATTTTACTCATAATTTTTTCCTTTCCTTTTATTAAATAAAGACCTAAGGTAACAATTAGATACCCTAGGTCAAATCAAAATTAATTTTTAATGATTATTTACTAGAGTAATATTAATACTCACTTAACTTATAGGCGTTCATATAAATTGTACGATAGCCTAAGTTTTCAAAGCGAATGAGGATATCAGCATCTTCATTAGCAAATGAAGCATATTTACTACTTTGAGTATCCTTTTCGTATCTATCGCCTGATAATCTTTCATATCCCTTAGCAGAGACAATTTCACCAAAAGCAGCCATTAATTCTGTCCAGTCAGTAATTCTGTGGTTAGAATCAAGGTTGACGCTAGAAAGGTTGAAACCAACACTAGCTCTACCATTAGAATTGTAATCTAATGAAACTTTGAGTGAGAAACTGTCACCGAAGACATCTCTGAAGTCTTGTGGATTTGGGAATGAAGATGATTTATCACCGAACATTTTATTTAGGACAACATCTGCTGTTGCGTTTGTATATCCACTGTTATAAGCAGTTTCATATTCGCCGTCAAATTCTGACCAGTCAGCAGCGACAACTCTTGGTCTATAGTTATCGAACGTGTCATCGTCAAGTGCAGTTGTTCCAACGTTGCTATATGTTGTTGTAATATAACCGACATAAGCACCATAAATTAATTCATATGGATAGACTGTCTTAAGGAGATTACCTTCACTATCGACTGTAATTGATAAGCTTGTATCGACATCAGCAAAAGAGTTAGAAGCGTTAGAGTGAGCTGAGACTTGTGGAGCAATTTGATTATTAATTGCAGAATCTCTTAGTGTAAATGTATAAGATGTAACACCAGCAACTGTACTGATAGATGGTTCACCAAATACTTCAGCAGCAAAATTGAATTGTGGCATTCTATCAAACATATCACCTGTATATTGTCTCTTGCAAGCTAATGCTTGGTTAGATGCATCGTATGCGAAATAATCATATGTACCATTCTTATTATCTTTGTAACCTGTCCATTCAATGCCATATGGATCGTCCATATAGGATGTATAGGCAATTGTTCTCTTTAAGAGGATTGCATCAGCTGTGACATAACCATCTAAGCCAGCACTACCTGTAGCTGAAGATGTTGGAAGCTTTTTATTAGCAACACCTTGATTTCTCATATATGAGCTTTCATTAGAGGAAGCAGTATATGTTGATGTATCGACAGCTTTGAATGTGTAGTTTTTAACCCCCTTCATCTTGTCGATAGCTGTTTGTAAGAGTGATGTATATTCTGTAGCAGCATATGGAGTTATATCTGGGACTTTTGTTGTTCCGATGTTATCGAATGTTAAATCGATAGTTGTCCATGAAGCACTATCAGCATCTGTAGCTGTGCCATCGCTTGAGCCGTAGTAAAGAACTTCTGTAGAAGCGCTGAGACTTGTAATCTTTTCGTTATCGCATGTAATAGAAAGTTCTAATAATGTATCAGAAAGAATTGGAGTTAATGAGTAGGAAAGATATGTCATTAAGTATAAATCTGTTTCGGTTGTTTGATCGATTGTATATTCATACTTATCGCCATCATCAGAAAGTTTGAATTTGTTAACATCTAATTGAGCGATGTGGTTCCATAAGTGGTTTTCTTCCCAAAGGTTGTAGTAACCAGCGTAGTTAACATCTTCTTTAGAAGCAACTTTGTTATCTTTATCAATATATTTTTGGACTAAAGCATGTCCTGATTTGCCATTAGCATCAACTAAGCCATCTGTTTCGCCCTTTGAATAAGAAGTTTCGTTATGTGTTACTTCAACACCGTTTCTAATGACCCAATAGCTTCCTTTCCAAGCGTCTTGTTCCATTTCAACTTTCATACCATAGTTATGTGTTGTTTCTGGTTGACCTGGAGATGTGAAATCTTTATAGTGATCTGTTAATGTTCCGTTAACAGTAATAGAAGCATTACCTAAGTCTTCTAACATTTGACTTGTAAGTTTACCGACTTGACCAACTGACTTCTTTCTCTTAAGTGTAATTGTCTTTGTTGCTGACTTTTCAGTGTTAGCGACAGAAGTAGCTGTAATACCTACTGTAATATCGATTGATAATGGTTCACCGACATATGTAACTAAGCCGTTTTCAACTGTAACTAATGTACTATTTGAGCTCCAAGTAACTGCTGTATTTTGAGTACCTGTAACAGAGACTTCTAATTGAATTTGTGGGTTTGTTGCAGCTGTATCAATTTCACTTGGGCCAGAGATTGAAACAACGATTGTTTCTACAACTGTAGAACTACTAACTGGAGTTGTAGTTGAAGAGTTACCACCAGTACTACTTGATGTATTAGTGGAACTAGAGTTGTTATTCTTGTTACCGCAGCCTGTTAAAATTAAACTACCAAGAGCTGCAACAGCTAAAATTTTTGATTTTTTCATAATTTTTTCTCCTTTTTATTTGATTGATTATTTATTTGATGTTTGAAGGGGTTTTAAATACGTAGATATATAAGTCTAATGACGAGTCTACTGGTAAGACCGTATAACCGTCTTTATCGTAGCCACCATATGAATTTCTTACAAATCCTTCATCAATTAATTCTTGTTTAACTTTTGCAAGTGATTTATTAAGAGAATAATCTGCATCGACTGCGACATCATAATAAATTTGGTAACAAGGAGTATAAACACCTGTTCCTGGAACGTTATATAAAGTGTTCAAAGCTAAACCGAATGTATCTCCCAAAACATTGTCGAAGAAAGGTAAGACATCTAAGACTTCAGCGCCTAAGACATTTGTTAATGCTTGGTCACCAGGGAGTGTTGAATCATCTGTACCTAAGTTTTCAGCTGAATAATAGAAGTCGACGTCTGCCCAACTTGTTGGAACGACTTTTGGTGTAAATTGAATACTTGTAGCTTCTTCTGGAAGTGTAGTTGTATCAAAATCATAGAATTCTAATTCAACTATGCCGTACATAATACCCATATTGAAGTAGAATGTTGCATATGTAATGTATCCATCGTTAGAAACTGTAACTTGTGGAACATAGTTTGTGTTTCCATTTACACTTCCTTTAGTTGAATATAAACCATAAAGTGGATAATCGCTACCGAATCCTTGATATAAAGTACTTGCAACATAGCACATATCTTCATATACAGAGTAAGTAGCTTCTTTTTCTTTAGAATTCCAGGCGTATCCTGGATTAAAGATAGCTGCATCAAATTCAAAAGATGGTGCCTTATCTGTTACGTTGCCTTTATATGATCTAAATGCTTCAAATGAACCGTCTTTATTTGGTATGTAATAGTTATATGTATTTTCATCAATTTGTCTATAACCAAATGGTGAAGTATAAGTATAATCTAATGCACCTTGACTAACTTTAGCTGTGAAAGGCTTATAGAACATTTCTGTTGGAGTGACAGTTTCTTCATAACCAGTTATGGATTGTGAGCCTGTAGAATAATCGTAAGCTTGCATTGTTAATCTAGTCTTGTAACTGCTTAAACTATGCATCTTTTCTAATGCATTTTTAAGTAATCCATGTGCATCTTCTTCATAAGAATATGTTGGAAGAGCTGGAATATTAACTAAATCTCCAGAGTTAAATGAAGAAGTTAATGTTTGAATTACTCTATAGCCTGAAACTATTCTATAGTCATAATCACTCTTTAATTGAATAGCGATGATTTCATCATCAGAAATAACTAAAGATAATGTCTTTGGTTCAAAATCATATGGAGTTAATGCAGATGTAGCGCGAGTTAAGAAATTTGTATCGCTACCTGTGTACTCATACATCCATGTATCTCTATTAAAGGTAAAATCAGAAACTTTAATGTTGATAAATGGATTATATAATCCTGAATTTTCCCAAGTGATTGGTAAGCCATAATCATCTTCCAAAGCGACGTATTCTTCAGAGTTCATCAATGAAATTTGGACTTTATTTGCATAACCGTCTTTATTTGCGTAGTAAATTCTACCGCTATTTGTATCGCCTGTATAATCTGCAACCCATCTGTTGTGTTCCATATATGTATGGACTGACATATCAGATGTACCAACTAATGATGTCGATGTAATTCCATAAATATCGATGTGGTTTTCACCGGCAAAATCAATTTTTTCATCTTTTAATAATGAAAGCATTTCATCTGTCAATTCTGGTTGAGCTTCAGGAGCTAATACTGTGATGGTATAAGATGCTGATTTGGTGTTATCAGCGACAGAAGTAGCTGTAATTGTAACTGTCGTATCAACCGTTACTTCTTTTATAACAATAACTGTACCATCAGAAACAGCAACAACATTACTATCTGTCGACCAGATAACAGCAGTGTTGGCTGAACCAGTTACTGTTGCGAGTAGGTTTATGGTGCCACCATATCTAACAGATGTAGGACCTGAAATGGCAACATTAACCGTTTGAGTACTTGAGTTTGATGTGCTTGAAGAGCTTGTATTTGGAGTAGAAGAAACTGTGGTGGATGAAGTGTTTCCCCCATTTCCATTACAAGAAGCAACGAGCAAACTTACCAGAGCTAAAGTTAAAATGGATAAGTGTTTTTTCATATTTACCTCTTATTTAAAAACATTTTTCTTTCTTATGATATTGTTTGTAATTGCCTCAGTTCTTCCTTTCCCGCACTATGAGGATCAATTTAACATTAATATAAATATAAGCACTGAAGATGTCAATTAAAATCACACATTTTTACATGTTTTTTTCAATAAAGCATCATTCAGTGCTTATGTAAACGTTTACATTTTTTCTCTTATATTTCTTTTATTAATATAAGTATTCGGCAGAAATAGAAACATCCCTACCTGATATATTTTTATAAGCAATTCTGAAGCTAGTAATTTTTTCTTCGCTTAGAACAACATTGAAAGAAATATCACCATTAACATCAGTATCTGAGACATTTAAGAAAGCCTTAGCGTTTGTTTGGCTAAC
>ULVW01005459.1_pt1 | contig 11767 bp, 9 predicted proteins | sample 1959801 | NCBI WGS metagenome assembly ULVW01 (sample SAMEA4835796, study PRJEB28245) | human gut metagenome | biome: gut microbiome; material: fecal sample | place: Denmark | collected 2008
GTACATACTGCGGTCGAGATCCGATTGTTTGTGTTCTATTCTGACACCTATCGAGAAGTTTTTTGCCTGCATAGTAACGTTGCGGTTTTTTAGAAGATAGAATACATCTCTTGCACTGTGACCTATGGCAAGGATCACGTTGTCGGTTTCGATGGTAATTTCAGTATTGTTTTTTATATAGCTTATGGCTTTAATTCTGCCGTTTTCGGTATCATAGCCGCAGAATTTTGCGCCGAATATTACATCGCCGCCGAGTGAAACAATATCGTTTCTGATATTTTTAACTGTTGCTGAAAGCTTATCAGTGCCTATATGAGGTTTTGCGTCGTACATAATTTCTTCGGGCGCACCGTGACGGACAAACTCTTCAAAGACTATCCGTGACAGCGGGTCGTTTACGCCTGTGTTGAGCTTGCCGTCCGAAAAAGTACCAGCACCGCCCTCGCCGAACTGCACGTTGCATTCTGTATCGAGTATGCCTTTTTCCCAGAATAAGCGTACTTTTTCCTTGCGGCTGTCTACGTCAAGACCGCGTTCAAGCACTATCGGTCGCACTCCGCACTGCGCAAGATACAGCGCCGCAAACATTCCCGCAGGACCAAAGCCGATTATCACGGGACGATTTGAAAGTTGTGCTTTTCGGGGAAGAGAATACGGTGTTTCTTTATATAAGGAAACATTTTTGTTTCCCGTATTCTTTTTTAGTATGCCGTTTTCGTTATCATATTGAAAAGCAACCGTATAGACAAAATGTATATCGTCCTTGTGGCGGGCGTCAACAGAACGTCTGATTATTTTGATGTCAGTCGGTTTAAGCTTTTCAAGCTTTAATTTTTTGCTTATAAATGTCGCTATGTCGCCCGTTGTATGTTCGAGCGGCATTTTTATATTGCTGTATTTGATCATTACTTACTCCAATAAAGAAAGGCTTGCATTCATACCTGCGGTATAACCGCTTTTCCATGCCCAGTCGAGATTATATCCGCCGCATCTTCCCTGAATATTGAGTATTTCGCCGCAAAGGTATAATCCGCTTGCTTTGAGCGATTCCAGCTTATCTGAAACTTCATTTGCCGGTATACCGCCGCAGGTAATCTGCGCAAGGCTCCAGTCGGATACTCCTTTAACTGGATATCTGCTGTCTTTTGCGGCAGTGCAAATCAGAGATATTTCCTTTGGCGTTATTTCACCGCAGGTTTTTGAAAAGACGACACCAACCTTTTTCAGTATAGCCTGACCTATGCGTTTGTGATATATTCCTGTCAGAAGTTCTTCACAAGGAAGCGTAGCCCTTATTTCAGCCGAGCTTTTTATTATGTTGTATAGCTCTTCTTTGCCGAGCGTGGGTGCTGTATCAAGCGATATCTCGCTTTTGTCAACATACTTTGCGGCTGTTGCCGACAGATTGAATATGCAGATACCTGACAGAGCGCCGTCTGCGAACTGGACTTCACCTGACTGCCTGTCAATTATCTTTCCGCCTGCAAGCAGTGAAACATCGGCTGCGATACGCAATCCCTTTACCGCTTTTACAAGTCCGACATCTGTTCTTATAGGGGCTAATGCAGGATATAGCTTAGTTGACGAGTGTCCTAGCTTTTTACACAGCGCATATCCGTCACCTGTAGTTCCGAGTGACGGGGCGGCTTTTCCGCCGGTGGCAATTATAACGCGTCTTGTTCTGACCTCTGTTTCTCCGTTAGTTATGATAAAGCAGTTTTTTGCTTTCTTTATATCTGCGACAGAATATTCGCAGATTGTATTGATACCGGCAAAATCAGCGGCAAATCGCAGTGTGTCAAGCACCGATGCAGCCGTATTGCTGAAAGGATACACTCTGCCGGTATCATCTGCACGGCAGAGCAGTCCCAGGGAAGAAAAGAATTCTTCCGAATTTTCTATATCGCCGCTTATATACGACAGTAACTCAGTGTCGCCGTCATAGTCGTCTGCCGAGATGAAGCTGTTTGTAAGGTTGCATCTTCCGTTACCGGTAGATAATATTTTTTTGCCGACCCTTGGCAGTTTTTCGAGAATGGTTATATTGTTACAGCCGTATCGTGCGGCGGCAATGCCTGCAACCAGTCCTGATGCGCCGCCGCCGACAATTGCTATATCGGTATCAATTATTTTCATTTCTGCTCCGTTCAAAGAAGTTAATTAAATTTATAATCCGTTAACATAAGAAGTATAACATATTATCATTCGGTAAGCAAGAGGTTTGCTTTAAATGCAGATTGTATGGGAAAATCTGCGGAGTACAGGAGGATAACAAAATGGACGACAGAATAATGAAACTTATAATTGCGCTTGGTAAGTTTTCGGCTCAGCCAAGGCAATACAGAATAATGGATGGACTTAACGCGAGCGAAACAGGCATTTTCTGGGCAATGACACAGATCGTTGCGGAAAGACCCGATACCGAGCTGTTCGGACTGAGCGAGCTTAACAGCTATCTTAATTTTACCAGACCGAATCTTTCACAGACTGTCAACAAGCTGGAGGATAAGGGCTATGTTGAGAGGGTCGTTCTTAAGAATGACAGAAGGGTAACATACATCAGACTCACAGAAAACGGCAGAGCAACGGCAAAAGCAAAATATGACGAGATATTCACACGACTTGAAAATATAGCAAAGATACTCGGCGAAGAGGATACAGATAAGCTTATCGAGCTTGTTCTGCGTTTTGCAAACGCTTACGAAAAGTCGGCTGAACTGAAGTAAGAGAAAGGGAGCATAGTATTTGTGTAAAATATTCGGGTATCTCAAAAACAGCATACCGCAGGTTTTGCTGATAATTGTACTGCTTATAATTCAGGCTTGGGGCGACCTTACCTTACCGCAATACACATCGGATATCGTGGATATAGGTATACAGAACGGCGGTATAGAAAATGCGGCGGCAGATGCGCTGAGCGTTGACAGCTTTAATGCGCTTGAAGCGTTTATGAATGATGAGCAGAAAAGCATATTTGTAAAAAGCTATACTCTTGTGAAAAAAGGGGAAGCGACCGATTCTCGGAAAGACCGCTTTCCTGCGTCAAAAGACAATGATGTGTATTTTCTGAATGATATTACTTCAGATGAAAAGACACAGCTTATTGATGCCATAGGAATACCTATGACTGCGGCTGAAATGATGAGAGAACTTTCTTTTGAAGATTTTTCGGCTATGGCAGAAAAGCAGGGAGTGGCTCTGCCTTTCACATCGTTTGAACAGGCAGGACAGGCTCTCGGAATTGAAGAAGGTAAAGCGAATGCTCTGACGATCATTACCGCACTTGCAGGCGCGGGAGCGATGGGCGATACTGATTTATCGGCATCTCTTGATAAATTATCGGATATGCCCGGAACTATTACCGAGCAGTCGGCAGTACTTTTTGTAAAGAATGAATATTCATCTCTCGGCGTTGATATGAACGCCTTACAGCAGAGCTATCTGCTTTCAACCGGCGGAAAAATGTTGCTTATCGCACTTCTTATGATGGCGGTATCCGTGACTGTCGGTTTCTTTGCTGCTACAACAGCGGCAAAGGTCGGAAGAGATTTACGGGCTAAGGTGTTCAAGAATGTTGTCGGTTTCTCAAGCGCCGAGATCGACAAGTTCTCCACGGCAAGTCTTATTACCAGAAGCACGAACGATATACAGCAGATACAGATGGTTATTGTAATGCTTCTGAGAATGGTTATATACGCTCCGATACTCGGTATAGGCGGAGTATTTATGGTACTGACTACCGGTACGGGTATGGCGTGGATCATTGCGCTTGCGGTAATAGTGATCTTTGCCGTTGTAATGGTGCTTATGAAGATTGCGATGCCTAAATTCAAGCTGATGCAGAAACTGGTCGATAAGCTGAACCTTGTTGCAAGGGAGATACTTACCGGTCTGCCTGTTATCCGTGCCTTCAGCCGTGAAAAATATGAAGAGGATCGTTTTGATAAGGCAAACAGGGATCTTACGTCAACGATGCTGTTTACAAACCGCACAATGACATTTATGATGCCGCTTATGATGATGATAATGAACCTTATCACTGTTCTTATCATATGGGTAGGCGCCGGTCAGATATCGGACGGTTCGCTCCAGGTCGGTGATATGATGGCATTCATAACTTACACAATGCAGATAGTAATGTCGTTCCTTATGCTGACTATGATATCAATAATGTTGCCGAGAGCCGCAGTTTCGGCAGACAGGATAAACGAAGTCATAACAGCAAAGAAGAGTATCGAAGACAAGCCCGGTGCAGGAACTTTCGACAAGTCAACGCTCAGAGGCAATGTTACATTTGATCACGTTTCGTTCCGCTATCCCGACGCAAAGGAAGATGTGCTGACGGATATATATTTCACTGCAAATGCAGGCGAAACAACAGCCATTATAGGCAGTACGGGAAGCGGCAAATCAACGCTTATCAATCTTATTCCCAGATCCTTTGATGTTACTGCCGGCAGGATCACTATTGACGGTACGGATATAAGAGATGTGACACAGCATTCTCTTCGCGAAATAATCGGTCTTGTGCCGCAGAAAGGCGTATTGTTCTCAGGTACTATCGACAGCAATATAAAATTCGGAGCAGAGAACGCAAGCGAAGAAACAGTAAAGCTTGCCGCTGATGTTTCACAGTCGTCTGAATTTATTGACAGCAAGCCGCAAAAATACAATGAACCTGTTTCTCAGGGAGGTACAAATGTATCGGGCGGACAGAAACAGCGTCTGTCAATTGCTCGTGCAATAGCGAAAGAGCCAAAAATATACCTGTTTGACGACAGTTTCTCGGCGCTTGACTTCAAGACAGACGTCAAGCTCAGAAATGCACTTGCCGATAATATTCACGACTGTACGATAATCATCGTTGCACAACGTATAAGTACAATACTTAACGCCGACAAGATAGTCGTACTTGATGAAGGTAAGATAGCCGGTATAGGAACTCACGGACAGCTTATGCAGAGCTGTGAGGTTTACAGACAGATAGCACACTCGCAGTTATCCCAGAAAGATCTTGCTGCAATAGACAATTCAAAGGGGGTTACTGACAATGAGTAATTCTCATAGAAGAGGACTCGGCGCACCTGTGGAAAAGGCAAAGGATTTCAAGGGCAGTCTCGGAAAACTTGCAAGATATATGAGTGAATATAAACTTGCGCTTGTTTTCGTTGTGATCTTTGCCATAACATCAACTGTTTTCAATATAATCGGTCCTAAGCTGATGGGTAATGCCATAACGGAGATTTTCAACGGCATTATTGCTAAGGTGAACGGTACGGGCGACGTAAACTTTGATACGCTCGGCGCTATACTTCTTTTGCTTATAGGATTTTATCTTATCAGCAGTATCTGTTCGTTTATACAGGGCTGGCTGATGACCGGCGTATCACAGAAGGTCAGCTACAGACTGCGTAAGGAGCTTATTGCAAAGATAAACCGTCTGCCGATGAATTATTTTGACCGCAGTACAAACGGCGAAGCTCTTTCACGAGTTACAAACGATGTAGATACTCTTGCACAGAACCTGAATCAGAGTATAACACAGCTCGTCACATCGATAACGACAATTATCGGTGTGCTTGTTATGATGCTGTCTATAAGCCCGCTTATGACGCTTGTGGCAATTCTTATATTGCCGGTATCGCTGGCACTGGTGCTTATTGTTGTAAAGATATCGCAGAAATACTTCAAGTCACAGCAGGAGTATCTTGGTCATATAAACGGACAGGTTGAAGAGGTATACGGCGGTCATAATATCATAAAGGCTTTCAACAGGGAAGAACGTGTTATAAAAGACTTTGATGAAGCTAATGATATCTTATACAAATCGGCTTGGAAATCACAGTTCTTCTCAGGCATAATGATGCCGGTCATGACCTTTGTCGGAAATCTCGGTTATGTCGGAGTTGCCGTACTCGGTGGTCTCCTTGCCGCAAACGGAACAATTATGGTCGGCGATATACTGTCGTTTATTCAGTATGTAAAGAACTTCACACAGCCGATAACACAAATGGCACAGGTATCAAGTATGCTCCAGTCAACAGCCGCTGCCGCAGAGCGTGTATTTGAATTCCTGGCAGAGGACGAAGAAGAGCAATGTGCAAAGGAACACGCTATGCTTACAGATACGTCTGGCAATACAAGAAATGTGACAACACTTGATATTACCGGTGATGTAACGTTTGAACACGTCCGTTTCGGCTACACCCCCGAAAAGATAATCATTAATGATTTCAGTGCAAACGTAAAGCAAGGTCAGAAGATAGCAATCGTTGGTCCTACCGGCGCAGGAAAAACAACCATTGTCAAACTGCTTATGCGTTTCTATGAGCTTAACGGCGGAAGGATACTCATTGACGGGTATGACATAGCAGACTTCGACAGGAGCGAGCTTAGAGAGCTTTTCGGAATGGTGCTTCAGGATACCTGGCTGTTCAAGGGCAGTATTATGGAGAATATCCGATACGGAAAGCTTGATGCGACAGATGATGAAGTTATTGCCGCCGCAAAAGCGGCTCACGTTGACCATTTCATAAGGACGCTTCCGGGCGGTTATGATATGGAACTCAACGAGGAGGCATCCAACGTATCGCAGGGTCAGAAACAGCTTCTTACAATAGCAAGAGCGATTCTTGCAAATAACAAGATACTGATTCTTGACGAGGCTACAAGCTCAGTTGATACCCGCACAGAGATACAGATACAAAAAGCTATGGACAACCTTATGAAGGGCAGAACAAGCTTTGTTATCGCACACCGCCTGTCTACTATAAAAGACGCTGACCTGATACTGGTGCTAAAGGACGGAGATATTATCGAGCAGGGTAACCACGAGGAGCTTTTGGAGAAAAACGGCTTCTATGCAGAGCTTTATAATTCTCAGTTTGATAGCTGATATGCCGCACTTTTTGCATAGTTTTTAAACAGAACTTGCAGATTTGGCGCACGAACTATTGACAATTACTGAAAAAAGCTGTATAATAATAGCGGCAAAGGCGCAAAGCAGAAATGTTTTGCGCCTTTTTTATATTGTGTGGACAGCAGGAAGGTATAAATATGGATAAGAAAGTATTTAAAGACAGACTTGCAGAAAATGAATATGAAAATATAAATGTACTACAGCTTTTCGGATTGCAGGATGACGTTTATGTCGGCGGCAGTATTGAGATTTATCACAAGCCATGCGGACATACCGATACCGTTATATTCAGGCAAGGAATTTATGAGAATACCGTCAACGATTGCATAAACGATTATTGCAGTGAATGCAGACGAAAAATGAATAACACCGTTGAATTTGTCAAGAGTTATATTGAGTGGCTGTATGTTGACGTGATTACCGATATTCACGGCAGAAAGTCGATACTTGAAGACGGCGATTACAGGGAATTTTTCAAGAGCGATATCAATCTCGATAAATTTGTAAAGCAGAATTATATCGATTCTCCGATTGAACTTATGACCGCCATTGACAGGTTTATTTCAGATAATCCACGTTCGTTTACCGATGAAAGCGGAAGAAACGTATCTACCGTCAAGATAGATACGATCAAGAATCGTATAACTCATTTCAGGAATAAATGCGGTATTTCCAGAAAAGAACTTTCAGACAAGACCGGAATAGCTTTCAAGACTGTAGAAAATTATGAACTCGGCCGTACCAAGCTTACCTCAATAGCGGTTGACAATGCTTTCAGGATAGCACAGGTACTCGGAATAAGCGCAGAATATCTTATATAGCGAATCTTGACAATACGCCCAAAAGCGAATATACTTATATCAACACCAGATTTGCGGAGGTAATCATTTGTTACAGGATGTTGTATCTGTTTCGCTCCCTGTGAACGAGCGGATGAGAATAAAAAAGAATCATTTTGAACCGTATAACCTTACCGGTAAAGAGAAACGTATCTGCATAGTTACCGGTATACACGGTGACGAGTTGGAAGGGCAGTATGTTTGCTATGAACTTATAAGAAGGCTTGGTGAGAACGGACATCTTCTGAACGGTATTGTTGACATATATCCGTCTATGAATCCGCTTGGAATGGATTCGATAAAACGTGAAATGCCGATATTTGACCTTGATATGAATATGATATTTCCGGGTTCGGAAACAGGTGCGGTCGCAGAGCATATAGCAGCCGCTATCATGAACGATATAAAGGGTGCGGATATATGTATCGACATCCACGCAAGCAATATATTCCTGCGTGAAATTCCGCAGGTGCGTATTTCGGAAGAAACTGCGCCGAAGCTGTTGCCCTATGCCAAAATGCTGAATGTTGACTTTATATGGGTACATTCAAGCGTTACCGTTATGGAGGCTACTCTCTCGCACAGCCTTAACAAAGAGGGAACACCGACACTTGTTGCTGAAATGGGTGTTGGAATGCGTATAACCAAGTCTTACGGCGATCAGCTCCTTGACGGAATATTCAACCTGATGGCTGAGATGGGAATATGGACAGGTGAAACGAAGAAGGTTTCTCATCCTATTGTTTCTACAGACGGAAACGTATCGTTCATATATTCGGATACATCCGGTATTTTTATGCCTGCAATAAAGCACTGGGCAGGAATATCCAAGGGAGATCATATAGGCGATATACTCGATCCGCTTTCGGGTGCTGTCGAACAGGAAATATTCGCACCTTGCAGCGGTATTGTATTTACGCTGCGTGAGTACCCCGTTGTATATGAAGGCTCGTTGCTTGCAAGAATACTCGGAGGGTGCTGAAATGAATAAAGAAAACATAGTTACATTAAAATCGCCTTACCGTGATGATTTTCAGATAAACGGATACAGATTCGGTAAGGGTGAAAAAACCTGTTGTATAGTCGGTGCAATGCGTGGCAACGAGGTTCAGCAGTTATATGTATGCTCACAGATTATAAGAGCCCTTTCAAATATTGAAAAGAAGGGTGACATGGCTCACGGTAAGCAGATTATGGTTATTCCATCGCTGAATCCGTTTTCGATGAATATCCAGCGCCGTTTCTGGTCGGTTGACAATACCGATCTTAACAGAATGTTTCCCGGTGACGCACACGGAAAGACCACACAGAGAATAGCCGCAGGCATATTCGATTTTATAAAGGAATATCAGTATGGCATACAGTTTGCTTCATTCTATATTTCCGGTGACTTTATACCTCATGTAAGAATGATGGATACAGAGCATAAGAACATAGGACTTGCGAATTTGTTCGGTCTGCCGTATATACTGCTCAGAAAGCCAAAGCCGTTTGACACAGCAACACTGAACTTCAACTGGCAGAACTGTGATACGAGCGCATTTTCCGTATATACAAACGAAACAGAGCATATTGACGAAGAATCGGCAAATATAGCGGTTAGCGCTGTACTGCGTTTTTTGTCGAGAATGGGCGTCATAAAGTATCAGAGTCACGGCGGTTATATGGCAACTACGCTTGAAGAAGAGCATCTGATGTCTGTTCACGCACAGAGCGGCGGAATATACCGCAGGATAAAACAGCCCGGCGATGAGGTGGAGCAGGGCGATGTAATGGCAGAGATACTCGATCCCTTTGAAGGCACGGTTAAGGAAGAAATCAAGTCGCCCGCAAACGGAATAGTGTTCTTTGCACATAAATCACCGCTTGTACTCGAAAATTCGGTAGTGTATAAAATAATCAAAAGACTTCATATATGATCGATATATCCGCGCCGTAAAAGACGCGGATATATTTTATACAAAAAATCAGCCGCACAGGTCTGGTACTACCTGTGCGGCATTTTAAGGTGTTGATTGACGGAAAAGCGTGGATAGTGTTGTTGCTGTCATCGGTGCAGTTTCTTATGATGGGGTTAATTTTTAGAATATTACCGATGGTATCTGAGTATTGCGGAATGACTTTTAAAAAACACCTTCATATATATAAACGTATGAAACGCAAAAACCTGACATTAAAAATTGCCAAAATCAAAGATTTTGTATGAATGCACAAATAAATTTAAATTTATTGTGCAATTAAACCAGAACATATATGCTAAAAATGGATATAAATGATAGAAATGTTTATATTGTCAATTTTATTGATTCAGATTCAAACGATGAGCTTTTAAGCTTGTTATTTTCAATAAGCTTTTGTAGCTGAGCAAACTTTATCCGAAGTAAATGCGGTGCAGAAAAAGAAATCTACTTTATCATTGATGGGATTAACTTGACATATATTACAATTCACGGTATAATATGAATATACATTTACTGTAATTGTGTCAAATATTCGTCTTAGTTCTCTATGCTCGTATAATGCTCCGGTTATATTTAACCCATATCAACAGATACGCCGTTATGTTATGCATGAGGTGATTTAATATGAAGCATCTGAAAAAAATTATCTTTGTTGTGTTGCCTTTAGCTATCTGGGTGACTATGATTTTTTATCATGGAATAATTTTAAAACCGTTCACGGATTTAATGATGAATATATCAGCGCCGTTTGTATTGAGCTTTGTTCTTCATACTATTGCCCAATTGCTCGTAATAAGCTCGCTGACAGTGACGGCAGTAAAGAAGTTCGGTTATAAATTAAAGTATTCGATTATTTCAGTTGTGTTAATGTATGTGCTTTTTGCAATCTTGTCCCCACCGTCAATTTATATGTTTGTGTTTACGGGAGGAGTGCAAATAGGCTTTGCATCTGGTCAGCCTGCAATGCCATTCTGGTTAGCTTCCCTTTTCATAACTGTGCAATACGGTATTGTTATGCTGATAACAACGCTGATTGCTTGCAGAAAGAAGTGTGCAAGTGATCAAAAATGAAGATTTATTTTCAATATTTGCCGTTATGTTATGCATGAGGTGAATTAATATGAAGCATCTGAAAAAATTAAACTTTGTTGTGTTGCCTTTAGCTATCTGGGCGATTACGGTTATCTATGTACTGCTTAACAAGTTTATCGGCACGTTCACTCAAAACATGGAGCCTTCTCCCGTTATTCTGACTATTCTTGTTTTAATATTTAACTTGGGATTACAGCTTTTAATAATATGTGCAAGCACAATTTATGCGGTGAAAAAGCTTGATTTAACTCTCAAAAGGGTAGTAATATCATTGCCGATTTTGTACTTGTTGTTTGGATTGTTTTCCCCGCCGTCAATATACTTGTTTGTATTTACAGATAAATGGAGTTTCTTTTCTGCACAATATCCTGCCATGCCATCTTGGAAAGCGTCAATTTTCATAACTGTGCAATACGGTATCGTTATGCTGATAACAACGCTGATTGCTTGCAGAAAGAAGTGTGCAAGTGATCAAAAATGAAGATTTATTTTTAATATTCGCCGGTATGACGGATATAGTTTTCGGCAAAGATTACAGAAAGGAAAAGATAACAATATGAAAAAACATCCGTTGCTTTTTAATTACATATTATTCGTAAAGAAGGCGTATATTTTCATCTCTATTATAATACTTTCGCTGGTTGTTTTAACAGGTTGTCCCCTAAGGATAAGCGCACGAGAAGAGGCAGAGGACATTGTTGCCACTGTAATCGAGTATATCAATAAAGGGGATTCTGAAGGACTAATCGCATTGTTCTGTGAAGAGGTTAAAGAAAACTATGAATTAACCGCTGATGTTGATATACTGTTTAATATGTTTGACGGCGAAATAACATCTTATGAAGTTTCTGCCGTAGCATCAGGCGAAAAATCAGAACTTTTCGGAAAAAGTTCTTATAACATAAGAGCAATTGTCGAAGCATACGTTGATGACAAGGAATACAGAATAGAAGTCA
>ULVW01046944.1_pt1 | contig 11726 bp, 8 predicted proteins | sample 1959801 | NCBI WGS metagenome assembly ULVW01 (sample SAMEA4835796, study PRJEB28245) | human gut metagenome | biome: gut microbiome; material: fecal sample | place: Denmark | collected 2008
AGCGCAAGACCATCACAATAAAGCTCCTGGACGACACCGGAGCAGAGGGCCCGAGCTGGGAGATAATCAATGCATGGCCCACGCATTACACCGCGCCTGACCTCAACGGTCTCGGCGGCGAGGTGGCTATCGAGACTCTGGAGATATGCCACGAGGGCGTAAACAGAATAGACGGCGGATCAATGGACTCCGCAACACCGTCTGAGAACTGATGAACAGTAACTGAAAACAGAACCGCCGTCGGTTCTTCGGTGCGACCGTTGAGCCGATGGCGATATCTGGTTTTTTCAGGCCGGAGGAAAAAATGAGCTTTCAGACAGAATTTGAATTTGAACTCCCCAGAGGGTATGTCGACCAGAACGGCGAGGTGCATAAGCACGGCGTCATGAGGCTGGCGACTGCCGCTGATGAAATAATGCCGCTGAGGGATCCGCGCGTTCAGCAGAACCCGGGGTACCTGACGGTGATATTGCTTTCCCGCGTGGTAACGAAGCTGGGAACATTGCAGGCGATAAACAACCGCGTAATCGAGAACCTGTTCACCATCGACATGGCGTATCTGCAGGATCTCTACCAGCGCATAAACATGCAGGAGGTACCGGCGTACAAGGTCGTCTGCCCGCACTGCAATAAGGAATTCGACCTCCCGCTGGATTTTTTAGAAAAGTAGAGCTGTCGCTGTATCCCCAAGACAAGCTCTATGAGGAAATGACGTTTCTGGGGTATTACCTTCACTGGAGCCACGACGAGCTGATGACCCTGGAACACCGCGAGCGCCGCAGATGGTGCACGGAGGTGTCCCAGATAAACAAGAAGCTCAGCGGGCAGAAGGAAAAGAAGAACCTGTTTGAGAAGTAAGGGGGCGGCGAATGGAGAGCAGACACACCGGCGGGAATTTCAAAGTGATAATCGCTCCCATTGAGCTGACCGGGAATTTCTCAGCGGTTTCCGGGCTTAATGCCGAGCTTGAGTGCGAGGAGTACATCGAGGGCGGAACGTTCCGGCCGGTGTACCTCCCGAAAGGGCTGAGGTACGGCAGGATAGTTCTTCAGCGGGGAACTGCAACGCTGGAACCGCTGGCGCTGTGGTTTGATACGGTGAGAGCCGGGTCGCACGTCAGGTACCCTATGGTGATAACGATGATGGACAGCGCCGGAAAGCCTGTCAAGATATGGACGGTGCTCGATGCAATGCCGGTGAAGATAGATTACGGCACGCTGGACGCTATGAGCGGCAGCGTGGCTCTTACCACGGTAGAGCTGGTGCACGGAGATATCGTCACGATAATGTAAGGAAAGGAGCATGCTTAGTGGAAAATATCACTGCTGCAAGGAATATCAGCGGTCTGGAGCCGATGAGCGTGCTTCATGGAATTGCTCCGCTCTGCGTTCCGATGAGCGTTTCCGGGGACTTCGCCGACGAAGTGGGAAATCGCGCGGTCCCGCGTATCGTTTCGCTGTGGGAGCGTCTCGGACTGTTCTATATGATCGAACAGCCGCAGACTGCTCCGGTGAGCAATACGCACGTTACGGTGAACAATTTCACGGCGCAGATGATATTTCGTCTCTGTTCATTTTCACATACCGACAGGCTGATTGAAAGATATCAGCCCGGCTCTGTATTTCCGGAAAATATCCGCAGGGCGTCTCAGGAGAACGTCCGCATGATACGTTCAGCGGAAATGCGGAGGGTATTCCGCGCGCTCACGGAAAACAGCAGGTACACCGAGGAGGTCGGCAGGGTATTCCGGCTGATTTTCGAAAAGGAGACCGGCGGCATTCCGCTTCAGACGGTCTGCCGGGCGCTCGCGGCGCTGCTTGGCTCGAGCGGAGGCGGTGCGGTTTTCACGGCTCAGCAGCGCAGAATATTCGAGCGTATCGCCGCCGTGCTTGGAAGCGAGTACCCGGAAAGCCCCGCCGCCGTCGAGATAAGCCGTCTTGGATCTGCCTCCGGCTTCACCGAGGAACAGCGTGCGCGTATTCTCTCGGCGGTTGGCAAAACTGGGAACCGTCCGCAGACTGACGCGGCGCAGATTGTGGTTCAACTGGCTGAACGCGGGAAATCCGCCGTGGAAGCGGCAGAACTTATCCGCCGCGAGGTCAGAAGCTACGGCTTTACCGAGCGGCATTACGACCGTGAATCCATTCGGGAGATGATCGGCGCAGTTCCGGGCAGAATAGCTCCGGCCGGCAGGTCGGCAGCGTTCATCGCGGCTGATCCTGAGAGCGCCGCGGCGCGCAATGGAGCCGCCAGACCCGCAGGAGGTATTTACGAAGCGGCGGCGCTGCTGTATCAGGAGCTGTCCGGCACTGGAAGCGATGATTCGGCAGGGAAAACAGATAGTTCCACGACTCAGCAGAACGTTGAATTCCGGCGGCTCTCCGGGAAAATGACCGCCGGGATATCGGCTGTTTTTTCTGATATTCTCAATAGCGCGCAGTATGGTTTAAACAATCCCCGCTATCAGGTGGAGCGCAGAATTCCAGACCGGATTTTCCGCGAGAACGTTCTCGGCAAAGCGGTTTCCGCGAACGCAGAAACAGGCAAGCCGGGAGGAATCGGAATTCCTGGAACTTCAGAGCATTCGGAAAAAGCCAAATATGCAGGCGCTTTGAATCCAGCCAGCGAGATAACGATGAAGTTCTATGCCGATTCCCCGGCGGGAAGGCTGCTTGAGCAAATTTCAGACGGTATGGTAAATTCTGAGTCCCGCCGCGGGATAAGCGAGTATTCTCGTCAATTTGAAATCCCGGTATCGGAGCTTTTGGCGGGCGCTCGGCTGAATGCAGGCGCGGGAATTGATTTCGGAGAAAAACAGGGGTTATCAGAATCCGGAGAAGCTCATGTTGTTCCAATGAACAACATGGACGCTCCGCAGGACGTAACTCAGACCATGGCACTTCCGGAACCGATTTTGAATAATTTCCAAGCTGAAGAGGCCGGAGCAAATTCTGTTTCGCTCTGGAGCAGCTTTGAAAAATCTGTTGAAGGTCGATTGACAAGTCTTTTTTCCGAGATTTCCAGGAACGTAAATTTCGGCGGCAGAACCATCGTGCTGTCAGGAAGTGACACGCATTCGGAATCAATGCGAACTGTGCAGAATCAGGTGTGTATTACCGCCCCGGCTTTGCGGCGTATTCTGAGTAGATTCAGCTTTGAAACTGACATTTACTCCACGGCGCAGCATAGTAATTCGGATACGGCGCTGACTTCTGTGGTAAATGAAACAGCAGAGCTTCTCAGAAGGTACTCGTTTGAAGAAGATCGTCACCAGAATAGTCCGGAAACGCATATTTATCAGGATTATTCATTTCGGGAAACAAGCGGTTTTTCAGAGAAAAACACAGTCCATAATAGCTCTACCGCATTGACATTCAACAATGTAGTGCAGAAAGAAAATGAGGAGGCTCCGGCTCATTCCACATCGAAAAATACGAATCATCCCACAGGCGCAGTGCTCTCACCAGAACCGCAGAGCAATGCGGCTCAAAGGGAGCAGCTGATACTTCCTGAGCGCTCCACATCGGAAACCGTAAATCATCTTACAGGGGCAGTGCTCCCACCAGAACCGCAGAGCAACGCGGCTGAACCGGATCAGCTGAAACACCCGGAGCGCTCCACATCGGAAACCGCAAATCAGCTTGCAGGCGCAGTGCTCCCACCAGAATCGCAGAGCAATGCGGCTCAAAGGGAGCAGCTGATACTTCCGGAGCGCTCCACATCGGAAACCGTAAATCAGCTTACAGGCACAGTGCTCCCGCCAGAACCGCAGAGTAACGCGGTTCAAAGAGAGCAGCTGATACTTCCTGAGCGCTCCACATCGGAAACTGCAAATCATCTTACAGGCGCAGTGTTCCCACCAGAACTGCAGAGCAATGCGGCTAAAACGGAGCAGCTGATACTTCCGGAGCGCTCCATATCGGAAACCGCAAATCATCTTACAGGCGCAGTGCTCTCACCAGAACCGCAGAGCAATGCGGCTCAAAGAGAGCAGCTGACACTCCCGGAGCGCTCCACATCGGAAACCGTAAATCAACTCACAGGCACAGTGCTCCCGCCAGAACCGCAGAGCAATGCGGCTCAAAGGGAGCAGCTGACACTACTAGAGCGTTCCACATCGGAAACCGCAAATCAACTCACAGGCGCAGTGCTCCCACCAGAACCGCAGAGCAATGCGGCTCAAAGAGAGCAGCTGATACTTCCGGAGCGCTCCACATCGGAAACCGCAAATCAACTCACAGGCGCAGTGCTCCCACCAGAACCGCAGAGCAATGCGGCTCAAAGGGAGCGGCTGACAATCTTGGAGCGTTCCACATCGGAAACCGCAAATCACCCCACAGGCGCAGTGCTCCCACCAGAACCGCAGAGCAACGTGGCTCAAACGGAGCTGCTGACACCCCTGGCTCAGTCCGAAACGCAAAGTAAAGAGCGCCGCACGGCAGGCTCCTACCGCGACAGGCTGGATAAGGAAACACTATCGGTTATCGACCAGTTGATCGCAGAAAGCAGACAGTCAGTTCACGCTCCGGAAGTGAAAAAAGCGGCTCCAGAGCCGGAGCCGGAATTGAATTATATATCCTCTGAAAAGAGCGTGGAACCCAGCGATGTTATCCGCAGCGTGAACATAGTACGCGAAAGCATTGTAAGGCACACAGAAAGCCACATGAGCCGCCTGATAGAACGCGCTTACAGAAACTCGCTGCCAGAACAGCCGGAAAAGAAGCCGTTCACATTCCGGACGGCGGAGAATACGGAGAACATGGTAATGCTGGTTCCGCCGACTGAAATGGACAGATACAGGGCGCAGCAGCCCTACATGAACTCACTGCCGCCCATTGAACTGAAGGAGCCTCAGCCCGCTCAGGCTCCCGCCGAGAGCAGCAGGACGGTCACAACTAACCGTCAGGTCACGGTGAACACGAGCGTTGACGGCGGTATCAGCAGCCTGACCCGCGATGAAATTTCCAGGCTGACTGATAAGGTCTACGAGCGCATTGAGAACAGACTTGCGCGCGAGCGGCGCAGAATGGGATTATAGAAAGGGGCGAGGTAGTTGGTAGGTCCGGTCAAGGCAAAATTCAAGGTGCTCGACGGAGCAAACAAGCTGCTGAATGTCAGCGCCGTGGTTGGCGGAGCGGGTATTCCGTGCATTTTCAATCCGACTGATTTCACGATACAGCGCAGCGTGAACTACGCGCAGCACAAGATTCCGGGCAGGGACAGACCAGTGCTCCAGTTTGTAAGCGGCGAGGCAGAAGTAATGAGCTTCAGCCTGCTGTTCGATACCTACAGCGCCGGGGACGCATCCAACCAGCCGCTGACGGCGCTCTCGGCAGCCGCGCCAGACCTCCTCAAGCAGGACGTCCGCGTATACACTGCGCCGCTGATGAAGCTTACAACGGTCAATTCCGACACCCACGCACCCAGCCTGGTGGAATTCGTGTGGGGCTCTATCAGTTTCAAGGGATTTATCATGTCGATATCGCAGAGGTTCACGATGTTCGCATTTGACGGCAAGCCGGTGCGCGCGGTAGTCGACATTCAACTGATATCAGACAAGAAAGACAACAACGTCCGCAATTCTCCTGACAGGACGAAGGCGCGGACTATCTCCGAAGGCGACAGGCTCTGCGCCTTTGCCTATGCGGAATACGGCGACTGTTCCGAGTGGCGCAGAATAGCCGAAGCGAACGATATCGACGACCCGCGCAGGCTTGAGCCAGGAACGGACATCGTGATACCGCCGATACTCTGAGCATGAGAAAGGAGGCTGCGCCATGGAACTGAACAACGAGGAACTTCTTCTGCCTCAGTGCCGTGTTTTTGTTGACGGCAGGCAGATAAAGGCTTCGGAGGAAATGATAGAATCCGTGAGCGTGCAGCTTTCTGCTTCCCAGATGTCGAATAGCTGCGAGGTTGTGATATTCTGCGACCATGACCACGGAAGGAGCACCATCGGAAATATCATCAGCAGGGCTTCCGCGGGGAAAAAGATACGGGTCGAGATGGGGTACAGGCTGACGAAGCCGGTTTTCCTGGGGTACATCAACGCCGCCGGGGTCAGCTTCTCAGAGGACGGCGTGACTCTCACGCTATCCTGCCTGGACGCCCGGGGTCTCCTGATGGGGAACACCTCCCGTGAAAGCTTTGAAAATAAGAGCGTGAGCCAGATAGTAAAGGAACTCCTGGAGCCGGTCAGAGGCTACACTGACGGCATCACCGTTTCTGTCCCCGGAGCCGCCGACAAGGAGTACCCCATAGTGAGCCACGACATGGACGATTACCAGTTCGTGTGCATGCTTGCGAAGCTGAGCGGCTGTACCTTCTACATGTCCGGCACAAAGCTGAAATTTGTGAAGGATATCTACTCCACCGCGACGGTTCAGCAGCGGTACTCCTGGGGTAAGAACATGCTGAGCTTTGAGCGCACCGTGGAGCTGTCCGGACAGCTCGGGAAGGTGCGCGTGTACGGCACTGTCCCAGAGACCCTCGAGGATTTCTGCGCGGAAGCTTCTCCGCTGGGCGGTTCGGGAAAAAGCGGCGCGGGACTGTGTCCGCCGATACGCTCAAAGGTGCTGGAGAAGGTCAGCAAAACGGTGAAGAGCCAGAGCGAAGCCCGAACATATGCTGAATCCCTCATGCGGGAAGCCTGCCTGAAGCTGTGCACCGGAACCGCTACAGTCCCCGGAAACGAAGCTCTGCTTCCCGGCACGAAAATAAAGTTCGGCGGGCTTGACCCCAAGCTGAATGACACGTATTACATCACGGGAATAACCCACACGTTCAGCGCGGGTGGATTCCTGACAAGGATAGATTTCTGTTCCCCTACAGATTAACGGAGGTGAGCGTATGCAGAGCATGGCGGATATGCTGTCCGCATCCGGCGGAAGCCAGCAGAAGTGCACCGGGATAGCACTGGCGGAGGTCACTGCGATAAAGGACCCTAAGAACCACGGCAGGGTAAAGTGCAGATATCTCACCGCTGACAAGAACCTCGGCGAGACCGGCTGGATATACTGCCTCACGCCGTTTGGCGGGAAGGAGTACGGCTGCTTTTTTCACCCGGGTATAGGCGATATAGTGGCGCTCGCATACGAGGACGGCGACGTGCACCGCCCGTTCGTTATAGGCAGTCTGTGGGCAAAGAAAAACACTCCTCCGGCGTCGGTAAGCGACGGCAAAAACGAGATCTTCAAGCTGATAACGCCGAACAAGAGTTACGTTGAGTTCAGCGACGCTCCGAAAAAGGAGCACATCACAGTGTCTACTCCGAAGGGTCACAGAATAGACCTCGACGACGAGAATGACGTTATTTCCGTGACCGACGGCAAAAACAAGCTGGATATCAGCGGAAAGAGCGGCTCCGTGGAGCTGACCTGCGAAAAGAAGCTCACGATAAAGGTGGGCAGCGGAGTCACGATTACCTGCGATGGAAATTCCGGGGCGGTGGAGATCAAGACCAACTCAAAAATAGAGCTGAACTCCGCGAAAATCGGCGTGAAGGCAAGCGGCGAGGCGAGCGTGGAGGGCAGCGGCTCAGTGACTGTGAAGAGCAGCGGCGTGATGACGATAAAGGGTTCAATGACCAAGATAAACTGACGGGAGGGTACACGGCATGGCAGACAACAAGGGGTTCATGGGCAGGGGGTTCAGCTTTCCGTTCAGGGTAGACCCGTCGACGAACCGCATAGCCATGAGCAGCGCCGGGCAGGACGTCGAGGAGGCGATACGCATAATACTCCGCACGAATCTCGGCGAGCGGGTGATGCTTCCGGAATTCGGCACAGCCGCCGGGGAGTTCCTGTTTTCCGACAGCCGTGCGGAGCGTATCGCAGCGCTTGAAGAAAGCGTCCGCGAAGCGCTTGAGCAATGGGAGCCGCGTATCATGGATATCGACGTGCAGGCAGCGCGCGAAAGCTCCGGGGGAGTGCTGAATATTAACATCAGTTACACGCTGCGCGCTACAAACAACCAGTTTAACATGGTCTATCCGTTTTACATGATGGAAGGTGAGGGCAGATGAATATGCCAAAACTTGACGGCAGAACCGCTGCGGATATTCTTGCCCTTATCGGCAGGAAAAGCGGCTCGTACACTCCGGAGTGGCGCTTTGACCCGCAGTCCCCGGACGGCGGAACGGCGCTTGCAATGCTGTTCTCTGAGATGTTCTGCGGTACTATTGACCGCCTGGACAGATTCCCGGACAAATGCAGCCTTGAATTCCTAAATATGCTCGGCGTCAGCGCGAAGCCGGTGTCCCCCGCAGTGGGTACTGCCGCAGCGCGCATAGCCGAGGGCGCGGAGGAGCGCGTATACATAAAAAAGGGAACTCAGCTTTTCACGGACAGGGGTGAGGAGCGCATAGTGTTCGAGACCTCGGAAGGGTTCTTTGCAGTTCCGGCAAAGCTGACCGATATTTTCATGACCGCCCCCGTCGAGGACGTCATAACGCGCACCGAAATACCCGGGGAGCTTCCTGTTAAGCTGTTCCGTCCGCAGGCTGAGAGAAACCTTGAGCGGCATTGCTTCACATTGTCGAACGGCGCAGTGCTGCGGCTGGACGGCGCTGCGGAAATTATGGTGAAGTTTGGCGGGACCTCCGGGCTGCGCGATGTTTCCTATCAGGAAGCGCTCAGCTCTGAAAATGTAAAATGGAGCATTCCCGGCGAGAACGGTGTAATTCCGCTTGAGGCGCGCCCCGGCGCGGACTGCGTGATACTTTCGAAACCGGATGGAAAGGCAGTCCCGGCTGACGAAAACGGCGTGCGTGACGATGAAAACGGCAGATTCCGCATTATGTGTGAAATGACACGCAGTGAAAAGGCGGAGTTTCTGGCAGCGGATATAGCGTACCTTAGCTGCCGAGGGAACGACGACCCGGAGACCCTCCGTGGCAGACTTCCCGACAGGCTTTATTCCAACGATACGGAGCTTCCGCAGATAGAATGCGGATACGTTTTCGGAAGGGAACCGAGCGCCTACGATTCGCTTTATATCGCCTGCGACGAGGCGTTCAGCAAGGCGGGGGCGCAGATAACCGTGGATATCTCTGTCGGAACCGTGGTGGTTCAGAACGGCGACGTTCAGTCGGAGCCGCAGTTTGATCAGAAACTTGTCGTGGACAAGGGAGACCTTCGGGTAAATACCCCGGACGACGTGTATATTTCCGGCATAGTGTGGGAGTACTGGAACGGCACCGGCTGGGCGCGACTTGAAGTCAGCGGCGACGTGAATCCGTTTTCCTGTGCTGGTTCCGACGGCAGGCGGAGGCTGAGCTTCACCTGCCCGGAGGATTTTCAGCCGTCCGTGCAGAACGCCTACAGCGGGCTGTGGCTGCGCGCGAGGATCCGGGAGGTACACAACCGGTTCAGCATGAACGCACGCTGGCTGCTTCCGCTGGTGAAGTCGATCGAGCTGCGATTTGACTACGGTGCCGGGTACGTTCCGGCGGAGACGGTAACAACGCTGAATTCCTGCCGCAGGAACTCCTATGAGATGAGCGGCACCCGTACTCGAATGGAGCTTTTCTCCACAATGCCGGACAGCGGAAACACAGTGTACATGCGGTTCGACAAGGCTCCTGCGGGTCTTCCGGTGAATCTGTACATGGATTTCGAGGGCGAAACGGACGTTCCTCAGGCACTGAAGTTCTCCTATTATTCCGGGGTTCAGAACGGCGGCTGGCGCGAGCTGCGCGCAGTAGACCGCACCGGAGGATTCTGCGCAGGCGGGATAATATCGCTGTACGCTCCCGACGACTTCGCCAGGGCAGAGTTTTTCGGAGTTGAAGGTTACTGGATAAGGGCGGAGGAGCCCTTCGGCGCAGAGCGGTCGAGACCTGTTTCTCCGCTGACTCTGGCTGAAATGAACGCGGTGCGGATAACGCAGAAAACGACCGTTACAGGCGAGCGCCGCACTGCACGCGCGGGCGCGAAATACCAGAGTATCACGCTGTCGCATTCTCCGGTGATAGAGTGCGCAGTGTGGGTCAACGAGCTTGGAGAAACTCCGGTGAGCGAGCTTCAGGAGCTGCTGAGGGATTCCCCCGCAGACGTGAGGGTCGTAAACGGAGATGACGGGCTTCCCGCCGAGTGGTGGGTAAGGTGGCAGCTCACGGAAAACCTCGGGGAATGCGCCGGAGATGTCCGGTGTTTCGAGCTTGACAGTTCCGCCGGAAAGCTGACCTTCGGAGACGGAGCATGCGGGCGTATCCCGGCGTACACCAGCGACGCGGAGATGATCGTCGACTATTCCTGGGGCGGCGGCACGGCGGGTAATCTTCCGGCGGGCGCGCTTGACGGACTTATCACCGGAATTCCGTTCATCGAAAGCATGACGAATATCCTCCCGACCTGCGGCGGGAGCGCGGCTCAGAGCCTCGAAACGATACGCAGGATCGGCGCGCAGCGGATACGCCACGGCGGAAGAGCAGTGACCGCCCGGGATCACGAGAGCCTTGTAATGGAGGAATTCTCCGAGGTCGGCGAGGTGAAGTGCTTCCCGGGAAGAAACCGCCGTGGAGAACAGCAGAGCGGCTGCGTGACTCTTGTGGTAAAGCCCGCCGAGATGGGAACTTCCGCTTACGCGGCAGAGCTTTGCCGTCGAGTGGAAGCATTCCTGAGGGAGCGCGCCTGCGGTATCCCCGCCGCCGGGGGCGGTCTGGCGGTTGTTCCGGCGAAACCGCTGAAAATCAGCGCGGAAGTATCCGTGGTTATCAAAGATATCGCATTCGCCGCGCAGACGGAGCGCGAAGCCGCGGAAGCGCTGTCCAGGCTCACTGAAAGCCGGAGCGCCCGCATCGGCAGCGTGCCGTGCGAATCCGACGTTTACGCCGCGCTGAGGAACATCGGCAACATTGCGTATACGTCGAAGGTGCTGCTCACCGGGGAGTATTCGCAGGACGGCGAGGTGCGGGCGATACCGCTTGACCGCGCACCGGAATACAAGTATTTCCTGCCTGAAACGGGCGTACATACCGTCAGGATCGACGGCGCGGCGGGGATTTAGCCGCAATACCAAATGAGAGGAGCTGTCTGCAATGATAAGCCTGCCGAAGTTGGACGACCAGAATTACGCTGAAATAGTCGAGGCCGCGAAGCGGCGTATCCCGGTGATATTTCCGGAATGGACCGATTTCAACGAGCACGACCCCGGCATTACAGTTATAGAGCTGTTCGCGTGGCTCAAGGAAATGCAGCAGTACACTCTCGACCGCATTCCGGACAGCACCCGCGAGGCGATGCTCCGGCTGGCGGGAGTTCAGCCGCTTGAAGCGGCTCCCGCGTCTGTGGAGCTGATCCCAGCAGCGCCGCCGGAGTTTCTGCCTGCGGGGAGCACGGCACATTCAGCAGACGGCACAGAGTTCACACTGACCGAGCCATTCCGCCGCCAGGACGCGCAGATATCGAAAATCTACATGAAATCTCCGGGCGGTTACGTTGATGTGACCGGGCTTTCCGGGGAGCGGGGCGCGGTATTCTATCCCTTCGGCGCGGAACTTGACTGCGCCGGACGTTACCTCCTGATAAAGCTGACCGCCGCGCAGGAAGAGATATCGCTTGACTTCATAACGTCGGAGCGCTGCGCTGTTGCAAGGAATCCATACGCGGACGAATCCGGCGCGCCCCGGGATATCAGGTGGGAGTATTCCACTTCGGCTGGGTTCGCTCCCTGCGAGGTCAGGCGCGACCTTACGCATGGAATGTCGTTTTCAGGCAGGCTGACCC
>ULVW01065700.1_pt1 | contig 11706 bp, 10 predicted proteins | sample 1959801 | NCBI WGS metagenome assembly ULVW01 (sample SAMEA4835796, study PRJEB28245) | human gut metagenome | biome: gut microbiome; material: fecal sample | place: Denmark | collected 2008
GCCGAAAACCCGGACAACACAACACAGTCGACGCAGACAACAACAGAAGCTGGAACTCAGAATTCAGTTGTGAAATATGATCAGGCGTCTGCGTTTACTGTTACAATACCAAAGTCAATCGCTTTAAGTAGCAGTAAATCTGCAGAATACACGGTCAAAGTACAGGGAGATGTTATAGGCAATGAAATCATTACGGTTACTCCAGATGAATCCGTGATATTATCCGACTCTAACGGCAAGGACCCTGTTACAGGCGACATTACACAAGAGAAGACAGAATTTTCGTCCACAGAAGTGAACGCCCGTTCGGGGGGGGGGGAGTACGGCGACTGGCAGCATATTAGCGAATAACCTTACTTCCGGAGACTGGTCAGGTAATTTTAAGTTTGTGATCAGAACAAACCAGATAGGTAATGGAACTGCGATCACGAGTGAAAATCTTTCAACTTATGGAATTAAGACAGTTGGGGATGTTGTGATTCCGGAATATGTGACGGACGATGATAATACAAGGCATGCGGTAACCGGCATTGGCGATTATGCATTCCGGGATTGTAATGAGATGACAAGTGTTACGATCGCTGACTCAGTTACCGAAATCGGAACCGGAGCTTTTGTGAATTGTTCAAAGTTATCAAGGGCAGCAGTTCCAAATTCTGTGAGATCAATTGGTAACAGTGCTTTTGATGGATGTATTAGTTTGTCATCGATCTCATATAACGGGAATGAATATGATTTATCAAACATCGAACCTGCATTTGTAGAAAATGGCGTATCTGTTGGTTCTCATGTATTTGAACATTCCTATAGTGAACCGGTGTACACCTGGTCTGAGAATAATTCTACATGCATGGCAACAAAAACATGTTCAGAGTGTCATGACGTTGTAACAGAAACAGCTGATGTTAGTACGAAAACGACAGATGCTACATGTACAAACGAAGGACTGAATACTTATACTGCAACTTTTAAGAATTCAGATTTTGAGACGCAGACAAAAACAAGCAAGATATCAGCGAAAGGTCATAAATCGGTGTTTGCAAACAATGCGGTTGCACCAACCTGTGTCACGGACGGTAAAGAATCTGATACGGTATGTTCAGTTTGTGGTGTAACACTGGCAACCGGAAAGACGATCGCGCAAACCGGACATAAATATGGAACACCAACTTATACTTGGTCTAAAGATGGAAAGACATGTATTGCGAAACGTGTGTGTGCAAACAATGGTACACATATTGAAACAGAGAACGGAACTATTACAAATAAAGTGAAAACACCGGCGACATACACAACAAAAGGAACTACAACTTATACAGCAACATTTAAGAATACTGCATTTAAAGCCAAAACGAAAGATATTCAGAATATTCCTGTATTAGAAAAGTTAACAGGTTCTGTTGTTTTATCAGCAACAAGCGGTACGATTAGTTATCCTGCAGCAGGATCTTTTACGGTTACAAGTAATAAAAGTAATGGAACTTTAAGTGTAAAATCATCTGATCCAAACGTAGCAACAGCTACGCTTGATGGAAATACTGTAACTGTAACGCCAGGAACGACTGCCGGATCTGCAATCATAACGGTAACAAGTGCAGCCACAACCAGTTACAAAGCAGCAAGTGCAACTTATAATGTTACTGTAAAATCAGGTACATTACCAATAACTGCAAAAGCATATTCAGGAACCTATGATGGAAATACACATTCAGCATCTGTAACTTCATCTGTATCTGGAGTTACTTTTAAATACGGAACAGTAAAAGGTACATATAATTTGGGCTCAATGCCTACGTATACAAATGCAGGTACATATGTTGTTTACTATCAAGCAACAAAAGCTGGATACACAACATTTGAGGGCAGCGTTAAAACTGTTATTCAGAAAAAAGCGACAACAACATCATTAAACAGCGCGAATGGTGTTCTTTACGTCACGACAACAGGTAACGGCACAATTACTGCACAAAGTTCAGATTCTAATATTATTGAATCTGTAACTGTAAATGACAAGACAATCACATACACACCAAAACAATACGGAAATGCAGGAACAGCGACTATTACTGTAACGGTTGGAGAAACCATGAATTACAAAGCATCGAGTGCTACTTGTAAGATCACTGTAAGTGATAGATTAATCAATAATAGTAGTTTAAGTTATTGGCATCCAGCTTATGAATACGAATTTGGTTATCTGAACGAATCAGGTCAATATGTTGTTGATAGGGGATCTACATGGCATTGTATGTCTCTTATCCCGGTAATGACTTCTGGATACTATTATATAGTTGGATATAGTGGTGGAGCTCCAAGATTTTGTTTATATAATGATAACGATCGAAATAGTTTGTATCAATCATTTAAAATCTCAGGCGGTTATTACACTTATATTCCAGCAGGTAAGTATCTCGGAACAATGATAACCAGAGACGGAAGCGTTAACGAGCTTGATCTAAGATTGGTTACCGTAACAAATTAAACTGTATATTCAGAAACGGAAAAAGAGCTCAATTTTAGGCTCTTTTTCTTGTTTCAGGTTCTTGTTAGTTTCCTCTGTCCGTGTTCAGACCATATTTATTTTGTTACTCGTAAATAATTTATATTGAACACAAAGAAAGGAAACGAAATATTATGAAACAAAAAGCAGTGAGTTGTCTACTTGTTCTGGCTGCGATCATGACGTTAACGCCTACAGTTCCAACAATGGCAGCCGAAAACACGAACAACACAACACAGGAAGCGACAACGACAGGCACTCAAGGTGCTACTATCACATATGAACAGGATTCCGCATTTACAGTCACAATTCCGAAGACGATCACTTTAGGACAGAATAAGAGTGCAATTTATGACGTTAAAGTAAAGGGTGACATTTCCGGGAATGAGACAGTTACCGTTACACCTGATGCAACCCTGCAGCTGACGGATTCGAATGGAAAGGCTGCGGTCACTGGAACTATTACACAGGATATTACAGAGTTTGCAGCCAATCAGGTGAATCTACCGGATGGAGGTAGCACGACAGGTAACATTGTAGCAAACGGACTTACGTCTGGAGACTGGAGTGGCAATTTTGAGTTTGCGATCGGGATAGAAAAAACTCAGGAAGTAATAGGAGAAAATATTACACTTACGAATAATAATTTTGCAGCATATGGAATTGAGACAACTGGAGATGTTGCGATTCCGGAATATGTGACGGATGATGACAACACAAGACATGCTGTAACTGGCATTGGCGATTATGCATTCCGAGACTGTAACGAGATAACAAGTGTTACAATCGCTAACTCTGTTACCGAAATCGGAACCGGAGCATTTGTAAAGTGTTCAAAGCTATCAAGAGTATCAGTTCCAAATTCTGTGAGATCAATTGGAAATAGTGCTTTTGATGGATGTATTAGTTTGTCATCGATTTCATACAACGGGAACGAATATGATTTATCAAACATCGAACCTGCATTTGTAGAAAATGGAGTATCTGTCGGTTCTCATGTATTTGAGCATTCCTATAGCGAACCGGTGTACACCTGGTCTGAGAATAATTCTACATGCACGGCAACAAAAACATGTTCAGAGTGTCATGACGTTGTAACAGAAACAGCTGATGTTAGTATGAAAACAGCAGACGCTACATGTACAAATGAAGGACTGAATACTTATACTGCAACCTTTAAGAACTCAGATTTTGAGACGCAGACAAAGACAAGTAATATATCAGCACTTGGACACAAATATGGAATACCGACTTATACTTGGTCTGGAGATGGACAGACGTGTACGGCAAAACGAGTATGTACAAACAACACATTACATATTGAAACAGAAGAGGCAACAATTACGCACAGTGTCAAAACAGAAGCAACATGTACATCAAAGGGAACTACAACTTATACAGCGACGTTTAAAAACACAGCTTTTGTAACACAAACGAAAGATATTCAAGACATCGGCGAACTAGGACACAACCCAATAGCTGGAACCTGTACAAGATGTAAAGAAAGAATAGCTGGATTATATGATGTAGATGGAAAGTTGCTTTGTTCTTGGGAAGATAGTGGAATTAATATCGAAAAGAATTATGGAACAAAATCCAGCACGATTTACTACAAAACAGAAATAACATCACCATATTATGTATTAACAAATAATTATCCAACAACAACAAAGATAGTTATTCCTGATAATGTTACTAATATTGGTGAATACACATTTTGTAATTATTTACAACCTATTACTATATCAATCCCGTCAAGCGTAACCAGTATTGAAAAAAGTGCATTTTCTGGTTGTACAGGATTATCTGGCATAGAAATAGATTCAAATAGTATAGTAAATATTAAAAAGAATGCATTCTATAATTGTTCATCTTTAAATGGTATTGAGCTACCTAATAGCTTAGTTGAAATAGGAGAGAAGGCTTTCTTTGGGTGTACTTCGTTGGTTTATATTAAAATCCCAGATAATGTGACAAAAATTGGTGCTTTTGCGTTTCAATCCTGTTCTAAATTACAATCAATTCATATGTTTGATAATGTGACTGTTATAGAAAAATATGCATTTTCAAAATGTCCAGAATTAACCAATATCAATATACCTAGATCACTAAGAAGTATAGAAGAAGGTTTGTTTTGGCAAGATTCAAAATTAACAAAAGTAATAATTCCTAATGGTATTGAAAACATAGGAATGTGTGCGTTTAAAGAATGCCGCAATTTAACATCTGTATCTTATAAAGGAATAGTATATAATGACGATATTTTTTTAGTAAATGCATTAAAAGAAAATAATGTCGAGTTATCTATCAATAACTCTTTACATTCTGGTACCGATATATTTACCTATTCAGGAATTGAAACTGCTACGATATCGAATGGTAATTTAGAAGTGTATGGAATTTCATCAAGTGGAGATGTAGTAATTCCAAGTTATGTTATTGATATATATGGAACAAAACATAAAGTCAATCGCATTGGATTTCAAGCGTTCTTTTGTAAAGAGATAACAAGTATTTCAATGCCTTCAGATATCATTAGTATTGGCGATTATGCGATGAACAACACAAAACTATCAAATATAACTATACCTGACAATGTAGTCAGTATTGGAGAATATGCATTTAGTTCCAACCAAATAACAAGCGTCACTTATAAAGGATCGGTTTATACAAATAGATCTGAACTGTTATCTGCATTAATTCAAAATGGTGTAACTATAGGTGAACATATATTTACAGATACAAATCTTAGAGACTAAACATATTCCATTTTGGGATCGTGCTTTCGGGTGCGATCCCATTTTTTTTATCAATAATATTACAACTCATTCGCACCCAATTATTTCGATCCTTATCCATCATAGCAATCATTCGTTTCAACTAATTCGTCTTCATTTCGTTGTACAATATTTACAAATCGATTTCTTAAACCTGGTCTAATGTGTCGTCGTACGTTAACAATAAACTTGCAAAAAAAAAGAATACCACTGAAAGACATTGAGATTATTTTAGGAAACATAGTGGATATGTTAAAAAGGATTATATTATTCTGGATGAGAGTGATGTCGAATACAGATACGATATACTGGTTGTTTGAATCAAGTGCACACACGACTATTGAACTACTAACGTTCAATAGTATAAAGATCCGGAGTGTGTTTGATAGACAACGAAGGGTTCTCTCGAAGCTAAAGGTTAGAACCCATAGTTACGATATCTAACTGAATTGTTTCCAAGATAAGAAACAACCTCGGAAACAGTATTCAATTGATAGCCTGGATAACCTTTCGTATTTAATCTTTGAATGCTGATATTACTTTGAAATGAGGCTTGAACAGAGTGTAATACTTCATTCCGCGCTCGTTCCCATATTCTTTGATAACCGCAGCGCGCATACTATTGAGATTCTTCGTTTTGTCTTTGTTACGGTCAAGAAACTCAACAAAATCACCAGGGTTTTCGACCTCGGCGTTTTCAAAAATAATATCAGAGAATCGTTTCATTTTATCTTTCCGTTTATACGTTTTCACATTTAGAGGATAAGTTTTACTTTTGATGACTTTATATATTTGTGAAGCATGAGGTTGCCCATACACACGCATCAATGTTTCATGGATTGCTGTCAGATTGTTACGACCTAAGCAATTTATGAATGTATCGACTTGTTCCTTATTGAAATCGTATTTATTGTTTGATAAGTCCGTATTTCTTACAATCAGTTTCTGATCGACTGTTTTTATTTCAGCCGGAACCGATTCAGTCGATTTCTTTTCGGATGGAACAGATTGAGCAGGAACCGAAGTAATTGGAATCGACTCATCAGGAATTTGGGTTGATGTGTTCGAGCTGTTTAATTCCAAATTGATAGGTTCCGACTTAATATGTTCCAGTTCATTCGAAATCGATTCATTTTGTTCTAAATCGGTCTGGTCTTGTTGTTTACTGAAAAGAAACTGATCATATAATTGTTTACAATGAGCTACATCGAGTCGTTTGACGGTAATGTTCCGATTATTCCAGAACTTTACAACACAATCGAATCCGTTATCGTTACTCATGATAATGAATTCGTCATCAGAATCCTGATTATCACACATCAGATAACCAAGATAGGATACTAATTGAAAATCGAGACCGTTAGGACCGGTATAACACTTTTTAAATTGAATCTGATGTGTCTGTTCAACAATTCGAACTAAGGATGTGTATGACATATGTGGTGATTTGTCGGTGTAAAAAACAATAATATCATCAGTCATCTCTGTAAACTCTAATAACATAAGCCAGTTGTCGTTTACGTTTTCACTGTCTACTAAATAATGTCTCATTTGTTTACCAATTCATCCAGGCATGATAATCGTATCATAATATCTGATGTTTTGCATTATATTTTGTTTCCATCGAGCTAATACATCTGTTTTGTATATTTTTTTCGTTATCATTGTGGCGGATTACAGACACCACATGGTGTTAATCCCATCGCTTTTGCCTCATCCAGTGTAACTTCATGATCGCTCTTTAGATAGCGGCACCCAGCATTATGATACTTACTGCCTGTATCAGTAATATGTACAATCACAGAACCATTGCTTGTGGTATCCGCTGGCGTTGGTGCCGGAGGTTCCTGTACTGTTGTATTGTTATCCGTTTGTGCGGGTGCTGGAGTAGCAGCCTGTGTTTCGTTTGATGCACTTCCTGAATTCGTATTATTGCTGCCTGATGATGCACCATTACTGCTTGATTTCTTTGTGTCTGAGTTTTTGGTAGTCTGTTCCGGAGTTGTTCCGTCTAATGCACTTTCTCCGGTTGCATAGTCGATTGTGATGCCAGGCTGCACGTTGTAACAGTAGACATTGAATAAGATTCCATCTCCATTGTCTTCAACCGATTTTGCTTCCATCAGGACGCCACTCGCAACCAAATTGTTTCCGTCGAATATCGGAGTCACGCGATATAAGACATGGTTGTTCGTTTCTTTCACATAGTCAGCTACCATGTTCTCAAATGGAAGCATTCCTTCTGTATTTAAGTATCGTGTTCCGGTAATCAGGTTCTTTGTGTTCGCATTTTCAGCAGACAACTGATATCCAATCAAATGACAACGGTTATAGAGATATTTACCGCTTACAATATCATATTTTACCGTATGCCAGCCGCTTGGTTTGACCTGACCGATTGCGCCTCTTTCTTCCGTTGGCATGATCTCGGTACAAACATTGGCGTAAGCAACACCGCAACGACTAAGGTTGTCAAGATTGCTGTATGTTTCAAATGCAGTAGTCGTCATGTCGTTATCGGTAAAGAATGGCACATTATTATTGACTGCAACATAAGGACTACCAGAGTATGCCGGAATATCCGATAACGAAACGGACGTAGCAGTACTTGTTGTATTCTTGCTGGTTGTAGTTTTCTGATCTTTGGTTGCTGTTTCAGAAGCTGTCGTCTTGTCTTCGGCTGTGGAAGTCTCCGTTTTTACTTCTGCTGCAATTTCAGTTTCAGTCTCGGTTATAGCTTCTTCTGTATCTTCCGTGCTTTCCGTACTAATGATTTCTATCGTTTTGGTTTCGGTTGATTCAATACTGATAACTTCGGTCGGTTCTATGTTTGTAACTTCTGTTGTACTAGTGTTAGAAGTCGGCGCTATCAAGCATGCGATAATGAACGCAACCAACAATGATATACCCTTAATCCATTTTGGTTTGCTATCAAGCAGATCCTTCCATAAATCATCAACTTTGGAGATCGGAAGCAGCAAGATCGTAACTGCTGCAAACAAGACCATTGCAAAACTTGGAATCGAAGCGATCGTCATGATTCCACAAATAAATACCAGAAACCACGATAGGTATCTGTGTTTCTTTGCTTTCTTCTCGGCTTCTTTTCGTTGTCGTTCTTCTTCGTATTTCTTTTGTCCGAACATATACATTCCCTCCCTATGTGATATGTAATTCTGTAAACATCATACCATATGTGTAATTAGAACAAAAATATTTATTTGTCTACTATTAACAAGGCTCACAATCTTGAAAACTCGTCATATTTTCTTATCTTGAGTTGTTGTAATCCTTATTCTTATGTTCCTGTTGTTCATTTGAGGTGTTAAGTATACGCGTTGCGATCATGCGTACCATATTTACCATATAACAATAACACCATACAAGGAGGAAAAATATGGTAAACGAAGGAAGATTGGTAAACGAAAAAAGACGTGCACTCGTAAATGATATCTATGAAAGATATCAAACAGAGATCGTAAACAGTTTCATTAACACAACAATCTGTGAAAACAATAATCTGAGAGCCAAAAGTGTTACGGGTACAAAACAGACAGATATTGTATTCGAACATATGGATTCCGTTTCAGCGGTAATGAAGTATGCAGGAGAGGATACAGCAATCTTGAATTTTGCAAATTACGAAACACCGGGCGGAGGCTTTCTGTACGGAGCAATGGCACAAGAGGAGGCATTATGTCTAGAAAGCACATTGTATCCAGTAATTAGTAACCATGAATTCTATTACAAAGAGAACAGACAGTCATTAAATTATGTTGGGGTTCTGTATAGTAATCGTGCATTATGGTCACCAGGTATTGTCTTTTTCAGAGATGGAAAAGAAAAGTATTGCGACGTCATTACATGTGCAGCACCGAATGCATCTGCATACTTATCAGCTGGTGGAAGCAAGGTCGTAAACGAAAAGGCATTATACGACCGTATTTGTTTCATTATTGATGAAGCTGTCAATAGAGGAACAAAAACATTGATTCTCGGAGCTTTTGGATGCGGTGTTTTTGGACAGAGTCCATATATACTTGGATACTTGTACCGTCAGCTTTTGCAGAAAGAATACAATGGGGTATTCGATCGTGTTGTATTTGCTGTTATTGACGAAGCGACATTAAATTGGCTGAGAGATGGATTTGAACAGGAATAGAGGAATAGGAGGGATTCGTATGTTAGAAACAAGTAGACTTGAAGACCAGATAACAGACGAAGAGCTCGAGCGAAGAGAATCCGTTGCTGTTAAACTATTGAGACGCCGGAAACAGATGGCTTCCAATTATAGCAGCATCGAGACGGTCTCGTTACAAAGTCCTGTTATCTATACGGATGATGCCTATGCCCAGAAGCAGATCGAAAAGGCGACAGAGTTAGAAGCAGACTTATGATAACCAAGTGGAGGTCCATAACGGCTTCCACTATTCAAAAGGAAAGCGATTTCGAGAACGAGAAAACTAATAGACCAGGAATTTCCTGGTCTATTCTTTTTCAATGGGTTCACCAAAAGAGAAATGATCAAAGAGTTATACAACATGCATAGAAAACAGTACTCGAATTCGTCATATTGAACAATAATCTCTTTCCTTGCATGTATGCGCCCCATGTTTAGGATGGTTAAGTGAGAATCCTCGGCTATTCAATGACCGAGATGAAAACGTCGTTCTGCTTAAAATAAAAAGAAATACGACGAGTTTTCTAAAAAGTGAGCCTTGTTAATGATAGACAAACGAATTATCAAACATCCGGGCTCAAAGCAACAGAAACAAAAACCAGGAAAGGAGGAAACAGTATGCCAAAAGCAAGAAAGAGAAAAGACAGTGAGTTCCAGACAACATTGACAAAAAGCGTGTTTCTATATGGGAATCCAAACAAAGGAAAATGTATTGTATTGCAGCAGATCCAGGATTCTTTTACAAAACTCGTCAACCGGGATATCCAGATCTTAAGTGAAGATCGTTCTGTTTTGTTGCAGATTGTGAAGAACGACAAGAAAGATCCCGACATGAGACGTCTTGAAAAATCATTACGTCCGTCCGGGATCAATTCAGCATTCTGCCAGAATGCTTTTGACATGGCTGTTACCCACCTGTCAAACCGGATGGACAATATAAGAAAAGACCTGATGCAGGAAGATACCGGTATATTCTCAAGATCCAAGGTCTTATTTGCCATGTCCATCCTTCAGTGCGAGAAAAAGGATATGGTTACCGCAATGCAGTCCCTTCCTCAGAAATTCCATAAGGAATGTGCAGAAGAATTAACACAGATGAGTGACGAGGAATTTGGTTTCAGACAGGCGGAATTTCTTGTAAAATATCAGGCTGCATGTCTGGAGTATCAGATTCCGGTGTTAAGAAACTGTTCTGTTCCGCTTGATTCCAGGCTTATGAGGATGGAAGTTTCTGACCATACTGCAATGCCTTATGTGATTTTCATTTCTAACCCGTTCCATCCTGGGGAAAGGATCGCAGTCCCGGTCAATACAAGCAGACATTCCCTTCATAAGATCCAGACGAACCACATGGCAGGGACTGTCATGATGCAGGTACGAAACAGCGTTTTACGTATTGGCTGGTCTTATGATGCAGAAAAGAAACAGCCGAAAACTACGACCTGTACCGGTGTTGACACAGGGATCACAGATTCCTTTTACACATCGGATGGACGTGCGATCGGTTCTATGTCAGAGGTGATCGGATTTTATCACAAGGAAGTGGAACCGGCATTTGCCGCATTATCTGATCTCAAAAATAAGAAACGTGCAATCCGTCATTATCTAAGAACTCATGACGTTCCAGAAGATGTGAGACGTTCTCTCATCAAAAAGATGGATCGTCTGGAACATATGATAAGGACAATGAATATGCCGTACCGGAAGAAACGTCATTACTATAATCTTCTTGACCAGGAAATTAAGAACTCTGTAAAGACCTATATGGAAAATCTGAGTCCTGATACTCTGACCGTTGTGGAAAAACTGGATATCAAAGAGTTCCAGAAAAGCAGACAGGTGAACGGGATGTTTTCCGTATTTGCAAGAGGAAAACTCCAGAAAACGCTTCTGTCTACACTAAACGAGAAAGGCTATGATTTTCTGGAAGTTGTTCCGGATTTTACCAGCCAGGTATGTCCGGTCTGTCAGAACCTCGATCCGAAAAACAGGGAACACAAAACGTTTTTCTGTACCTGCTGTGGATATAAGGATGACGCAGACCACGTAGGAGCTTTGAATATCAAAACAAGAGCTGCAGACCAGGAGATCCTTGATCTGTGTCAGAAGTATCAGTATAAACATAAGGAATTACAGAAAGAAATGAAGATCGTGTATGCAGGAAGGAATCAGATATACCGAAAAGCAGCATCCGCATAAGTACCTGAAAACAGATACATATACGGAACATAGGAACTACCGCTGTCCTG
>ULVW01026626.1_pt1 | contig 11672 bp, 7 predicted proteins | sample 1959801 | NCBI WGS metagenome assembly ULVW01 (sample SAMEA4835796, study PRJEB28245) | human gut metagenome | biome: gut microbiome; material: fecal sample | place: Denmark | collected 2008
AACTTCCGCAGTCTGCACAGCGGGTTCTTCCGTCGCAGCAGGTGCTTCCGTCGGCTCTTCCACAGGTTCAGCCGCTGCATACAGGCTGTTCACCGCGTCTACAACCGCCTGAGACGTAATCGTTGCGCTTGCCACCGCGTCAATGCCTTCGCCCAGCGTCAGCGGCGCACTCTTGCCAACAAACTGGCTCGTGAACGCTTCTTCTGCGCACTTCTGACCCAGACCCGGCGTCTGCGTGGACGCATCCACCGTCAGGGAGGTAATCACGCCGTTTTCGTCCGTCACGTTCACCGTGATTTCGTTGCCATCGTAGCCCGCAGCCGTTGCCGTCTTGACTTCCGCAGTCTGCACAGCGGGTTCTTCCGTCGCAGCAGGCGCTTCCGTCGGCTCTTCCACGGGTTCAGCCGCTGCATACAGGCTGTTCACCGCGTCTACAACCGCCTGAGACGTAATCGTCGCGCTTGCCACCGCGTCGATGCCTTCGCCCAGCGTCAACGGCGCGCTCTTGCCGATGAACTGCGCCGTGAACGCTTCCTCCGCGCACTTCTGACCCAGACCCGCCGTCTGGCTGGACGCATCCACCACCAGTGCCGTAATCACACCGTTCTCGTCTGTCACCTGCACCGTGATGTCCGCGCCGCCGAAGCCCGCAATCGTCGCAGTCTTCGCGTTTTCCAGCACCATGGGCGCTTCCGTCGCAGCAGGGGCTTCCGTCGCCACAGGTTCGAGATCCTCCGCTGCCATCGCGGGCGAAGTCAGCGCCGCGTTGATGGCTTCCACTGCCGCCGTCGAGGTGACAGTCGCGCCGGTCAGCCCATCCACATTTTCATTCAGGGCAAACGGGCCGCTCTTGCCGATGAACTGCGCCGTGAACTCTTCGTCCGCGCAGCGCGTGCCGAAGCCGGGCGTCTGCGTGGAAGCGTCGATGACCAGCGCCGCAATCGTGCCGTCGTCATTCAGCGTCAGGCGCGCCGTCACTTCACCGTTGCCAAAGCCAACGGCCTTGCCCTGATGCACGTCGCCAGTCAGCTCAACCGTCTGCACGGGCTTTTCTTCCTTCACGCCGAACGCCAGCACGTCGCCTTCGACGTCCTTGCCCAGCACATGGCTGATGCACTTCAGCACATCATTGGACGCCGCCAGCACCGCCTTGGAGGTGACAGTCGCGCCGGTAATCGCTTCGATGGTGTCGCCGCCGAACGCGCTCAGGCCAATGAACGCCTCCGCACGAGCCGGTTCCTTCCAGCGCGCGCCGAAGCCGTCCGTCTCGGCAAAGTTCGTGTCGCCAATCTGGCAGCCGACGATTTTGCCATCCATATCAACGCCCAGCGTCACAGCGACATTGCCGCCGTAGCCCTTGGCGGAGGACACCGCGCAGTAGCCGATGGTCTTGCCGTCCTTCTTCGCTTCCACCAGCGATGTAACATTGCAGCCATCCGGAATGCTCATGGTGCTGAAGGAATCCGCCTCCATGACGCTCTGGAACGCCGCGTTCTGCGCCGCTTCCTCGTGCGCCTTGATGGGACCCGCCGTAATCGCATTCGTCACCGCCAGCAGCAGCGCCGCCGCCAGCGCAATCAGCGCCAGAATCAGGTACGCCGGAAGCTGTTTCCGAGTTGTCTTGGTTTCACTCATGGTTTATTGCCTCCTCCTGAGAACTATGAAAAAGTGAAATTGAAAGCTGATACTATTTTCAAAGGAAAATAGCGTATCATCGCAGGGACGTATAGCCCCATTGCTTCATCAGGTCGTTCATCATCACCGTGCCGTCGCGCAGAATCATCAGCGCGGGATAGCCGTTCTCCTGCGTGAGCTGGAGTGCCTTTTCGCTGCCGAGGACGATGCACGCCGTCGCCAGCGCGTCCGCGTCCATGGAGCTTTCCGCAATGATGGTTGCCGACGCCAAGTCGGAATCAGACGGCAGTCCCGTCCACGGCGAGAGGATGTGATGATACCGCACGCCGTCGATGGTAAAGCCGCGCTCGTAGATGCCGCTGGTCACGACGCTGCGGTCGATGACGGATACGACGCCGATAGGGCCGCTGCTGTTCGTGACGGACATGACGCCGGTGGGGTTGCTGTTGTTCGGCTCGTCCGGATCCTGTACACCAACGCGGTATGCCGATCCATCCGGCTTCGTCCCAACGGCGTAGACATTGCCGCCGAAATTCAGCATTGCGCCGCTGCACCGCCCACGCACAAGTGCCGCCACTTGGTCTGCAATGTAGCCCTTGGCGATGCCGCCGAGGTCAATCTGCATCCCGTCAGGCAGCGTAACCGTGTTGTTCTCGCCCAGCGTGAGCTGCTCGTCGTCCACCAGCGGCAGGGCGGCGATTCGCTCCTCGTCGGTCGGCATACGGTTCGTGCCGCCGGTGAAGTCCCACTGCGCGGTCAGGGGCGCAATCGTGATGGCGAACGCGCCGCCGGTCAAGCGGTTGAGCTTCTTCGCTTCGCTGAGGACGTTCCACGTTTCCGCATCAACAGTCACGGTCTGCCCATGAGCGTTGTTGATGCGGCTGACGTCGCTGCCCTCCACCGTTTTGGAGAGCATGTTCTCGTAGCGCTTGCAAGCCGCCCAGATGTCCTCCATCAGGGTGTCGTCCGCGCCGTAGAGCGTGATGGTCACAACTGTGTCGAAGTAGAAACCCACGCCCGTTGTTTTTTCTGCCGGGTCAACCGTGGCGGCCGCGGCGGGGGGTGTCGTCGGGGTTTCGCCGCCTGCCTGCTGTGCACTGCATCCGCCCAGCAGCAGCGTCAACGCCATCAGCCCCGAAAGCACCGCTGTTTTTTTCATTCCTTCACCACCAATTCCACACTTACCCGATTGGGCAGACAGATAATGAATTGCTGATTGGGGCGCGTCTCCCAGTTGTCCAGCGTCACTTCGCCCATTTGGACGCACAGCTGATTATGGCATGTTGAGGATGCCATCACTGCGCCGCGCTCGCTGATCTCAATCACGTTGACGCTGCCGTCCTCCTGCGTGACGGTCAATGTCTGCTTCTGCCCCAGCGGCACACGGGCGTACTCCGCGCCATCCACCGTCACGACGATTTCGCCATTTTGACCCCCGCTCGGACGCAGCAGCGTTACCGCCGCCAGCAATCCGACGGCAAGTGCGACCATCAGCGCAATGACCCAATAGTTCTTCTTATCCATACTGCTCCTTTATCTTGGCATATGAATACATTGTGAATTATACCACGAACTCCATGCCGCGTCAATGTCAAGTTTTCGCGATTGAAGCATTTCTCGATTCAGTTGACTTTGCTTTCATACTTATATGCTATATGCGCGTGCAGCGCAGGGATTTCGCCTCTGCGGAGGCAAAAATCCTGTTTCAAATCCCTCAATTTTGTGGTATAATGATTCCAGCAGACTTCTGCAAAATGCACGTTAAACCAACGATTAGGAGGATTTTTACCATGGCTAAGGAACTTAAGGGCACAAAAACCGAACAAAACCTGCTGGAAGCCTTCGCGGGAGAATCTATGGCGCGCAATAAGTACACCTACTTCGCATCGAAGGCGCGCAAGGACGGCTATGTGCAGATTGCCGAACTGTTCGAAGCAACCGCGGCGAACGAGAAGGAACACGCCAAAATGTGGTTCAAGCTGCTGGAGGGCGGCGAAATCAAGGATACCGCGACGAACCTGCTGCACGCAGCCGAGGGCGAGAACGCCGAGTGGACAGACATGTACGTCCGCATGGCAGAGGAAGCGGACGCCGAGGGTTTCCCGGCGATTGCGCATAAATTCCGCATGGTCGCCGCCATCGAGAGGGCGCATGAGGAACGCTATCGCCGCCTGCTGGCGAACGTAGAAAATGACCTTGTGTTCTCCAAGGACGGCGACGTGATTTGGGAATGCGCAAACTGCGGCCATATCGTTGTGGGCAAGAAAGCGCCGGAAATCTGCCCGGTGTGCGCGCATCCGCAGAGCTACTTCATGGTCAAGGCGGAAAACTACTGATATTCCTGATTCTGATAGCAAGCACCCCTCCTTCGGCAAATCACCGAAAGAGGGGTGCTTTTTCGTTCGTAGATCTTTGGGAGCAACACGCGCATACAGTATGCAGATGCGCTCATCTCAATCGCGAAAAGGGTGTCGAGAGGGTCGAAGACCCTTCGCAGGTGCAGGGCAGCGCCCTGCTGGGGTCAAGGGGCAAAGCCCCTTGGGTCTCCCCCGTCCTTTATTTCTGGTCGGGAATCAGAACCGCCTTGATGCGGCGGACGCCAGCGGAAGAGGATTCTTCCTTCTGAATCTTGAACGTGCCCAGATCGCCGGTGTTCTGCGCGTGGGGGCCGCCGCAGATTTCAAAGGAGTAATCGCCCATCTTGTAGGTGCGAACCTTCTCGCCGTACTTGGACTCAAACAGGCCAATTGCGCCCTTCTCCTTCGCTTCCGGCACGGTCATCTCTTCGCACACAACCGGCACTTTCGCCTGAATCGCTTCATTGACCATCTTTTCGACCTGCGCCAGCTCGTCCTTGGTCACCTTGCGGCCGAAGGAAAAGTCGAAACGCAGACGTTCCGCCGTGATGTTCGAGCCCTTCTGCGCCACTTCGTCGCCGAGCACCTTGCGCAGCGCCGCGTGCAGCAGGTGGGTTGCGGTGTGCAGACGCGCGGTTTCCTCGCTCGTGTCCGCCAGACCGCCCTTGAACTTCTGCTCAGCGCCCTGATGGCTCAGCTCCTGATGCTTGCGGAACGCTTCCTCGAATCCGGCGGTATCCACCGTCAGATTGCGCTCCTTCGCCAGTTCCACGGTCATCTCAATCGGGAAGCCGTAGGTATCGTAGAGGTGGAACGCCGTCTCGCCGTCAATCTTGCCGTCCGCCGCGCGGGACGCCACCTTGTCGAACTCCTTGTTGCCCTGCTTCAGCGTGCGGGCAAAGCGGCCTTCCTCCAGCGTCAGCTGATCGATGACGAACGCCGCGTTGCGCTCCAGCTCTGGATACGCATTCTTGTACTGGTTGATGATAACCTTCGCGATTTCGCAGGTGAAGCCGTCGGGCATACCAAGCTGCATCCCGTAGCGCACCGCGCGGCGAATCAGGCGGCGGAGAATATAGCCCTGATCCGTGTTGGACGGGGACACGCCGCGGTCGTCGCCCAGAATAAAGGTGGACGTGCGCATGTGGTCGGCAATGATGCGGAACGCCTTGGTCGTTTCCTCATCCGCGCCGTACTCCTTGCCAGACAGTTCGGCAATCTTCGCCAAAATGTCGGTGAAGGCGTCCGTCTCGTAGACGGTCTTTTTGCCCGTCAGCACACAAATCGTGCGTTCCAGACCCATGCCGGTATCGACGTTCTTCTGCTTGAGCGGAATGAACGTACCGTCCTTCTGCTTGTTGTACTGCATGAACACGTCGTTCCAGATTTCCAGATACGCGCCGCAGTGGCAGGCAGGCGAGCAGTTCGGGCCGCAGGGCTTTTTGGTGATGATGAACATCTCGGTATCCGGGCCGCACGGGCCGGTGATGCCCGCCGGGCCCCACCAGTTGTGCTCCTTCGGCAGATAGAACAGGTGGTCATCCTTCACGCCGCAGCTGCGCCAGAGATTGGCGGCTTCCTCGTCGCGGGGGCAGTCCTCGTCGCCCTCAAAGACGGTAAATGCCAGCTTGTCGGGGTCCAGACCGAGGTACTTCTCGCTCGTCAGGAACTCCCAGCTCCACGGAATCATTTCCTTCTTGAAATAGTCGCCCAGCGACCAGTTGCCCAGCATTTCAAAGAAGGTCAGGTGGCTGGGGTCGCCCACGTCGTCAATATCACCCGTGCGGATGCACTTCTGCACGTCGGTCAGGCGCGTGCCGGCGGGGTGGGGCGTACCCATCAGGTACGGCACAAGCGGGTGCATACCGGCGGTGGTGAACAGGACGGTCGGGTCATTTTCCGGAATAACGGAGGCGGAGGGAATCCGATGATGTCCCTTGGACTCCATGAACTGCTGGAACATTTCCCGCAGCTGGGCGGATGTAATCTGCTTCATAAAGGCTGCTCCCTTCAAATTCGCACAAAATGGGGTCAATCGCAAGGGCTATTATACCATTCTGTCATGCGATTTGCAAGGGCTTCACGCGGTTTCCTGCGCCATTTGCGCCTTCTGCGTACGAATGACCTTCGTCATCATCCAAACGGCGAGGGCAAGCGTCAGCACATCCGCCAGCGGCTGACAGACTTCCAGCCCGCGCAGCCCCCACACGTTCGGCAGCACCAGCAGCGCCGGAATCAGGAACAGGCCCTGACGCGCCGCCGCCAGAATCGTCGAGCGGATGCCGTAGCCAATCGCCTGCGTGTACATGTTGCTCAGCGTGATAAAGCCCCACGCCCACACGGTCAGAATCTGAACGCGGAAGGTTTCCGTGCCGATGCGGATGACCTCCGGGTCGGAGCGGCGGAACAGCGTGACGACCGGCTCGGCAAAGGCGAAGCCCGCCGCGCCCAGCACCAGCAGCACAATCGTCGTTACCTTGACGCTGAAGGAAAACGCACGGTGCATCCGGTCATATTTCCTTGCGCCGTAATTGAAGCCGCAGACCGGCTGGAAGCCCTGTCCGAAGCCGACGACGGTGGAGTTGACGAAATTCAGGCAGCGGCTGACAATCGCGAACGCCGCAATCGCCGGGTCGCCATAGACCGCCGCGGCATTGTTGAGCAGCGACGTCGACACGCTCATGATGCCCTGCCGCCCCAGCGACGGCAGACCGTTGTTCAGGATTTTGGCGTACATTTGCTTCGTTGGGCGATAGTTGCGCGGATGAATCGTGATGGCGTCGGCGTGCGTGCTGCACATCACCAGCAGGATGACAAAGCTCGTCAGCTGCGAAATTGCCGTCGCAATCGATGCGCCCGCAATGCCCATGTCGAACACAAAAATCAGCAGCGGGTCAAGAAGCATATTCAGCAAGCCGCCGGAAATGATGCCGACCATGCCATACGTCGCTAAGCCTTGAAAGCGCAGGAGGTTGTTCATTGACAACGACCCCATCATGAACGGCGCGGCGAGGAAAATATACCGCGCGTAGTCCAGCGCATACGGCATAGCGGTCTCCGTCGCGCCGAGCAGGCGCATCAGCGGCTCATTGAACACATTGCCCAGTACCGCAATCAGCACGCCCGCCGCTACTGCGGAAAAGAAGCCGACCGCGCTGTACACTTCCGCCTCCTTGCGCTTGACCATGCCCAGCAGGTGGCTGACGTTCGTGCCGCTGCCCATGCCGAACATGAACGCCAGCGCCTGAATCATCGCCATCACGGAAAAGACAATGCCGACGGCGGCGGAGGCGGATGTGCCGCTTGCGCTGGCTTCCGCCGTGCCAATTTGGCTGACGAAATAGGTGTCCGCCATATTATAAATGGAGGTAATCAGCATTGAGCAGATGGTAGGAAGCGCCATTTTCGGGATAATCTTCTCCACCGGCTGCGTCAGGAGCATTTGCTGTCTTTCTTCGGCGCTCATCGCCATAGGATTTGCCCTGCCTTTCTCATTCTCTCTACGCATGGAAGCCCTTTCAGAGCATACCGAATGAAATATTCTGCAAAAATCCCGAAAATCCTTGTTTTTTTCGCCGCACTTGACAAAGAAAGTCAGATGCAGTACCCTTGTATTGGGGAGAGCATCCCCCGAAAGGCAGAAAATCGACATGAAATCGACCGAAGAAATGCTGCAAGCAGCTGTACAGCAGCTGCAAACCGCGGAGCAGGCGCGCCTAACCAGCGAAACCGACCCTGCGCGCCGGCAGCTGCTGCACCTACTCTATGCGCGGGAAGCCGCCGCGTTGCAATCCATGACACTGGTACGCGCTGAAATCCCCGCCGCCCCAAAGCGGGACTGGAAGCCGCTGATTTTCCCGCTCGCCGCCGCGGTGCTGAATCTGGGTGCGCTGGCGCTTTGGCTGACGCTGCCCAGCTGCGTGACGCCGGAAAACAGCGGCTGGATGGGGCGATTCGCGCTGTGCATCGTTGCGCAGTCGGTATCGCTCTGCGCCGCCATCGGGAGCATTGTGAGCGCCATGCGTCGCAAGCCTCCCAAGCCTGTTGTGGTAGCGGATGAGACTGAGTTCCGCCGTCGTTTGGTGGAAGCGGAAGGGCGAATCGCTTTGGACGCGCAGACCATCGAAGCGCTTTTTGCGCAGGAATCCGTTACCATCATCAGCACAGGCGCGGAAACGGCAGCAGAGCTATATGCCTCGCTGTACGAAATGGCACAGGACGCCCGGCTGGACGGCGACGCAAATCAGGAAAAAGCGCTCTCGTGGCCGCTGTCGAATGCAAAGCGCCTGTTGCATGCGGTCGGCTGCGAAGCGGTGGACTACACGCCGGAAACGGCGATGTTTTACGACGTGATGGACGCGGACATCACCCAGCAGCGCCGCCCGGCGATTGTGCAGAAGGCGGACGGGATTGTGCAGCAGAGGGGACTGTATTTAAGGAAGGGGTAACGCCGTCGCTGCCCCCTTGTCGCGCCCACAGGCGCGAATCCCCCTGCAACAATCAAAATCAAGAAACATGGGTGTGCATTGCGAAGGGGTCAAGGGGGCGACCGCAAAGCCCCCTTGTCGCCTCCGCAGAGGCGAAATCCTCTGCTTGCAGAAAAGACATGCCATGTCTACAAAACCAGCAGCGTGGTCGCGCCAATGGGCAAGTGGTGAGTAGAGCAGCTTGGGGGGCGCTTCTGAGGAAGCGCAAAGTTACTGGCAGGGACGCTTCGCTGCCTGCACCTTTGTTGGCTTTTCCCTTTGAATTGGTCGCTCGTGGAACGGTTGGGGCGTTGCCCCAAACCCCACAAAGGGCGCTGCCCCTTGACCCTGCAAGGGGGATCCCCCCCTTGACCCCTCCGCGCGATTGAGTTGGCATCTCTACCATAGTTCTTCCGCGTGTTTATTCTCTTATTCCTATCCCAGTGAGGTGAATTATGCGTTATTTTGGTTTTGACCTTGGCGACGGTGAAAGCTGTGTCGCCCTCTATTCCGACCAGCACATTGCTCCCGTTATCCTCCCCGTCCACGGGCGCAACAGCTTCATCACGGCCCTCGCCCGCTATGACGGTCATCCCGTCGTTGGCGCACTTGCCAGCGACAACCCCCAAGCTGAAGACCTCCGCGTCTGCTTCAAGCGCAACTTCCGCACCAACAGCGATTTCGTCAATCAGACCGTCGCCGCCTTCGCAAAAGGTGTCTTGACCGCCCTGCAAGACCATAGCGTCGTCCGCCATATCATGGAGACGGAAGACGTCAGCTTCATCGTGGGCTGTCCGGCGGATTGGGCGGACAGCGACCGCACACGCTATGCGTCCCTGCTGATGGACGCGGGACTGCCCAATGTGCGTATCGTGCCAGAATCGCGGGCGGCATTCCTGTCCGCGTCGACAGCGGAAGAGGACGAAACGCTCCGCCGGGCGCTGATGGACTGCGCGCTGGTGATTGACCTTGGCTCCTCCACCATGGATTTAGCGTATGTCTGCGACGGCCGGGAGTACGCCGTCAGCACAATGGGCGTGCAGCTGGGCGGCGGTATGCTGGATGAGCTGCTGCTGGAGCGGGCGGTAGACGCGCTGTGCGCAGAGGAAGCGGAACTTGTGCGGGAAATCCTGCGCGAAAAAAGCGCGTGGAAGAGCCGGATGATGCTGTCCGCGCGGCGGCTCAAGGAGCAGTTCTTCACGCTCGGCACAGGCGAAGAGCTGACGAGGCGCGAGACGATTTTCTGCGAAGGGCGGCATGTGCTGAACCTCACCATCAGCGCCGCCATCGTCGAGGAACTGTGCGAACGCCCGTCACCGCTATTGGAGGGCGAATCCTTCCGCAGCCGGATGATGAACTGTCTGTTGATGGCGCAGCAAATGACGGCGCAGCGTCCGCCGAAGGTCGTGCTGCTGACAGGCGGCGCGTCGCGGATGACGTTCTTCCAGCAGCTTTGCCGTGAGACATTCCCGGACAGCGTGCTGCACGTTTCCGCCACGCCGGAATTTGACATTGCGCGCGGATTGGCGTACGCGGGGCATGTGGACGAAATGGTCGGTCGGCTGAAGGCGGATGCCGCGGCATATGTAGAAAGCGATGCGGTGGAGCAGAAGGTGCAGTCCGCTATGCCCGCGCTGACAGAGCAGCTTTCCGACGCTATGGCGCGTCAGCTGACGGACAGCGTGCTCGTGCCGGAATACCGAAAGTGGCGGCAGGGCGAAACGGCAACGCTGGGCGACATGGAAGATGCGTGCCAGAAGCGGGCGGAATCGCTGCTGATGTCACCGGAATGGAGCGCAGCGCTGTCAGAAGTGGTCTCGCCGTGGCTGGACAACATTCTGATGGACGTGCAGCGTGACCTCAACCGCCTTTGCGAGCAGTATGGCGTGGATGTTCAGCGCTTGCAGATTCGCCAAGCCATGGTGACAACGAGCACCCTGCCGATGCGGGACAATCTGCCGCTGCCGGAAATGCCGCTGATGGAAGTGCTGCTGGATATTATCGTCGCGATGGTAGCGGCAAACCTCTGCGGCGGCGGCGGGATCGCGCTGATTGCGTCCGGCCCGGTGGGGCTGGTCATCGGCGCGGCAATCGGGCTGATTGCCATGTTCGTCAGCCGTCCTGCGCTGGACAAGCTGACCCGTCCGCTGATGCGGCAGATGAACATCCCCAAACTGCTGCGGAAGACGGCGAATGAACAGCGGCTGCTCAGCAACAGCAATCAGAAAAAGATGGCGCAGACGATTCGGGATGCGCTGGCAGAGGACGAAGCGCTGCAAGTTGGGCTTTGCACGCAGATTGGGCAGTGCATTGACAGCGCGATTCTTCGCCTGACGGAAGAAAAGGGCATGGCTGTGGTATAACAAAACGCCCGGCGGATGGAGGATTATTGTTCCTCCACTCGTCGGGCGCATTTTTCTTTTGGGATGGCTTCCTGCGCTTCTGCTGCCGCTGCAAATTGCGCGGTGTTACCTTGTCACTTGCGTCCTGCCGGGCAGTTCTGCCATGCGTACTCAATGGCTTGCTGATGGTAGGTATCCACCTTGCCGGATTCGTGACCCTTCGAATTCGTGAAGTGCATACAAATCTGACCCGTCATGTTGTTGTCCGGGATGGTGTCGCCGTCAGGGTTGTGCGGCATACCGAACAAGGAGCACGCGAACGTCCTGTTGCCAATGGTAATCAGGCAGGGACGGCGCTGCCACAGGTTCTTATCCCAGATTTCCTGCGCGTTGTTCACGCCGTAAATCTGGCACAGGCGCGCAGTGTCGGCGGCAGTCACGGGCTCAATGTCCGCGTGGCTGTAACCCGCCCAGCGGCGCGCCCACCAAACGATGCCCGTCTTCACGTCGTAAATCTTGTAGCTGGCGCCCTTCGCCCACAGCTGCTGGATGCCGCCTGTGTACCAGTCAATCTTCTCTGCCGGGTAGAACTGGAAGTTGTAGTCCGTGTAGTCGTCCGCGCCGGGTTCAACTGTGCCGAACAGCGCGTGCTGCGTCTGCTTGCCCGCAATGCCATCCACCGTCAAGCCCTTGGCGCTCTGGAAGGCGCGAACCGCCGCCTGAACCGCGGAGGTATACACATTCGTGACGCTGCCGGTGTAGTAACCCTGATTGATGAGTTCCTGCACAAGGCGGGTTACAGCGTCGCCCGTCGAGCCAAGGCGCAGGGTGGTGTAGGTTGCGCTCGGCTTCGTGGCGGGGCTGCCGGTGGG
>ULVW01090471.1_pt1 | contig 11671 bp, 12 predicted proteins | sample 1959801 | NCBI WGS metagenome assembly ULVW01 (sample SAMEA4835796, study PRJEB28245) | human gut metagenome | biome: gut microbiome; material: fecal sample | place: Denmark | collected 2008
TAACTATAGTTAAGCGATTAATATCGCATCACTAGTATATAATCATTATAAACTGTTCATGTATTCTAACCATTCTTTTATGCATTTTTCAGCAAACGCCCGTTTAAAAAGGTATATCGAGCGATCAATCATCCATTGATATAAATTATTGGCTTGCTGCTTTGTATATCCGTTTTTGACAGCGTTGCGAATGAAATCAGGCTTCATTTCATCAAGTTTATCTGTACATTTTTTGCCCATCACCTGACGTAATTTGTCGCTGTCTTCTTCAGAAAACCCTCCTATAAATTGTGCTATATCCATCAATTGCTCCTGAAATACAAAAAGTCCGTATGTATTATGCAGTATTGTATTCAAATGAGGAAATGCATGTTTTATAGGATTTTTCTTTGCCTCAAACAGCATATTGATGTTTACATCTATGTTTGGCCGATTTAATGCAAAAAGAATCAGAAGGTCGTTGAATGATAAAAAGTCACCATAATAGTCAATGACTTCTGTTGTGTCATGATCAAAGTAAAAATGCGTAATGCAGCTATTGTGCCCCATGTAAGATTTGTATATCAGCTGATGATATGAATTAGATCGGGAAAGAATAGCTACATTGATTTCAGCCAAAATGCCAGACCGGATTCCCAAATCACCATTGCGAGAGGTTTGGCTCAAAGCTATAATCGGAACATCCAACTCTATTGCCAATTTTTTTAGTTCACATACAATCGACGACACTATTTCTTCACGAGAAAGTTCTTGGTTATCTGCTTCCATCAGTTGGATGTAATCAATTAGAATGTAATCGATAGATTTGGTTTCGAGTTGACTGCGAACATAACTCGGTTTGGTTTGAGAAATATCATCAATGACAATACTTTCCCCTATTGCTATTTGTTCATTTTGGAGCCTTATCCTTTTAATAAGTTGCTCCTTAGTCATTTCAAGGGAGAAATAAATAACTCTTTGATTTTGCTCAGCCATACTAATTGCCAACGAGATAGCAAAGGAGGTTTTGCCGATACTAGGACGACCAACGACTAATGTCAATTTTCCTTTTGGGAAATTGCTTTCGATAAAGTTTTGACTAATCATATCATAGAATTTATTATACCACGAATAATATCTTTAATATCAATAAGTTGCAAATTTGGAGCATTGACAAACCATGATGCATTAGGATAAACGGCTTGAAACAATTCATAGCTTTTTTCTTGTTCCGGCAATGCTCCAAAGAAGCCGTATGTATGCATACGGGCATAATCGGGGACATTGTTCAAATCGCCCCATTTCACAAAGGGGTTAATCAAAATTTTCTTTTGCCGATGAAGGTTGATACAAGCCGTAGCCGATTCACCTGAGGCAATTACCCAGTTCGGTTTCTGTTCTACAATGATCCTGCGAACTTCCTCGCAATAATCCGATTTATTCAAAGTATTGACTTCTATAAAATCACCTATCCTTTCCAAAGCCACTTCGTCCTTCAGCAATGAAAACATATAATCATTCTGTTGGTCCGCAGTTGTCTTTTGGGTGAGAAAAGGTGCCGGGAATATCAAGACTTTCTTCATATTTCAGATACTTCTTGCAAGGTTCAAATTGATTAATAATTCATTACCCGCATTTTTATTACTGTATTCCGGATATGAGACCACGAGACAGCGTTTGTGATATTTGCGGGCAAAACGCATGGTGTGCATACTGCCACTCTGCTGCGGGCATTCTGCCAAGATAACAGTGCTTGACAATGCGGCCTGCAACCTGTTGCGTGCGACAAGCCTTGTCGGATTGGCCTTCACACCAAAAGGTTGTTCGGAAAGAATAAGTCCTCCATTTTCCAAAATCCGCTGTTGGAGCGGTGCGTTTTCTATCGGATGTGTAATGTTAAGACCAGATGCAACAATGGCTATTGTTCGTCCGTCGGCATCAAGGCAACCCTCATGCGCCGATTTGTCACAGCCCAAAGCAAGGCCACTGACTATAATATTACCTTCTTTCGCATATTTATTTCCTAATTCGTATGCTTTTCTCAATCCAATTGGTGAAGCAGCGCGTGCACCGATGACGGCAATGCGATTGGCTGTTGGAGCAAGAAGTGACAAATCCCCTATGCAGTGAATTATTGGCGGACAATCGTTTCCTATTTTCCTAAGCGAATGAGGGAAATTGTCATCTTGAAAGGTCAATGTAATGACACCATACTCCTCTTGCATCGACATAACACTTTCTGCTTTATCAATATATGCTTCAAATGCTTCTGCATACTCTTCCGGCATAAGTTTTGGAGTCATGATCTGTGACGCTTTCATTCCGGCGTACTGCATACAAAGAATATCTTCCTTACTTAAAATACAGCTGTTCATATTATCCGTTTATTTAATTGAGCAAAACATTTGCCAGTTCATTGATTATACATTCATATACATTCTTTTGATTCAGACTATCGACATAATATTCAGGAATTCCTGCCATACCATATTTAGCCCCCAATACGGCACAGGCCACGGCTGCATTCGTATCAGCATCGCCACCAGCATTGACAATTTTTAAAAGCCCCTCTTTAAAGCTATTGACATGATATAAACACCATACCGCACAAGCAAGCGGCTTTAAAGTATAACCCATTGTCGTTTTTTCATCAAGGTTCAAATCGGCAAGCTCTCCGTTTTTGGCAAGCAATAGATATTTCCGTATTCTTGTGTCATATCTGTCTGCGATTTCAAGAATATCCTCAAATGGGAGTTCCATGTTGTGCCAGACGAAATGATTTATCAGTTCCGATATGATAACGCATGACCCGATGCATCTGGGATCCGCATGTGTCAACTTGCAAATCTTTTCTGCATTTTGAACTACGTCTTCATCCCAAAGGCCAACGACAGATGTCCTCATTATTCCTCCGTTGGGTGCGCTATTCCGGTTTGATAAATTCCAGGTTATTTCAGCCGCATTTACCGGGTTCAATTCATAATCATACAATGCAAGCACGTTATATGTATGTCTTCCTATCCCCATCGGCCTGTTTTTGAACCACTGCTTGAAATTATGGGCTACGGTTTTTGGATTAATGCAACGGCCTTTAATAATAGCCTTTGCTATACATAGCATCATATCCGTATCATCTGTCCAGTCGCCTTTGTCCCATCTTTTTCTATGGTAATCCTGAACTATTTGGCTGTATTCGGAAAGTCCGTTGGGATAATTCCGCTTAACCTCGTCCTTGCTCATAAATTCTGTTCCAAGGCCAAGAGCATCTCCAACAGCTTGTCCGTACAGACACCCGACAATTTTATCTTTTACACTATCCTTCATGTTATTGTGTTATAAGTTTCCTCTGTAAAGTGACGGAATATTATAGTCGTTGCAAAGGCAGCATAATTCTGTACTATTGTCCCAATCGGCTTCCCGTGTGAAGAAGCCATATCCGTCCGGCTTGCTATTGACAATTCCACATCCGAGGTGCTTGCCTATGTATACGCCGAGCGTAGAAGTCGGCCGCCACTCTATGCAAACTCTGCAATCATACATTTCTTCTATAAGATCCAGATTCTTCTTGAACTTCTTGCCTTTTCCATCCGTGCCTATGACTTTTTGAAGCCAATTTATCACCGATTCATCGGCTGCCAAATGATTAATGATATAATCTTGTAGCTCACGATGAAATTTCAACTCCAAATTGTCAAAACTGATAATCTGAATTTTGTATTTTGCTTTCGGGATGTTCAATGTACTGTCTGACGGAACGGAACCCATGATATTGCATTCGTCAATAATCGCTTTCAGAATGTCTATCGTGGAAATTTCCAGACTGTCAACCACTTTTAAAACGTCATCTTTCAATGAAATATCATTCAGATTGTCATCGATTACATCATTGACAGCCTTCGCCGACAAATTGGAGAACTCCTTGATATAACGGATACGCCCCGGACGCCCCAGAAGATTCTCGTCAATTGACAGCTTATTGGTGGTCAGAATATACAGTTTCCGCATGTCGTTGTAAACTCCGTCAATCATTTTTAGCAGAACTTCTTGCTCTTCACGGAAAGTTTTTTCCGCTTCGTCAATAAGGATAATGCTCTCGAAATGCAATGACTGAATAAATTCCAACATGCCGTCAACGGGCTTTGAGATGACAATCACCGGTAGTCCAATGCGGTTACAGAGCTGTTTAGCAGCGATTGTCTTACCTGTTCCTTTAATGCCGTTGAAAATCACTCCAAGATTCTTGTTGCTTTCTCTGAACAGGTCTGAAGTCCATGTCTTTATAATTTTCGACATAATATCCTCGTAGTCAAGGTCATAAATCTTGAAATCGAATCGGAAAGTATCATCTATCTTCTCCAGCCCCAAGCGTTTTGTCTGCGGGTTTTCATAGATGCGAAATATTCCGTTGCCGGGAGAAGTGAGCAGCGAAGCGTAGCCAGGAATAGGGTAAAGAATGCCACCGTCATTAATCCATTTCTGCTTTGATGCGATGGTCTGCTTTTCCTTACGTACTTTTTCATCAGGATTGAGGTATTCCTCCTTATAAAGGGTATAATATTCAAGGTCGACAACTTCATCAAAATAATTCATGCCGCATTTCCTTTCCAGACCTTCGTATGTGAAGCCACTTTTCAGGGCGACTCTGCGTGAGGCATCATTCCGTGGCAGGACTGCAATGGTCAGCGAGTCAGCCATCCGTTCATCGAACAAGTAGCGTTTCATCCTCTCCGCGACTTCCGTCATATAGCCTTTCTCTCGGGCTTCTTTATGGAGGAAATAACAGATCTCGTAATTGCAGTTCTCACCCGAAACAGTATTTGTCTTGTGCGGAGTAATTTCAAAAACACCGAGAACCTTTTCCGGAAGGTTCTTTTCCGAAATACAAAACATTAGTCCGCCATCCATCTCCCTGCGAATTTTCCCCTCTGCCTCGCTCAGCGTACTCATCGGCCTGAATCCTGTGCTTGCCGCAATTTCCCGGTCACTCATCAGAACGAAAATATCATGGACGTCCTTATCCTCGGGAGTTCTGATTATAAGTCTATCCGTCTCAATTTCGATTTTCCCTGTCTTTGCTTCTTTCATCTTTATGCTGCTTTTATGATTACAGCACAAAAATATTGCAGAGATGTATCAATTAGCGATACACCTCTGCAAAATCATATTGTAAAAGCATCTCCTTGCCGTTATTTACCTTCGCTGATAATATATTTGGCATATCTTTCTACAAGTTCTTCTATAGTAGTTTTTTTATTTTCATCCAATTCGAAAAAATTCTTTTGTTTTTTTGCAGCAAGTCCTGAAATGTGAGGAACATGCAGCAATCTTACATCGTCACCGATTAATTCATGACAATAGTCGTATGCCTCATTGCCCACAGCCACTATCCTTTGTGGATTAACGATTCCTATCTCTTTTTGCAGAATAGCCTTGTATATGTTTTTCTTCTCTTTAGAGTACTCGGCGGATTCCCTATGGTCATATACAAAATATTTCCTGCAATCGGTAAGGTAAACGCCATAACCGTGTTCGATAAGCTTTTCGACAAGCAATGCCATTCTGCCACCCCCATTCTTTTTATCCCTCCAACTTTTACCATGCAGTCCAAACGGAGAAGCCACCAACGCGTCTATGCAGATATAATCTTCTTTGCACCCGGTTTTCCCTTTTGGAAATTTATCAATATCGGAATACCATGTATTGTCTCGCAGTGGATCTTGTGCGACAAGCATAATCCGCTTGTCGTTATTTTTCAAGTTGAACCATGTAGGAAGGTCAAGGCCTATTGCTCCACGTTTTTCTGTGCGTGTAGTCAAATCCTTGAAATCCGGATGAGTTATAGGTATAGGTACGGTAATAGTGTCTTCGTAATAACGGTTCCATCCGGTAGGCGTAAAAGGCTCTACTCCCGAACTAAACTCCCAAATAGCGTCTTTCAATCCCAGTTTCTGCGCCTCGTCTTTGGAATAATTGAAGAAATTGCGATACATGTCATCATATCGTAACTTTATCTTTTCCAATTGTTCTTTGCCTAAAATGTCATTTGCCAGCATTTCGTAAATCCGGCAGGCAATTTCTTTGTCATCTAAGAATGTAGAATAAAGTGTTGTTTCCATTGTGATATTTGTTTGATTTAAAATTCTATAAGACTCGGTTTCCTAAAATTGGAATAATCAGTATTCATTATCGCTCCATTGGAAAAGGTTGTCCCGTTAAGGATTGTTATTCCATGCTGCGAGTGTATATGTCCGAAAAGATGCAGTCGGGGTTGGACAGCTGTTATGCGGGCGAGAAACTCTTCCGAACCATAGTGGATATTGTCGTCAAAGTCGAGGATGCCAAAAGGCGGTGTGTGGGTGATGAGAATATCCGTACCTTCAGGAATATTTGCATAATGTTTGGATTGACGGTCAGTAATGCAGTCGCCCATGAACATTGGGACACCATAGAATTTCACACCGTCAATTTCCACTCCGGAATTGCACAGGTAATGTACATTGTCGTCGAGTCCGTCGATGGTGGCACCGTAAAGACAGTCATCGTGGTTGCCGCAAATGAATATCTTTTGCAGATAAGGCAGGTCGCAGAACCAGTTCATAAAATCTAAGGCTTCCTGCTCACTGCCGTTCATGGTAAAGTCGCCTGAATGCACGATTATGTCAGCTTGTGGTAAATCGTGCAACCGTCTGTGACAGCCATGAGTGTCTGAAATATGCAATATTTTCATCTCGAATGTTTTCTTTGCTAACAAAGATAAAAGATTACTGGCTCAATTTGCGATACAAGCTGAGATAAATTACATTGCTGTATATAAAAGTGAGACATGAGGAGGATACTTTTGCAATGTATTGAAATAATCTATATTAATATGTGTACGACATTAATTAATGATAACAATGTAAAGCCTATTGCCATCTATGTGCATGGACTTGGTTCCGGTGCAGCATCAACAACAGTACGGATGGTATGTAAAATATTCTCTGAATATGAGTGGATAGCAATTGAAGTAAATGAGAATCCATTTGAATCGGTGGAAAAGATTAATGCTACTGTCAGTAAGTTCAATCCATCCTTATTAATGGGAACTTCATTGGGCGGATATTATGTGTTTTATGCAGATGCTCCATGCGCGACAAAGGTGATCTGCAACCCGGCAATGAATATAGCGAAGCTTATACGTTACAAGATAGGATTCGGGACATATTCTTATTTTGTAGAAAGGCAGGACGGCAATACTGAATATACACTTGACGAAGCGGTTTGCGGGCGTTTTACGGAATTCGAGAGCAGTCATAAGGCAGTGTGTGGGACAAAGAACTATGCCTTGTTCGCCGTGCATGACGAACTTATAGGAGATGCCGATATGCTTGACAATATGGCAATGGTTTTCGAATCCGGTTACAGATTATTGTTGGATTCCAAAGGAGGACATAGGCTCAGAGCAGCATCCCTAAAATTGTTACACAAAGAAATATCCAAATAGTAATGAAGCTTGCATCGGAAATAATTTCGGTAAAACTGACACAGTATAGACAGCGTAGTATGATAGATCTTCAATTTCAAAGCAGTATAATTCAGCTAAGAATCAAATAATTATGCATGTTATGTTGTATTATCCGATATATTGCACTGGATGCTATAAGTTTTTATTATCTTTATTGCAACCAATAAATTAGGAATATGTTACAACTTCAAAAATACACGTGGCTGATAGATACTATTCGCAAGGCGGGAAAGATTTCTTTGGAAGAGATTTCCGACCGTTGGGAGCGTAACAAAGACTTAAGTGATTACAAGCCTTTGAGCCGTGCTACATTCAACCGATGGAAAGATGCTATTTTCAGTCAGTTCGGTATAATCATCTCTTGTCAAAGAACCGGTGGTTATCTTTATTATATAGAGAATCCGGAGGACATAGATGAAGATGAACTGAAAAAATGGATGCTCGACTCGTTTGCTGTATGCAACCTTATCAGTGAGAACCTTTCACTGAAAGACCGGATTCTTGTCAGCAATATTCCGTCTGCCCATGATCACTTGACAACATTGCTTGAAGCAATGAGGGAAAACCGTGTCGTGACAATCACTTATTGCGGGTTCAACAAGTTAAATAGCCACACGTTTCCGATCGAGCCTTATTGCGTAAAGCTGTTTGAAAACCGTTGGTATGTTTTGGCTCACAACATACATTATGATGATTACCGGATTTACGGACTTGACCGAATTGAGAATTTGGAGATAACAATGGATACATTCAAACTCCCGAAAGATTTTTTTGCCTCGGGTTATTTCTCAAATTATTACGGAATTATATCCGATAGCAATATAAAGCCCGAACGGATAGTTATCAGAGCCTACCGTGATCATGTTCCATATATGAGTTCGCTTCCCCTACATAAAAGTCAAAAGCTATTAGAGGATAGCGGTGAGTATGCCGACTTTGAGTTATATCTTGCCCCGACATTCGATTTTATAATGAGATTACTTAGCGCAGGAGCCATGATAGAGGTCATTTCTCCGGCATCTTTAAGAAAGACATTGAAAGGATGGGTGTCGGATATGTATAATTTGTATAGGGAAGATTAGCGCACTTACAATCCTACAATACATCAACTATAAAAATAACAAACCTATTGGCAAGGTTAAATATGCGCTGATTTAATTTCGCCAATGGATGATTGATAAATGTAAACTTTCAAAATTATGATAAATAGCGGTTTTAAAACTCCAATTAGCATCAGCGATGCGATAGAGTATATTGAACAAAGAAAATTCTTACTCCCTGCAATACAAAGAAAATTTGTATGGTCAAGCGAACAGATTGAAGTGTTGTTCGATAGTATTATGAGAGATTATCCTATTAATTCATTTATGATATGGAACGTTACAAGTAGTCAAACCAAAAACAATTACAAGTTTTATGAGTTTCTCAAAGAATATAGAGCTTTTTTTAAAGATGAAAATCCATACATATCCACAAAAGGCTACTCGGACTTTATGGCTGTTATAGATGGTCAGCAGAGATTGACATCGTTATATTTGGGGTTAAAGGGTACTTATGCATATAAGATGCCAAGAAAGTGGTGGAAAGATAATGAAGACTGCTTACCTACAAGACGACTTTATATTAACTTGTCATCACAACTTCCCAAAGATGATGAAAGAAAGATGATTTACAATTTTAAATTCCTATCGGATAACGAGTTTGCCAAACTAAACGAAACTGAGGATTTATTTTTGGTTGGCGATATTTACGATTACAGAGAAGACGATGCTCTTGATGATTTTATAGACTCAAGACCTTGGAAAGATAAGAAATATGCAAAATCAACCTTGAGGAAATTGAGAAAGGTGATTTTTGATAACAAACTTATTAATTATTATCAAGAAGAAAATCAGGATATTGATACTGTACTCGACATATTCATTAGAACTAACAGTGGGGGAGAACCTCTTAGTTTTTCCAACCTATTAATGTCTATAACAACAGCTAATTGGAAGAAAGATGCACGAAAAGAATTTAAGTCATTGGTAGATGCGGTATATAATAACAATTTTATTATATCCGCTGACTTAATTCTAAAATGTTGTCTAGTATTGTTCAATGATAATATAAAATTTCAGGTAGCAAATTTCAATTCAGATAGTGTTAGTGTGTTTGATAAAAACTGGGATCGAATAAAAGAAAGTATTGAGGTAACATTTGAATTGTTAAAGAAATGGGGCTTTAATGATTCAAGTCTTAGAGCAAAAAATGCAATTATTCCTATTGTTTACTATATTTATCATAAAAATCTTGAGAAAGAGATATTAAAAGACCATATACATCAAGAAGAAAAGACAGATATGCGAAAATGGCTATGCATTTCATTACTCAAAGGTGTATTTGGTGGTCAATCTGATAGTGTATTGTCCCGTATTAGGAAAGTCCTCAAAAATAATATTATAGAAAACAGATTTCCTTTTGAGCAAATCAAAGCAGAGTTTGCAAGTGACGATGCCAAGAGTCTGTCATTAAGCGATGAGGTAATTGACGATATATTAAAGACACAAAAGGATGCTCCCGATTGTTATACAATTTTAGCATTACTTTATTCGCACCTGCAATATGATAAAGTTATATATCATAAAGATCATTTACATCCTGCAAGTAAATTCAATAAGCTAAAAGAGAGTGATTTTTCTGATTCAGAAAAATATCGTTTTTATAAGGATCCCGAAAACTGGAATTCTATATTAAACCTTCAATTACTTTCCGGTGCATCAAACGAATCGAAAAACGATGAGGATTTGAAAGATTGGGTAAAGGATAATAATATAGATTTAGCATCACATCTTATTCCACAGAATACCAGCTTGGATTTCAATGATTTTGTAACATTTATAACTGAAAGAAAAAAGTTATTATTATCGACTCTAAAATCCATAATTGGGGCATGATAATATTCTCATTGAACAATATTTCCGTGTAAGGAAATAGCAACAGTTTTGAGGCACTCTTATGGAGTGCGCCTCAAGACTGTTGGTAAGTGTCTTCTTATTTTTTTACAAATAAGCCATCACATACGAAAATTTTGGCATCCTTTTCCTTGTCAAGAATGTAGCTCACCATATCTTTGAAGTTGCTTCCCTTGATGATTTTGGCTATCATAGGAGGATAAGATTGATAGTTCCTCAATTCGTGCCACGAGCATGCGACACTCCATCCTCACCGTGACGAAGGCTACTGCATTCGCCTTGTGCGCAAGCTGGTTCAGGTTGTTCGTCATGCCGCAGAACTTTCGGACATAATCCGTATGTTCCGCTGTGAGCTGTTCCTTTACGTAGCTACTTCTCATGCACTCGTGCAAGAACTCCCCGGCGGATATTCCCCGCACTTCGAGCCTTGCCTTTCAGCGTATAGTAGTCCGATGTCGCCATCTTTACCGTAAGGCGGTATTTCAGCTTGTCAGCCGCTTCCTCTTTGGGACAATCTCTCTTATTCATTCCATCGAATTTTCGTTTTGTTCATCTGTCTTGATTTAATTTTTCTTGCTTATTCTGTTGATACTGATTAGAGACCGATGGGATGTGGCTTCCACGAGTTTCAAGAGTGGGAACAAGCCGTTTCGGTATGCCCGAAACACAAACTTGCTCCACTAAAAATCAGAGTCCCGCTATTTTGAGCGTCTTTGAATATGCTCCCTATAAATTGGGGAGAAATAATACCGTTGTTGGTATCATTTTATGGAGGGGACAGACCTGTTTTTTCGTTTCTGTTCATCATGTATTTTCTCATTTTGTTTGCCATGTTCCGATATATCTCGGAATAAATTGTCTGGCAAAAAAAGAATATAAGTTTCCAATAGTCAAACAGTTGGTCGGGATGTGGCAACAATGTGACCTATTGCAGTTTGTATGCAGGGCAATCGGTGTGGAATGCGGCATTTTTCCTGTTTGATGAAACAATGAACCGGGGATTCAAACAGTTACTGATATATTGACTTGAATATTTACTGACTTAATGTCGTATTGTCGTACTGTAGTAAATATTCATGTCTGTGAATCATTGAAGGAACACTTCTTTGCTTCCTTATCTAATCAATGGTTTGGAAAAGTGATGAAGTAAGGTTACATGGAAATAAGTCGTTCCTTATCCATTGCTATGTACCTTTATTAAATCAGGTTCATAGATCTTTTATTCTGTAATTCA
>ULVW01114912.1_pt1 | contig 11622 bp, 8 predicted proteins | sample 1959801 | NCBI WGS metagenome assembly ULVW01 (sample SAMEA4835796, study PRJEB28245) | human gut metagenome | biome: gut microbiome; material: fecal sample | place: Denmark | collected 2008
GCTGAGCGAGGCCTACGGCATCGATGGCGAGGATGTGGACGGACTGATCGAGGCCGTGAAGAACGGCAAGGTGAAGGACGAGGCCTACTACGAGGAGCTGGCGCAGCAGCGGGGCGTGAGTGTGAAGACGGCGCAGCAGGCAGACAAAGCGGCGGCGCGGGCAGAGGGATACGCGCCCAAGGACGGCACCGTGCTGAGCGTGAACGGCAAGGGCGGCGCGGTGCGCCTGAACGCTGCGGACGTAGGGGCGATGGCTGCGGACAGGGGAGACCTTGTGCAGCAGGTGGTGCTGGAGGGCCGCACCCTGACCGTGGTGTTTACGGACGGCACGCAGCAGACCTACACTACACAGGACACCACAGAGCTTACGGCCATGACCGGGGTGCTGAGCACAGCAAACGGCGGCACGGGGCTTGACCGGGCACTGACAGCGGCAGACGTAGGTACCGTGGAAAAAGGCAGCGGGGACTACCTGAAGGGCAACAGGGGCAACTACCGGCTGCGCATTGAGCAGCGGGGCGAGTGGAAGGGGCTGACCGTATGCGCCCACTGGCACACCCCCGGCGCAAGCGCGGCCACGCTGGTGGAAAACGGTGTGCTGACCGTACTGCGCACGCTGGCGGCGGGCAATGATGCAGCGGCAGCGGCCTGTGACCGCTTAGAGGCGCTGTGGGGCGCAGACGACCCGGACAACAGGAACACTGCCCGGCTGAGCCTTGCAGTGCTGGGCAGAATGATCCTTGGGAGGAGCTAAGATGGGGTACACAAAACAGAATTTTATGGACGGCCATACCCTGACCGCTGCCAAGCTGAACCACATGGAAGCAGGCATTGCAGCAGCGTGGGACATGGCCGGAAGCGGCACGGGCGGCGGCGCAGTGACGGGTATTCCCGGTGCGGCGGGGGACGGAGAGACGGACGACACGGAAGCACTGACGGCGGCGCTGAGCCAGAGCAACTGCGTGGTGGACGGAGGAAACAAAAAGTATAAGTACTTTGAGATCATCGTCAACAACGTTGAAGATCTGGAAGTTCGGAACGTGATCTTTTGGAAGGGCGCGAACATGGTGCTGGAGGGGTGCAAAAACATCTGGTTCGTCAACTGCACATGGGAAGGCATCAACCCGAACGGTGTAAACAAAATATGGACCTGCGGCATCCGGCTGCGGGGACGCATGGAGAACGGCGAGAGCATTTGGTGCGAAAACATTTGGATCGAAGGATGCATATTCCAGAATGTCTGGTATAACCCGTATGTGAATAACGGCAGACCGCAGGATGTTTCGGACGCTGCGATTTTACCATAGCTTTTTTAAATTTCTATCCACGCCCTCCGCGAGGAGGGCGACGGTGAAATTTAGTCAACACGTCACATTTACAAGTATTTCTATCCACGCCCTCCGCGAGGAGGGCGACGACATACACAATGAGCATGGCTTTGCTGTCCTTGATTTCTATCCACGCCCTCCGCGAGGAGGGCGACCTGGTCATCCTGCGCCGGTTTAGCGTTGCATCCAATTTCTATCCACGCCCTCCGCGAGGAGGGCGACCCATTTTTTACCAAGAACCGCGCACAAACGGAAGCATTTCTATCCACGCCCTCCGCGAGGAGGGCGACCCCACCCCTTTTGCGTTATGTAGCCTTTGCCGGAATTTCTATCCACGCCCTCCGCGAGGAGGGCGACATCAGCGGCACACAAGCCTTTGTGCGGTGGCTCAACATTTCTATCCACGCCCTCCGCGAGGAGGGCGACTGTAAATTCTTTCGGCCTCGTCGCCGGTTAAGTTATTTCTATCCACGCCCTCCGCGAGGAGGGCGACGCGCGGAGCTGTGCGAGGTCGCAGGCATGAGCGCAATTTCTATCCACGCCCTCCGCGAGGAGGGCGACTGCGCCGTATACTCACCGTCAACTGCCCATTCCAAATTTCTATCCACGCCCTCCGCGAGGAGGGCGACTTGCCTTTTCCGCGTCAAAGTATTTGACGAGACAAATTTCTATCCACGCCCTCCGCGAGGAGGGCGACAGCACAAGACGCTGGACGGTTTCGAGGGCATCCCCATTTCTATCCACGCCCTCCGCGAGGAGGGCGACTTTGAGCATCTTTCTTTTCTAAGCTCCTGCTTGTGATTTCTATCCACGCCCTCCGCGAGGAGGGCGACAGCCCTACACCTAGAGCACTACCCGGTAAAGTGGAATTTCTATCCACGCCCTCCGCGAGGAGGGCGACTACTTACTTGCGGGGCCGCCCTCACCGTACAAGAAATTTCTATCCACGCCCTCCGCGAGGAGGGCGACATCGGTACATCTGGCCATGTTGGCGGCTGACAAATTTCTATCCACGCCCTCCGCGAGGAGGGCGACATCAACGAGAAGCCCGCCGGGGCTGTCCAGTCCTACATTTCTATCCACGCCCTCCGCGAGGAGGGCGACGGGGGCGGGCTTGCTGCTTTCAACCTGTAAGCAGCTATTTCTATCCACGCCCTCCGCGAGGAGGGCGACAGCTAATAAGGAGGGCAAGACAATGACAGACTTAATTTCTATCCACGCCCTCCGCGAGGAGGGCGACGCACAGACGACTTTGGACGTGAAACATATTCAGACAATTTCTATCCACGCCCTCCGCGAGGAGGGCGACACGTCCAGTGCCGCTATACTGTGGCGGTCGATCTCATTTCTATCCACGCCCTCCGCGAGGAGGGCGACTCACGCTCTTTGTCAACCTTGCGCTCGCATTCTATTTCTATCCACGCCCTCCGCGAGGAGGGCGACGTTTCCTCTACCGGTACGCCCTCTAAAAGGCAGAGATTTCTATCCACGCCCTCCGCGAGGAGGGCGACCAGAGAGCAGATGCCGCTCTGGATGCCCGCCAGAATTTCTATCCACGCCCTCCGCGAGGAGGGCGACCTAAAAGAGCCGGTATAGCTTACTGGTGGCAACGATTTCTATCCACGCCCTCCGCGAGGAGGGCGACTGCAGAAAGCGTCTTTCTGTTTGACCGGGCACTAATTTCTATCCACGCCCTCCGCGAGGAGGGCGACGCACCGCTGACCTCAAGCGCCGGCAGACCGTCCGCATTTCTATCCACGCCCTCCGCGAGGAGGGCGACGACTATTTACGACCGGATGACCTAGACCTTTCTGCAATTTCTATCCACGCCCTCCGCGAGGAGGGCGACCCGTATGGCTGGCTGCTGCTGACCGTCACTGTACAATTTCTATCCACGCCCTCCGCGAGGAAGGCGACCGCATAACCGGCGTTTTATTATGCGCAAATGTATCATTTCTATCCACGCCCTCCGCGAGGAGGGCGACGCAGTACATCGGGTCTACACCTGCATCTTCAAGGCATTTCTATCCACGCCCTCCGCGAGGAGGGCGACTGACGTTTCATCTGTTTTGTGGTACTCTTGTACTGATTTCTATCCACGCCCTCCGCGAGGAGGGCGACCGTACTCCTGCGCCCCGCCGCGCGCGAAGCGCGGGATTTCTATCCACGCCCTCCGCGAGGAGGGCGACTGAGGCCCGCAGGCCGAGGGGGCGGGAGGGACGCATTTCTATCCACGCCCTCCGCGAGGAGGGCGACGGGCGGCGGGCAGCTGTCTGATCTCCCTGTGGGAATTTCTATCCACGCCCTCCGCGAGGAGGGCGACCAAGGGTGCGGAGACCCCGCTACCCCAGCGGGTGGATTTCTATCCACGCCCTCCGCGAGGAGGGCGACTGAGGTGTGTTTGTGGTATACTCGGTGTGCAAAATTTCTATCCACGCCCTCCGCGAGGAGGGCGACTATCACTGCATCGGGATGGATATTTAAGGAGGACATTTCTATCCACGCCCTCCGCGAGGAGGGCGACTCACATCAAAGGAGACAAGATATGGACAAGGAAATTTCTATCCACGCCCTCCGCGAGGAGGGCGACAGCAAAAACAGAGAGAAAAAACCATGCTTTTGTCTCATTATACACCTCTCTGCACAAATTGCAAAGAGATGCTTGCAAAACAAACCGCAAAATCACACCGTTACTTGCGCAAACGGCTGGTATTCCGGTGCGAAGCGTCCCGGAAAACCATGTGTGCTGCCGATTCGCACTGGCCGGACATCAAAAGATCAGCACGCTGTCTTGGGCAAATTCTGGGTGCAGTCCAACGTGCTCGACCTTGGTCTGGTAGTTGTTGCCCAGCTGGTAGAACCGCAGACTGTCCAAGGCAGGGTCGATCAGGGCGGTCAGCTCTGCTTTGAGAACTGCGTACTGCGAAGCGTTCAGCAGGCATTCGAACACGGAATTCTGCACCCGCTGCCCATGATCTACACACTTCTTGGCAACCTTGCGCAGCCGCTTGCGTCCGGCGGAGGTCTCGGTGTTTACGTCGTAGGTAATCAGTACCAGCATGATTACACCTCATTTCCAGAAAAACGGAGGGTAAACCTCTAAATCGCCCCGCAGGGTGCGCGCCAGCAGCAACGCCTGCACATAAGGCACAAGCCCCCAGCAGAGCTTTTCCTTCAAAAACGGGTGGGTGATGACTTCGCGCTTTTTCTGCTGCCATACGTTCAGGAATGCACGGCGTCCCTCCTCGGTCAGCAGAACGGCACCGTTTTCCTGCTTTTCAAAGTGCTTTGCATTCAGCACTTTCTGGTTGATACAGGACAGCACGAACCGGTCAGCCAGAACGGTGCGCAGCTCTTCCATCAGATCCAATGCAAGGCTGCGCCGCCCGGGACGGGCGCGGTGCAGAAAGCCCACATAAGGGTCCAGCCCGACACCCTCCAGCGCGGCGGCGCAATCGCTGGCCAGCAGGGAATAGGCAAAGGACAGCAGTGCATTCACGTTATCCAGCGGCGGTCTGCGGCTGCGGCAGGTAAACACAAAAGCATCGTTCTGTTGTAAGATCAGCGCGTTGAACCGGTCGAAGTACCGCTGTGCAGCTTCGCCCTCCAGCCCGCGCAGCTGCTCCAGATCCTCGCAGCCTTCCACCAGCGGTAGGGCAGCCGCCAGTTGTGCGCTGGTCTGTTTCAATTCGTCCACGGGCACCCGCTGCGGGTGGTCCCGGGTGGCGCGCTCCAGCACCCAGCGGGCATTGTACACCTTGCCCAGAATAAAGCTGCGGGCATAGCTACAGCTGAGCGCTTCACTGGAGGCAACGGCGTACTGGGTCTGCCGCAGTAATACGTTGCCGCGTTCCTCGCCCACAGTGCGCGCTAAAAAGCGTCCGCGCGGGGTATAAAAGCTCAGGTCGACGCCCATACGCCCGCATTTGCCCATCAGCGCGGGGCTGGCACCGGCGTAACTGAAGCAGAGGATGCTTTCCAGCGTGTGCAGCGGCACCCGCCCGACCTCGGATTTCCCACGGCTGACCACAACGTTTTCGCCGTCCAGCGTGAGGTAAGCGTCCTCACTGAGAACGAACAGGGTGTTTAGGAATTGCCGCATGGTGTCACCTCCGTGGCCGTCTCGTCCAGATAGCGCCGCAGATAAGCCTTGGCGTCTGCCTTCTGACAGAGCATCGGCAGACAGAGCTCTTTCAGGGAACAGGCGTTGCAGTGCTTGCCGGGCTTTACCTTTGGGGTGTAGCCGCGGGCAAAATACTGGTTCATTTCGTCTGCCATCTGCCGGGTGGTGCTGCGCAGTTCGTCGGTAAAAGGTACGACCTCCCGCCGCTTCGTCTCGCAGTAATACAGCGCCCCTTCCGGGATATGGCACACCAGCATTTCCTCCAGCGCCATGGCCTGTGCGCATAATTGCAGCCGGTCAGCATCGGTTTCCTTTGCGTGGCCGTGCTTGTACTCCACCGGGTAGGGCTGCCAGCGCCCGGGGGTGCTTTGCAGCGGGATGCCATCCGCACAAGCCCGGAACTCCACCACGTCACAGTTGCCGGACATCCGAAGCCGGTGGCTGGCCACCCGCATTCCCCGAGTGATCAGCAAATCGCCCCGGCGCTCGGTGCAGGTGTCATCGTGGCAGCGGGTATGGTTCAGCTGCCCTTCGGTGGTACGCAGATTTTCTGCCCATTGCTGCTCCAGATGGATCAGTGCCCACTGGCGGCGGCAGAAGGCAAAATGCTGGATGCCGGACATTTGCAGGTAGTCATCCGGCGCGTCCATCAGTGGAACCTCTCGCAGTGTACACCCTCCGGCAGGGTGTCGGCCACCGTAACGGTGTAGTCCTGATAGCTGCGGGGCGCGACCACCTCGGCCTTGTGTGCCACGGTAACGGCATCGAACAGCTTATAAGCGGGCGCATTGCCCAGCTCGGAATCGTGCTTGAACACGATCAGCTCCCGCACGGCCATCTTGCCGCGTGCAGCACTGTGGTCGTTCTCGAACATATTCAGGATAGCCTGCCACAGCAGCTGCAAGTCCTCTTCCGAGAAGCCGGTGGTCTTGCGGGCAAGATTGGCAGAAACGTAACCCTCGGCACGGTACAGGCCGTAGGGCACGATATGCTTGTTGCCCATTTCACTGTTCTTCTTTTCAGCATCTGCCTCGGTGGTAATGGCTACGCGGGTAATGGTCACCTCCTGCGGCACGATAGGGTCAACAGAGCGGGCAAAGCTCAGCTGCACCGGCCCGCGCACCTGGCCGCAGTTCAGCGCACCCTTGACAAAGGTGGTCATCACGGCACCGAAGGTGCGGATATCGTAGAAATGTTCGCACATATAATCCCGCAGCTTGCGGTCGATATCCGGGTCGCTTTTCTTGGCCTTTTTCAGGTCGTCCTTGGGGGTCAGACCGTTGTGCTCCAGCGCCTCGGCATCGCTGCGGTTCAGGGGTACGCCCTCCTTGACATAGATGCGGTAATTGTCGGCATCGGGGGCGTCCTCCTTCAGCGTCTCCACATAGTTGCGGATCTTGCGCTTCAGGCAGACATCGGTCACCAGACCGTAGCCGGTCTCGGGGTCGATGCGGGGCATATTACCGGCATCGGGGTCGCCGTTGGGGTTGCCGTTCTCTACATCGAACAGAATGACGAAATCGTAGCGGTTCTTGATAGGTGCAGACATTTTTTATTCCTCCTCGTTCTTTTTGACGTAACGTTTCTGGGTCTGGTGGTAGTAGCCGATGGTGAATTTACCCTGATCCGGCAGACTGAGCCGGGCAGGGAAACCGCTCTCCGGCAGCTGTGCCATCAGTTCGGTGATCTGCTTATCGTAGTGGGTGGCAAGGCCGTCATTCAGCTTGCGCAGATGCTTCTGGCTCAGCCGCAGCAGGGTGGGGAAGGACATACCCGGCGTGGCGCAGGCGGCGTTGAAATACCGGTCCTTGATGGTAGTGTTGATGCCGGGGTTGGCAGCTTTTTGCACAGCCTCCAGCACAGAGAACAGCCGTCCCAGAAGATAGGGGACATTGGTGGTTTCGTTCAGGCTCACAGTATAGACCTCCTTGTTCAGTTCGGTAGGGTAATTACGCAGGTAATACGCTTTGATCACGGCAGCCCGGCCGCGGGTCACTGCCTGCTCGGCACGGATACGCAGGGTCACACCGTTCAATAGGGTGGCGGGGTAACGCCCGCCGGTCAGCACGGCGCGCAGCAGGTCGCCTGCCAGCTGCGGCGACGGGTCAGGCGGCGTACTGCCTTTGACGGTGCGTACTGTAGTCAGAGCAACAGACCAGACAGATAGATATTCGCGTATGTCGAGGTCTGGTCGGGCGATTGCAGTCTCATCTAAAAAACGCTGGAGATTCTTGGCAAATGCTCCAAAGGTATCCCGCATGAAAAAACGAACAGATAGCCGTGCTGCGTTTGGTGAAAGACCCAGAATACAGAAATGCTCATCGGGCTGTAACTCGATACCGTTAAAATGTACATGTTGTCCAAGCGCTAACTTTTTCATTATTGCAGCGAGTTCGCCGCTCAAGTCACTGGAAAAAAACATAGAAAAAGCATCGGAATAAGCTGGTTCTGCATTTTCGGCCCAGAAGACCATGGCGGTGGAGCTACTGCCACTACCTAGAATGCGACAATGATTTTTACGGTCAGCCAAGAGATAATTCAGTGCAGTGGTATAGGCAAAGGCGGCGTACTTGCTGACAGGGGCATTATCGCCCTGCTCGTGGCCGTAGGAGCAGAAGGCCGGTGCGTTGAAGGATACCAGTGCTGCGCCGGAGCTTTGCGCCCCGGGTACACCGCTGATATTGGGATGGGTGCGCTCGATGGGGGCATACTTGCCGGTAATCAGGCATTGTCCCATGTCCGAATCAGCAGAGCGGTCGTTGTAGTGCGTCTGCCAAGCGTTCTGAATGGCAGGGTCGTCGTTGACAAAGCTGTGACTGTGGTCGGCAGCTTCGTAGCCAAAGATCAGGTTGGCGTTGCCGGTGATCTCCTTCCACTGCTCAGCCAATAGGGGATGCGCGGCAGCCTGCGCCGGATCCCAGCTGTCAAAATAAGCAAGGAGCGCCCGGGCTGCGGGGCTGTCTACGCCGTCCAGAATGGTGTGATGCAATTTGGCACAGGCCTTGAAGCAATCCGCAGAGCGCTCCGGCTTGCCTTTTTCGTCTGCGCCCAGCAAATAGGTAGAGTTGTCGCACAAAAAGTTGGCGGCAATGCCGGAGGAACGCTTTTCATGCGCCGGTACGCGCATTGCACGCGGGGCAAGGACTGTCTTTTTGCCCACGGTCTTTTCGGTGAGAAGGGGGACGACCCTAAGCAGCTGCCCGGCGTCATTCAACCGCAGCTCATAGCTCACCTTAAAGCTGTCATCCCAGCCGGGGGCAGAAAGCTTGCCCTGCCGGACAAGCTGCTCGTAATAGGCAGTAAGTGCCTGTAAGATCATGTAAACACCTCCACATCCCGGCAGTCCAGCACGCCGTTTTCCAGCTTTGCCCGGAAGAACTGGGAGCGGATGTTTTCTGGGTCGGAGTAGTCCAGATCGTACAGCATAAAGCCCAGATCCTGCGTGAGCGGCAGTGCGGGGATGTCCTCGGCCCTGCCGTGCCATTCCCGGAAGTTTGCCGGAAACTCCCGGCAGCCAAAGCAGGGCTGGTGATAGCACTGCCCCTTGGCAAGCCGCCGCCGCAAGATATCCTGAAATTTGCCCGGGTTATCACCGGGTGCGGCTTTTTCGGCCATGGTAAAATGGCATTCGATCACGTAGTGCACATCCTGCAGCACCAGTGCGGCACGCTGCTGGATGTTCTCTGCCGTGCACAGCATGGGCACCTCGCCGCCCTTGGCTGCACTGAGCACCGCCGAGGACAGCAGGGTAGCCTTGACCTCATTGCGCCGGATGCTGGCAAACTGCACCGGCTTGAGCAGATAGATGCGGTCGATATGGTACTTCATGCCTGGGTGCCAGTAAATGGCCTCCACCAGCCCGCGTGCCGCCGAGGGCGTCATGATGTCATAGGATACACGCTCGGTTTTCATCTCGGGTCTTGAAAAACAGGCGTAGTCGCCCCAGACCTCGATCAGCATAGACATGAACACCACCTCCTTTCATTGTTTATTTGAATCTTCAGACAAAGAGAAAACTTGCCCACATAAACCACCTCTTTCTATAATTCAATTATTAGATAATGGATGTATAATCGTTTCTGAGCCTAGAATAACACAATTTAATGCTTTTTTTCGTATCCGGTTGCTGTCATCCGGTGTGCGCACTGGGATGTGGATAGAAATAATTAGTAGATCATGGATGTATGACGGGGAAACGGCAGAGCGACAGATGCTTTGCCGTTTCTTCATTTACTTGGTATTATATTACAATAAATAAAATACAATAAAAAGGACTTTTGCGTATTTTCTTTGCCTTATTTTTAGCTTTTTGTCAGAAAAACAGACCCTTTCCGGTCTCCACGTCCATGGAAAGCCCAGTCTTAGGGTCGTACAGGGTGCTGTCGGTCAGGATAGCGCTGCCGTTGGGCAGTGGTTCCAATGCTCCGGCAGCATCCAGTGCCTGAAACTGCTGGGCATAGCAGGCTACGCTGTAAGCGCCCAGCTTGCGGTAAAGTGTGCGGCTCACAGTCCCGCTGCGCAGCTGGTCGCAAAGGGCTTTTCCTTCGCCAACGGGCAGGTAAACGGTGCGGGTGGGGGCTTCGATCAGATGGAACTGTTCAGCCACCTGTGCAAACGGGAAAATGCAGCCCGAGATCCCTTTGCGCAGGGCGTCCAGAATGCTGCTTGTGTCCAGTGCGGCCTCACCCCGCGCAAAATACAGCTCCTTAAAATAAGCTCTGACCGCCTCCGGGCTGTCCAGCGCTGCGGCGCAGCCTGCTGCGTACTGCATGGCGTGTACGTTCTGGCGCAGCATCTGCGGTACGCCGCAGCCTTCCAGCTTAAAACGGTATACCAAGCTCTCTTCTGCGCTGCGGTGTCCTTCCCGGTTGCAGCGTCCGGCGGTCTGCAAAAGGGAGTCCAGCCCGCACTGCTCCCGGTATGCGGCGGGGAAATCCACATCCACACCTGCTTCGATCAGCGAGGTGGAAACCACCCGGCAGGGCAGGCTTTCCCGTAACCGCTGCCGGATCTCTGCCAGCTGGCGGCGGCGGTCTGCGGCGCACAATAGCGTGGTCAGGCAGTAGCTGCCCTCGGCAGGCAAGGCAGCGTACACTTCCTGCGCCGTTTTGCGCCGGTTCACTACGCACAGCACCTGCGACAGTGCGCAGAGCTGCGAAGTCAGCGCTTCCAGCGTCAGCTCTCCGGCGTCGCAAAGGGTGGTGCGGCGCAGGGTGATGTATAAGGTGGCAGTGTCCGGCACGATCTCCTGCAAGGGCAGCTCCGGCGCAAACTGCCGGAAATAGGGCTCTAATGCGGGCTGGGTGGCGGTGCATAACACAGCGGTGGCGTGGTAATGCCGCACCAGCTGCGCAATAGTGCTGACGCAGGGCAGCAGATAACTGGTGGGCAGGGTCTGCGCTTCGTCAAAGATGATTACGCTGTTCGCAATGTTGTGCAGCTTGCGGCAGCGGCTGCTGCGGTTGGCGTACAGCGATTCAAAAAACTGCACCGCAGTGGTCACCACAACAGGTGCATCCCAGTTTTCGCTGGCCAGCAGCTGGCGGTACTGCGCGGGGGTCAACTTTTCCTGTTCGAGGCTTTTATAGTCTGCACAGGAGTAATCCGCAAGAACGTTTTCTGCGCCCAGAAGGTCTGCAAAAACAGCGGCAGTCTGGTCGATGATGGACATATACGGAATCACATAGATCACCCGCTTCATGCCCTGCGCAGCGGCCTGTTCCAGCGCAAAGGCAAGGGAGGCAAAGGTTTTGCCGCCGCCGGTGGGCACGGTGAGGGTATACAGCCCCGGTGCGCCGTGGGCACCTTTTTCCATGCAAGCCCGCAGCACGGCATTGCGTTGGCTGCTTACCGGCAAGGTGCTCTGTGCCGCAAGATAGCCAGCCGCCTTGGTACGCACCTTTTCCAGAAGAGAAGAAAGCGCAGTGCTGTTGCCCCGGGGCGCGGCCTGCCCGTTCATAAAAGTTTCGGTGTCGATAAAATCCGCATCCACAAGACAGGAGTAGAGCATCCGGGTAAAGAATGCAAAATCCAGCGGGTCGCGGTTTGCCCAGTCCGGCGGGGCGCTCTGGGGCAGGGTGACCTCGCGCCAGCCATCGTAAGGCTCCACCGGTTTTTTCAGCCGCCCGAACAGGGTAGCGTCAGCGGCATCGGCTGTCCTTCGATTGCCGC
>ULVW01099446.1_pt1 | contig 11618 bp, 8 predicted proteins | sample 1959801 | NCBI WGS metagenome assembly ULVW01 (sample SAMEA4835796, study PRJEB28245) | human gut metagenome | biome: gut microbiome; material: fecal sample | place: Denmark | collected 2008
AAGCCGATACAGAGAGTGGCAGTGCAGAAAGTGTGAGTGGTTCTGCCGTATCGGTTGAAGCTGGTTCACAGGAAAATGCGGGAACGAAAACGCTTAATTCAGGAGAATACTATCTGAAGGAATTGTCTGTTTCAGACAGTTATTATCTGGATCAGACAGAGATACCGGTAAAACTGACTTATAAGGATGAAAAGACTCCGGTTATTTATGCACAATGTATAAAATCCAATAAGCAGACAACCAATGAGATTGACAAGGTATCGGTAGCCGATTCCAAAGAACTTGCAGGCTGCAATCTCAGGATTACGGATGGGGCAGGAAAGGAGATTATTTCCTGGACTTCTGGCAATAGGGACTCGGTGAAAGTATCGGTAACACCAGAAGATGGTTATCAGAATTTGAAGTATTCTTTTGACGAAAACGGAAACCTTCATGTGGGTGGACTTTTCCATGATAAGGAATACACGTTGACAGAAACAAAGCCAGCCGATGGTTACGTGACTGCGGAAGCTATTACCTATATGCTTAAGCAGAAAGTGGCAGAGGACGGAACGGTGACTTCTGTCGTAAACATCAAACAAAAGGATGGTACATACCTGGAGCAGGAAGATGACAAAACGGTTATGAAAGATGACCAGACACATATCCAGCTTTTGAAGCTGGACAAAAAGACTGGACAGGCTCTTGGTGGTGCTAAATTTGTTGTTACGAATTCCAAAGGGAATGAAGTGATGAAATTTGTTACTAAAGATGATGCGTATGACATCACGGGAAAACTGGTTGTTGGGGAAACCTATACGTTCAAGGAAACTTCAGCACCTTCAGGCTATCGTCTTGCTAAGTCTGTAAAGGTAACGATTAAAGATACCGGTGATGTGCAGAAGGTAACAGTAAAGGATGAACCGATTCCGAATGTGCCGGAGCCACCACAGACTGGTGGAATGATGCCGATTATTCCGATGGCGGCAGGGGTACTGTTTGCAGCTAGTGCTGCAGTATATGTCTTTCGGAAGAGAAAATCTGTGGAAAAATAAAAGCATATTAAGGAACTGAAACTTTCCATAGGTTTTCATATGAGTTGTAAAAGAGATAAATTCGTTTTATCATGTTGAATACACAGATCTTGCATTCAAACTGCCAAAGGTGATTGGAGAGTGTAGCAGATACACCATTAGGCAGAGTATGTTCCTTATGATCGGATAGCACCTTATATGATTTGATGTTAAAGATCTGGTATTCACCATCTTCATCGGCGATACGAATTTTTAGTGGAATGATGGTACCATCTGTTTTATGCTGACAGATAACATCAGCTAAAGTATAGTTTTCGCGGATTGCACTCATTATCAGAACCTCCTTTGTTTTTATATTATAGAACAAATGTTTGCGTTTGAGAAGAGGTAACTTATTACAATTTGTTATATGTTTACTTTTTATGTTGAAGCGTAGCGAGTGTTTTGGTATAATTTGGGTGAGAAAGAAGTGAAAAAAGCATAAGGGAAATTAATATCTCTTGGCTTTTGGGTAAAAAGAAATTGTAAAATCGGAATTTTACGGCTCTTAACTTATGGGTATAAAGTGCCGATATTACAGATATAGAAACGGATTTCTTTAATCAATTTCAAGGAGGATGATATCATGATTAGAGCAACTAATTTAACACAAGTAACAGAGTATTATAAGAATAATACAGTTAGTAAGCAAAATAGCACAGAGAAAACGAAGGATGCGCAGGCAAATGCTGCGAAAATTAAATCCAGCGAAGATAAGTTGTCTTCTAAGGCACAGAAATATTTAGAAACATTGCGTAAGGATAACGCAGATTTTGATTTTATTATTGCTGATAAGGGCGATGATTTTAGAGGATTGGTAGACCAAAGTGATAAGGAATTTACAGTTGTATTTTCGAGTGCTGAGCTTGAAAGAATGGCATCTGATGAGAAATACGCACAAGAGAAGTTATCTATGGTAAAAACAGCGGTTGTAATGTCGGATAAAATCAATGAACAGTTTGGTTTTGAACGTGCGTGGGGAAAGACAGAAAATAATGGAACTGTATTAAGTAAGCTAACTATGTCCTTTGATGATAGTGGAAAAATGACGTTATTTGCTGATTTGGAGAAGATTACAGAAAAGCAACAAGAATGGCTGGAAGAATTAAAAGAAAAACGTGCAGAAGAAAAACAGCAGGAAAAGAAGGATTTAACTGTTAAGCGTACTACCATTCAGGCAAATTCAGAAGAAGAATTGATTGAAAAGATTTCTGAACTGGATTGGAGTAAGATAGCTGAAGAAAAAGCGACACAGGGCATGAAGTTCGATACCACTATTTAATCGGTAGCATTAACCGGGAATTGGAGGTGTGCTATGATTGCAGGTACAATACGAAACGCTGTGAATCAGATGCAGTTAGTAAATGATTGGAAGCAAAAGAAGGCTACCGGGAATGTTGTAAAGAAACAAGAGGGTATGACTGTAACAAGCCAGGAAGAAAATATGATTCAGCATTTCCAAGAGCAACTTGAGCGAGATAAAGAAAGTTCCGCATATAGTCAGATTTATAATAAGATTGCAAGTGGTCAAGAATTAACCGCTTCGGAAGAAGATGCTATTCGCCAGAAAGACCCTAAAGCCTATATGGAATATAAAGCTGCAAGAATGGAACAAGAAGCTTATGAGCGTAGATTGAAAAACTGTAAAACAAAAGAAGAAGCTCAAAGACTTCAAGTAAATGAAATGAACGGTAATTTAGCGGAACTAAAAAGTATCGTGAATAATCCGAATATTCCAAAGAGCGAAAAGCTTAAGGAAGCTCAACGTATTATGGGAAATACCTTTAGAGCAGTAGAAACATTTACGAAGTTTGTAAAGAGTGCGGAATTTAAGGATTTGCCTACAGAAGAGGATATTGTTGAGGCTTCTAAGTCAGAAACATCGGTTGTAGAGGAATTAACAGATGCTGAAACATTTGAACAATCAAGCGATTCCTTAATATCTCAGACAACAGATTCCGTAGATGATGATGCAAAAATAATAGATGATTCGAAGCCGGATGCTCAATTAGAAGAGGTTCATCAGATTGAAAAGGATGTTATGGAGGAAATGAAGGACATCGAAATAAAGCATTTTGGTGAGAAGAAATCATCTGTGAGAATAGATATTACGGTATAGAAAATGTCTGCGTGAAATTCCAGTTTGTAGATGCAAATACATAGTAAAAAGGACAATTATGAACCAACTAAATAACATTTCAACCCCAAAGGGAAGAAAAGTATTTTCAAGAAGAATACTTTTCTTCTTTTTTTTTACTTTAGCAGTCATTGCTTTGGCTCTGGGACTTTGGTTAAAAAGAACCATGGATCAGGAGATCAAGCAGGACAACATAGAAAAAGAGATTACCACGGAGAAAGAAAAGGATGGCGTACGGAACCTCCACAAAAAGTATAAAGATATGATCGGGTGGCTAGAAATCAAAGACACCGGCTTTTCTTATCCGGTTATGCAGACAGGTATCAAAGGTCATCATGAAGGTGACTGGCAGTATTATCTTCACCGGGATGTGCATGGTGATTACAGCTTTTATGGGACACCGTTTTTAGATGTCCGCTGTAAGACAGACAGTGACAATCTTATCATTTACGGTCACAACATCAACGGGAGACGGTACTTTGGCTATCTGAAAAATTTCCGAGAGGAAACATTTTTTAAGGAACATCCCGTGTTTTCGCTTACTCCGGCAGAGGGAAAGAAGCAGGACTATCACATCGTTTCGGTATTGGAGACGGACAAATATGCAGATTACTATTCTTTTACGGATTACGGAAATGAGAAGGATTATTACGGGATGGTAGAGAAAATCCTAAGTCATAGCAAGTTTCAGAGTGAAGCGGCAAAGAAGATGAAAAAGGAAATGGATGAAAGTGATGCAGAGACATTCTTTCGGAAATATAAGTTTGTAACGCTTTCCACTTGCCGGACGATGGATGGGAAAGATAAGCGGCTTATGGTAATCGGCTGCAGGAAACGATAACAGGAAGTAAGGAGGACAACAATGCATAAGGAATTAGAGGTTATGAAACCCCGTTGCAATGGATTATGGAAACGGGGTGCAGGAACGGCAGCATTGATCTATTTTTGGATACTGACAAATGTGCCGGTTGCAGCACTGGCGAAAAGTGAAAAAGGAAAGAGTGATGCAACAGATACCGGAGTGACGGAAGTTACGGACGGCATCAATGTAATCAAGGACTTGGTTCTTGGCTGTGTTGGTGGAGTTGGCGTGATTTTTCTTGCCTGGGGACTGTTAGACTTTGGTACCGGGTATTCGGCACATGATACAACACAGCAGAGTCAGGCAATTAAAAAAGTAATCGGTGGTCTGGTTATGATTGCAGTTCCGGCAATTCTGAAACTACTGGGTGTTTCGTAATGAAGACTTGGAATCCTGAAAGGAGGTGATGACGGTGGGATTGTGGGATTCTGTAACGGGATTTTTCTCAGATTTAGGAGATTTCTTTAGTGGTAAAGACTTTTTTGAAGCTGCCGGGTACGCATGGAATGACATGATGAAACTGGCAGCCGATGTTTTGACGAAAAATCCATCTTCCGGCACCTACAAAGATGTCTGGGAAAATATATCAACGATCTATACCACCTTAAATGTAGTTGCAGTTTCATTGCTCTGCATTTTTTTCTTGTATGGATTTTGCAGGGACAGCTGCGACTTACATGCAGATCTGACATTTGAACGAACGATAAAAATGTTCATTCGGTTGATTATAACCTCAAATGTAATGAGCATGGCGCTAAGTTATATGCCGAAGTTTTTTGCATGGGGCAAGAACCTGACCTCTGCAATTTTGGGAGAAAACAAACTGTCAATGATTTATGACTTTGATGGCGTAAAGGTGTATGAAAATATATCCAGTGCAGACTTTGGAACGATGACCGCTTTTTTGACAAGCATCCTGTTTTTCTTATTTACCGTCGTGTGCGGATTTATCGTGGTGCTGACAGTGTTAAATCGTATTCTAAAGATTTATATGATTGCTCCGTTTGCAGGTGTGGCATTGTCTACTCTTGCAGCAGGAGGTCAGACGGCAAATGTGGGTTATTCCTATATACGCACCTTTTTTGGATATGTGTTTTCTGCGCTGCTTATTGCAGTTGTGATTGTCATCAGTGCAAGTTTTATCAATACCGTTGCAATCGACACGGATAATGCAATCATCCGGCTGTTGGAGTATTGCTTGAAAATGGGTGTCATTTCATCTTCGGTAAAGATGTCGGATAGCGTCATGCAGAAAGCATTTAATTTATAGAAATGGGGGAGAACAATGACAAAAACAATCAATCCGGATGTGGCTGCCTTTAAGGAAGATTTCTTTAAGGGATTGTCTTTCAGGGAGTGTGTATTCGGAGCAAGTGCACTGCTAACAGGAGTGGGAGGAATCCTGCTTCTGCATTTTTACTTTGGCGTAGGAATCAATACAGCTATTACATTGTGTATGCCGGTAATCGGTATCATCGGGCTGTGTGGATTTTACCATAAAAACGGACTGACATTGGCTCAGCTTGTGAGAAGGAGTATAAAGCTCATGTTTCAAAAGCCCTATGTCTATGAAACAAGAAATCAGTGAAAGGAATTGGAGGTACAGACAAATGGAAGTAGAAAAAAACGAAGAAAGAAATGATGAGAAAATGAGGATGGATATTGAAAGGAATACAGACAGTGAAAAAAGGCTGATGGGGTACATAACCGCTATTGCGGAAAGCCGGGATCAGTAACAGCAGCGTTTGGACATTATGTCCAAACAGAAGCAGGTGCAGGAGGAAAAAGGAATGACGAAATATATAAAAATCTCTGTATTAGCACGAGAGACAGCAAAGAAAGTCTGTCGTGGCAGAGAGCAGTGGATTCGATACCTTGATGTTGCGTCAAGGTTATATAAGTATCCCTTTGAGGACCAGCTACTCATCTATGCACAGCGACCGGACGCAACTGCCTGTGCCTCGCTTGAAATGTGGAATGAGAGGATGTTTTGCTGGGTAAACCGGGGAGCAAAAGGAATTGCCCTTATTGATGGGGAAAGTGAAAGACCAAAACTTCGATATGTCTTTGATGTGTCCGATGTTCATAAGGCAAGACGGATTGGTAAAGATCCGTTTATCTGGCATTTGAGGGAAGAGCATAAAGAAGTGGTTCTTGCCGAACTGGAGCACATTTATGGCAGTACCAATGATGCCCTTCCTTTTGAAAACCGTATTTATGAGATTGCCGAAAGAATAGCGGAAGATTTTTATGAGGAAGCGGTCGATGAGGTGATCGATGAAGCGGCAAACAGTTTCCTGGAAGATCTGGATGGGGATGCAGTTGCTGTCCGGTTTCGGGAAATGCTGGTGCAAAGTGTAAGCTATACCATCTTGAAGCGATGTGGATGTGATATGACAGAGTTTGCTGATGATTTGACCTTTGATTACATCCATGAGTTTAATACACTCAGAACCTTATCGGTGCTTGGCAGTACCACTTCGGAGTTATGTGAACCGGTGCTGATCCGGATTGGCAGAACGATTGCAAGGTATGACAGGGCGTTATTGCAAAATAGAAGATATATAGGAAATTATAATCATACAGAAAGGGCGGTGGCAGGGCATGAATCTGACATACGAAAGGAACGGAGACTATCGGATTCCGAATCTGATACCTTCGGAGCAGGAAGGAACGTTGCTGACGAAATACGGAGTGTTGCGGAAGAATTATCTGAAAAACCACAGGAGGGGGATTTACACGGGACTTCTTCTGAGCGAAGAACTGATGACACACTGCCTGGAGATACAGGAACAGGCAGAGGAGAGGTTCGAGGTGCTGACACAGAAGTTGTCGAAGAACCAAACCGTGACGGAGGAACTGAAACAGAACAATCCGATGCAGTGGACGAAAGAGATGAACCGGATCTATCAGCAGGCGGGGGAGATCGTTCTAAAGGAACTGGTTTATCAGTAGCAGAGTTAGAGCAGTATGCACCGCCTGCAGGCAGTCCCTATCGACAGATGGATTTATTTTCTCTTATGTCGGAGCAGGTGGGAAATATTGCGATGGCACAGGCAGAAATGCCATCGGACAGATTCCTTTTCGGCACGATAACTGCGGGGCAGATCGAGGAAATTCTTCGCACCGGCGGAGGAAAGGAAAACAGCCGGAAACGAATTTATCATAAGTATCAGACCGGAAAAACACCGGAAGAAATGGCGGATTTTCTTCAGAAAGAATACGGAGAAACCGGCAAAGGATTTCAGCTTGGAGGGGAACAAATATCGGTCTGGTTTAATAAGGATGGGATGTATGCGGCACATGGCACTTCTGCTTTTGAGCATACCGAGGCACATCTTTCATGGAGTGCTGTGGAGTCTGTGATTCGTGGACAGATGAAAGCAGGCAATTATATTGACAGCAACGAAGCATATCTGGCTGACCAGTTTGTAAGAAAAGAGTTAGCCGATATGCTTTTCTTTTATTTCCGGGATTCGGTTGGAACATTTCCAGAAGAACTGGGAATCCGTGGATATAATTATCCGGGGGAACATGAATATATTGTCGATATGTTAACTCAAGAGGATGAAGTCCGAAAGGTGATTGCACAAATGGACAGAACCATTCAAAGAGTAGAAAAAGGCGAACTGGAGTACCGATTCCGGTTAGCAAAAGATCCACAGGAGCTGCGGGATGACCTTGCAGATCTTTTGAATGAAAGAGTTGAGTTCCCGTTATCAGAAGAAGTAAATGTTGTCACGGAAGATTTTATCACCGCAGATGAGATTGATCATACTTTATCAAAAGGTTCCGGCTTTGTTCATGGCAGTTTTCGCATTTATGACTTCTATCATCAGGAGCATACCTTAAAAGAAGCCGCTGATTTTCTGAAAAACGAGTATGGAACCGGAGGTACCAGTCATGCACTGGCAGGTTCGGATCGTAGCTTTAAGGATTATGATGCGAAAGGAATTAAACTTCGTAAAGGCAGTATCATGACACCGGATGCGGAAGTTCTTCTTTCGTGGAATGTCGTGGTAAAACGGATTGAAAAGCTGATGAAAGAGGATCGTTATCTTTCTGCAGAAGACAAGGTAAAGTATGCCCGGTATAAACAGAAGCAGGAACAAAAAGCATTGCAGAAGGCAAAGGAAGAACTGGGAACTGGGGTTGATGAACCGGAAGTTGTTAATGGAGAGGTAGTCGGTAAAGTTGACGAACTGGAAGTTGTTGAAGTAGAACAGAATCAAGAGATTGAAGAGTCAGAGATTCTTTCACAAAATACTGAATTGGTGGATGATATTTCACCACTGGAAGAATCTGTTCCAGTCAGTGAGAGTGATATTTTACAGGAAACAGAAAGCCAGTCTCCAATACAAAATCAGTCGGACATTTCGGCAGAAAACTATGTGATTACCGACATGGAGCTTGGTACCGGCACGGCGAAAGAAAAGTTTTGGAGAAATGTGGAGGCTATTCGTACCCTGAAAATGATCGAATCTGAGGGTAGGATGGCAACCGCTGACGAGCAGGAGGCCTTATCCAAGTATGTCGGCTGGGGAGGTCTTGCAGATGCTTTTGACGAAATCAAGAGTGCCTGGGTAAAGGAGTATGCAGAATTAAAAGATCTGTTATCCGAGGAAGAGTATCTATCCGCAAGAGAAAGTACCCTCAATGCCCATTACACCAGTCCTGTGATTATTCAGGAGATTTACCGGACATTGCAAAGAATGGGATTTACAAAAGGAAATCTTTTAGAGCCTTCGGTGGGAATCGGCAACTTTTTTGGAATGCTGCCGGAGACGATGCGGGAGAGTCATCTGTATGGTGTTGAGCTGGATAGTCTGACAGGACGAATAGCCAGACTACTATATCCGAAAGCCAACATTACCGTGGATGGATATGAGAAAACCACATTTCCGAATGATTTCTTTGATGCTGCCGTTGGCAATGTTCCGTTTGGTCAGTACAAGGTGGCAGATAAGAAATACGATAAATTCAATTTCCTGATCCATGATTACTTCTTTGGAAAAACGTTAGATCAGGTGCGTCCGGGCGGTGTGATTGCTTTTGTCACCAGTAAGGGAACGATGGATAAGGAAAATCCAAAGGTGCGAAAGTACATTGCACAGAGAGCTGAATTATTGGGGGCGGTCAGACTTCCCAATACCGCATTCAAAGCCAATGCCGGAACAGAAGTCACATCGGATATTCTTTTCTTACAGAAGCGTGACCGCATTGTAGACATAGAACCGGACTGGGTGCATCTTTCACAGGATGAGAATGGCATATCCATGAACAGCTATTTTGTGGAACATCCGGAGATGGTTGTGGGCTCGATGGAAATGGTAAGCGGACCGTATGGAATGGAGAGTACCTGTGTGCCGGATGATTCACTTCCTTTCGAGGAGCAGTTACAAAAGAGTCTGTCTTTTATCGAGGGTTCTTATGAAGAAATTGAACTGGAAGAACTGAATGAGGAGTTGATAGCAGAGGTTATCCCTGCCGTGCCGGAAGTAAAGAACTTTAGTTATGCGCTGATAAATGATCGGCTGTATTATCGGGAAAACTCTTTGATGCGTCCGGTGGAAGCCTCCGAGGGAATGCTTGAGAGGATCAAGGGCATGGTTGCCATAAGGGACTGCACGCAGGAGTTGATCCGATTACAGTTAGAAGATTATCCGGATGAGCAGATTCATTCCAGGCAGAAACAGTTAAATGACCTGTATGATTCCTTTGCAAAAGACTATGGGAGGATTTATTCCAAAACCAATAAGCGGGCGTTTCATCAGGACAGCAGCTATTGTCTGCTCTGTTCGCTGGAGAAACAGGACGAGGAAGGCAACTTTCTTGGAAAAGCGGATATGTTTACGAAGCGCACCATAAAGAAAGCAGAAGTTGTGACCAGTGTGGATACGGCAAGTGAAGCATTGGCGGTTTCATTGGCAGAAAAAGCAGCGATTGATTTTGAATATATGTCGGAACTGAGTGGAAAAGACGAAGATACGCTGATCGATGAGTTGACCGGCATTATCTTCAAAAATCCATTTAGTGAGGAATGGGAAACGGCGGATGCTTATTTAAGCGGAAATGTGCGAAACAAATTGGAAGTAGCTGAAACTTTTGCGAAGAATGAACCCATGTATGCGGTCAATGTGGAAGCCTTGAAACGGGTACAGCCAAGAGAACTGGATGCCAGTGAGATTGAAGTCCGGATTGGAGCAACATGGATTGAACCGAGATTTATCGAGGACTTTATGAGAGAAGTGTTTGAGACACCGGAGCATTTATTAAATCGTGATGTGATAAAGATCCAGTATTCCGATGTGACTGGGCAGTGGAATGTGAAAGGAAAAAATGCAGACTATGGAAACTCACTTGTAAACATGACATACGGAACCAGCAGGAGAAATGCGTATCAGATTTTGGAAGATTCCCTGAATCTGAAGGACAGCCGTGTGTATGACACAGTGATCGAGGATGGCAAAGAGAGGCGGGTTCTCAATAAAAAAGAGACAACGATTGCCGCACAGAAGCAGGATGCCATGAGGGAAGCATTCCGGGACTGGGTATTTCGTGACATGGACAGGCGTAATGAACTTGTAAGTAAATACAATGTATTGTTTAATTCCACCAGACCACGGGAGTATGACGGTTCTCATTTGAAGTTTCCGGGCATGACACCGGATATTGAGTTAAAGGGTTATCAGAAAAATGCCGTGGCTCATGTTTTGTATGGAAATAATACACTGCTTGCACACTGTGTTGGTGCCGGAAAAACATTTGAAATGGTTGCGGCTGCAATGGAAAGCAAGCGTCTGGGGTTATGTCAGAAAAGTTTGTTTGTCGTACCAAACCATCTGACGGAGCAGTGGGCCAGTGACTTTTTACGATTGTATCCGGGAGCCAATATTTTAGCGGCTACCAAGAAAGACTTTCAGCCGGCAAATCGTAAAAAATTCTGCTCACGGATTGCTACCGGCGATTATGATGCGGTTATTATCGGGCATAGTCAGTTTGAAAAGATACCGTTATCTGCCGAACGGCAGACTGCCATTATTGAGCGGCAGATTGCTGAGATTACGCAGTCGATTGAAGAAATCAAAGCTGAGCAGGGAGAACGCTATACCATTAAGCAGATGGAGAAAATGAGGAAAACCCTTCAGACACGATTGGACAAACTTAATGATACTTCCAGAAAAGATGATGTTGTGACCTTTGAACAGTTAGGAGTGGACAGGCTTTTTGTGGATGAAAGTCATTATTACAAAAATCTTTTTTTACATACAAAAATGCGTAATGTAGCCGGTATTGCCCAGTCGGAAGCACAGAAATCTTCCGATATGTTTGCCAAGTGTCAGTATCTGGATGAACTGACCGGCGGAAAGGGCATTACCTTTGCAACAGGAACCCCGATTTCCAACAGTATGACGGAATTATACACCAACATGCGTTACCTGCAGTATGATACGCTGCAGCGGATGGGACTGGGGCATTTTGATTCCTGGGCATCTTCTTTTGGAGAGACGCAGACAGCGATCGAACTTGCACCGGAGGGCTATACTTTAATAGGACGATAAAATTA
>ULVW01103924.1_pt1 | contig 11530 bp, 10 predicted proteins | sample 1959801 | NCBI WGS metagenome assembly ULVW01 (sample SAMEA4835796, study PRJEB28245) | human gut metagenome | biome: gut microbiome; material: fecal sample | place: Denmark | collected 2008
CATGGACAGCGTCAGGCAGGAGGTCTATGTCGCTGCAATGCGCGTGTATGACCGGTATACGGATGCAGGATTGAAGGAAAAAATCCCGTTTCTTGGCGTTGGCATGCAGTATATCCGCTTCGCGCGGGAGGAGCCGGAACTCTACCGCTTCCTGTTTTTAACCCCGGCGCAGGGACAGGAATCCGGCACCATGCGATCCATGCGGCATCTGCAAACGCTCGTCCGTCCGACGCTGATGCACATTTACCGCATGACCGAAGAAGAGGCCGATCTCTATTTCCGCAACCTGTGGTTCGTGGTGCACGGCCTGTCCACGCTGATCGTAACTGGAGACTGTCCATACTCTGACCGGGAGATCGGGCAGATTCTGACAGGCTTCAGCGTCAGCATCTGCAAATCCATCAAAGAAATCCCCGGCTTTGCAGACGGAAGCTTTGACCGCGACGCGGTTTTTCGCGGCCTTTTCAACTGACGCCGAGCGGAGGTGATTCAGGTGGAGGATAGCTGCGAACCGGAAAACAGACTGGCTCTGCTGTCCCAAATGCGGCGGCAAAACAAGGACGCAGATCCGGCCGCATACAGTTCTGGAGGATTTTCCGCTGTTCTGCCCAAAGTGCAGATACAGCTGTGTGATTCGATTCCGGAACGGAAAAATAGAAGAGTTGAAACAGCCAGACGCTTAGACGCAGTGCAATCCGTGAAAACCGGTTTGCACTGCGTTTTTTGCAGGAGGATACGCATGAAAACATTTATGAAGAAGCATCCAGCGCTGGCGGACGCCTGCGACGCGGTACTATCCCTGCTCTCCGGCAGCTTTGCGCTGCTGGCAATCGGCCTCGTCTGACTAAAGGAGCGGATAGGAGGAACCGATCAGGACAAATGAAGATTCTCGTGTTCAACGGAAGCCCTAAGCGGGAGAAAAGCGGCACGCTGCACATTACTCGTGCGTTCTTGGACGGTATGCAGGAGGCCGCGGCCGTGACTGGCCCGCGGCTGGAACTTGTGAAGCAGGCCGGACGGCAGTACGGGCAGACCGGCGTGATCGACGCGGCGCTATTGGCGCGGATCGGGTCGCCGATGATCCCGGAGGCCGTCTATGCCGGGATTGTCAACGGCAGTGTTTGAAATTTGGAAGGAGTTACGATGAAGCATATTGTTGTATACGTCCACGGAAAGGGTGGCTCGCCAGCGGAGGCAGAGCACTATAAGTCCCTGTTCCCGGACAGTGAGGTGATCGGTTTTGATTACCGTGCACAGACCCCGTGGGAGGCCAAAGAAGAATTCCCGCCGTTTTTCGCTGCCCTGCGCCAGCGCTGCGGCAGCCTCACGCTGATTGCAAACAGCATCGGTGCATTTTTCTCGCTGTCTGCGCTGGATGAAACGCTGGTCGATGCGGCGTATCTGATTTCTCCGGTCGCAGATATGGAGAAGCTGATCCGCAGCATGATGGCAGGGGCAGATGTGACTGAGCAGGAACTTGCGGAAAAGCAGGAGATTCCGACGCCGTTCGGCGAAACGCTGTCATGGCGGTATTTATGCTATGTGCGCGAGCATCCGGTTTCGTGGCGCGTCCCGACCCATATTCTGTATGGAGCGCGGGATAACCTGACCGATATGGAAACTATATCGGATTTTGCAAGAAAATTTCGCGCAGAGTTGACCGTCATGCTGGATGGAGAGCACTGGTTCCACACGGAGGAACAGCTGCAATTTTTGAATGCCTGGATTTTGAATGGGCAGACACAGACAAAAAAGGAGGAAAATAACGATGAATGAGACAGAACTGCGCAGCAGCTGGAAGCAGAAAGAGAACGCTGCACATATCCATGGCTGGGATTTTTCGCACATTGCGGGAAGATATACGGAGGAAACAGACCTGCCGTGGGACTACCAGCGCATTGTACTGGAGCACCTGAAGCCGGAAATGAAGCTGCTGGATATCGATACCGGTGGCGGAGAATTTTTGCTGTCCCTGCATCATCCGTATGAAAATACGAGTGCAGCAGAGGCCTATCCGCCGAACGTACAGCTGTGCAAACAGACGCTTCTGCCGCTCGGCATTGATTTCCGCGCAGGAGACGGAAAAGATGCACTCCCGTTTGACGACTCCGCGTTTGACATTGTGATAAACCGCCACGGAGATTTCAACGTGCAGGAGCTGCGCCGCATCTTGAAGCCCGGCGGACTTTTCATCACGGAGCAGGTCGGCGCGGAAAACGACCGCGAACTGGTGGAATTGCTCTTAGGAAAGACAGATCTTCCGTTCCCGGAGCAGTATCTTGAAATTGCGTGCAGACAATTCTCTGCCGCAGGCTTTGAACTTCTTGATGCGCAGGAGTGCTTCCGTCCGATCAAATTCTTTGACATCGGTGCGCTCGTCTGGTTCGCGCGCATTATAATGAACTGGCGGCGCAGGAAACCGGCGAACCGGAATGGAAATAAGGGTCCGCAGTCAAGCCGCCTTGCCGGCGCGCTTAGTTTGCAGGCTGTCCAGAAAACAGGCTTTTGCGTCCAGATTTTGCGTGTTTTACAGCAATTACCTTGATTTTTTCCGTCCTGCGTAGTATAGTATGTCAAAATAAATGCTTCGCTTTCAGGAGGTTCGGCTATGGCGCTCAAAGAGAATTACCGAGAATTGCTGCTTGACGCGGTCGTTCGTGTTGCTGCGCGTGACGGACTTGACCGCACAACGACCAAGCTGATCGCGGCGGAAGTGCCGTGCAACGAGGTTTATATCTATCGCAATTTTGGCAGCAAGGACGGGCTGCTGCAGGCTGCGTTCAACCGTACCGATATGCGCTTTGTGCAGACCGTCCTGAAGAATCTGGACGTGATGGACAAACCCGGCCAGCCGCTGGAGCAGCGCTGCCGCGCGCTGTGGGAGCCTGTGTGGCGCTTCTGCCTGGCCCAGCCGGACGACACCCGGTTTTATCTGCGCTATTATTACTCCGCGCAGTTCCTTGCCAGCGCCCACGAACTGCACCACCGCAACTATCAGCAGCTTCAGGCCCGACTCAGCCGGTATTTCGTCTCCTCGCATGACAGCTGGCTTCTGATGGCGCACATATTTGAGACGATTCTCAGCTTCGTCTCTCATGTTCTCTGCGGCGATCTGCAAGACACGCCAGAACTGGACGAGCAAGTCTTCAACCTCATCTTCCGCACGCTGCAGCCCTATATGCTGCCATGAATTTTCAAAAAAACACTTGACTTTTTCGGATATTCTGCTATAATCATACCTGCATTTGAGATGCGGGTGTAGCTCATCCGGTAGAGCGCCACCTTGCCAAGGTGGAGGTAGCGAGTTCGAGCCTCGTCACCCGCTCCAAAACGCTGCGAACGAAATTCGTTCGCAGCGTTTTTTCTATTCAAATCGCAGGAGCAACCGCCCCCAAAGGCTCCTCCTGAACGGTGAGTCCGAACGAGAGCGCCTGCCGCCAGAGTTCTATTCCCCCAGCGGCACGAATTCCTGAAATAAAATCCGCAGCCGCCCGACGGTTTTGTCCGTATGGAAATGCCCGCAGTACCAGCGTTTGTAATCCAGCCGTTCTTCGATTTTATCCATCCATGCCTCCGTTGTGCTATCGACCGTGGACTGGTCAAGATCAGGCTTGAGCGCTTCGAGCGGTTTGTAGCGCAGCGGGCAGGTGTGCGTCAGTACCATGTCCATCTGCCATCCGCGGGCGTCTAGCAGCTGCTCAACGTGCCGTTTGGTTTTCTCTGACGGCTGCTCGTCCGGCCACCATCCCATTCCCTTTGCAAGCCTGTAGGCCTTGCCCGTGGAGTACGCTCCGCCGACGGCGAGACAGTTCCTTCCGCCGAACCGGTACACCTCGCCGTCCACGGCGAACAGCAAATTCGGAAACTGCGGCTCATATAAGATTTTTCCGCCGCAAAAAGTCCCCTCTCCATAGCCCGGAATGTTCTGCGGCCGGTTTTCCCGGTTGCCGTGCAGGGAGAAGATTGTAATGGGGAACTGCGACGCATATGTTTTCAGAGCCAGATCACGGGCCCCGCCGCCGAAGTTGAACCCGGCGTCACCCAGAATGATCAGAATATCATCCACTGTGGTCTGCTTTTCCCGGCAAAACGCTTCAATCCGCTCAAAATGCCCATGCGTGTCCCCTGTCAGCCAGATCATGTATGCTCCTCCTGTGCGTCGCAGCTGGTTTTTTATTCAGTATAACCCGAACCGCGCTGGCAGACAATCAAAAACTGCGAGCAGACAGAAATTTGCAGTGGAAAATGAAGTCCAAAGTGTATATAATAGAGTAACCTAGCAGAGGAGGCTTTTGGTATGCAGATCGATCTATCGAAAAAAGAGTTCCGCCGTCTTCTGGATATGGTTTACATCGGCAACTGGATTCTCAACTCGACCCGCGGCGACGACCGCTTTGCGGATTACGACGATTTGGAGTCCAAACTCTTCGCGCTGTGCCGGGAACAGGGAATGGGATCGCTCGTCGAACGGTATGAGGGGACTGACGTACCTTCCCGCGCCTTTTCAGACGGCGGCATCCATGAGGCCATCATGGACTATGAGGACACGGTATTCTATGAGATTCTTGCTGAAGAACTTGCGCGGCGCGATATGGAGTATCAGCCGGTATCCAACGACAATTACGAGGAGTTAGTCTCCCGCATGGACGACTACATCGCAGAATTCGAGGCTCACGGGACAGACAATATTCTGATTTCCGACATGGATCAGCCATAACAGAAAACGCCAATGCCGCATTGGGCATTGGCGTTTTTTCGTTGAAAGGGTGCGTAGTTACAGCTTTCCCAGACGGAACTGCTCAATCATTTCGCCGGTCAGGCTGATGTTGGAATGATCCTCCGGCAGTTCGCTGCGCAGATGCCATGCGGCTTCGGCCAGTTCGGATTCCTGCACGGTAATTTTGTCGCTGCCGTCAAGTTCGCAGACGAAGCCCATGAGGAGCGTATCGGTGAACACCCACGGCTGAGATTTGTAGAAGCGGAGGTTTTTGACCCGGAGGCCTGCTTCCTCCATGACCTCGCGGTGCACGGTGTCCTCGATCGACTCGCCGATTTCATTGAAGCCGGCGATGAGCGCGTATTTTTTGAAGGGGCGTCCGCGATAGCGCGTGAGCAGCAGCCGGTCACCGTCGTGTACGGCAGCGATCACAGCCGGGCAGATTTTCGGATAGACAGTATTTTTGCACTGCGGGCAGACCATGGCGCGCTCTACTGCACTTTTTTCCATGCGCGCGCCGCATCTGCCACAGAATTTCTGGGAATCATACCAACGGTGCAGGCTCTCGCCCGCTGCGGCGGCGAACAGGGCGGCGCTTGTCCCGTCCGTCATGGCGCGGAGCAACGCGGAAGGAAGATAGCGGAACGCGTCTGTCTCCCCGGGGTGAGCGGAGACGAGATAATACGCTGTTTCGTCAATGGAAAACGCGTACTGCACCTCGCCGTCTGTTATATCGCGCATCCTGGGCAGCGTGAGCGTACTGCCTTCCAGACCGCAGTAGATCGTCCGATCCGGCGCGAAAATCAGTGCGATATCGTCCGGTGCGGGCGCTTTCCAAGCCATTTCATTGTGATAAACGTGCGGATACAAATCTTGCAGCATACACGTTCCTCCTCAGCGGCCCGCGAAGAACGCTTCGATCTCCGCACGGCCTGTCTGTACGCTGCCCTGCACAAAAAACGGCTTGCCGCCGCCGCGCCCGTGAAGCTGTGCATTCAAATCTTTTACCAACTGCCGCAGATCGCCGTTTTGTTCGCCGACAGCGTATTTATAGCCCTCCGCATCGCTGCCTGCAAAAATGGCCGCGCGGCCGCCACAGGCTGACATGACAAGATCGGTCAGCCGCCGCAGGCTGTCGGGACTCATCGCCGGCTCAAACAACAGGACATTCCCCTTCCCCATGAGCGCCTGCGCCTTCTGCGCAAATACGGCTTCCTCCAAGCCGGCCGCGCGCTGCTTCTGCGCAGCCTCTGCATCCAAAAGCCGCTGCACAGCGGCGGCCGTCTCCAACGGCTTTGCCGACAGCAGACCGGACACGCGCCGGTTTTGCTCGGCGATCTCACTGAGGTAAGCGAGCGCACGTCTGCCGCACAGAAGTTCCAGCCGCACACCGTCGTGGAACTTCACGCAGGAGAAAATTTTGATGAGGCCAATCTCACCGGTATTTGACACATGCGTACCACAGCAGGCACAGATATCCGCGCCGGGAATCGTCACGATGCGCACCTGCCCGGTCAGTTCCTTCTTGCTGCGGTAGGGGATGGTTTTCAGTGCCTCTGCGTCCGGGTATGCGATCTCAATCGGAACGTTTTTCCAGACCCACTCGTTGGCCTCCGCCTCGACGGCGGACAACTCTTCTGGCGTCAGCATGCCGGAAAAATCGATAGTTACAAAATCTGCGCCCATGTGGAAGCCGACGTTTTCATAGCCGAAGCGGCGGTGGACAACGCCGGAGAGAATGTGTTCGCCGGAGTGCAGCTGCATAAACGCGAAGCGGCGCTCATAATCGATCTGCCCATCGACGGTCTGCCCCTCGGCAAGCGGCTGTTCACAGAAGTGGACGATCTCACCGCTGCGCTCATGCGTGTCGGTCACGCGGACGCCGGACAGGAAGCCGGTGTCACCCGGCTGGCCGCCGCCCTCGGGATAAAAGCAGGTTCTGTCCAGCACAACGTCATAGCCATGCTTTCCCGGCTGGCAGGACAGAACCCGCGCCTGAAACGCCGCCTGGTGCGCATCCTGATAATAGATCTTTTCTGTTGCCATTTTGACACCTCTTGTCAGCTTTTTGATTATCATAACACAATATTCGTCAAAATTCTACTGTGATTCGTTCGGATTTCGGTTGACAAACCAGGAAAACCAACCTATTATATAAGTTGGGCCGTTTCCAAACTGCCCATGATCTGAAACAAAAAGGGGGAAGCACAAATGGACGCAGGAAGTAGTAGCGGCACATCCGCAGGCCGAAGTCGGCTTGAGTCCCAGCCGCCCTTGGGCGTCCGGTGCTTACAGCCCTCGTAATTCTTCGAGCGATGTGCCTGCGTTGTGTCTTTACCTTCCTATTCACTTATTTTAGGAGGAACAAGACATGGCAGAAAACAATTTTTCCCTGCAAAAAACCTTGACCATGCTGCTCGATGAGAAGAAGTATCATTCTCTGCGAGACATCCTCAGTACGATGAATCCCGCCGATATCGCCGCTATTTTTGACGATCTTGATCAGGCACGTCTGCCGCTCCTGTTCCGGCTTCTGCCCAAGGAACTGGCCGCCGAAACGTTCGTTGAAATGGAGCCGGAGGCGCAGGAACTGCTCATTCAGGGCTTCTCGGATTCCGAACTGAAGGAAGTCATCGACGAACTTTACGTCGATGATGCTGTCGATATCGTAGAGGAAATGCCCGCGAACGTCGTGCAGCGCATCTTATCCCAAGCCGAGCCGGACATGCGCAAGCAGATCAATGAGATTCTGCGTTATCCGGAGGATTCCGCCGGCTCGATCATGACCACCGAATATGTCTCCCTGCGCCCGAATATGACGGTCGAGGAAGCGATTTTGCGCATCCGCCGCACGGGCATCGACAAGGAGACGATCTACACCTGCTATGTGACGCGCGGCCATAAGCTGATTGGCCTCACAAGCGTCAAGGATCTGCTTCTGTGTGAAGACGACGACGCGACCATTGAATCCATCATGCAGGAGCACGTCATTACCGTCGGCACGCTCGACGATAAAGAGCAGGTCGCGCAGATGTTCAGCAAGTACAATTTCCTCGCTCTGCCGGTCGTTGACACAGAAAACCGGCTGGTCGGCATCGTAACCTTCGACGACGCCATGGACGTCATGGAAGACGAGGCTACGGAGGATATGGAAAAGATGGCTGCTATGCTGCCGTCCGAACATCCGTACATGCGGTCAACGCCCATCGAGATCTGGAAAAACCGTATCCCGTGGCTGCTGCTGCTGATGGTTTCGGCGACGCTGACAGGCATCGTCATTACGAAATTTGAAAATTCGCTGGCTGCCCTCCCGTGCCTCACAGCGTTCATCCCGATGCTGATGGACACCGGCGGTAATTCCGGTTCGCAGGCCTGCGTGTCGATTATCCGCGGCATCAGCCTGAACGAGATCGAGTTCCGCGATCTGGGCCGCGTGGTCTGGAAGGAAATCCGCGTGTCCGTCCTTTGCGGCGTGTGCCTGGCCGTTGCCTGCTTCGCAAAGATCATCGTGATCGATATGCTGCTGTTAAAGAGCGAGAGCGTGACGTATCTCGTCGCGTTTGTCGTCTGCGCGACGATGGCCGTGACGGTCTGCCTTGCCAAGATCGTCGGCTCCACATTGCCGCTGCTGGCAAAAAAGCTTGGCTTCGACCCGGCCGTGATGGCCTCCCCGATCATCACGACGATCGTGGACTTCCTTTCCCTGCTCGTCTATTTCGCATTTGCGACCGCCATGCTCGGTATTGGATAAATGTTCGCCCGCTGCACAGCCTCGTGCAGCGGGCATTTCATATGCCAATGCGCCCTTCTCCGGGATTGGAGAAGGGCGCTTGATGGTTTGGCTTATTCGGTGTAGAGATAGCTGTATTTGCTGCGGAGCGTGAGGATCAGAGTCTCGATATCCTGCGGCAGTTCGTTCGGCTGGGACAGATCGAGCACCTCGTCTTTTTCCAGACGGACACGAATCTTGTCGCCGCCGAGGAACAGGACGCCCTTGTTTTCGCTCTCGTTCATGTCCTTTTCGGTCTGGAAGAGTGTGAACTTGTCATGGCACGGCTCGGACGCATACGGGCAGAACTGCGTGCAGTTGCCGCACTCGTTGCACATCTTGTCGATGTGAACGATCTCGTGACGGCCGTCGGTCAGCTTCACCACGACATTTGCGCGGTTCGGGCAGGAATCGACGCAGTTTTCGCAGACGGTGTTGCAGTCGAGGCAGCGGCCGCCCTCGCAGCAGGCGCAGGAGGCCATCTTCAGGATACCCTTCTTCGCAATCGCGTCGGCCTTGGTGGGATAGGCCTGCTCCGGAATTTCATAAGCATGTGCCTTGCCGATGACGGCCTCTGCAAACGCAGCGGCGTCCGCAATGCCCTCGACAACGGTAGCGGGGCCTCTGTGCGCATCGCCAGCCGACCAGACGTTTTCGATGTTGGTCTTGAAGGCCGGGCCCTTGCGGCCCATTTCAATGCCGTTTTCGGCCATAAGCTTCGCGTCAACCTTCTCGCCGATCGCAGAAATAACAAGGTCACACGGAAGTTCAAACGTTTCGCCGGTGGCGACGGGGCTGCGGCGGCCGGATGCGTCAGGTTCGCCAAGCTTCATCTGATTGCAGACCAGCTTGCCGTCCTTCTGCTCGATAGGCGCCGCCAGTTCGACCAACTTTACGCCCTCGTCGATAGCAAGCTTGAGTTCATGCTCATCGGCGGGCATTTCCTTCTTCGTGCGGCGGTAGACAATGGTGGAGGAGGCTGCGCCCATGCGCTTGGCAACGCGGGCAGCGTCCATGGCAGTATTGCCTGCACCGACGACGACCACATGGCCCTCGATGCACGACGGCTTGACCTGCTGCTTCATTTCCTTCATCCAGCCGATGACACCCTTGACATTACCGGGAATGCCGAGTTCGCCTGCCTGCCATGCGCCGGTTGCCATCAGGATGTGCGTATAGCCCATCTTCTTGAGTTCGTCAACGCTCGGGGCCGGTGCGCCGCATTTGACTTCCACGCCGAGACGCTCCATGAGGGCAACATCCTTGTCAAGCGCTTCGTCGGAGATGCGGAACGCGGGAATGACATAGCGCGGCACGCCGCCGAGCTTCGCTTCGCGCTCGAAGATCGTGGTTTCCACGCCGCCGCGGGCGAGGAAGTAGGCAGCCGCAATGCCGGTCGGACCGCCGCCGATGATTGCAGCCTTCTTGCCGGGCAGCTTTTCGGTCGGCTTCAGCGAGGCCATGAGCGCGCCGTAACCATTTTCCGCTGCAACCAGCTTGGTATCGCGGATATGGACGGATTCATCATAGAAGTTGCGGGAGCACTTGTTCTGGCAGCGGTGCGCGCAGATCGTGCCGGTCAGGAACGGCAGCGGGTTCTTTTCCGTGATCAGCTTCAACGCCGGGCCGTACAGTCCGCGGCGGACAAGTTCCATGTACTCCGGAATGTCCTGATGAATTGGGCAGCCGCCCTTGCAGGGTGCGGTGAAGCAGTCGATGAGGGGCACCTTCTCCTCGCTCTTGCGCGCAGGCAGGGGCTTGATGGGCTTGAGGTGATGGAAATCGCTGTGGCTGGCGGCGGACATATCGCTGATGGCGGAGGAGTCCGTGCCGTTGAACGCATGATACGGCAGCTTTTCCGTCTTTTCGACCATCTGGGCCAGACGGTTGTATCCGCCGGGTTTGAGAATGGTGGTGGCAACGGTGATGGGCCAGATGCCTGCGGCGAACAGCTTGTCGCAGTTGAAGAATTCCGCGCCGCCCGCGAAGGAAATGCGCATTTTGCCGTTAAACTGACGGCTGATACGGCTGCACATCTCAATGGTCAGCGGGAAGAGGCTGCGGCCGGACATGTACATTTCGGTACCGGGCAATTCGTTCCGAGTCGTATCAACGGGGAAGGTATTGGAAAGTTTCAGGCCGAACTCCAGGCCCTTGGAGTCTGCCAGCGCCTGCAGGCGTTCAAACATCGGCACGGCATCGGCCCACTGCAGATCCTCGTTGAAATGATGCTCGTCGAAGACGATGTAGTCATAGCCCATGGAGTCGAGAATGGTGCGGGCGGTCTTGTAGCCAAGGATGGTTGGATTGCACTTGACGAAGGTGTGCAGACCCTTCTCGGTCAGAAGATAGGACGCAATGCGCTCGATCTCCTGCGGAGGACAGCCGTGGAGCGTGGAAACGGTGACGCTGCGACTGACGCGCGGGGAAATGGCGGCAATGAAGTCCTTTTCCTCCGGGAACAATTCGGTCAGGACGGCGAGGCACTCTTTGAACTGCGCTGTGTTCGACGCATCCATCATGTTGTCGATATAACTGTTGACCTTCTCGCCCTTAATGCCCTCGAGATCGTAGCCGACGGACATATTGAACACGAAGCCGTCCGGAGAGCCGAGGCCATAGACCTTGGACAGGACCTTGAGTGCGCACCAGGCCTTAATATACTCGTTCTGCGCCTGCGGGACCTCGAGTTCGGTTGACCATTCCTGGTTATAGCCCTCGTCCGCGGCCAGAATGCACGGACGCGGCACGCAGCGGGCCAGTTCTTCGCCGTCCATTTTCTGCACCGTCTTGACCTCGAAGAAGCGGGCGCCGGCAAAATACGCAGCGATGATGTTCTGTGCCAGCTGGCTGTTGGGGCCGGCTGCCGGGCCGAACGGGGTCTCAATCGTCTCGCCGAAGATGGGGAGCGTCTTGCCGGTGGCATAATACGGCGTATGCACGCCGAAGATCTCGCCCTCGCGGGCGTATTCGGTGACGATCCAGTTCATCAGAGACTTGAACGGGATCGGATACATTTTTTCAGACATGTGATTACCTCCTAA
>ULVW01046343.1_pt1 | contig 11498 bp, 10 predicted proteins | sample 1959801 | NCBI WGS metagenome assembly ULVW01 (sample SAMEA4835796, study PRJEB28245) | human gut metagenome | biome: gut microbiome; material: fecal sample | place: Denmark | collected 2008
GCCGCCGCCATCTGCCCCCTACGCCGCGCCGACGGATGATACCGGCTTGGATTATGAGCAGGACGTCGCCCTCTACCTCCCCGCGAAAAACGGGCAGACGATGCTCTGCTTCTGGCGCACGGCGGCGCTGCGCTACGACCAGATGCCCGCTGAAGCGGTGCTGCAGCTGCTCTTGCAGGAGGAGGGCGACGGGAGCGCCGTGCCGCTGAAGGACTATGGCAATGTGTCGCTTGCACAAGGGAGCGCCGTCACAACTGCCGGACACGTCTGCACGGTCGATCTGTCCTCCGCCGCGCTGCAAATGGGCATCCACGAGCTGTACATGGTGTGTTTGTCCATTGCCACCACGCTCTGCGCGCTGCCGGATGTGCGGTTCGTCAATATCCTCGTCGCGGGCAATCCGGTCGCGATGGATGTGCAGAATCTGCTGCCCCTGGGGGCGCTTTCCTCCGCGGAAGGGGAGAACCTCGTCACCCGCTGGGAGCAGCTCGTCGCGCAGCGCACGGGCGCGGGCGGCATTGCGGCGCAGACCCCGCTGAGCAGCGCAGCCGTGCTGTATTTTCCCCTGAAAAGCGGCAGCGGCATCACCTGTGAAGTCAGACATCTTTCCTTCGATGGTCAGAACGCCCAGCAGCTGGTTTATGGTTTGCTGGATGCGCTCTCCGCCGGGGCGACTGATGCCGCGAACGTCCCGGCTATACCCGACCTGCGCACGATGCTCCTGATGGCGCCGGAAGTCACGACGCTCTCCAGCGGCCGCCAGTCCGCCGCCATTAACCTTGTCCCCGATGCGCTTCAGAGAATTTCCAGCGCGGGTATCGACCCGGTGTGCTTCTTCGCTGCCCTGACGATGACACTTACGTCCTACATTCCCTCGCTGGAGCAGGTTGTCTACCGCGTCGGTGATTCCGCGCTGACCAGCCTGTATTCCACCATCCACGGTACGATTGTCCTGCCCGGCGGCATGATGACGCGCGCGAATTTCGGCGGCTTGCTGACTGACGAAGCAGTCTGCTATCTCTCGAACGGCACAAAGCTGCGCCAAGGAAGGCTGAATCTCCCGGCATCAGAGGCCTGCTCGCCGCGCGCACTGCTGACGGCTGTGCTGGCGACGGAGGGCTTCCCGGAGGGGCTGACGGAAGATGATGTGTTAGGCGTCGCGATTGTGGACGATACGGTACTGGTGAATTTCTCGGCACATATGGCGGATGCGATTCGTGCAAGCAAGCTGAGTCAGCGCATGATGGCGTATCAGCTGACGGGCGCGCTGGTGCAGCGGTATCCGGTGCGGCGGGTGCGGTTCTTCTTTGATGGGGAAGCAGAGAATACGCTGGATGGCGACGTGATGTGGGCGGGGGAGTTTTTGATGGATTATGTATTGTGTGAGTAACCTGTGGATAAACGCGCGGAAGGAGCAGGGGAGACTTCATCCCGTTTCATCTTCCCTTGCAATCACGCAAAGTTCACGAAATTCCACTGAATGTTCAAAAATCGTTCATGACAAAGACAAAAAAGGCGGATATAATAAAAGCATAGCCAGTTGGAAAGACTGACTGGACGCCGGAAATGCGAACGGCGGCATGAAATTCGATTTTTGAACCTGAAGGAGGTACAGCAGTTATGAAATTCCGGAAAATGATGGGCTGTATTGCATTGGGCTTGACCTGCGCGATGATTGGCGCGGGCGCGACGATGGCGGCGCAGAACACGTCGGCGGCGGCAGAAGCCGTCACGGCGGCAAACTCGACAACGACGGTTGTTACCAGCCCGTTCACTGCGGCGGTGCAGCAGGTGCGTAACAGCGTGGTCGGCGTGAGCAACTATCAGACCGTGCGCTATGGCAGCTATGGCAACAACTTCTATTTTGGCTATGGCTTCGGCTATGGCAACGGCCGCAACAATGATCAGCAGATTGAGGAGCGCGAGGAGCTGGCGGCTACCGGCTCTGGCGTGGTTATCGGTCAGGGCTTCGTGCTGACGAATTACCACGTTGTGGAGGACGCGAGCAGCCTGCGTGTGACCGTGACGGATGACAGCGGCAACACCGACGAGTACGCCGCGACGCTTGTTGCGTATGACGAATCGCTGGATATCGCCATTGTGTACGCGACGGGCCTTGACCTGCCGGCGGTCACGCTGGGCGACAGCGACACCCTGCAGGTCGGCGACTGGGCGATCAACATCGGCAACCCGCTGGGCTTCACCAAGACCACGACGGTCGGCGTTGTCAGCGCCCTGAACCGCGCGATTGAGTCCGAATCCTACGACAAGTACGGCCGCAAGTCCACCATCACCAACGCGATGATTCAGGTGGACGCTGCGATTAACTCCGGCAACTCCGGCGGCGGCATGTTCAATGTGAATGGCGAACTGATGGGCATCCCGACGCTGAAGTACACCGGCTCGTACTACTCCGGCAGCACTGTCGAGGGCATCGGCATGTGCATCCCGATCAACTCCGCCAAGCCCCTGATTAACAAGGTGCTCTCCGGCGAAATCACCTTCACCGCGCCCGAAGCGCTGGACAACAGCGACGACAACAAGGCGGATAGCAGCACTGACAGCACGCTTGTCGGCAAGCCGCGCATGGGCATCACCATGAGCAACCTCGCCAACAGCCGCGCACTGCAGAACGGGCAAATTCCCAAGGGCGTGTACGTTGTGAACGTGGAAGAGAACAGCCCGGCGGAAAAGGCGGGGATGCAGGTTGGCGACATCATTGTGGATGTGAACGACAACGTGATTACCTCGACCACCGAGCTGGCGGCGCAGGTTGCGGACTGCAAGGCGGGCGATGTGCTGAAGATTAAGGTCTATCGCGTGCCGGGCATCACCGAGCTGACCGGCAGCGACGACATGCCCGACGGCGAGTACATCGACCTCGAAGTGACGCTGGAAGTTATTGATAATGTGAAGCAGTAACAACTGGGCAATCGAAAACCGGGACGGAACACGATGAATGTTCCGCCCCGGTTTTGTTGTGGGGGAAAAAGACAGGCAGTCTGGTCGCGACCCTTTGACGCGGCAATGTGCAAGCGCGCGGCAAATTTTCCCACTGCACTCATTCCCCCAGATGCTTCCTCATATTCATCAGCGCGTGCTTCTCCAACCGCGACACCTGTGCCTGACTAATCCCAATCTCCCCGGCGACTTCCATCTGCGTCCGCCCCTCAAAGAAGCGCATCCGCAGGATTTTCTTCTCCCGCTCGTTCAGATGTCCCATCGCGTCCGAAATCGCAATGTCCTGCACCCAATCCTCGTCCCGCACGCGCTCGTCCTTCACCTGATCAACGATGCACAGCGCGTCACTGCCGTCGCTGCAAACCGGCTCGAACAGGCTTACCGGGTCTTGAATCGCTTCCAGCGCCAGCACGACGTCCATGCGCTCGATGTGCATGTCGGCGGCAATTTCCTCAACGGTGGGTTCGCGGGAAAGCTCCGTTTGCAGGCGGTCGCGCGCACGAAGGGCTTTGTACGCTGTGTCGCGCATGGAGCGGCTGACGCGGATGGCGTTGTTATCGCGCAGGTAGCGGCGGATTTCGCCAATGACCATCGGCACGGCGTAGGTCGAAAAGCGGACGTTCTGCGACACGTCGAAGTTGTCCAGCGCCTTCATCAGCCCGATGCACCCGACTTGAAAGAGGTCATCAACGTTTTCGCCGCGCCCGGAAAAGCGCTGGATGACGGACAGCACCAGCCGCAGATTCCCCTGTATGAACTCGTCGCGCGCCGCCTTGTCGCCGCTATGTACCAGCGGGTAGAGCTCCTGCATCCGCTGCGGCGTGAGAACGGGCAGCTTGCTGGTGTCCAGCCCGCATAAATCGACCTTGCCCCATGCCATGTTCTGCGTCCTCCTTGCATGTGAAGTATCCACAGTATGGCAATTTGCGGCGGTGGCTAATCACTTAGGCGAAAGTAGTGTTTTTTCGGCGATGCACGCTAAAATCAGGCATATCCTTCTTCTCTCACCAGCTCCCCATGCAGCCGATGCAGAATCCGCTTTTCGAGGCGGCTGATGTAGCTCTGCGAAATGCCGAGGATGTCCGCCACTTCCTTCTGCGTCATTTCGGGATGACCGTGCAGACCGAAGCGCAAATCCATAATTTGCTGTTCACGCGGGGAAAGGTGCGAAAGGGCAGCGAAAAGCATCTGCCGCTCGGCGCTTTCCTCGATGCCGCGCGAAACCATGTCCGGGTCAGTGCCGAGAACGTCAGAAAGCAGCAGCTCGTTGCCGTCCCAGTCGGTTTTCAATGGCTCATCCAGCGAAACTTCCATGCGCGTGCGGCTGTGGCGGCGCAGGAACATCAGCACTTCGTTCTCGATGCAGCGGCTGGCGTAGGTGGCGAGCTTGATTTTCTTCGACGGGTCGAAGGTGTTGACGGCTTTAATCAGGCCGATCGTGCCGATGGAAATGAGATCCTCCAGCATGATGCCGGTGTTGTCGAACTTCCGGGCGATAAAGACAACGAGGCGGAGATTGTGTTCAATCAGCGTCGTGCGGACGGCAGCGCCGTCGGTGTCGAGCCGGGCAAGGAGCGCCTGTTCCTCTGCCGGTGTCAGCGGGGCAGGCAGGGGTTCAGGGCCGCCGATGTAGTAAATCTCGCGCGGCGCAAGGCTGCTCAGCAGGGCGGAAAGCTGCGCGGACGCGGCGGAAACGACAGAACACAAGGTGGACATATTGAATTCCTCCTATTTGCATAGAATTGCGGACACCATGCTTTCCGGCATCACCGGCTGATGCACCCCGCCGCCGGACAGCGCGCAGCCAATCAGCCCGCGAAGCGCCGTCACTTTCCGCCCTGAAAGCAGGAAAATGCCATCTGGACGGAGAACTATCATCAGTGTGATGCCCGATGCGGTTCGAGCACGGAGCAGGCGCATTCCGGGCAGCAGCGTGCTGCCCTCCGGCAAGTGCGTCAGGCGGCGGAAGGTATTTCGCGGCAGGATGAGCACCGGGTCGCCGGAGAGCGGGTCGCAGAGCAGGTTGCCGGAATCAACGAGCGCAGTCACGGCGGATTCGCAGTTGCCGCAGCGGATACGGACGCGCACGAAGCGGCGTTTGCCGTGCTCTAAGCGCGTCAGGCGGCGCAGCAGGAGCAGCAGCGTGCACGTCAGCGCCGTTTGGACAGCACCCGGCAGCGGCAGCAGCGCCGATAGTCCAGCGCAGCCCCATTGCATCATCAGCATTGTCAGGCAGAAGGGCAGCGTCCGCCGCGCGGGAAATCGCCCGATGAGCGCGAGCAGCCCCGTCAGCGGCAGAACCATCACCACCTGCAGCAGCGGCGGAACGAAGAGCGACAGCAGGGTGAATCCGGCGTAGAGAATGGCGAAAAGCAGCCTTCGCCCACGGCTTGCGCGCGGCAGACCGAGCGCGGCGGACAGCACCGACATCAGGCAAATGCCGCACAATCCCTGCTCCAAGAGGAACAAAAACCCGCTTGCGCGCAACCGGCATCGTCTCCTTTCGCCTTTGAGTATAGCGATTGGGGACGAGCAGAATCGTCGAACGGGCGCGCAGAAAATGTCCGAGACGGAAAAATGAAGGAAATGAGAGAAGCATGAAAACAAGGACGCTGACCATCCGCGGCATTGCGGTGCAAATCACCGAGCGGGAGAATTGCCGGCGCTTCATCCTGCGCAGCCGCCCGGACTGCCCGTATGCGATGCTGTCTGTGCCGAAGCGGTCGCGGGAAGCGGACATCCGCCGCTTTCTGGAAAATCAGCAGGAATGGCTGCAAGCGCATGTCGGTGCGGTGAAAAATCCGCCGACGTTCGCGTCGGGCGAGGTGCATCGGCTGATGGGCGCGTGGGTGACGCTGGGAGCAGATGTGCCGTCGGGCGCGGCGTTTGCGCAACTGCGCAATGAGCGGCTGATTTGTGCAATTGAGCGCGATATTGCAAAGTGGGCGAGCGCCCTGCATGTGAGCATCACGCACGTTACCCTGCGGGAAATGACGAGCCGCTGGGGCAGCTGCCGCAAGCAGACGCAGCGCCTGACGTTCAACACGCGCCTTGGCTGTGCCGACGAAAGCATGATTGAATACGTCGTGGTGCACGAACTGTGTCACCTGATTTATGCTGACCATTCGGCACACTTCTGGGCGCTGGTGGCAAGCTGTCTGCCGGACTGCAAGCAGCGGCAAATCGCGCTGAACCGCATGGACATGACCCCGAAAGTGCCCTAATCACCGTATTACACACCGAAATCCGGGAAATCATATGCTGAAAGCAGCCGGAATACCGGCTTCTATGAAAAAATCAAAAGGCGGCGGCAGAAAAATGCCGCTTTTGCCTTGACATCCCGGACGGAGTGTGACATCATGAAACGTGGCGACGTATACCAGGCGAACCTTGACCCGGTGATTGGGTCGGAGCAGGGGGGCATCCGCCCGGTCGTCATCATCCAGAATGACCGCGGCAACCGATATTCCCCGACCGTCATCGTCGTGGCGGTCACGACGCGCAGAAAAAAGCCGCAGCTTCCCGTGCATGTGCTGTTGACGCGGGAAGAAAGCGGCTTGAAGGAGGATTCCATCGTCCTGACCGAGCAGGTTCGGACGCTGGAGAAAACACGTCTGACTCGCTATCTGGGCACAGTGACGGCGCAGGCTATGAAACGCATCGACCGCGCACTGGGCATGAGCATCGGCAGCATATGATACGAATTCTCATCTAAACCATGTCATTCGCACAGCATCTTTTCCGCCCCGGCTTTGCTTCGTTCCGCTCGTGCGTACCTCCAGTACGCCTTGCTTCACTCAGCTTTGCCGGAACGAAAAATCTGCTATGCTCGATGCCATGATTTAGAATCGAATTAGTATGAGTACGCAAACAACAAAGGAGCAGAAATCACCATGAACAAGCAATGGAATTGGAAAACGGTTCTTCAGCACGAGCAAGCCATCGTGTGGACGCAGATTGTGCTGGGCTGCATCATCGGCGGCGCGGCGTATCCGCTGTTTCTCACGCCCTGCAACATCGCGCCCGGCGGCTTGACCGGCGTCGGCATGATTTTGAACTACCTCTTCCAGTTTCCCATCGGCACAACTGCGCTGGTGCTGAATATTCCGCTGTTTATCATGGGCTATCGCAGCATGGGGCATGTGTTCGTTGTCCGCTCGCTGGTGGCGACGGTGCTGTTTTCCCTGGCGATTGATATTCTGCAGCTGCAGCCGCTGACGAGCGACCCGATGCTTGGCGCGATTTTCGGCGGTGCGCTGATGGGTGTCGGCTTGGGACTGATTCTCCGTGGCGGCGCGACGACCGGCGGCACGGATATGCTGGCGAAAATGGTGCATCAAAAGCTGCCTTTCATTTCGACCGGTATGTTTCTGATGATAATCGACTGCGTTGTGGTGATTTTTGCCGCTGTCTGCATCGGCACGACTGAAGCGCTGTTTGCGCTGGTATGTATTTTCATCAACGGCAAAGTGATTGACATGGTGATGCTGGGCTTGTCGAAGAACAAAGCGTGCTTTGTGATGAGTGACAAGTGGGCGGAAATTTCGCATCAGGTGCTGCACGACATGGACAGAGGGGCCACGCAGCTGTCGGCGCGCGGGGCGTATTCGGGCAAGGAACGCCCCGTGCTGCTGTGCGTCCTGCCGCCGCAGGAGGTTGCGCGGTTTAAGGAGATTGTGCGGAAAGAGGATGACCGGGCGTTTATGTTCATCACCGAAGCGCATGAGGCGCTGGGGGAGGGCTTTGATAGGCTGGCGGAAAAAGACTGATTCTAATTGGAAATAAACAATTAAAAATTAGCATGTTTTTTCACGGCGCAGGAGCGTAAAGCGTTTTGATTTTGTCCAAGCAGCTTTATCGCGGCGGATGAGGTCGTTTCTTCATGAAAATCCTTTCGATGGGCAATTTCTGTGCGAAAAAGTCATTTTGTGGTATTTTGCGTTTGACAAATCATCACACTTGTCGTATACTATATTGTGTGTCATCCTGACGATGACCGAAAGAAACAGAAGCTCGCACACAGGGGAAGGAGAAACATCAGCCGCCCCTGCTGTCCTATCTGGAAAGGAATGAAACGGACAATGGCGTTGCGGAAAAAGGTGGTTTGCCTGCTGGCAATGGCGCTGGCACTGCTGATGCTCTGCGGCACGGCAATGGCGGATAATTTCAGTTTCCTTCCGTCGCGGACGGAGAACGGCAAGGAGTACCTTGCGCACCCTTCGTCGGAATTGACGACAATTCTGCTCATCGGCTATGACCACTACGCAAATGGTCAGATTGAGGAAGAGCCGAGCCAGTATCACCTCGGCGGGCAGTCGGACTTTCTTTTGCTGCTGGTGATTGACCATAAGAATCAGCAGATTCACCAATTGCAGTTTGACCGCGACACGATGACCCCCATCAAGCTTGTTGCGACCAATGGCAAGGACGCGGGGACGCGCCGCCTGCAGCTGTGCTTGGCGCACGCCTACGGCAGGACGCGCGAGGAGAACAATCGAAACACCATCTGGGCAGTGGAAAAGCTGCTGGGCATCGAGAAGGCGGATGACGGCGCGGAGATTGACTATTACATCAGCATGGATATCTCCGGCATCAACAAGCTTAATGAGCTGGTCGGCGGGGTGACCGTCACAGTTCCCAACGATGACCTGCTTGCCCTTGACCCTACGCTCAAGGGCGGCGAGACCATCAAGCTGACCGGGATGCAGGCAGAATATTTCACCCGCACCCGCTATGATACCGCCGAACCGACGAATGAAGCCCGCATGGCACGCCAGCGCATCTATTTGAACAGCCTCGAAACGCTGCTGGAGGAGAAGATTCGCGCGAACGTGAATTACGTCAACACGCTGCTGAACGAAATGGGCATGATTTTCGACCGGACGACAACGCTGGATTCCGGCTTCGGCTTTACCACTGACGATGCGACCGGTACGGCGATTACCGACACAACCGACCACTACCTGATGGCGAACGTGAGCATTGATAATCTGGCGCTGCTGGCAAATCGCGTGATGGACTACGAAGTGCTGGACGTGGAGACGCTGAACGGCGTGCACTCGCTGGGCAGCGATGAGCACATCCACTTTGACCTCTACGAGAACGAGGCACTCAACTGGACGCTGAAGACCTTCTACACGGAGGCAGACGGAAACTAACGCACGTCAAGTACTTTTTTGAAAGAACAATAGGAGGACACCATGGCTTCTGAACATCAGGCGATTTCGCAGCATCAGGTGGAACAGGAAGAAACAACCATTGACTTGGCAGAACTGTTCTACCGCCTGCTGGATAAGGCGAAGTTCATCATCGTTGCGGCACTGCTGGGCGCGATTATTGCCTTCTGCGTGACGAAATTCTTTATGACGCCCATGTATCAGGCGTCGGCAAAGCTGTATGTGCTCAACAGCAGCGGCACCTCCCTCAATCTGTCGCAGATTCAGCTGAGCAGTTCGCTGGCGTCGGACTATGTGCAGGTGTTTGACAACTGGCATGTGCATGAAATGGTCAAGCGCCGCTTGAACCTCGATTACACCTATGCGCAGATGGGAAAAATGATTTCCGTGGAAAACCCGACCAACACGCGCATTTTGAAGGTGACGGTACAGAGCGACGATCCGCAGGAAGCTGCGGACATGGCGCTGACGTATGTGCAGGTGGCGCGCGAGTTTATCGCCGCAAAGATGGACATGGATATGCCCACCATCTTTGAGGAGCCGCAGCTGCCCACGCGCCCCTATTCGCCCAGCACGATGAAGAACACGGTGCTTGGCTTTCTGCTGGGTCTGCTGCTGATGTGCGGCATCGTGGTCGTGCAGTTCCTTGCGGATGACCGCGTCCGCAACGCCGACAAGCTGGAGAAGCAGCTGGGTCTGGCAACCATCGGCATGATGCCTGTGCAGAGCTACGATTTGTCCCGCGAGCATAAGAACGGCAAGGAGGGGAAGTAAACCATGAAGAAGGCAATCATTCATCAGCACTATCCCCTTGATTATGCGGGAGAAGAGGCGCTGAACTCCATCTGCACGAACCTTGCCTTCATCGGCACGGATAAGCGCAAAATTGTGATCACCAGCAACTCTCAGAGCGAGGGCAAGAGCTGGATGACCATGCACATCGCTGAAAACATGGCGCGCCGCGGCCGCCACGTTGTGCTGGTGGACGCGGATATGCGCCGCTCCTTCATGGTGCAGCGCTATAAGCTGGAACTGGAAGGCGAAGGGCTGGGCTTGGCGCACTTCCTCGCCGGGCAGTGCGACCTGAACGATGTTGTCTACGAGTCGGACGTGTACGGCATGTGCCTGATTCCGGCGGGGCGCGACGTGGTGAATCCCATCAACCTGATTGACTCGTCGTACTTTGAGCAGATGCTGGAGGCGCTGGCGCAGTCCTTCGACATGGTGATTGTGGACGCACCGCCGGTTGGCATGGTGATTGACGCGGCGGAAATCGCGGCCTTCTGCGACGGCAGCGTGCTGGTGCTGGAGTATAACCACACCCGCCTGCGCGAAGTGGCGGAATGCAAACGGCAGATGGAAAAATCCGGTACGCCGGTGCTGGGCTGCATCATCAACAAAGTCAACTTCAACGCGCTGAGTGCAAAGCGATATTACAACAAAAACTATTACAGCCACTACACGAAAGGCTACTACAAGCACGACGACAAGGACAACCAAGCCAAGGCGTAATGGCATAATACGATTTCCAGATTCACCTGCGCCATCTGCTTGCGCATTTTATAAATTCATTAAAATCAGGAAAAGCAATATCATGTTCGTTGACATTCATCACCATCTCATCTACGGTGTAGACGACGGCGCGCAAACGTGGGAGGACACGCAGAAGATGATTCTGCGCGCCGTGGACGAGGGCATCACCGACATCGTATGCACCTCCCACGCGACACCGGGCATTACCCCTTTCCCGACGGAAAAGTACCTTGCGCATTTCGCACAGGCACAGCAGTGGTGCAGAGAAAATCAGCTGCCCGTGACGCTGCATACCGGCTGCGAAATCCTCTATACCGATGCCAGCCCGCATCTGCTCAAAGAGGGTCACTATCCGTCACTGGCGGAAACGTGGACAGTGCTGGTGGAGTTCTCCGGCGATGTGCCGTACAGCCGCATGTGCGAGGCAGCGCGGCTCTTTGGCAATGCGGGATTCACGGTCATCTTCGCGCATGTGGAGCGCTTTGACCCGATGCGCAACTTCAAGCACGTCCGTGAGCTGCGCGAGGAATACGGCGTGTATATGCAGATGAACGCGAACACGGTGCTGATGAAGAAGGGCTTTTTTGCCGACCGATGGACGCGCAAGATGCTTGATGAGGGCTACATTGACTGCATTGCGACTGACGCGCACAACACGACGTCGCGCCCCTGCCGGATGCGGGAGTGCTTCGAGAAGCTGAAAGCGTCCTATGGCGTGGAGGCGGCGGAAGAACTTTGCGGCGGCTTCCAAAGAAGGCTGCTGAACCTGTAAAATCGCAAAATAAGAGGTTCTTCACGGAAAGTTGGGGGAGCAAACAAGGGCTTAGG
>ULVW01064890.1_pt1 | contig 11482 bp, 8 predicted proteins | sample 1959801 | NCBI WGS metagenome assembly ULVW01 (sample SAMEA4835796, study PRJEB28245) | human gut metagenome | biome: gut microbiome; material: fecal sample | place: Denmark | collected 2008
CTCACGTGGCACAGCTTCCTGCACGGAATGCTCGTGTGCCACCAGGCATTCTTCGCACGCTGCGACATAGCACGCACCACCCCCTACAACCTGCGCTACCGCTTCTCGGCCGACTACGACTGGTGCATACGAATCATGCGCACCGCCGCACGCAGGAAACTGCCAATGAAAAACGCAGGAATCATTGTGGCCGACTACCTCGACGGCGGAATGACCACACAAAACCACCGGCGCTCGCTCATGGAACGCTTCCGCGTCATGGCGCACCACTACGGAATCATTACCGCAGCCGCAATGCACCTGTGGTTCGTGGCAAGAGCCGTGGTGAAAAAATAAACTACCGCGAAACATTACCCGCACCCTTTCCGGAAAACACAGTTTGCCACCCGGCAAAAAATACGTGCCTTGTATTTCAAAATATGTCCGACATATTTTAAAATATCTCAGACATATTTTCCGTTTTCTCGGAGAGGCATGTAACTCACTGAAAATCAAGACGCCTTTTTTGTCTGCATAAAAGGACTTTACGGCACAAAAAAACGGGCCTTTCCTTCTCCGAACCCCGACAAAGCAAAACGCGGTTGCCGGAAAAGGGCCACATTAAAAAAAGCCCTAACAATTATTTGGCCAAACCTGCCGTTACAACCAAAAATTCGTAATTTTGCTTACGTCAAACAAAAGACATGCCGCAGAAACTCATACAGACCCAAACCCAGACCCAGACGCAGACGCTCACACCGCAGCAGCTTCTGCAAGTGCACCTTTTGGAACTGCCGCTCAAGGACTTCGAAGAACGAGTAAACGAAGAACTGCTCGAAAACGAAGCACTCGAACAGGGCTATGACGAGGAGCAGGGCAACGAAGACTTCAACGGAGGGGAGGAAGAGTACGGCACCCAAGGCAACAGCGAAGCCGACGCACTGGCCGACTACGTGTCGGACGACGAAACGCCCGACTACCTGCTCGCGCGCGCCTCGGCAGCCGAAAACACCGCAGAAAGGCTGCCTTTCGGGCAGTCGGCGTCGCTCTACGAAGAGCTGAAGGCACAGATAGCCGAAAACGACCTCGACGACCACGAGAAGGAAGTGATTACCTACCTCATCGGCTCGCTCGACTCCGACGGCTTCCTGCGCAAGGACGCGGCACGCATAGCCGACGAACTGGCCATTTACCACGACATCGAAACCACGCCCGACGAGGTAGAACGTCTCACCAAAATACTACAGACCTTCGAACCGAAAGGCATAGGAGCGCACTCGCTGCAAGAGTGCCTGCACATACAGCTTGCCTCGCCCGAGTTCTCGTCGCCGTTGCGCAAGCAGGAACTTACCGTTATCGACAAGTATTACGACGACTTCATACACAAACGCTGGGACAAGATACGCCAGCGCTTAGGTGTAGACGCGCCCACGATTGAGAAAATACGCACCGAAATACAGCGCCTCAACCCCAGGCCCGGAAGCGCACTCAACGAAACGGCTTCGAACGCCGCACAGGAGATTACGCCCGACTTCATGGTGGAAAACGACGGAAACGGAACGCTTACCGTTACACTCAACGAGGGCGACGTGCCGCCGCTGCGCGTGAGCAGCTCGTTCCGCGCAACGCTGGACGACTTTGCAAACAACCGCCTGAAGCTGACAAGGGAACAAAAGGACACCTACGCCTACGCACGCCAGAAGATAGAGGCCGCACAAACGTTCATCGAGGCCGTGCGCCGCCGACAAACCAACATGCTCGCAACAATGGAAGCCATAGTGGATTTCCAGAAGCCGTTCTTCCTGGAAGGCGACGACACACTGCTCCGCCCGATGATTCTGCGCGACATTGCAGAGCGCACAGGGCTGGACATATCGACCATTTCGCGCGTGAGCAACAGCAAATACGTTGAAACATACTTCGGGATTTTCCCGCTAAAATACTTTTTCAACGACAAGTTCGTAACAGAGGAGGGCGACGTACACTCGACGGTGAAGATTCGTAAGGCCCTCGAAACGATAATAAACGAAGAAGACAAGAAGAACCCGTTGTCCGACGAGGCGCTTGCCGCCATGTTAAAGGAGCAAGGCTTCCCCGTGGCACGGCGCACCGTTGCAAAATACCGCGAGCAGATGGGAATACCTGTTGCCCGCCTAAGAAAATGAGAGACAAGTACATAATCAAGATTGCACGCGCCATTTCGCTGCTTTTCACGCCTTTTTACTTCCCGGTAATAGCATTCCTGGCCCTGTTCATGTTCAGCTACATGAACCTGCTGCCCCTGACGCTTAAGATAACCGTGCTGGTAATAGTTTACCTGTTTACCGTGGCGCTGCCGTTGCTGTCGATTTACCTTTACCGCAAGATAAACGGCTGGACCACGCACCAGGCAAGCCACCGCACGCGGCGCTACGTGCCCTACCTGCTGAGCATTACGAGCTACGGCTGTTGCTTTTACGTAATGGAGCGTATGCGCATGCCCCATTTCATGATGGGAATCATCGTGGGCGCGCTGTCCATACAGGTGCTGTGCTCGATTATCAACACACGCTTCAAGATTAGCACCCACTCTGCCGCTTCGGGCGGTGTGGTAGGCGCACTGCTCGCCTTTTCGCTGATATTCGCGTTCGACCCCACGTGGTGGCTGTGCCTGTCAATCATACTGGCCGGCGCGGTAGGCTCGAGCAGGATAATACTCCACCAGCACACGCTCGCACAAGTTACCACGGGCACCATACTGGGCTTTATCTGCGGGTTTGTAAGCATATTGTACGTATAAACACCAACATAACAATGAAACCTTTAGTAAGCATAATCATGGGCAGCACGTCCGACCTGCCCGTAATGGAAAAGGCTGCCGCCGAGCTTGACTCGATGGGCATACCTTTCGAGATGAACGCCCTCTCGGCCCACCGCACGCCCGACGAGGTGGCCGCCTTTGCAAGGGAAGCCGCCCCGCGCGGAGTGAAAGTAATAATAGCCGCAGCAGGCATGGCCGCAGCGCTGCCCGGGGTAATTGCCGCGCACACCACGCTGCCCGTAATAGGCGTGCCCATAAAGGGAATGCTCGACGGACTGGACGCACTGCTGTCGATAGTGCAGATGCCGCCCGCCATACCGGTGGCGACCGTGGGAGTGAACGCCGCAAAGAACGCGGCCATACTGGCCGAGGAAATCCTCGCCCTAACCGACGAAGGCATACGCGCCCGCGTGGCAGAACAGAAGGCAAAGCTCAAGGACAAGATTGTGGCAGCCAACGAGGAGCTCGCCAAAGTGAAATACGCCAACAAGACAAACTGACCCGCCCGAGAGCAGGAGATATATTATAATGCGTACCCGCAACATTTGCCGGGCACGCATTTTTTATATGCTCCTTTTCCGGAAGCCCTGCCGCCACACGGCAATGCAGACATTCGCAGCCGCAAAACCCGGGGCGGGGAACACCGTTTTTCAACCACGGAAAACGAAAACTCATTTTCACTCCGTCGCACTCCTCGGGGAGCAAATAAAAATTATGTCTGAGATATTTTAAAATATGTCAGACATATTTCGAATTATGTCCGACATATTTTTGCCCTCCGGAAACCCGCATGAAAACTCGGGGCGCAAAAGCTGCCTTTTTTGTCCGTATAACTATTTTAAACATCAGTGCACCTATTTTACAAACCGCCGGGCGGCACTTATACACAGTTAAATAGTATCTTTGCACACTATAACCTTTCAAACCAGATATTAATGAAAAAGATATTTTCCTTCCTCATCGCCATATCCTGCCTCACGTCCGTGGCCGCACAAACCAAGGAACAGGAAACAGCCGCGGTGCGCAAACTCGGGATAGCCCAGTATGCCGTGTCGCACCTGTACGTCGATTCAGTAGACCTCACGAAAATCACCGAAGGGGCGATAAAAGGAATGCTCTCCACCCTCGACCCGCACTCCACATACACCAACGCCGCCGAAACAAAGGCCATGAACGAACCGCTCGAAGGGAACTTCGACGGCATAGGCGTGCAGTTCAACATGCTCGACGACACGCTGCTCGTAATCCAGACCGTCGACAAAGGCCCGTCGCAAAAAGCCGGAATACTGGCCGGCGACAGGATTGTGCGCGTAAACGACACCGTTATAGCCGGCGTTAAAATGCCGCAAACCGAGATAATGAAACGCCTGCGCGGAAAGAAGGGCACTACCGTGCACCTCGGCATTCGCCGCACCGGCGTGGCCGAAGAAATACAGTTCGACGTGGTGCGCGACAAGATTCCCGTACACACACTCGACGCAGCCTACATCATAGCACCCAAGGTGGGATACGTGCGCTTCGGCTCGTTCGGCAAGACAACCCACGACGAAGTACGCAACGCCATACTCGGCCTTAAGGAAAAAGGAGCCGAAAGCCTCATAGTCGACGTGCGCGAAAACGGCGGCGGCTTCCTCGAAGCTGCAATCGAAGTGGCCAACGAATTCCTCGCCAAGGGCGACATGATAGTCTATACCCAGGGTCGCGCCGTGCCCAAAGTGGAATACAAGGCACGAGGCGGCGGCATATTCACCGAAGGCAAGACCGTGGTGCTCGTCGACGAGTTCTCCGCTTCGGCGTCCGAAATACTAGCCGGCGCACTCCAGGACCAGGACCGCGCAACCATAGTGGGCGTGCGCAGTTTCGGCAAAGGACTTGTGCAACAGCCGGTGGGGCTTCCCGACGGCTCGCTCATACGCCTAACCGTGGCGCGCTACTACACGCCGGCCGGACGCTGCATTCAAAAACCCTACAAGCCCGGAGAGAACGAGGCTTACAACCTTGACGTGCTCAACCGCCTGCGCGGGGGAGAACTGACCAACGCCGACAGCATTCACCACAACGACTCCCTGCGCTGCTACACACTGCGCAAACACCGTCCCGTATATGGCGGGGGCGGGATAATTCCCGACCATTTCGTGCCGCTCGACACTACGGTATACACCAATCTTTACCGCAACCTCTCGCGCAAAAACCTCGTGCTGCCCGCAATATTGAAATACAACGACACACATCGCGACGAACTGAAGAAAAAATACTCTTCCTTCGAGAAATTCAAGAAAGACTACACCTGTCCCGACGAAATAATCGACTCCATTCTCGCCGAAGGCGAAAAAGCCAAGATAAAACCCAAGGACGACGACGAACAGAAACGCACGCGCAAGCTGCTGGGCAAGATACTCAAGGCAATAACCGCACGCGACATCTGGGACATGACACAATATTTCGAAATAATGAACGACGGCGACGCTACCATACAAAAAGCGCTCGAAGTAATAAGCCAATCATAAAGCAAACGAGAGCCAGCAACATGAATGCAAGAACAATAATCTGCACCGCTGTGGCCGCCTGCGCCATGATACTTACCACTGCAAACGCGGCCAAGTACATCCCCGGCGACAAGCGCGTGTTCTCCTTGTACTGCAACGGCGTTCCCTGCGCTGTCGACTCCGTGGGACGCTCGATATACTGCCCCGTAAAGCCCGTCGACGGCGACTCGATAACCGTGGTGTTCACCTCGCCCATGCACGATTCCGTAAGCATAAACTTCAACTTCATCAAGATGGGCGACAGCGTAAAGTTCGCAAACAAGTTTTCGCAAAACCACCGTACATTTTTCTCAGGAACACGCACGGTATGGAACCTTTACTTCACCACGCTGCCCGTTGTGCTTCTCGACGCCACGGAACTTGAAAAAGACGTGCGACATCCAGGATACATAACAATTATCGACCCGTGGTGCCGCACCGACGGCGTGAACAACCTGTTCATACACTACGCCGGAGTAAAGATACGCGGCGCCACAGCCGCCACATACCCCAAAAAACCGTTCGGCGTGGAACTGTGGGACGAGAACAACGAGGAAACCGACGCTACCATAATGGGAATGCGCAGCGACGGCGACGTAATACTCGACGCCATGTACATCGACAAGGCCAGAATGCGCAACCGCCTGTGCTTCGACCTCTGGAACACCGTGGACCGCCTGCCGTACAACGACCACCCGGACGACAACCTTAACGGAACAGAAGGAACATTCGTCGAAGTGCTCGTAAACGGAGAATACAACGGCCTGTACTGCCTTACCGACAAGATTGACCGCAAGAAGCTGCAACTAAACAAATACAAGGTCGACCCCGCAAGCGGCGAAATAGCGCAACACGGCATGCTCTACAAGGCCACCGACTGGACCGGCGCAACGCAGTTCAATGGCTACGACACATCCGCCTCGACACAAGCGCTCAATTGGCTTGGCTGGGAGCAAAAGTACCCCGACGAAAGCAACGCCTTTGCCAACTGGACGCCGATGATAAACCTCATAGAATACGCCGCGCCCGACCTGTACCCAAACAAAACCCTATTCTCGGCACTGCTCGAAAGAAGGTTCTACGTGCAGAACCTCGTGAACTACGTGCTGTTCCTCGGCGTAATGCACATTACCGACAACAGCTGCAAGAACACCTACATCAGTTTCCGGGACGTCAAGGCCTCGCCGTCGCTCGCGCTGTTCACCCCGTGGGACATGGACGCCTCGTGGGGGCGAGAATGGGACGGCTCAATGCGCGACGAACAAGGCTTCGACAAGATAATGGAAGACTGCGGGCTGTTCAAACGCCTCATCAACGACAACCCCGCCGACTTCCACCGCCGCATGCACGACACATGGATACGCTGGCGCAACTCATCCTTCTCAATCGATTCGGTAACGGCACGCATAAATGCCTACAGCGACCTGTTCACCAGTTCCGGCGCGTTCCTGCGCGAGATGAGAAGGTGGCCCGGCACGGTAGTGACAATCAACACCGAAACAAGATACATGCTTACCTGGTACAAGAAGAGCTTCGACTTCATAAATGAGTTCCTCAAAGACTATCCCACAAGCATACAAAGCGTCACCGCCGGCAACGACATGCAAATAAGCGCCACAACCGACGGGGCGAACATCATCGTCAACGGCACAACAGGCAACGAAGCGCACATACGCATATACGACACCGCGGGAACGGCAGTGGAAAGCACCGACGCGGCCCTGCCATACCGGAGCGGCAACCTCGCGCCGGGCATATACATAATAAACATAAGCGTGGACGGCACCACAGTGCGCAAGAAAGTGGCCGTCTTCTGAACCCCGGCCCCCACGATGCACAAGAGCGCAACCGCATTCGCGGCGGCACGCACGGCCAATGCGGACAAACAAGGCACCGCGCAGGGCGCATTCCGCCGTAGCGGAAAATGAAAACTACGGCACCGTTTTTCCACCCCGCCGTACACCGCTTTTTTCCAGCCGTTTGAAACGCCCGAAAATATGTCTGACATAATTCGAAATATGTCAGACATATTTTAAATTATCTCAGAGATATTTTTTCTTTTCTCCCAAGGGGGTAGAAAACTCTCCGATACAACGCGGACAAACACGGACGGGCACTAAAAATGCACAAAAAGCAACACTAACACGGTATACATATTTTACCAAAAAAAGTAGTATCTTTGCGCCCGAAAACACGGCCCGCCCGCAACGGCAGGCATTTAATTATCAACTTAAAAGATGGACTACAATTTCAAGGAAATAGAGAAAAAATGGCACGCCCGCTGGGTGGAAAACAAAACGTACAAGGTTACGGAAAATCCCTCCAAGCCGAAATATTATGTGTTGAACATGTTCCCGTACCCTTCAGGGGCGGGATTGCACGTAGGCCATCCTTTAGGTTACATAGCCAGCGACATTTATGCCCGCTACAAGCGCCTGTGCGGCTACAACGTGCTCAACCCCATGGGCTATGACGCCTACGGGCTGCCGGCCGAACAATACGCCATACAAACAGGCCAGCACCCGGCCGTAACCACGGTAAAAAACATCGACCATTACCGCGAACAGCTCGACAAGATAGGCTTTTCGTTCGACTGGGACCGCGAGATACGCACATGCGACCCGCAATATTACCACTGGACACAGTGGGCTTTCAAACTGATGTTCGAAAGCTATTATTCCTATTCCGAAAACAAGGCACGCCCCGTAAGCGAACTCATAAGCCGCTTTGAAACAAGCGGCACCGAAGGGCTCGACGCAGCATGCAGCGAGGAACTCTGTTTCACCGCCGGCGAATGGAAAGCCATGAACGACGTAGAGAAGCAGCAGGCGCTTATGAATTACCGCATTGCCTACCTGGGCGAGACCATGGTCAACTGGTGCCCGAAGCTCGGCACCGTGCTGGCCAACGACGAGGTGGTCGAAGGCGTGTCGGTGCGCGGCGGATACCCCGTGGTGCAGAAAAAAATGAAACAGTGGTGCCTGCGCGTGTCGGCCTACGCACAACGACTGCTCGACGGGCTCGACAACGTGGACTGGACCGACTCGCTCAAGGAAACACAGCGCAACTGGATAGGCCGGAGCGAAGGCACCGAAGTGGAATTCAACGTCAAAGGCAGCGACCTTACGTTCACCATCTTCACCACACGCGCCGACACAATGTTCGGCGTAACATTCATGGTGCTCGCACCCGAAAGCGAACTCGTTGACAAACTCACAACTCCCGAACAAGCCGGGGAAGTAAAGGCATACATCGACGCGACAAAGAAACGCACCGAACGCGAACGCATATCCGACCGCAAGGTAACGGGCGTGTTCTCCGGCTCGTATGCCATAAATCCCTTTACGGGCGAGGAGATTCCCGTTTGGATAAGCGACTACGTGCTCGCAGGCTACGGCACCGGCGCAATAATGGCCGTTCCGGCCCACGACAGCCGCGACTACGCATTTGCACGCCACTTCAACCTGCCAATCATCCCGCTGATAGAAGGCTGCGACGTGTCGCAGGAAAGTTTCGACGCCAAGGAAGGCATAGTCACCAACTCGCCACGCGCCGGAGTGAAACCGTACATCGACTTCTCGCTCAACGGCCTTACCGTAAAGGAAGCCATAGCCGCAACAAAGAAATACGTAAGCGAACACAAGCTCGGCCGCGTAAAGGTGAACTACCGCCTGCGCGACGCAATCTTCTCGCGCCAGCGCTACTGGGGAGAGCCGTTCCCCGTGTACTACAAGGACGGCATGCCGCAAATGCTGCCCGACGAATGCCTGCCCCTCGAGCTGCCCGAAATAGACAAGTACGAGCCCACCGAAACGGGCGAGCCGCCACTCGGCCGCGCACAGAAATGGGCGTGGGACACGGAAAAGAAAACAGTAGTCGAAAAAAGCAAGATAAACAACACAACCATCTTCCCGCTCGAACTGAACACCATGCCGGGATTCGCCGGCTCGTCGGCCTACTACCTGCGCTACATGGACCCGCACAACGACCGCGAGCTCGTAAGCAAGGCAAACGACGAGTACTGGCGCTGCGTAGACCTCTACGTCGGAGGCACGGAGCACGCCACGGGACACCTCATCTACTCCCGCTTCTGGAACAAAGTTCTCCACGACTACGGCTACAGCGTTGTGGAAGAACCGTTCGCCAAACTCGTGAACCAGGGAATGATTCAGGGACGCTCCAACTTTGTTTACCGCGTGAAGGAAGGAACGGAGCAAGGCAAGTTCGTTTCGCTCAACCTGAAAAACAAATACGAAGTAACCCCAATACACGTTGACGTAAACATCGTAAGCAACGACGTGCTCGACATCGACGCCTTCCGCAAATGGAGGCCCGAGTACGCCGACGCCGAATTCATACTCGAAGAAGACGGCAAGTACATCTGCGGCTGGGCCATCGAAAAGATGTCGAAAAGCATGTACAACGTAGTCAACCCCGACCTCGTTGTAGAACGCTACGGGGCAGACACGCTGCGCCTTTACGAGATGTTCCTCGGCCCGATAAACCAGAGCAAACCGTGGGACAGCAACGGAATAGACGGTTGCTCCCGCTTTTTGCGCAAGCTCTGGAACCTTTTCTTCGACAAGTCAGGAAACTTCGTTCCCGATTCCGCAGAGCCTTCCGGCGACAACCTGCGCTCGCTCCACAAGCTGATAAAGAAAGTTACCGACGACATGGAAGTTTTCTCCTACAACACTTCAATAAGCGCTTTCATGATAGCCGTAGGGGAATTGGCCGCACAACGCTGCACCTCGCGCGAAGTTCTCGAAAAACTTGTAATACTTGTTGCCCCGTTTGCGCCTTTCATTGCCGAGGAGCTTTGGGAAAAACTCGGCAAGGAGGGTTCTGTTTGCGACGCACAGTGGCCTGCCTGCGACGAGAGCTACCTTCGTCAGGACAACGTGACGATGAGCATTTCGTTTAACGGAAAGACGCGCTTCACCCTCGACTTCCCCGTCGACGCAAGCAAGGAAGAAATCGAAAAGGAAGCACTCGGCTGCGAACAGTCGCAAAAGTATCTTGAAGGCAAGACAGTCGTAAAGGTTATAGTCGTACCGAAGCGCATTGTCAACATAGTTGTAAAATAAGGCGAGCACCATGAACATAGCAAAGTCCATTCCGGCGCTGAAGCTGAAGCCCAGCCAGATTATCCACGACTACTTTTTCATCACCCTGGGGCTGCTGTGCTATTCGATAGGCTTCTGCTGTTTCATTCTGCCCTACCATATCACCACCGGGGCCGTTACCGGTTTGGGCGCGTTGATTTTCTACGCCACCAACGGCGCTTTTCCGGCGCAGTACACTGTGCTGCTCGTCAACGCAGTGCTGCTTATAGCGGCCATACGTGTGCTGGGCGCAAAGTTCTTCGTCAAGACGATATACGCCGTAGTGGTGCTCAGTATTTTCTTAGGCATTGTGCAGGAGTTGATAACCGACATGCCGGGCTATACGCTGAACAGCGAGCGCCTGCCCATGTTCCTCGACGACCAGGGCTTCATGGCGTGCGTCATAGGTGCCTTGCTCGAGGGCATAGGCATAGGAATAGTCTTCCTGCAAGGCGGCAGCACGGGCGGCACCGACATCATCTCGGCCATTGTAAACAAGTACCACGACATCACGATAGGCCAAATGCTTATTATATGCGACCTGCTTATCGTCACGTCTTCGCTGCTCACTCCGGTGGGCGACCTGCAGCACCTGCTCTTCGGCTACTGCACGCTCATGATAACCAACTACACGCTCGATTACGTTCTGAACAGCGGCCGCCAGAGCGTGCAGTTCCTCATCATCTCGCGCCATTATGCCGACATAGCTTCGGCCATTACCATTTACCACCGCGGCGTTACCGTTCTCGACGGCCACGGTTGGTACACCAAGCAGGAGCAGAAAGTTCTCATCGTTCTTGCCCGCCGCCGCGAGAGCAAGAACATTTTCCGCATTATAAAACAAATCGACCCCAACGCTTTCATCTCGCAAAGCAAGGTGATAGGCGTTTTCGGCGAAGGGTTCGACAAGCTCAAGGTCAAGTAACGCCGTGTCTCCCGGCTGCAACATACGTCCCGGAACATGAACAACCCCGCAATGCAGCATACGCCGCCCCTTGCGCCCGCGCTTACGGGGGCGTCGCTCACGGTGGCCGTTGAAGGCGGCTTGTGCAACCGCATGCGTGCCGCTCTTT
>ULVW01007280.1_pt1 | contig 11465 bp, 7 predicted proteins | sample 1959801 | NCBI WGS metagenome assembly ULVW01 (sample SAMEA4835796, study PRJEB28245) | human gut metagenome | biome: gut microbiome; material: fecal sample | place: Denmark | collected 2008
TGGTGAAGTCCATCCCCAGCTGAAGCTCCATCCGGGTCCGTAAAGATAGTTAAAGCGCCAATCCCACCATAATCTATTTGTATAAGTGGGGAAAACGTATGCATACAATCCGTCATCATACACATTCCAATCCCAAGAGGGAAGTCCGTAAACCACATCCCAATACAACGGGCTGCTCACAGGGATAGCATATCGGGGATTTCTGAAGCGAACGATACGCATAGCGTATTCATAATCATCTTGAGAACCTTCGAAACCATTTACCCATTCACCTCTCTCATTCAAAGGTTTTTCCTCGATATATAAAGTATCATTCTCCATCGAGAACGTATTATCCCGTGAAGTATAACGACGGTTATACTCATCCACATCACGCATATTGCCTTTTACATCCTTCACAACAACCGTAGAACCGGGAGCTGCATAGACAGTGGTATTGTTCTGCTTCTGCGGAACTGCTACCTTTACCTCCTGCTTAACCTCTTCCTTCTTTTCGGCTTTCTTTTTCGGGATGAAATAAAGGTCGTCTTCTACGCTTTGTGCCACTGCCAGGAAAGGCAAGCACACCATCATAAGCGAAGTCAATACAATCTTTTTCATACTCGTCACTTGTTTATTTGTTATTTTATCTACCTTTTCCGGTACAAAGATAATCAGAGGTTTTACTCCATAACAAAGAAAATCCCTATTAGTTGGTAGGGATTTCCCTATTTTACCTTTGTCAGCAGAACATGGAATCGTTTCTTAAAAAACCGATTAAATACTTATAATATAATGAATATACAAAGAATCAGTCATTCACAACATAATGTCCATTCACAGGCTTATAAACCGGTTGTTTGGGAAGTCCTGCATTTTCCAACTTTCCCTCCTCGCACAAGCGATGTAAATGGCGGTTGGCCGTGGTTTGTGTCATACCACAAAGAAGTTGGAAACTCTTCCGCAGCACAAAATCATGGGTCACGAAATACTCCGTCAGCAGTGCATCTATTTCCCCAACCGTCAGTCTGGCCGAATGAAAAGGGAACTTGGTGCGTTGCACCTTTATCCTCCCCACCTCATCCAACAAAGCTTGGTCGGGTCGGTAGACAATCCCCTTCAGTTTTACCTTCGTATTCTTGTACTTCGTCTTTTCCGTCACCGGCTCGGTGCTCACCAGGTTGGGACGAAAAAACCCGATACCGTCCAAATGCACCTGCTTGCCGTCTGCCAATTCCTCGCCCATGGCGTGTGACAGCGCATCAAGCACGGCTATCACGTCCGTCTCCGTCAGCGTACAACGTTTCTGAATACGGGCACGGAGTTGGGCCGTGCTCATCTTCCCATTCAGCCGGAGACGCGGATGCAACGCATTCTCTTCTCCCTGTTGTTCAGAGCTTTGGGGATTCTCATACCAATCAAATAGTATTGCCATACTGTTCTTCTTTTATTAGTTAAAGTCAATTATTCCTTAACCACGAAGGTGGTTAACTTTCACCACGGACGTGACTAACTTTAACCACCCTTGTGGTCAGACTTAACCACCTTCGTGGTTAAGCATTTGCAAACATACAAAGATACGCAAAGAAAAGACGGAAAACAACAAATTGACTCGAAGATATTCTTCAATAAACCGGATATTCCCCCCAAAACCAATATCGGAGGAATCTGTATCATGGAACAAAGTTTACCTGTTGATATCCGACCGGAATGAAGAAGATAAATAGATGCCGAACAGTATAAGGAGAAAAGCAATTAACACCTATTCTACTCTTATTCTCATTTTTTCTCCCTATCTTTGCCACTACCCTTTTTAAGGGTATATAAACTTAAAACAAACAACCACATGAAAGCAGTGAAATTATTTTATCAGGAAAGATGTCCGTTTTGCAAAAAGGCATTGCGTTACATCGAAGAGCTGAAAGAAGAGTACCCTGAATTCCAACCGATAGAAATAGAAATGATAGAGGAAACACAACATCCTGATATAGCCGACCAATACGACTATTACTATGTCCCGACTTTCTATGTGGATGGTGTGAAAGTACACGAAGCCGGAATTTTCAAAAATGAAATGGAAGCATTACTCCGTAAAGTAATCGAATAAACAAAGACATATGAAATATTTAGAAGTAACCTTTACCACTCACCCCTGCAATGAAACAGTAAATGATGTAGTATCTGCACTGGCAGGAGATATCGGATTTGAGAGTTTTGTGGAATGTGAAGGCGGTATACAAGCCTACATCCAACAAGCCTTGTTCAATAAAGAAGTACTGGATGAAATGATTTCGGAATTTCCCATCCCTAACGCAAAAGTAGAATATACCGTAAAAGAGGCCGAAGATAAAAACTGGAATGAAGAATGGGAAAAGAATTTCTTCCAACCTATCGTTATCGGTGACCGTTGTTGCATTCACAGTACTTTTCACAAGGATACTCCGAAAACAGAGTACGAAATATTGATTAACCCTCAAATGGCTTTCGGAACAGGACATCACGAAACGACAAGTTCCATCATCAGCGAACTGCTGGACGCCGATTTAAAAGACAAATCTGTACTGGATATGGGATGCGGTACCTCTATCCTCGCTATCCTGGCATCCATGCGCGGAGCCAATCCCGTTACCGCCATCGACATTGACGACTGGTGTGTAAACAATTCCAAAGACAATATTATTCTGAATCAGATTAATAATATTACGGTAGAATTGGGAGATGCCTCCTTATTAAAAGGACGCAAGCCCTTTGATGTCATTATCGCCAATATCAACCGCAATATATTATTGGCGGATATGCCTCAATATGCAGCTTGTATGCATGCCGGTTCCGAGCTTTACATGAGCGGATTCTATGTACAGGATATTCCTGTCATCCGGGAGAAAGCGGAAAACCTGGGAATGAAATTTATTCATTACCGGGAAAAGAATAATTGGGCGGCTGTGAAATTCATCATGCTATAAAAGTCAGCACATACCGATAAAATTAAAAAGCCGACTGAATTTCTCATCATTCAGCCGGCTTTCTTATTAATATAATTAACCCTATTATATAAAACGTTTATAGGATTTTAATAACCGGGATTTTGGTCATCAGCCAAAAGCGGATTCAAGTCGATTGCAGTTTGAGGAATAGGTCTCAAGTGCATACGGGGATTCCAACTCATAGTGATAATATTATCACCATCAGGAGCTGCAATTTCTACATTGTTGATATGTTTATTCCAATATTCATCACTGTAACGATACATATCGTCACTGCGGAACCCTTCTGCCGCCAACTCAATACGACGTTCGTTTGCAATCAGCTCCAACCCTTCTTCCTTGCTTAAGCTGGTCGGAACATCAGGCATACCACAACGATCACGCAATTCATTAAGAGCTGCCTGTGTCTGAGAATCAAATCCGGCAGTATGCGTATGCGCTTCGGCATATATCAACAATATTTCTGCATACCGAATGCAGGGATAGTCTCCTGTTGCTTGTCCCGACTGCTTTTTTTTATTTGTTTTTCATGCTCTGTACTTTATGTACATTACTCGTTCGGACGCTCTAAATCAACAGTAATGGGTTGATTATTAGCTATTTGTTTTCATTAGCGCAATATTAACCAACCCATACTCTTATTAAGATAATATTTTATATGCTTTCTTCAAATAGAACTGTTAATTTTTGACTTTAGCCCGATGTATAGGTTCTTCTATTGTTTCCAACAATTTTTTGCCAGTCTTTACAGGCGCCTTGATTAATTCCGGCAAGTTATAGGTATATGTAAAGGTATCATAAAAATCGGGCTCCTTCTGAGGTAATAGGAAAGGCTTACTAAAATGTCCTGTCTCGGGATCAAAATGCGCAAAAAACGGACGAGCCCACAATCCATCCAGACGTTTGCTGCTGAAGACCAGCCATCTTCCTGTTGAAGACCAGGTATGAAAACTGTCCACATTGTCACTGTTTATTTCCGCGATATTTCGTATATTACCTGTAGCCAAATTAAGCAGATATAAATCACTTTCAGGATGCCAGATGGAGAAATTGCCGTAATCAGACTGAGTAAATAAAAGGAACCTACCATCCGGTGAAATTCTCGGAAAAGAGACAGTCTTACTAAGGGCTGATGCTTTATAGACACATTCCAATGTATGCAGTTTGGAATGTTCTGCGTCAAAATGTATACGATATAAATCATACCGGATACTGTCCAAAGACATTCCTTGACGATATCCTTCAGCACGACAGAAATAAATCTGTTTTCCATCAGGACTCCATGTTGGAAAAGTTTCCATATATTGTTCACCATAAACTAACGAATCAGTAAATGTTTCGTGAGTCTGTACATCATAAATCATTAAATCGGCAGCCAAATCAGATACTTCTATAGGCTTTTGTCCTGAGGAATGGAAGAACTGCTGTATCTCATTGGCAGAAAATGCAATATATCTGCCGGAAGGATGCCAGGCAGGATAAGTGGCTCCATGCCTGTATTCTTCAGGCTTAGGGTCGACTTTTTCCATCTCACCATTAAGGGAAATTAAAGTGCCCCCCTGTTTACCACGCACATGAACCATCATCGTATCGGGTGAATTTCGGTTAAACGTATGACAGTTAATGCATTGCTTCCCAAAATTTCTATTTTCAGCGATAGGAGTCTGCTCATACGTTGTCAGGTCACGTTGATAAATTCCCATTTCATTCCAAAGTTCATATCCGGGATAAAGCAGACGGTACGCTAAAAAAGGATCTATCGCATGAACGGATATACTATCCTGAATATCAGAATAACGTACCCATTTGCCATGCTGCTTAATAGTAATTCTGACATATATTTTTTTGCCGGCAGCTTTCTCCAACAGTACCTTCCACTCGCTTTCCGGTATACGGACTATTGGTTCGTCATCCTGAATAAGAATGTCATAATTTTCCTCTTCGCATCCTAATTCTGTCTGGAAAGCCTCTCCTTCCTCCTGAATTCTAAAATTAGGAGGTGCAATATTGATAGGGAAAGTCACATCCGTATAATCCGGATAAATTAACGGTAATCGGTCACTCATACTTTCTGCCTGATGATATTGCGTACATCCTGACAAAAAAATAATTAATGTATAGTAAAGCAGATTTTGTATTTTCATATAATTTCCCATTAATTAGCTATCACCTTATTACCATAAGGACTGATATAATTCAAATAAAACCAATACGTATTTCCGAACTCCTTTTGCAAAGTGCCTAACTGTTTGCTCTGTACAAGACTATAATATCGTTTAAACCGTTCTTCCGTTGCCGGACTTATTTTTATTCCTACCTTTGAAAACTCTTCTTCGCCAACACCTAATTTATAAATATAAAGAGCTTCTTCATAAATACGAGGAAGTTTTGTATAAGAAAAAGATGACATGAATTTCAAGTTATTCACAAAACGAACCACATGGTTACTCAGTAATAAGTTACTCATTAAATACTCAAAAGCCATTTTGTTGGTGCTGTCATTCTCACATAAATATTGCAATTCAGGCCCTATATTCAAGACATTGGCAAACCGTGCCGGAGTATCCACCTTTCCATCCAATGCATTTCTTAGTCCGGGAACTTTGCCTTCATTTATAATTTTTTCAAGTAGCAAAGCTTTCTCTCGATAGAAAAGAGACTGTTTTAGCTTATTAATAAAGCGTTGTGCCACTAACGGGCGGTGGTTTACAATGTTATATTGTGCCAAATTTATAAGGTGAGGTGCTGTTTCTCCCCATACTACCATTGACTCAAACTCCCAGCGTTGTGCCTCATTGATATACCCAAGTTCTTCATAAAGAATATGTCCGTATTCACTCTCACGACTGTCACTGTTCCACGGAAAGTAAAGTCCCTTGACTCCCTGTTTTTGTGGATAATCCAATAAATGATAAGGAAGCTGTCCTGTATGATAAAGTGCCAAATGATGAAAATAAGAAATGAGCTGATTATAACGTCCGGTATCTAAATATTTTTTTGTATACTCCAGCACGCTTCTCCAGTCTTTGCTTTTTACAAACTGTTCGGCTTTTAACATTATACGCTCATTCCTATTGTAGTTATTAAAAAAATAGTGAAAACCATATCCTGTATATCCTAGTAAAAAAAGAGAAGTTAATAAAATACGTATTTTTTTATTTGATATGCCAGGCAGACGAAAGAGGGGAAATACGTTTCGGTAACGTTGAATAAACAAAAGAAGCAAATAGAGCATCAACAGGCATAGTAGACTTCCTGGTAATATAGAAAGAGAATGATTCGCTTCCATTGTATAGAAAAAAAGAATAAGGGAAGGAATAATGGACAATTGCAACAGATCATTCTTTCCGGTTATTATTTTTATAATGCTATTTGTCAACCAATAGACTGATGCCAACAAGAATGCCAAAATAGTACTTCCTAAAATAGGATAATAGAAAAATTGAATAATAAAGTTAGTGATATAGTTTAGCCAACCCTCAGATTGAACACATTGCAGAAAATAAGATTTAGAAAAAAGGAAAAGATGATGTTGTTCGTGATAGTAAAGCACATGCGACAACACTCCTTGGTAACATATATAATAAAGGATAAACAAAGCTCCAAATAGGGTATAGACCAGTCGTTTCATCTTATATATTTATTTAATAAAGTAAGTGAGGACACTTACTATAAGACAATGCCCTCACTTAAATTATTGCTTGTAGATATTATAATGTTATTAATATCCCGGGTTCTGAGTCAGTTTAGGATTCAAATCGATTTCTGTCTGAGGAACAGGGAGTAAGTAGTTATGATCTTCATAATGACTACCCGCCAATTTTATATTTTCACCTTCATAAAGAATATAATCCACAATTGCCGGTTTGCCATCTACTACTCCTTCTACAGGTTTCATCTTCAATCCCAAGAACGGTGCATTCAAAACTTCTTTGGCAATGCCCCAACGACGAATATCCCACATACGTTTACCACCTTCGAGTGCAAACTCTACACGCCATTCGTTTTGAATACGTTTACGAAGTTCATCTTGAGTAGCACAATATGTCGGTTTGCTTGGGTCTGTATTTTGTAAATCAGGCATACCTACACGTCTACGAACTTGATTGACAGCATCAAATGATTCTGCGCTCAACGGATGAAGCTCATTCATCGCTTCTGCATAAGTCAGCAGAACTTCGGCATAACGAATAACCACCCAGTCTTTGCCCATATTCCAACCTTCGCTTTGAGGATCAATACTTGGGTCTAACCATTTTTGCTGATAATATCCGGTTGCTGTAGCATCACCATGCTGTTCAATACCGGTTTTTCCACTTGATTTCAGCGGTTTGACTTTAATTGTAACACCATACATTTCTTCTTCGTCATGAAGTACATTGACTTCCAAACGAGGGTCGCGATTTTTAAACGGATCCTTTTCATTATAAATTGTAGATTTACTGATAGGAGCACCGTCTTTATCTTCGAATGCGTCAACCAAGCTCTGAGTAGGATTCATACCTCCCCAACCTAAAGTAGGGAAACATTCCCAACCAATCAAGTAGTGAGTTTTATCAGGGTAGTTGAATTGTACATACAAGATATTTTCATCACATCCATCTGATTTTTCCCAAAACAACTCCTGATATTTACCGGTATTTCCGGCATCATAAAGTTCATATTTACCTAAATCAATTACAGCCTTAGAAGCATCTGCTGCAACTTGCCAGTTACTATAGTACAAAGCAGCTCTAGCTTTCATAGCCAAGGCAGCTCCTTTGGTAACACGAGGAGTATTTGCGGCATCCCATTCTTCAGGCAAATATTCAATTGCCTTGTCAAAGTCCGCCATAACCTTTGCATACACTTCTTCGCGTGGAGTACGAGTGATATCTTCTACATCCGTTAAGTTCAATGGTTTATCAATATAAGGAACATCACCAAAAGAACGGATTAAATTGAAGTATACAAATGCACGGAAGAAATAAGCCTGTCCTTCAATTTTTTTACGTGATTCGTCACTCATTTCGATATCTTTTACTTTTTCCAATACCAAGTTACATTGACGAATCGGAGTATAACTACCCGCCCAGCTTTGGTCCATCGGATCGTAAATACCTTTTGATATGTTACCGGCAGCCCATTTAATGCCATGAACTGCATTATCTGAATTGATATCTTCGTCTTGATCCCATGTAGGCAGGCAGCCATAAATATCAGTTACGGCCATCATCGCATCATTCTCTGTTTTCCAGAAACTGCTATCAGATAGCTCATCCAATGGATAACGGTCTAAGAAATCACTACATGAAGAAGTGAATCCTGCAAATAATAAGGCCGTTGCTATATGTAAAAATTTTGTTTTCATGTTATTTATACTGTTTTATTTGAAATATTAGAATGAAAGTTTTACTCCGACAGACAGTTTTTTAACGTTACTGTAAGACCATCCTCGTTCATTGCTTTCTTCCGGGTCGATACCACCGTCCAAACCTGTAAAAGTAAATAAGTTTTCACCGGTTAAGAATACCTTTGCATTAGCGATACCGGCTTTAGTTAACCATGCTTGAGGTAATGTATAGCCTAAAGTAAGGTTTTTCAAACGAACGTATGATGCATCTTGAAGCCAGAAAGAAGATGTTACAAAGTTTGTTTGACTAGAACGTGTAACACGGGGGTAAGAAGCATTGTGATTATCCGGAGTCCAACGATCCAAATGTCTTTTCAAAGCAGTTGCACCATTATAAAATGCATAAGCAGCTTCAGCGGTGTAGTATCCGTCTACATCAAATGCTCCTTGGAATAAAGCAGAAAGATCAAAATTCTTATAACCTACACTCAGATTCAAACCTCCGGTCCAACTTGGGAAATTCTTACCTATAACAGTACGGTCTTTTTCTGTAATTTTCTTATCACCATCCAAATCTTTGTACTTGATATCACCTAATTTTTCCTGACCGTCAGCCAAACGTTTCGGACAGTTAAGAAGATCTTCTTCTGTATTAAAGAAGCCATCGGCTACATAACCGTAGTAAGAACCGATAGGATATCCTTCCAGATTCCAAATCTTGTCGTTACTTGTCGGACCTTCTGTACCTGCCATATCCGTAATCTCATTCTTTACATAAGATACATTCAATGATACAGAATAGTTCCAGTCCTTATTAATTTGCTTGTTATGGTTAATCAAGAAATCAAAACCGGTATTCTGCACACTACCAATATTCTGTGCCGGAGCATTCATACCGATAACTCCCTGAATAGGAAGATACAGCAACATATCATTGGTTTTCTTCTTATAAACAGATAATTCAAAATTAATCATGTTGTTTAAGAAACCGGCTTCCAAACCTAATTCATAGTTAGTAACCGTTGCCCATTTCAAATTATTGTTTACATAACGAGCTTCATATATAGCTGAATACAAAGTATTGTTGAATAAATATTTAGTAGCATTGTCAGCTATATTATATGTATATGTTGGTACTGCCGGATAAATATCATCGGATTTCAATTCCTCATTACCGGTTTTACCCCAACCAAGACGTAACTTCAAATTGCTCAGCCAGTCTACATTGTCTTTAATAAATGCTTCTTCAGAAATTCTCCATCCTGCAGAGAATGCGGGGAATACTCCCCAACGATTATCTTTCGGGAAACGTGAAGAGGCATCACTACGTAAATTAGCTTCAAACAGATACTTACCTGCATAATCATATTGGATACGTCCGAAATAAGACAAACGAGCCATTTCATAACCTCCGTCTTTATTTTTTTGTGAAGACTGGTCTAATGTATTCAGAGATTCAGGCAGCTCATCACTACCGCCACCTTGACGAGTAGCTTCTGTATACTTATAAATATGTTCATAAGATTCAAAACCTGCTAATGCACTGATATTATGTTTGCCAAAACTCTTGTTGAAGTTAATCAAGACTTGTCCGGTGTAATAGTTGTGGTTATAATACTTATCATACCCTTCACGCAAACCGGAATCATACACATTGCTTCCGCTACCATAAGTGAAATGCTTTTTAAAACCATCTTGGTTACTGGTATAATTACGTACTGAATATACACCTTTAATACTCAATTCAGGTAAAATCTGTATAGTAGCATGACCTGTAAGATTTATTTCCTGTTGTGTATTACGTTTGAAACCAGACTTGTCTCCTTGTATAGCAACCGGGTTATCTACACCGGAATAAGTATAAGAACCATCTTCGTTATAAACTTTATTAGTCGGCTTTTCGCGAGTTACACCTTGATAAACAGATACAAAGCCATTCCATGCATCATTAGAAACACCTCTATAACCGGATGCATTGATACCTACCTTTATATATTTATTGATTTCCGAATTCAAATTCATACGGGCATTGAATCGAGAATAATCATTATCGGCAGTCAAACCATCCTGATAAATATAACCTAATGAAGCATTGTACGTTGTTTTTTCAGTACCACCGCTGATAGAAACATTATGCATTGTTTCTATAGCACTCTTTTTAATAGCTGCTTCATACCAGTCTGTGCTGGGTAATGCTCCGGTACGATAGTCTTCTATTTCTTCCGGAGAGAACATCAATGTAGCATTAGGATTCTCATTTAAAGTTGCTTCATTATATAAAACAGCATATTCATAAGCATTCACTAATTCACGTTTTGCTACCGGAGAAGACCAAGATACATTACCGGAATAAGTTACGCGTGCCTTTTCTCCTTTTTTACCCTGTTTAGTAGTAATCAAGATTACACCGTTCGCAGCCTGTACACCATAGATAGCAGCAGAAGCAGCATCTTTCAAAACTGTAAATGTTTCAATATCATTTGGGTCAATTGTATTCATACTACCCGGTACTCCATCTACAATAACCAATGGACTGGCTGCATTGATAGAGTTCTTACCACGAATAGTAATATCAGCAGCTTGACCACCCGGAGCACCTGAACTCTGAATAGCTGTTACACCAGGCATTTGTCCTGCTATAGCTGCAGAAACACTTGACACGGGACGGCTTTCCAATGCTTTTGCATTTACAGTTGCAACTGCTCCTGTCAAATTAGCTTTCTTTTGTACACCATAACCTACTACGACAACTTCTTCCAATGTTTGACTGTCCTCTTTCAGGATTACATTAAGTGGTTGACCATTGAATTTTACTTCCTGGGTAACATAACCTACATAGGAAATAACAAGAATACTTCCTTCGGAAACTCCACTCAAGGTAAAATCACCATCGATACCGGTAATAGTACCATTGGTTGTACCTTTTACTACTACGGACGCACCGATGACTGTTTCACCCATAGCATCCTTTACAACTCCTTTACAGGTTTCGGTCTGTTGCTCAATAGCATTTGAGCTTGCTATTGCAGGAGCTGAAACAGCATTCATGCTTCCTGTAGATGCAGCCATAAGAAATAGCAGCATACTGACCGACTTGACTCTCTTTAACATAAAGTATTAATTTAAAGATAATAAATAAGTTACTATCAACGTAGTTCTTCTAGAACTAT
>ULVW01075548.1_pt1 | contig 11391 bp, 9 predicted proteins | sample 1959801 | NCBI WGS metagenome assembly ULVW01 (sample SAMEA4835796, study PRJEB28245) | human gut metagenome | biome: gut microbiome; material: fecal sample | place: Denmark | collected 2008
CTCTACGAAGTCGTCGACACGACGCTGGCCTTCTTCGAGAAGTACGCGAAGCCGAGCGAGCGCTTTGCCAACTGCCTCGACCGCGTCGGCTGGGATAAATTCGAACAAGAAGTGGAGAAGATATTATGAGTGAAACGATCAAGACCGACAGCACGATCGACATCACGGATGTCGTCTGCCCGATTACGTTTGTCAAAGTGAAGCTGGCCCTCGAAGACCTCGAGGACGGCCAGACGCTCGCCGTGCATCTCAACGACGGCGAGCCCATCCAGAACGTGCCGCGCAGCCTCAAAGACGAGGACCATAAGGTCCTTTCCGTCAAGAAGCGCGAGGACGGCACATATGACCTCGTGGTCAAGAAGCATGGCCTGTTAGCAAATTGAAATACTGTATACATGTAAATTAACTGTTGACGAATGTCACACAGCCTGCTATTATAGAGTCATCAGCAAGAGGCAATGGAGCCCCGAAGGATCAGGTACCGGATCCTTCGGGGCTTTTCTGTTCACTGGCTGGTACACTTTCCGTTGAATCCCCAAAACAAACAAGCGGCCAGGAATGGACAAAGGCGTCCAGCAGGCATGATGCTCTTCATGAGCCATGCAGCTGGACGCCTTTTGCATTTGTGGCCAAGCTCAGCGGTTGGTGGAACAAGCGGGAAAAGCTCTTATATTTTCCAATCAATGCAACCTCTTGGAACTATTGAACTGATGGAAAGGAATGGATTCTTATGATTGACACTGGCGATACGGCCTGGGTGCTCATCAGCGCAGCCCTGGTCTTCATCATGACACCTGGTCTCGCGTTCTTCTACGGCGGCATGGTCCGCAGCAAGAACGTCCTGACGACCATCATGCAGAGTTTCTTCATCGTCGCGATGATCTCCGTTGAGTGGGTCATCCTCGGTTATGCTATGACGTTTGGCACGGATATCAATGGCTTTATCGGCAGCCTCGACAAGATCGGCCTCGCCGGTGTCGGCCTCAACGTCCTCGAGAACGGCACGATTCCGGAGCTCGCATTCGTCGCGTTCCAGTGCATGTTCGCCGTCATCACGCCGGCCCTGATCACCGGCGCGTTTGCAGAGCGCATGCGCTTCGCAGCCTTTGCGGTCCTGATCCTGCTCTGGGCCATCTTCATCTACAACCCGATGGCACACTGGGTATGGGGCGGCGGCTTCCTCTCGCAGCTCGGCGCACTTGACTTCGCCGGCGGCCTCGTCATCCACATCCTCTCCGGTGTATCCGGCCTGACGATCTGCATCCTGCTCGGCAAGCGCCGCGGCTACGGCCAGTTCGCGATGCTGCCGCACAACCTGCCGATGACGGTCCTCGGCGCAGCTCTCCTCTGGTTCGGCTGGTTCGGCTTCAATGCCGGCTCGGCTCTCGGCGCAAACGGCCTTGCCGCGAACGCATTCGTCACGACGCAGGCAGCCGCTGCTGCTGCAACGGTCTCCTGGGTACTCGTCGAGTGGTACCGCAATGGTAAGCCGACCATCCTCGGTGCGGCTTCCGGCTGCATCGCCGGCCTTGTCGCCATCACGCCAGCAGCTGGCTTCGTAAAGCCGATGCCGGCTCTCGCCATTGGTCTTATCGGTGGTATCGTCTGCTACTTCGCTGTCGCCGTCCTCAAAGAGAAGCTCGGCTATGATGATTCGCTCGATGCTTTCGGTGTGCACGGCATCGGCGGTACCTGGGGCTCGATCGCCACGGGCCTCTGGGCTACGACGGAAGTCAACCCGGCTGGTGCTGACGGCCTGTTCTACGGCGAGACGCACCTGCTCTTCGCTCAGGTCGTTTCGGTCATCGTCGCTTATGCTCTTGCCATCGTCGGCACGTACATCCTCTTCCAGATCGTCAGCCACTTCATGAAGGTCCGTGCAGACGAGACGGAAGAAATCGCAGGTCTCGATGTCGTCGAGCACGGCGAGCGCGGTTATGCCAGTGCCATGATGACTGGCAGCCCAATCGCTTCCCTCGAGAACTCCAGCGAGATGCTCGCAAACACGATTTTAAGTACGCAGAAAGAGTGAGGCAGCTATGAAGATCACGAAAGTAGAAATCATCACACGTGCCAGCAAGCTCGAGGAGCTCAAGCAAGCACTCAACGATATCGGCGTGCTTGGCATGACCGTCAGCCAGGTGTTTGGCTGCGGCCTGTCGAAAGGCCACACGGAGGTCTACCGCGGCAAGGAGTACGACATCAACCTCGTGCCGAAGATCAAGCTCGAGACGGTCGTCTGCGAGATCCCGGTCGAGCGCGTGCTCGAAGTCGCACAGAAAGCCGTGCGCACAGGCAACATCGGCGATGGCAAGATCTTCGTCTATGAACTCACCGATGCCGTCCGCATCCGCACCGGCGACCGCGGCCCGGAAGCCATCATGGACACGAAGTAATTACCCCAATTACCCCAAATTCCCTATTCAATTTGATGTATCCCCATATAGAGCCCCGCAAGGGGCTCTTTTTTTTGCAATGTGTGATGGAGGGCAGCGTCGGAACGTTGGCAAGGGGTAGGGGGACCTTTTTCGGCTTCGTCGCTCCGTTAAATGGTCCCCATGGTCTGTTGGCGGATCTTGGCTGATTCGCCGCCTGCCACGGCGTTCTGACATCCATTTCTTTAGCTGCGTTGCGCTTGGGGACCAGCCCTGCGGGCGGTCACTGCGCTCCTGCAGGCGAAAAAGGTCCCCCTCCCCTCAGGTGCGTCTGTTGACATCCTTTGAGAAAGCTGCGCTTTGTTGCGAGAAGCGAGGCTGCACCCAAGTAACAAAAAATCCTGCTGAATCCACGGATTTCGGCAGGATTTTTCGCATTTGCCTCGAAGTAAGAATCTAGGAAAGAATTGCCAGAAGGCAACTCCTTCTGGCAGGACAAGCAAAACGATGATTCTGATTCATCAGAAAGGGTGTGTTCTTATGAGACATGCTGATTTTGATGGACGGTTGGACGGAATCATGGTACGTGCAGCAGTCCGTCTTCACGAGAGGATGGCGTTCGCTTTCGCGCGCGGCAGCCTCGCAGATTACCTCAGGAAAATCGGAATGGCAGAAGAACTCGGCCTTGGCCCGCAGCACAATGCGAACCTCGCCAAAGTCGAAGACGCCGTCCTCCTCCTGCTCGCGCAGAAAATCCGCCGGGCGAGGAAGAGCGGCACCCTGAAAAGCTACCTGCGGCAGATCAACATGCTTGAACTGCTGCAGAAAGAAGCGCGTCCGGGCAAGATAGGACACAACGTGGCTCATCTGCACCGGCTCCGGGCAAAAGGGAAGAGACAGGACGAGTCTGCACAGCCCGAGAGGGGGAACGTCATCCCCGTCCGCTTCCGCTCCGTTCCATGACACAGCAAGAGAGTTTGTTACAAGTACGACAAGAGGCATAGGAGTCACGGCTCCTATGCCTCTTGATTTTTTATGCAGTGTTGCTCCCCTTAGCCAATTTAAATGCAAATGATTTAAATATATAATCCAATCATCATCACCATAAAACAAAACGGCATATCATAACCGCATAGGACGCGTAGCATCTGTTCGCTATGTATGATTATTGGCGAACAAACAGGTAAAAAAATAAAGGGATTTGAGCAAAAGAGCCTGTTTTTCCGTTCTAGCCTCGCTGGTTTGACCTTCCTCCGATAGCATGGTGTAACCTGTTATAAGGTTATTATGTGGAGGTAAGCCATGAAAAAAGGAAAGTACATCGCTACTGTTTTATCGCTTTGTTTTGCCTATGCACCGGCCATGGCTTTTGCTGCCAATACAACGACTGGCAGCGTTGGCATTGTTATTGACGGAGATAATAATACCGTCTCCAGTTCGAATTCGGTTACACTCGGCAATGGTATCAGCTCCCGTGGAGGAGCTAACGTCGCTATTGGCTATAAAAGTAAAGCTGGCCATCAGGAAAAACCACTAGGCCCGAATAATGCCAACGGTGCAACTGCCGTTGGCACTGGCTCACAAGCAGTCAACTATAGAGCAACGGCCCTTGGCGACTATACCGTTGCTTCTGGGACAGATGCTATCGGTATCGGGACGACAGCTCAGGCAACAGGCGATCGTTCCATATCGGCAGGCCTTTCATCAAGAGCATCCGGCGTGAATGCTATCGCCATCGGCGACAAAACAATATCTACGAGCAATGACACGGTAGCCATTGGAGAAAAGGCGAGTGCAACGAACAGTCAATCGATTGCCATCGGAAGTGCCTCGTCCTCTTCCGGTTCCTATAGCGTGGCAATCGGGCTGAATGCAACAGCGACAAACGACTGGTCTGTCGCCGTAGGCAATAGTTCCAAAACCGCCAAAGCCGTTTCTACCAGCATCATGACCGTCGGCGGAAAAACATATCAGACGGCTGGCGGGACTGCAAGGGGGACGCTCAGTGTAGGCAATGAAGCAGTCAAGCGTACGGTCACGAATGTGGCAGCCGGCCGTGTAACAGAGTCTTCGACAGATGCGGTAAACGGCAGCCAGTTATTTGCCATAACGCAGAGCATTAATGAAAACACTCAAAACATTGCACAAAATACAGCAAAGATAATCTCAAATACCACGGAGATCAATAAGATCAAGGACGGCAAGGGCTTTACCGATAAAGGCAAGGAAGTCATCCGTGACCTGGCTAAAGGTTCCATGAAAGTCATCGCTGGCCTGAATACCACTGTGACCGAAGGCGTAGCGGAAAGTAAAGATGGCGATGTGAAGACGTACGCCGTCAATGTCGAAGGCACGGGCAAGGTTGCTGCTGGCGACAAGAGCCTGATTTCCGGTGACACGCTCTACAGGGAAGTCCATGTGAAGGACGGCAACTATATTAAAGAGAACAACACCGTCGGCCAGAACTTGTCTGCTCTGGACGCTGGTCTCAAGACGACGAGCGCCCTCATCGAGAACGACATCAGCCGTGCGGCGGCGGGCAGCAATGCTTTGGCGGCGCTGCATCCGATGCAGGAGTTCGACCCGGATGACAAGGCACAGTTTGCTCTGGGCTATGGCCATTACCGCAATTCGAATGCGGGTGCGGTCGGCGCATTCTACCAGCCGGATGAGAACAGCATGGTCAACTTCGGTGTTTCGTTCGGCAACGGTGATGCGGGCATCAACGCGGGCGTGACGTTCAAGTTCGGCCCGGGCGGCTCGGGTCATCATGCGCTGACGAAGACGCAGATGGCCAAGGTCATCGACGCGCAGTCGAAGGAGATCGACGAGCTCAAGAAGGACAATGCCGATAAGGATAAGCGCATCGATGCACTTGAGCAGAAGATGACGGAGATCCTTGCCAAGCTCGACAAGAGCAAGAACTGAGGTAGTCCATGAGAAGCAAAAGGGAGGATTCAGGCATGGCAAAGAACATCGCCGCGTGGTCCAAGCGGATGAAAGAACTCCGCGTGGAGAACAACCTGTCGCAGACGGATGTTGCCAAAGTGCTCCACTGCAGTCAGGTTGCCTACGGCATGTACGAGCTCGGCAAACGACGGATCTCGGTCGAGAACCTCGTGAAGCTGGCCAAGTACTACCACGTCTCAATGGATTACCTGGCGGGGCTCTGTGATCAAGCATAGCAAGATAATGCATAGGAAGTGAGAAGGCCGTGTGGGCAGTTGCCTACACGGCCTTTTTGCTGCCCAATTGCATAACAAAATGCTATATAGCACAGTTTTTACAAAATCGAGCAGGGAGTTAGAAAACATTGAACAAGATTTGTGGTAAAATAGGAAAAGTGACGATAGCATCGCTATATACGAGCAAAAGATTAAATGGCCTAATCAAAACAAAATGCATCTTGACCTTTATCCTAAGATAGGGGTTATGATAAAACCAAACGTGTATTAGGTGTAAGCTATGCACATGGTTGGCAAGAATCAAGAGGGAGATATTCGAGATAGGAAGGATGGTTTACAATATGGATGTACATACTATAAGTACGAAGAGCACAAATGTGCACGGGGGGGGGTACGTCGATATGGAGCAATGTCAATCTGAGAGAGAGGAGAAAAAGAGACGCCAGTATCCCAGCATCTGGTCGAGACGGCTGAAGGAATTGCGCGAGCGCAACAACCTCTCTCAGGCGGATGTCGCCAAAGTCCTCCACTGCAGTCAAGTTGCGTATGGCATGTATGAGCTCGGCAAGCGCAAACTGCCCATCGAGCGGCTCATCATGCTTGCGGAGTTCTACCATGTATCGCTGGATTCGCTGACCGGGCTTTCACGGGAATGAAGCAGGCTAAGTAGTCCAGATGACATGACGATGAATAGTGGGGGATACAATCATGAAGAATAATCGATTATCGATCGGCCAGATGGCCGAACTCAACCATACGACGCTGGCGACACTGCGCCTCTACGACGAGAACGGGCTCTTGAAGCCGGTGAACGTCGCCCCGACGAATGGCTACCGCATCTACGATGTCCTGCAGAGCACGGCGTTCCACATCATCCAGTACAACAAGGAACTAAACCTGAGCCTCAAGGAAATCAAGGAGGTTCTCGACCGCTCGGACTTCGACTTCCTGTCTGCTACGTATCAGCGGAAGCTCGTCGATCTCGACAAAGAGCTCGAGGAAATCCTCTGGAAAAAAACAGAAATTGAGAAGATACTCCTATGGATGGATTATTTTCGCCATCTGCCGCCCGCTGGGACGTTCACGATGGAGTACATCCCGAAGTCTTACGTCTATGCGGAGCCTGCCGCGCGGGATTACTTCCAGGAGGACTTCGGCAGCGTTCGTCTACGATCTCTCGCATATGGAAGGGGCACTGCGCCAGAAAGGTGCCCGCGGCATCTATCCCTATGATGCGTTCCTGAGCATGAAGCTGGACGACTTCGAGGCAGGGCACTATCGGACGGAGCAGCTTGGCGTGAACCTCCCGAAGGAAGAGGCAGCAAAGCTGCATGCTGAAGTCTGGCCGAGCAATATGAGCGCCTGCGTCTACCTCGATGATTTCACGCAGGCCGCCGACTATCTGGACCAGCTGAGGGCATACTGCGAGAAACAGCATTGCACACCGACCGGCGACGTCACCTGCCAGATCATCGGCGTCATCGACAAACAGGACTTCCGCAAGACCTCCGAGATTCTGCGCCTCCAAGTCCCTGTCAAAGTAGGCGAAAACCCTCATCATTGATGAGCCTTGCCCAGAAAATCGCATAGAATCATCATTCGACAGCATACGACATGCCATAAACGCACGTTGTATGCTGTTTTTTTGCAATAAAGTATGCAGAAACCGTCCATCGTAAAGCGAAATGCTTTTAGAAGGATAGCTTATAAAGATGACTGTAAAACAAAAACGAAATTGACTTTACCGCTACCATAGGCCACATAATTAGGATATCTTTAAAACGAAATGATACTTTGAGGAGGATGCCCAATGAATCGAATCTACAAAGTCATCTACAGCAAAGCACGGCAGTGCTACATCGTCGTGTCCGAACTCGCAAAAAGCAACCATAAAAGCAGCCAGCAGGGTGCCGATCACACCAACACCCCAGCTCTAGCCCGCATCATCGCCGTCGCCCTCGCGGCAGGCGCCCTGACCTGGGGCAGCGTGCCGGGAGTCAGCTGGGCAGCAGATAAAGATATCGTGGATAAAGGGGCGCAGCCTATTGCCTATGATATCAGTCCAGCCAATGACGGGACGAATATCGCTGTCGGCAAGAATGCAAAAGTCTTTATCGGCGGTGGTACACAGGAAGCCATGCTTTCTTTTGGTGAAAAAGTACATGAAGGTATCTTCAGTATGCATATTCACGATAATAATCATGCTAAACAGAATCTGCCGGAAGGCATTGCAGTAGGTACGAATTCGTATGCTCGTACAGGTTCCATTGAAATCGGAGCACATACACTGGCGGAGAATAAGATTTCCATCGGCGATACGACAGCCGATAAACTGCAGCAGTTTGGTGTAGCTTCTACTACCTTGGGAACAAATTCTTATACCGGCGGTGGTTTTGCTACGACCATCGGCAGTTATAATGTGCAGAGTAATCCGTATGCGGCTAATGGTTTTTGGGATACATTAGATAATGCAACCAAAAATGCTTTCGCCACGGTTATCGGCACGTTCAATTCTAATGAATCCATGACGGGAAGCAGCAGCAGCGGCATAGCCAACATGATTGCAGGTACTGCCAACAAGGTAACGAACAGCAATGGTGCCATCGTCATGGGTGCAGGAAATAGCGTAAAGGGCTCAAGTGACTACTTTGATGCGTCTGCTTATAGTACGCATTTCAATTCTGTTACAGAAATGCAGAAGGCCTTGATGGATGGCGTTGCGAGCAGTGCAGGTGGTGCTACTTTGGTCATTGGCGGTGCTAATGAGGCCGAAAACACTTCACACTCGCAGATCATGGGTGTCGGCAATAAGGTGAAATCTACGACATCTAAAAAAATCGAGTACAACTATCTGGATGGTTTCGAGAGCTCTATCACAGATGCCAGCCACGTCAAGGTACTGGGCCAAAAGGTCACCATCAATAAAGGTGCTGATTCCAATACCGTCTTTGGCGATTATCGCACAGTAGCAGCAGATCAGACAAATAACGTCATTATCGGCAATGCGGATGAAAAGGAGCCACTCACGACCTCCAACAAAGAGACCGTCATCCTTGGCTATAAAGCTAACACTAAATTTGACGGAGGCGTAGCGCTTGGCTCTGATGCTATAGCATCTACAAACGCTGCTTCTGCTGATAAAAATGCCGTAGGCTATAATCCTAAGACGGGAAAGGCATCGGAGGATCCATCAGCTACTTGGCGCTCGACGAATGCTGCTGTTTCGATTGGTCGAGCAGAAGAAAAGAACGATAAGAATGAGGTAACTTCAACGGCAATCACGAGACAACTGACGAACCTGGCAGCTGGTACGCAGGATACGGATGCCGTCAACGTGGCTCAGCTGAAAGCGGCTCAGACGCATTTCTACAGTGTAAATTCTGATGAGACTACAGCAGGCAACTACAACAATGATGGTGCAACCGGCAGAAATGCTCTGGCTGCTGGTGTTTCTGCCATTGCTTCAGGGCAGAATGCGACAGCCGTAGGTACGACGACCCAGGCACAGGGAAATAACTCTTCTGCATTCGGTTATCAAGCCATTGCCTTCAATACGGACAGTACAGCTATTGGTTCAGGCGCAACGGCTCAAAACGATAGAGCCATTGCCATCGGCGGCCATGCCTTGGGTGTAGGTTCTATACAGATAGGTACTTATTCTACGGCAAACAGTGAGAATGCCGTAGCCGTGGGCGGCTATGCAATCGGTGAAAGTTCCGTAGAAGTTGGTAGCGGCTCTACAGCACAGGGGAATAGCTCTGTTTCCGTTGGCGGCCATGCGATTGGCAAGAATTCTGTTGCCATCGGCCGTGGAGAGACATCCAGTGCTGGAGAGAATTCTACTGCTATTGGTGGCGGCCATACGATGGGCAACAATAATGTTGCCATTGGCATGGGAACATCAACGAGCGGCTCATACGCGACAACAGTAGGCGGTAGTTCCACTGCAGACTATGCCGTATCGGTTGGTAACAGTGCGAATGCGACAAAGGAACAAGCCGTGGCAATTGGCTATAGCTCGACTGCAACGGGCAAAGCGAGTACGGCAATCAATGCACATACAACGGCAGAAGCTGCAACCGCAGTCGGCGGGGCTAATGCTACGTTTAAGGCAGCAACGGCTATCGGTAATCGGGCTGAAGCTGTTGCTGAGCAGGCAACGGCAATCGGTGACAATACAACAGCCAATGGTACACATGCTACGGCCATTGGTGGGGCGAGTGCTGGTGGCGAGAATTCGACGGCAATCGGCAAGGATTCTACCGTCTCGAAGAAGGGCTCTACCGCAATTGGTGGTGCTCACGTCAATGGCGAGGGTGCTGCTGCTATCGGTACAGGTGCTACAATTAATGGCGATAACGGTGTAGCCGTGGGCACACAGGCAAATGTCAGCAAACAGAGTACAGGTATTGGCTATGGTGTGAAAGCAGCTGAATCGGGAACCTCGATTGGCTATGGAGCCCAATCGAATGTTCAGGCAACAGCTATCGGTATGAATGTCTATGCCAATAAAAACGCTGTTGCTGTCGGTGGCAATGCCTGGGGCGAAAACAGTGTAGCGATTGGTCAGAACTCTGGAACGAATACCTCCGCCGTGGCAATTGGCCAGAATAGCGGTGCTTGGGGCGAAAACAGCGTCGCAATTGGCCAGAATACCAATGCATGGCGTGCTGATTCGATTGTCCTCGGCATGAACTCAAAATCTGCTGGCGGCGAAGGGATACAGGGCTATGATCCTAAGACGGGAACAGCATCAACAGATAATGAGTCAGTTGCTTGGAAGTCCACAAATGCCGCCGTATCGATTGGTCGTGCAGAAGAAAAAGATAAAGACGGCAATCTAACTGCTACGGCAATTACAAGACAGTTATCTAATCTTGCTGCCGGTACGCAAGATACGGATGCTGTCAATGTGGCTCAGTTGAAAGCAGCCCAGACGCATTTCTACAGCGTGAATTCCACAGATGAGACGGCAGGCAACTACAACAACGACGGTGCAACCGGAACGAACGCTCTGGCTGCTGGTGTTGGGGCTTCGGCAACTGGCATGAATTCAGTAGCTGTCGGTACTAAAGCTAAAGCACAGAATGATGCACTGGCCGTCGGTGAAAGCGCAAGTGCTGGCAACACCGGTATTGCCATCGGTATGCATGCAACCGCCGGATACGGACAGAATATGGCTCTGGGCTTTTATGCAAGCGTGGCCAGTGGTGTCACCAATTCCACGGCCCTCGGCTATGGCAGCCAGGTGACGAAGCGGGATATCCTGCAATCGGATGGATCGGACGGTGTTGTCTCTGTCGGCAAATCGGTAGGCCAGTCCGGTGAAAAGGGAATGACGCGTCGCATCATCAATGTCAAAGATGGTGTCAAAGCAACGGATGCAGCTAATGTCAGTCAGCTGACGGAGCTTAAGGAAGGCGAGCATATCAGCATTACAGACAGTGCAACACCGAACGAAAAGGGGCAGACCGTCAAGATAATCTCTGTGAAGGTAGATGGTGAGATTAAACCGGGAAACACCGGTATTCTCTCTGGCGGCACGGTCTACAATGAAGTCCATGTCGATCAGGATGGAAACTATATCAAGGCCGATAATACCGTGGCAGGCAATCTGAAGGCACTCGATTCCAAGGTGAAGACCAACGCCGACAATATCGAAAAGAATGGCAAAGCCATCGATCAGAACAAAGCTCGCATCGAAACGAATTCCAATAATATCCAGAAGAACGGCCAGGCCATCGAACAGAACAAGTCTCGCATCGAAACGAATTCCAAGAACATCGAAGTGAACAGCAAGGCCATTGAGCAGAACTCGTCTCGCATCGATA